>Ga0315902_10002319_pt1 | contig 29781 bp, 26 predicted proteins | sample LakEriMetagenome_9_FD_203523 | JGI IMG/M metagenome (GOLD analysis project Ga0315902, IMG submission 203523) | Freshwater fungal communities from buoy surface, Lake Erie, Ohio, United States - Buoy 12 MA117 | ecosystem: Environmental > Aquatic > Freshwater > Lake > Lake biofilm | place: USA...
GTAATTTTCAGTTAATTCTCAATTGGTGTCCCCGGCGGGAGTTGAACCTGCGACCTACCGCTTAGGAGGCGGTTGCTCTATCCACTGAGCTACGGGGACCTGCGTGAAAAATCTCTTTGCTTGGCAAAGGTTATCTCTACGATTAACATAGGGCTAACACGTTCAACAACGAATCGTGTGCATCAAAGAATGAAAGGCCACCCATGAAAGCGCTCGTTATCGGCGCAGGCGGAGTTGGCAGGGCAATAGCAAATATCGCATCTCGTCGACCATTTATTACTTCAATGGTCATTGCAGATCGCCACCTGTCACGCGCCGAAGAAGCAGTCGCAAGAGTTAAAGATCCCCGCTTTTCAGCAGCGGAGGTGAACGCCGCAGAACTCGAAGATATTCGCGCACTGATTCGTAAGGCCAATCCAGATATTGTGATTAACGCCGTTGATCCACGCTTTGTTATGCCAATCTTTCTAGCGTGCGAAATTGAAAATAAGAATTACATGGATATGGCGATGTCACTTTCACGACCACATCCACATTATCCAAACTCAGAAACTGGCGTAAAACTTGGCGATGAACAATTTGCGCGCGACTGGAACTGGTGTGAACGCGGTATCTACGCGCTAGTCGGTATGGGTATCGAGCCAGGAATGAGCGATGTCTTTGCTAAATATGCATCTGACCATCTCTTTAGCCGAATCGATGAAGTAACCATTCTCGATGGTTCTAACTTGGTAGTTGAAGGCGCCGACTTTGCTCCATCGTTTTCAATCTGGACAACTATTGAAGAATGTTTGAATCCACCACTAGTTTGGGAAGATGGTCGCGGTTGGTTTACAACTGAACCATTTAGCGAACTAGAGGTCTTTGATTTCCCTGAAGGAATTGGGCCTGTTGAGTGCGTCAACGTTGAGCACGAAGAAGTTGTTTTGATTCCGCAGAAAGTTGATGCCAAGAAAGTTAATTTCAAGTACGGACTTGGTGCGCAATTCATCACAACTCTAAAGACAATTCATATGCTCGGTATGGATCGTAAAGAGACCGTTGAAGTTCAAGGACATCCTGTTTCACCGCGCGATTTGCTTGCTGCTTCACTTCCAGATCCAGCAACACTTGGTGAACGTATGCGCGGTAAAACCTGCGCCGGCACTTTAGTTAAAGGCCTTGATAAATCAGGCAAACCCTATGCGTGCTACATGTACAACGTTGTAGATAACGAATGGTCAATGGCTAATTACGGAGATCAAGCTGTTGTTTGGCAGACGGCAATCAATCCAGTTATTGCGATGGAGTTATTGCATAAGGGAACTTGGAAACCAGAAGGCGTAAACGGCCCAGAATGGTTTGATGCCAAGCCTTTCCTTGATCTACTTGAAGAGTACGGAACCAGCTGGCATATTCGTGATGAATCAACAGCTGGAATCTCAGTCGAGGAGTTAACCGTTTAAATACGGGAGGCTGCGATGGCAAAGGAATTGCAGTTCGATGTCGTGGTAATCGGATCCGGTTTTGGTGGATCCGTTACTGCGCTTCGATTGCGCGAAAAGGGTTACTCCGTAGCTGTCCTTGAAGCCGGAAAGAGATTTGCAGATAAGGACTTCCCTAAGACCTCATGGCGTGTAAATAAATTCCTATTTGCGCCAGCACTCGGTTGTTTCGGAATCCAAAGAATCCATATCCTCCCCGATGTACTTGTCCTTTGTGGCGCAGGCGTTGGCGGAGGTTCACTGGTCTACGCCAATACTTTGTACCAACCTGGCGATAAATACTTCCAAGATAAACAGTGGGCAGATATCACTGATTGGAAACGCGAACTCGAACCTTGGTACGAACAAGCGCGACGCATGTTGGGAGTTGAAGAGAATCCTTACTTCTCGCCATCTGATGCAGCTATGAAATCTGCCGCAACCAAGATGGGCGTCGGACAAACTTTTAAGATGGCGCCACTTGGAATTTACTTTGGAAAAGGTGAAGGCGTAGCAGCGAGTGATCCTTACTTTGGTGGCAAAGGACCGGATCGTAATGGCTGCACAAACTGCGGTGAATGTATGACCGGTTGTCGCCACAACGCAAAGAACACTCTGCCCAAGAATTATCTGGGTCTTGCTGAAGGTGCTGGTGCAAAAGTATTTCCGATGACAACAGTTACAGAATTCGAAGAGCGCAGCGATGGAAAATGGATAGTTAAAACTGAGAAGACGGGAGCTTGGGATGGTTCGCGCGGACCAACCTTTATTGCAGATCAACTTGTGGTTGCTGCTGGAACATTTAATACTCAGAAGTTATTGCATAAGATGAAACGTAGACAATTACCACGCCTTTCGGATCGACTTGGCGCCCTTTCCCGAACAAATAGTGAAGCCCTCACTGGTGCACTTATGAATAACCGCGACAACGATTTCAGTCGTGGCGCAGCGATTACCTCTTCCTTTTTCCCGGATGAACATACCCATATTGAACCTGTGCGCTATGGCAAAGGAAGCAACTTCATGGGCTTGCTGCAAACAATCATGACCGATGGGTTTACTGGAAAAGAACGGCGCCGCCATTGGGTGAAGCAGTTCTTAGCCAAGCCTTCGCTGCTTTTGCGAATAATTAATGTGCGCCACTGGAGTGAGAAGACGGTCATCGCACTTGTTATGCAAGATGTTGACTCTGCCGTAACCGTAAAGGGAAAGCGCGGCTTATTTGGTTTTAAGTTAACCTCCAAGAACGATAGCGATAAGCCGAATGCGACTTATATTCCTGCGGCCAATGAAGCGGTGCGACATATCGCAAATGAATATGGTGGAATCGCAGGCGGGCATATTGGAGATTTAATCAGCGCACCGTTTACCGCCCACTTTGTTGGCGGCTGCGTAATTGGGGCAGATGAAAAAACTGGAGTAATCGATCCGTACCACCGCGTTTATAACTACCCAACTCTTCACGTAGTCGACGGCGCTTCAATCACCGCAAACCTAGGTGTGAATCCATCTCTGACGATAACTGCGCAAGCAGAGCGCGCAATGTCATTGTGGCCAAATAAAGGTGAGGCTGATCAGCGTCCCGCACAAAACGCTCTTTACAAGTATCTTGCTCCAATACGACCTAACGATCCAGTTGTTCCGGCCAGCGCTTATGGCGCACTCAAATAAATCAATTGCGGAGGCGATATGAAAAAGTGGGCTCTAGTAACCGGGGCAACCGCCGGAATAGGTGAGAGCTTTACTCGCTTACTTGCTGCGCAAGGATTTAATCTGGTTTTAGTCGCGCGCGATGAAGCTCGCTTGCACGAAAGAGCGCAGGGGCTAAAGGATAAATTCGGCGCCGAATCTGTTGTGATCGTCGCTGATTTAGCAACTGAATCTGGTTGTGCCAAAGTTGAAGAGTTCATTAACAGTAATGAGATTGAAGTACTGATTAATAACGCCGGCTTTGGAATAAATAAAGCATTTACGATGAGTGATTTGGCAAAAGAGGAGGAAGTTCTCAAAGTTTTGGTTCGTACACCTATGCGTTTAATGCATATTGCACTTCCTGGGATGAAAGAACGCAATTCAGGAACGGTAATCAACGTCTCATCGGTTGCTAGTTTTATTGCAGGCGGTGCCTACAGCGCATCAAAGGCGTATCTAACTGTTTTGAGCGAATCACTTCACACCGAACTTTCGGCTACCAAGATAAAAGTGTCAGCGCTCTGCCCCGGATTTACCCGTACCGAGTTTCATCAACGGGGTCGAATGAAGATGGCGGGATTGCCAGAGTTCATGTGGCTTAACTCCGATCAACTTGTCGCGAAAGCTTGGAAGGATGCGCAAGCAGGTAAGGCGGTCTCGATTCCGGGATGGCAATACAAACTCTTAGTGGGTTTCATAACTCTGGCTCCAAGGCCGTTGGTCCGCAGGGTTGGTATGAATTTGCGAGTCAAACAACGCTAATTCACATGCTTTTCTCCGTTTGTATCCCATAGATCAGCCCTCTGGTTGGCTAACATAGCCTCATCATCAATGGAGGTTTTCATGTTTCGTAAGGCCATCGTCGTAGCCGGAGCCACCGCTCTCGTACTCGCATCTATCACTGCAGTACCAGCAAGTGCTGCAACCAAGGTCAGCAATGGCGTTGCTTGTAAAAAGTCTGGCCAAACTACAAAGGTAAGCGGTTCTTCTTACCGCTGTGCAAAGAACCCATTGGTCAAGAATTCAAAGCTAACTTGGTTGTCGCTAGATTGCCTTAACACAGCAAATACATACAACAAGGCCGTTGCAAACTTGCCAAAGATCAAAGCTGCGACAGATGAAACTGTTGCAAAGCTCGATGCAGATATGGCCAAGCAAGCGATCGAAACTGAGAAAGCTAATAAATTGATCCCTGAATATCAGGCAAAGATTGCAACGATCAATACTGCGCTAACAGCCTTGCGAGCAGATACTGCAAATCTAACTAAGAACAAGGCGACTATCGATAAGTATGCCGCAGCGGTTCGTAGCTATGAAGCCGCGATTAAGGCCTACTCAACTGTTGGTAAGCAGGGTGATCGCAGTGAGCGAGCAAAAGAACAAGCGCTCAGCCAATATGAGAGCTCGAAGACCGATATTGAGACAACACTTGGTATGGCCAAGTTGATCTGCAGCAAGGGTTTCTAACTCTTACACTTAATCTTTACAGCGAGTTTGGCAAGGCTTAGGTCAGTCTTAGGTTAGCCCTATTCGTTTTGCTTAATCGCGCGCCTTAACTTACATGGGTGCGCACCCATCTATTCTGGAAATGGTTCGCACCGGCAATTCTGGCTACACATACCGTCGCGAAAATTCTGCAGATAAATGCTGGAATGGTTTTAGATCTATTTCTCTTTAACATAATTATCTTTGCCGCGATTATCTCGCTAATTCGTGCACCACTTCACAGCGATCCATTTGCCATCTCTTTCACTTCACTAGCAATTGCCGCATGGGGAATCGGTTCGCTCTATTCGAGCCTTGCTCAATTCTTTAACTTCAACGCAAATTCGTTATTGTTTTCAAATATCGCATACGCGCTCTTCTATCCTTTTGCTTTCTTAGCAATTCCACGCATTCTTGGCCGGAGGCAGCGGCTGCGATTACTTGAGCTGCTAGATGCGGCGATCTTTGGGCTGGGCTTGAGTTCAATAGTTACTGCGTTGATTCTTATTCAATTTATCTCCAATATCCCTGGGGATAGCATGAGCGCCTTCTTTGCAGTCTTATATCCCGTCTGCGATATCGCCTTAGTTGTAATCGCCATCGTTAGCGCAGTTGTCTCTGGATTTTCAACTAGATCAGCGCTTTTAATATCTGGAGTTATGATTTTTGCGATTACTGATTTCTATTTTCTCTGGGCGCAAATTACTAATTCTTACCAATTTGGACAGATCAGCGATAACGGTTGGTTACTTGGAATAACCATCATCACACTCTCGTTATGGGCAGCGCCAAATAATCTGCAGCCGGAAACTAAAATACATCCGGCGTTAATTGCAGTCTCTATCTTTATCAGCCCGGCGCTGCTATCTGCAATTGCGCTCCGTCCTGATTACTTCCCGATCTATGTTGTTATTCCAACTATCGCTACGTTATTTATGGCATTTATAAGAATGACTCTGGTTATCAGGCAGGCCAGTAATTTAGGTGAAGAGAAGATCTTGGCACGAACAGATGAGTTAACTGGGTTACCGAATCGTCGCCGTTTGGTTGCTGAAATCGGCGCGTTAAGTGGCGTGGAAGGTGCTCTACTTTTATTGGATCTAGATGGATTTAAACCGGTTAACGATCAATATGGCCATGAGATGGGCGATCAAATTCTGCAACAAGTAGCAGCACGCTTTAGTCGATCGCTACCAACGGGATCTGTTCTAGCAAGGCTCGGTGGAGATGAGTTTGGAGTAATCGTGCTTGGTAGCCCCGACATAACGTTAGAAGTTGCACATGCGCTGCGTGCAACGTTGAGTTATCCATTTACCGTTGGGGGAAATCAAATTTCAATTAGCGTAAGCATCGGCCATGTCAGAAATGATAAGAACGGTGATTTATTGCAACGGGCTGATGCTGCAATGTATGAAGCAAAGCGCAGCGGTGTGGCTATTGTGGATGCTTATCAGCCTTGATTTCCTTGAGTCTTTCAAGTGATTCCAACCGCTCGGCAGCGTGATCGACAATTCGTTCTACATATCCCTTGGAATATCCATCTAAATACAACCATGGTTCGTGTATCTCTGCTGCTGATAAGTGAGCAAGCTCAGGAACATATTTGCGAATGTAATCGCCGTTTTCATCAAAGCGGCGACCTTGTTCGATGGGATTGAAGACGCGGTAATAAGGCGAAGCATCCGTGCCAGTACCAGCAGTCCATTGCCAGCCGTGGGCATTTGATGCCGGATCAAAATCAACTAAGTGTTCTGCAAAGAAACGCTCGCCTAGTTGCCATTCGAGGTGGAGATCTTTAACTAAGAAAGATGCCACAACCATGCGAGTTCGATTGTGCATCCAACCTTCCTTAACCAACTGGCGCATCGCAGCATCAACAAATGGGTAGCCGGTCTTGCCTTCGCACCAAGCTTTAAATTGTTTGCCGGGCTTGTCATAACGCATCGCCTTAAATTGAGGTGCGTAGTAATCGGTATCGGTGTGTGGATTGTTAAATAGAACATCGGCGTAGAACTCGCGCCAAGCAATCTCTTTACGGAAAGTATCGTGCGCCTTGGAATCGCCTAAGTTTTGGATCAAAGTACGCGGATGGATCTCACCAAACTTTAGGTAGGTACTCATCTTGGACGTGCCATCAATGCCTGCAAAGTTGCGATTCTCGTCGTAACTATCGAGGCCTTTCTTAACAAACTCTTTAAAGCGAGCCAGCGCCGCTGCTTCTCCCGCTTGAATAACTTCCACGCCTTCTGGCATCGGAAAGTCGGGGAAAGCACGATATTTCGCAGGTGGAGTTGGCGCCTTAATTTCTTTTGGAGTCTTGGCAGGTGCGCGCCAACCATGAACACACCAAGCGCGATAGAAAGGTGTGTAAACACGATACGGAGTTCCATCGCTTGGCTTTACAACGCGACCAGGTGCAACCGCGTAAGGACTTCCGGTACGAATTAAATTGATGCCAGCCTTTTCAACACGTAGATCACGTTCTGCGCCGTAGCGTTCGTACTCAGTTGAGATGTGAACTTCGGAAACTCCGTAAAGTTCAATTAGTTCTTTTAAGACTTCTACTTGATCGCCTTCGATGATGTGCAACTTATTGCCAAGTGATCCATCTAGTGCGCGAAGTGATTGCCCCATATAGGCAAGGAGTTTTGCACCGGCTTCAGCGATTTGAGTTTTATCAAGGATAAAGACAGGAACTATCTCATCGCTATTTTCGATCGCTGCAACTAAAGCAGGGTGATCAGAAATACGCAGATCCCGTCGAAACCAAACGATGTTTCGACGTGTGGCCATTACTTTGCGCTTTAGAGGTGGAGCATTCCGACTGAGTCATCCCAGCCGTCAACATCTTCAGGTTTGCGTGGACCCTTGCCAACGTAACGTGCAGATGGACGGATCAAACGACCCGTGCGCTTCTGCTCGAGAATGTGTGCAGACCAACCTGCAGTACGAGCTGCAGTAAACATTGATGTAAAGAGCGGTGCTGGTACTTGTGCAAAGTCCAAGATAATCGCAGCCCAGAATTCAACGTTTGTCTCCAAGACGCGATCTGGTTGGCGCTCACGAAGCTCTTGCAGAGCAGCCTTTTCTAGCGCTTCTGCAACTGCATAACGTGGTGCGTTAAGTTCTTTAGCAGTACGACGAAGTGTGCGAGCGCGTGGATCTTCAGCGCGGTAAACACGGTGTCCGAATCCCATCAAGCGCTCTTTGCGATCAAGCAAGCCCTTTACATAAGCAGTTGCATCGCCAGACTTTTCTACTTCTTCAATCATGTGCAATACACGTGATGGAGCGCCACCGTGAAGTGGACCTGACATCGCACCGATTGCACCAGAGATTGCCGCACAAACATCTGCACCAGTTGAAGCAATTACGCGACCAGTAAATGTTGATGCGTTCATTCCGTGTTCTGCTGCTGATACAAAGTAAGCATCGATTGCGCGAACGTGAAGTGGATCAGGCTCTCCGCGCCAACGGATCATCATGCGCTCAACAACTGTGTGCGCCTTATCAACTTCTGATTGCGGAACCATTGGCTGCCAAGTACCACGCGCTGCCTGAGCTAAATATGAAAGAACCATTACAGATGTACGAGCTAAGTTGCTGCGCGCTTCTTCATCTGAAATATCAAGTAGTGGTTTGAAACCCCATGCTGGTGCCAACATCGCAATCGCTGATTGGATATCTACGCGCACATCACCTGAGTGAACAGGAAGTGGGAACGGTTCAGCATTTGGTAGACCTGGATTGAAGAGATCGTCTACGAGTAGACCCCAAACGTTTCCGAAGGTAACGCGACCAACAAGGTCATCGATATCAACGCCGCGATAACGCAGTGCGCTGCCTTCTTTATCTGGTTCTGCAATTTGTGATTCGAAGGCGATAACGCCTTCCAGGCCGGGTTTGAAATCATCTGACATGCTCCAATTCTGCACCGTCCGAGGGGGTGCTGACGACCACCAATTCGGGAAATGGCCAGAATTGGCTAGAAGATGACGCGGAAGTGAAAGTGAGGTTCGATACATCTATGAGCGAACTCGACCGTGAAGCGATCCGTGCCATGCGCCGTTCTTACGGCGAGGTCGGTCTCGAGAATTTACCCGCCGATCCATTCGCCGCTTTCAGCACCTGGTTAAAGGAGGCGGCGGCAAATGACTTTATCGTCGAAGCTAACGCGATGGTGCTTTCGACGCTGGGTGCCAAAGAACATATCTCTACGCGCACCGTTTTATTAAAAGATATCTCTGAAGGTGGCTTTACCTTCTTTACAAATTACTCATCGCGTAAAGCACAGGAGATGGAGCTAAATTCGCAAGTCACACTTTTATTTCCCTGGTTTGCGATGGAACGCCAAGTTTCGATAAGTGGATTTGTCGAAAAGATTTCCGAAAGTGAATCAGCCGAATACTTTGCTTCTCGTCCTTGGTCCAGCCAAATCGGCGCATGGGCAAGTGCGCAATCCTCACCACTTTCATCGCGCGAAGAACTTGAACAACGCTTCGCCGGTGCATCGCAAAAATGGCCCGAGGGCAGCACCGTTCCGAAGCCACCACATTGGGGTGGCTATCGCGTTACACCGATCAGTATTGAATTCTGGCAAGGGCGCTATTCAAGGCTGCATGATCGCTTGCGCTATGAGCGGGCTAACAGCGATACCGAGTGGGAGATCACTCGCTACTACCCGTAGTCTTAGCCCATGAGCGCAGATATTAAGATCCCAGATAATCTCAAACCACGTGATGGCCGCTTCGGTTGTGGTCCATCAAAGATTCGCCCGGAAGCACTTGCTGCACTCGGCGCATCTGGTTTATCGATTCTCGGAACATCTCACCGCCAAAAGCCAGTTAAGAATGTGGTTCATCGCGTGCGCGAAGGACTTAACTCACTATTTACGCTGCCAGAAGGTTATGAAGTTGTACTCGGAAACGGCGGATCAACAGCGTTTTGGGATATCGCAACATTTGGTTTAATTGAAAACAAATCACAGCACTTAGTTTTTGGTGAATTTTCTTCAAAGTTCGCATCTGCTGCAAAGGAAGCGCCATTTCTTGGCGAGCCAACTGTTATTAAGTCAGAACCTGGTTCACACCCACAAGCAGTTGCTGAAGCTGGCGTAGATGTTTACGCACTTACACATAACGAAACTTCAACTGGCGTTGCAATGCCAATCAAGCGCCCTGCCGGAACCGACGGTGCGCTAGTTCTGGTTGATGCAACAAGTGCTGCTGGTGGCCTAGAAGTTGATGCAAAAGAATTTGATACTTATTACTTTGCGCCACAGAAATCTTTTGCATCTGATGGTGGCCTCTGGCTTGCGCTAATGAGCCCTGCCGCAACTGCGCGCGCTGAGAAAATTAAGGCAAGTGGCCGTTGGGTTCCAGCCTTCTTCGATCTCGGAATCGCGATTGAAAACTCACGCCTTGATCAGACTTACAACACGCCAGCTCTTATGACGTTGATGCTCCTTGCAGATCAGATCGAATGGATGAACACCAATGGTGGTCTTAAATTCGCAGCCGGCCGTAGCGCTGAATCTTCTGCCAAGTTGTACTCATGGGCAGAAAAGACTTCTTACACAACTCCTTTCGTCACAGACCCTGCAATGCGTTCAAAGGTTGTCGGAACGATTAACTTCGACGAATCAATCGATGCCACTGCTGTTGCTGCAGCCCTGCGCGCTAACGGAATCGTGGATACTGAGCCATATCGCAAGCTAGGTAAAAACCAACTTCGTATTGGTATGTTCCCGGCTGTTGATCCAAGTGATATTGATGCGCTAACTGCCTCAATCGATTACGTTGTAGCAGCGCTCTAAAGCTCAGATGCCAAAGACGTTTCAGCGTAACGGGCAGTTCTGGCTGCTCGCACTTCAAGTAGCGACAGTTAACTTCTTTACTGGCGGTTTCGGCCCTTCTCAAGCTTTGCTTCGTGAAGATCAGGGCACATCACTTGGCGTTGCTGGACTTCACGGAACCGCGATGGGCGTTGCCGCAATTATTGCTGGTGGCATGAATTCGAAGTTGGTCCACCGCTTTGGTCGTTCAAATACAACTTGGATTGGCTTAACAGTCTTTTCCATCGGTATCGTATTTTTCGTCTTTGCTCCCCCAGTGCAGCTAACGCTAATTGCTACTTTAATTGCCGGCTGGGGAATCTCAGTTGTTATCAATAACGTAAATACCGCTGGGTCTCATGCATTTGCAGAACGTTCACACACAGCAGTTGCACAGATCAACGCTGTTGCTATCGCAGGATTTGTGACTGGAAACTTTGTTATTGGATCAACGGCAAATATTGTCCGCGATCAATGGCGCGTAGGAATGTTGATCACCATTCCCTTTATCTTGGCGCTGTTTATCAAGGGACGTAAGTTCGAACCAGATTCTCATATTCCTGATGAAGATGGTCCACAACGCGGAAAACTCTCGCGCGGATTCTGGTTCTCTTTTACTGGATTCTTCATCTCGATCAGCGCCGAGTTTGCAACATCTTTCTGGTCAGCATCGTTGATTAGTGATCGCACCGATGCAAGTGCAGCTATTTCGACTCTGGCAGTAATCGCCTTTGGTACAGGAGTTGGTACTGGACGTTGGTATGCCGGTCGCGTCTTAAAACGTTTCCATGCTGATGAGCAGTTGAAGATCGCACTTGGACTGCAATTTGTAGCATTTGGATTTTTCTGGTCTTCACACATTCTGGTGCTCTGCCTTGTAACTCTATTCTTTGTTGGACTTGGAATATCGGTTCAATTCCCTCTATTTACCTTGCGCATGGTCGCCTTCAGTGAAGGCCGACCAGATCTTGCGATCGGCAAGAGCTCAATCGCTGCAGGTATCGCAATCGCTTGCTCACCACTATTACTCGGAATCTTGGGCGATAACTTCGGAATTTCCCGCGCTTACATAATGGTTCCGGTGCTAATTGCACTTGGATTTATTATGGTTGCGCTTTCACCTTCAAAGCATCTTGGCGTGAATAATATTTAAATGAACTACCGCACTCGTAGGTTAATCACGATGTTAACTTTAATAAGTTTATTAGCGCTGATCGTCATAGGTGGCAGGTAGTACGCCTTCAACCGAAATATCTTTCGGCACTTTAACTTTATTTCTAAACAGAATCCAAATAGTTAGACAAGCAGTTAGCGCGATGGCGCCACATAAAGCAATAGTTTGACGAATGCCAATGACCTCAGCGAACCATCCGATAATCGGTGAACCAAATGGCGTTCCACCCATAAAGATAAGCAAGTAAATTCCGCTGACTCGGCCGCGGATGGCTGGATCTGAGTTAACTTGAATCAAAGAATTTGCAGTGATCAACAGGGTTAGTGCGCAGAACCCAACGAATGGTAACCAGATCGCATACCAAGTAAAGGTTGGCGCTAATGAAAGACCAATAACGCCAATTGAAAAGATAATACCTAACTTAATTACAAAGATGGCTCTGCGATATTTTTCCAGTCGCGCCGAAAACAAGGCACCTGATAGAGAACCAATTGCAAGATATGTGCCGAGCAAACCAAAGGATGCTGGACCTTTACCGAATGCTTCGGTTGCCATCAGCGCATTAAAGATCTGATTATTTAAACCAAAGGTGGCAACGAAGAAGACCACCAGCATTACGACATACAAATCAGGGCGCGCGAGTGCGTAATTAACTCCTTCACGGATAGTCCCGAGCGTCTCTTTCTTCTCTGAGATGAAGAACTCTGATTCGCGCATCTGCATCAAGGCAAAGATGACAAAGATGTAGGTAATTGAGTTGATAACAAATGAAGGTCCGGTATCAAAGCGCGCGATCAGAAAGCCAGATAGCGCAGGGCCAACTAAGCGCCCAGCGTTGAAATTCGCGGAGTTTAAGCTGACCGCATTGGCGATATCGGAATGGCCAACGATCTCTGAGGTAAAGGATTGGCGAATTGGCGCATCAAGAGCTGAAGAAATTCCCAGGGATAAAGCAAAGAAAAAGACATGCCAGATCTGTACTTGGCCGAGCAAAACAAGAATTCCTAAACCAAGGGAAGAAAGTGCGCCGATGAAGTTAGTTGCAATAAGAAGTTTGCGTTTATTTACTCGATCAGCAAGTACACCACCGTGCAGCGAGAAGAAGAGAACTGGAGCAAATTGCACCGCGGTAACTAAGCCAAGATATGTTCCGCTATTGCCAGTTAACTGCAGGATCAACCAGTCTTGAGCGATACGTTGTGCCCAAGTACCGATATTAGATGCGGCATTTGCCGGAAAGAGAATGCGGTAATTACGGTGGCGAAAAGAGCGCCAGTTACCGTCTGCTTTTACCGCCATCGCTTGTATGCTTCCTTCGTGAGTTCAAATGGTAATTCAGAGAATAAATCAGAGATTAAGTCTGTCGTAACTCTAATCACTTTCGGTACTGTTGCGTGGGTTATCGCAGCTTTATATTTTGCGATCACAGGAGCAGAGAGCAAAATGATTTGGACCTGCGTTGCAGGTGCAGCACTTGGTGCATGGGGTATTCGCTACTCAAAGCGCCGCGCAGCGCGCAGCGGCATTTAGATCAGAAGTAATTAAGCTTCTAGCTGGCTAGCAATACCACGCAGCACGCGACCGAGGCGTTCTGCATCGGTGCCAGATGGGTGACGTCCATGGCGCAAACCATTTCCGACTTTATCCAAAATCTTAATTGTGTCTTCGATCATCGCAGCAAGGTCATCGTTATTGACTCGTGAATTTTCCGCGAGTGAGACCGGTGCTTCAACGATATGAATTGACATCGCTTGTGGACCCTTACGGCTATCGATGATGCTGAACTCAACCTTTGTGCCAGGCTTTACCGAAGGAACGCCTTCTGGAAGAGATGATGCAGCAAGATAAACATCTTCGCCTTCATCATTTGAGATAAATCCGAAACCCTTTTCGAGGCTAAACCATTTAACGCGACCTGTAGGCATGGCGTTCTCCTTTAAAGAATTTGCAGTACTCGTGTAGCCGCGGGGATGCGGGCAGGGTTCAAGTTTATCGCAAGCAAAGAGGGGCGGGAACCCCTATTAATTAGGGAGCGTGGCCTCAGAGTGCGCGCCGCAGCCGTGATCGACTGACACTACGCGGGCATCATCTGGAGCGATCGCATTTGCACATACGCCAAATGATGCGCGTAGCGAACCTGCGATTGGAATAAAGAATCCGCATGATTGGCAAGGCTTTGGTGCGTTCTGCGCCAACGGCGTATTTGGACCGCGATCGCCTGTGTACCAACGTTTACTTGCCTGATCGCGACCTTCAATTGAAAGGACGCGTGGACGAGCTAAGCCAAGTTCGTAAATCTGCGCGGTATCTAAATCTTCATCTTGAATAAGTGCGTTTGCACCAGGTGCTAAACGAGTGTCATCTAGAACGCTTGGAACAATTACACCCGGCTGAATATCTTCAGGCAAGATGCGATCTTTATACTCGATCCATTCTGGCGCCATAAGTGAATCTGGACCAGGAAGAACAACTACATCACAAACGGTTGGTTGCGCTGATGCATCTACCTTTGCAACAGTGACGCACCAGCGCCAACCTTTATAACCCTGAATATCTGCGTCGAATAAATAACTTGCAACGCGATCTTCGTCATCGAATTCGACAGAGATGAAGTTACCGACTTGCGATGGCTTTTCGGCATCGCCAAGTGCAGCACTTCTTGCTAACTCTTCCGCGTCGAACCCTTTTGTCATTTAGCTTAGAAATCCATTCCGCCGCCGTCGCCACCCATTGGGGCAGCTGGCTTGTTCTCTGGCTTATCGGTGATTACCGCCTCCGTTGTGATGAAGAGCGCAGCAATTGATGCCGCGTTCTGCAATGCAGAGCGAGTTACCTTTGCAGGATCAATGATTCCAGATTTAATCATGTCGACGTATTCGCCAGTTGCAGCGTTAAGTCCGAAACCTACTTCGAGGTGACGCACCTTCTCTACAACGACTCCGCCTTCAAGACCGGCGTTGATTGCGATCTGCTTAAGTGGTGCTTCGATCGAAAGTTCTACGATCTTTGCGCCTACAGCTTCTTCGCCTTCAAGCTTTAACTTCTTAAATGCTTGAGTTGCAGCCTGTAGAAGTGCAACGCCACCACCGGCGACGATGCCTTCTTCAACTGCAGCCTTTGCGTTACGTACTGCATCTTCGATTCGGTGCTTGCGCTCTTTGAGTTCTACCTCAGTTGCAGCGCCTGCCTTGATTACAGCAACGCCACCTGCGAGCTTGGCAAGACGTTCTTGCAGCTTCTCGCGGTCGTAATCTGAATCAGACTTCTCGATTTCGGAACGGATCTGAGCAACGCGGCCCTTGATCTGTGCGTCATCTCCGCCGCCTTCAACAATGGTTGTCTCTTCCTTGCTGATAACAACCTTGCGAGCGCGACCAAGAAGTTCTAGGCCAGCTGTTTCTAGCTTCAAGCCAACTTCTTCTGAGATAACAGTTGCACCGGTAAGGATTGCAATATCTTGCAACATCGCCTTGCGACGATCTCCAAAGCCAGGTGCCTTCACTGCTGCTGCGCGGAAGATTCCGCGAATCTTATTTACAACCAAAGTAGCAAGCGCTTCGCCTTCAACATCTTCTGCGATTATCGCAAGTGGCTTACCTGATTGCATAACTTTTTCAAGAACCGGTACGAGATCCTTGATATTTGAGATCTTTGAGTTAACGATCAATACGTAAGCATCTTCAAGAACTGCTTCCATGCGATCTTGGTCGGTTACGAAATATGGAGAGATGTAACCCTTATCAAAGCGCATACCTTCAGTGAGCTCGAGTTCGAGACCGAATGTATTTGACTCTTCGACAGTGATAACACCTTCCTTGCCGACCTTATCCATCGCTTCAGCGATCATGTCACCGATGGTTGCATCGGCTGCTGAGATAGATGCAGTAGCTGCGATCTGCTCTTTTGAATCAACGCTTTTGGCCATTGAGGCAAGCTCTGCAACGATCGCTGCAACAGCCTTTTCGATGCCGCGCTTTAGCGCCATTGGGTTTGAGCCGGCAGCAACGTTGCGCAAGCCCTCGCGCACAAGTGCCTGAGCTAGAACAGTTGCAGTTGTTGTTCCGTCGCCTGCGACATCATCTGTCTTCTTGGCAACTTCCTTTACGAGTTCTGCGCCGATCTTTTCCCATGGATCATCGAGTTCAATATCTTTTGCGATTGAAACGCCATCGTTGGTGATTGTTGGGGCGCCCCACTTCTTCTCTAGAACAACGTTACGTCCGCGAGGTCCAAGGGTTACCTTGACTGCATCAGCGAGAACGTTCATTCCGCGCTCTAATCCGCGACGGGCTTCTTCATTAAAGGCAATCATCTTTGCCATGTAATTACTCCTTGTTTGTAACTCATTTAGTTTCTGCCATTTGGGGGCGTTTTATCACTCACACCCCGAGAGTGCTAACGCCAAATCTAGACGGTCTTATTCCCTGTCGCAAAACGAGGGCGTGGGATTGGCTGTTATCGGGCAGAGCGCGTTCAGTTACCGCGTGGAACGCGCCCTCATGCGAGCCTCACGGAGGCGGCGCAGGCGCTTAACGAGCATTGGAGAGGCCGCTAGGGCGTCGTCCCGGTCGATTAGGTCATTGAGTAGTTGGTAGTAACGAGGAGCGGTTAGGTCGAAGAGCTCTTTAATTGCAGATTCTTTTGCACCGGCAAAGCGCCACCAATTGCTCTCGAAATCAAGGATGCGTACTTCGAGGTCGGAGAGTGAAGAACCCTGCACATCATTATTTTCGAGCGCTGACATGGGTGAAATCTTAAACCAGCAGTAGCAGAAATTGTGGGATTTACAGCGTATCCAAGATCATAGATATATCTGTGATCTTCGTCCAAGGGTTAACGATCGCAAAGCGCAAGATCGATTGGCCTTTATCTGATGATGGTGGAATAAAGCCGATCTGATCGGCTAATAATTTATCGCTCCACTTTTGATAATCACTTGGCGCCCAACCTTTGCGAGTAAAGGCAACAATGGAAAGTTCGGGTTCGTGAATCAAATCTAAATTGGGATGTTGGCGAACAAGTTCAGCGGCGTCACGTGCCACAGTAAGTGTATCCTCCATCGCTTCGGTATATGCATCAGTGCCGTGCGCTGCAAGTGAGAACCAGAAAGGTAATCCGCGCACGCGACGAGTTAAGTGAATTGCATAATCCGCCGGTGACCAAGTGTCATCATGCAGAGTTTCCAAATAAGAAGCGTGTTGAGTGTGAACTTCTTTTGCTAGATCCGAGTTGCGATAGATAAGTGCGCAGGCATCGAATGGCGCAAAAAGCCACTTATGTGGATCAACGATTAAGGAATCAGCTTGTTCGACACCGTTAAATTTTGCGCGCACAGATGGTGCACATAAAGCCGCTAATCCATAAGCGCCGTCAACGTGGAACCAGATATCGCGAGCATGTGTTGCTTCGGCAATTGTTGCTAGGTCATCAATGATTCCAAGGTTTGTGGTGCCGCCGGTTGCGACAACAGCAAAGACGCGGGTTTGCGTCGTGGCATGCAATTGATCAATTGCCGCACCAAGTGCGTCACCGTGCATCTTGCGATCAGCACCTGGTTCTATTTTTAAAAGTTCAACGTCCATGATTTGGGCAGCGCTAGCAATTGATGAATGCGCTTCTTCGCTGCAAGCGATTGCCCATCGTGATGTATTCGGATATTTTTTACGTGCTGCAGCGCGCGCCACAACGAGTGCAGAGAGATTTCCAATTGTTCCGCCTTGTACAAAAACGCCGCCGGCAGATTGTGGAAGTCCAGCTAAATCTGCGATCCAACGGAGCGCTTGGTTTTCGGCGAAGACTGCGCCGGCACCTTCTTGCCAAGATCCGCCGTAAAGTGAACTAGCACCTACGACTAAGTCGAATAGATTTGAATATTCAGTTGGCGCAGATGGAATAAAGGCCAAGTTGCGCGGATGATCTGTTGAGATACAGGCCTTTGCTAAAACATTGGTAAATACCTCAAGTGCTTCATGTCCGCCTAAACCTTTTGCGGTGATGGTGTTGCCAACTTCTTGAAATAAATCTTCAGCGGTACGCGGACCATCTAGTGGTGGATCATCTTTTAAACGCAGCAGGCTGTATGCCAGGATCTCTTTGGCAAGGGATTCGACCTCTGAATTAAAGGCGTGAATTGGCATGGTCGGTGCGATTGGCCTTTCGAATCAGATTTCGCATCATCGTTGGGAAAACAAAGATGTGGAAGGGAAGTACAAAGTACCAATACAACTGACCGCCTAAACCACGTGGCGAGAAGCTAGCTTCTTGTACAACAGTGCGATCGGTTCCGTTATCGATGACGCTAAATTCGAGCCAAGCTTTTCCAGGCAGCACCATTTCGGCGTAAAGCTTTAAACGCTTTCCACGTTCTAACTCTTCAACGCGCCAGAAATCTAAACTGTCACCAACGCGTAGCGTTAACGGATCGCGACGACCGCGACGGAGTCCGACTCCACCGAAGATGCGATCTAACAAACCGCGTAAGAACCAGAGAAAATCCGCACCGTAGTAACCGTTTTCGCCGCCGATACTTTCAATCGCCTGCCAAATAGATGCGGCGCGTGCTTCAGTATTTGATTCGCGACGATCGCGCAGAACCATTTCACCAGCCCATTCCGGATCGCCTTGGGCTTTCTGCCACGGAGCAGTTGGAAATGCAGCATCAGACCAACGAGTAATTACATCGCGATCTGCAATACGAGAAAGCGCCAAGGTAATTGCACCTTCAACATCGATAAATCCTTCTGGCGGTGGCGCGATAATCGCGTCAATGCTCTTTGCTGGATCTGCAACTACTTCGCTGATTAGCGATTCAACAAGTGGGCGTGCAAGCGATGTTGGCACCGGTGTAACAAAACCGATCCACAACGAAGAAAGCTTTGGGGTAAGAACTGGAACCGAAACAATCCAACGTTTACGCAGGCCAGATAACTTGGCAAATTTCTGCATCATGTCAGCGTAAGAAAGGACTTCTTTACCGCCGATATCGCAAATCTTACCTACCGGCTTTTCAAGTGAAGCAGCTTTACGCAAGTAATACAGAGCATCGCGGATCGAAATTGGTTGCGTTAAATTCGAGACCCACTTTGGTGTGGTCATAATCGGCAAGCGATGAGTTAAGTGGCGCAACATCTCAAATGATGCTGAGCCTGAACCAATGATGATGCCGGCACGCAGTTCTAGAACTGGAACTGATGTTGATGCGAGCTGTGCACCGGTATTCATACGAGATGCTAAATGTTGGCTACGGTTCTTATCGTTGGCGATTCCACCTAAGTAAACAATTTGCTTAACGCCTTGCTTTTCTGCGGCAACTGCAAAATTGCGCGCCATTTCAGATTCAATGTCGTCGAAGTTCTTTCCTAAATTAATTGAGTGCAGAAGATAGAAAGCGGTATGCACTCCCTTAAGCGCGCGATCTAAATCCGCAATAACAGTTGCGTTGCCCTCAACAATGTCTACATTTTTGGCCCAAGGTTGATCGGCAACTTTCTGCGCATCGCGTACCAAAATTCGCACATCACATTTATCGCTTACGAGGTCGCGTACCAAACGGCCGCCGACATAGCCTGATGCGCCAGTTACAAGTATCAAACGCCCTGAGTTCTGCGAGTTCATGGTGAAGAGCCTAGACTCTGCACATGGCTTCTTCTAATCGACCTCGCGTCGTAATTCTGGGCGCCGGCTTTGGCGGGCTGACCGCTGCCAAGGCGCTCTCGAAAGACGCCGATGTAACCGTTGTTGATCGCCACAACTTTCAAACATTCCTGCCTTTGCTCTACCAGGTAGCAACTGCTGGCCTTGCCGCAGACCATGTGGCGCACCCAGTCCGTGGCGCGCTGCGCAAGAGCGGCGTGAAATTCCGTATGGGTTCCCCAATCTCAGTTGATCATAAAAACAAATCAGTAAAACTAGATTCTTCTGAGGTTCTTGAATTTGATCATTTAATAGTTGCACTTGGTTCTGCAACTGCAGATTTCGGAGTCGCAGGTGTCAATGAGCACGCACTTGGCATGAAGAGCGTGCATGAAGCAATTGGTATTCGCGCTGAAGTTATGCGACGTTTTGAAGATCTCTGTCGTTTTGAAGATCAGACCCGACTTTCACTCAGCGTTGTCGGTGGCGGTCCAACTGGCGTTGAAATGGCTGGCGCACTTGCCGAGCTAAAACGCGGTCCACTTAAAAATGATGAAGCAAATGCCGCAGAACATATCGATATCTACTTAATTGAAGCTGGACCGAGAATCTTGCCGATGTTTAGTGAAAAGTTATCTGCGCGAGCTAAGAAAGATTTAGAGAAACTTGGCGTCAAGGTTCTGCTCAATACCGCTGTGCAACAAGTAAAGCCACGTCAGATTCTTGTTAAGGATGGATCTGTAATTCCATCAGAGGTAACTATTTGGGCAGCCGGCGTTAAAGGTGAACCAACTGGTGGGCTACTTAACTTGCCACTTGAAGGAACGCGCATCAGCGTTGCACAGAATTTGCAGGTAAATCACTATCCACATATTTGGGCGATCGGAGATATCTCTAGCGCAAAGGGCGCAGATGGTGGTTTCTTACCGATGGTTGCACCAGTTGCGATGCAACAAGGTCGTTGGGTTGCAAAACAAATTATGCGTGCCGCGCGCGGTCAAGCGCTACAAGATTTTAAATACCTGGATAAAGGTTCCATGGCAACAATTGGTCGCCACAAAGCGGTTGTGCAATTTAAGGGAATTCAGATCACTGGAATCCCAGCTTGGTATGCCTGGTTATGGCTGCATTTGTTCTACTTACTTGGCGGGCGCAACAAAATCGGCACCATCGCCGATTGGACTTGGAACTATTTAACTTTCGACCGCGGCAATCGCCACATCATGGATAGCCTGTAATCAAAGCAGCAACTATGCCTGACTACATTGATTTACGCGGACACCAAACCTATTCATACGAATGGGAGAACAACGGTGAAGCAGTCTTGCTTCTGCATGGTGGACTTAGTCAGACATCGCACTGGGATTATGTTTTAACGCCTGATCTAGAACCTGATTTTCATTTATTTGCCTACGATCGCACTGGCCATGGCTATACCGGCGATCAAGAGGGTTCTTTTCATTTTGATTTTCAAATCCGTGAGGCAATCGCTTATCTAGAAGATGTCGTGAAAGAACCGGCACATTTAATTGGTTGGTCAGATGGTGGAATCATCGCGATGTCGATTGCGATCGCCCGGCCAGGGCTAGTTAAATCGCTGATTTTAATCGGTGCCAATTACAACCATTCAGGCACTGTGATTGAACTTCCATTTACCGAGCCAAGTGATGAAGACAAGGCTGAATACGCTGCAACATCGCCAGATGCTCCTCACACCCTGACTGAGAAGGTAAAGAAGATGCTGCGTATCTGGGAGACAGAACCAAATATTCCGCTAAGTGATTTAGCAAAGATTCAGTGTCCGACGTTGGTAGTTGCTGGTGATGATGATGTTATTTCGCATGAACATACCCTTGAGATGTATCGCGCTATTGAATTAGGACAGTTAGCGATAATTCCAGGAACATCACATATTGCACCTAAAGAAAAACCAGCTTTATTTAGCGCGATTGTGCATCAGTTTTTAACGGATTTAACTTATCCAATGACCAAGATGCCGATACGGCGCGTTAGCAATCAACCGGAATAATAGTTCCGGTCTTAACATCATAAATTGCACCAGCAACGGTGACTCCATCACGCAAGAGTGGATAGGCGCGGATACGATTTACGTCGATAGATAGCGTTGCCTTTTGATCGCGCGTAGTACGAAATTCAAGTGAGCGAGTATCTACGCCGAATTTTTCATCGATTAGCGCATGGATATCTGCTTCATCGCCACGCGCCATCGCGCAATCGGTATGTGGCATAACCAGAATGCGCTTTACATTTAAAAGATATGTAGCCAGCACCAAGGTGCGGATCACGTCCTCGGTAACGCGAGCTCCAGCGTTGCGCAGAATCTTGGCATCGCCAGATCGCATGCCCACAACTGAAAGTGGATTAATGCGCGAATCCATGCAGGTTACGATCGCTAAACCTTTTGCCGCAGAACCAGTTAATTCGGAGTACTGAAACGACTTTATATATTCAGCATTTGCCGCGAGCAGATCATCAAATTGTTCATGAGGAAACGAATAATCTTTCATCGTTACCCCTTCTCTTATCGGGTCAAAACTTTCCAGAGCCCCCCGTCAGGATTGAACTGACGACCTGCGCATTACAAGTGCGCTGCTCTACCACTGAGCTAGAGAGGCTTGCTACCGATTAAGGCAACGGGCGTAATTATGGCAGTTATCGCCCGATTGTAAAAATCGCTCTATTTCACCATTTAAATCAACATTTTGGGGGTTGCCTGGACCGTAGTTATTTCACGGTGCTGATGAGAGGATATTGGCCATGTTGCCGAACTATTGGATGAGCCCAGAAACAAACTCAATCAACCGTTTGCCGATGCTCAATATTGAGCACGCTGAAACACTCTCACTCGACGGCACCTGGCGCTTTCAACTACTGCGCTCTCCTAACGACCAGTCACGTAAGAAGTGGACTTCTATTCCTGTCCCAGGTTTGTGGACAATGCAACCAACCAGCGACACCTTCTTCGATACACCGATTTACACGAACGTGCAGATGCCGTGGGATCACGTGGCACCTGAAGTGCCGGAAGAGAACCCAACCGGCATCTACGAGCGCGACTTTGAAGTTCCGCAGTCATGGGATGGAAAGCGCATTGTTCTGCACCTCGGTGGTTATGAATCCGTTGCTGTCATTACTGTTAATGGAACCGAGGTAGGCCTCACAAAAGATTCTCGCCTCGCTGCTGAATTTGATATCACCGCCTTTATCAAAACAGGTCGTAACACACTAAAAATTGCAGTCACCAAATGGTCTGATGCCACATACATTGAAGATCAAGATCAATGGTGGCATGGAGGGATTACCCGCTCTGTAAAGTTATATGCCACAGACCTTGTCTACATCGAAAAGTTTGCAACGACCGCTGGCCTTAAGTCAGATGGCACAACTGGAACTCTAAAAATCGATGCTGTCATTGGTTCAATCAAGGGCGAGAGCGTTGATGGTTACACCTTGCGCACATCTATTGAAGAGCTTCCAAAGGTAAAGAGTGCACAGTTAAGTTCTACCTATAAGTACCACGTCAAACCTACCTGGACTGAAATGTCTGCCGAGTTGCAGGAAGCAAACCGCAAACAGTTCACCGGCGAATACTGGGATGGCTCAATGCCAGCATCAGCAAAGCGCCTGCGCGAACCTATGCAATCACCTTGGCCGGGCCATATCGTCCTGGAAACCACAGTTCCTAAAGTTGCTGCCTGGAGCGCTGAAACCCCTGCTCTTTACACACTTCGCATCGAACTAGTCAGACCTACCGGTCAGGTCGTTGAGGTTTCGCACCAGAAGATCGGCTTTCGCAGTGTTGTCGTTAAGGGCCGAGATCTATTGGTAAATGGCAAGCGCGTCTTTATCTATGGCGTAAACCGCCACGACTTTAACCGCCACACCGGCCGAGTTCTCTCTCGTGAAGATATGCGCCAAGACCTCCTTGAAATGAAGCGTTGGAACTTTAACGCCGTGCGCACATCCCACTATCCAAATGATGCAGCTTTCCTTGAACTCTGCGATGAGCTAGGTTTCTATGTCATTGATGAAGCAAATATTGAATCCCATGCTTTTTATGATTCAATCTCAAATGATCCACGTTATGCATCAGCATTCGTTGAGCGCGTAGGTCGTATGGTACAGCGCGATATGCACCATCCATCAGTCATCTTCTGGTCACTCGGTAATGAATCAGGTATCGGCACCAACCATTACGCAGCTGCTGCCTTTGCTCGTTCCCTCGACACATCTCGTCCACTTCATTACGAAGGCGCCATCAATGGTGATTGGCGCGGTGGCCACACACTGACCGATGTCATCTGTCCGATGTATCCATCGATTAAAGCGATTGTTAGCCATGTAAAATCAGGAAAACAAGATCGCCCACTGATTATGTGCGAGTACTCGCACGCCATGGGTAATTCAAATGGAACCTTAAAAGAGTATTGGGATGCCATCCACTCACTTCCCGGCCTGCAAGGTGGATTTATCTGGGAGTTCTGGGATCATGGCATTGAACAGACTCTTGCCGATGGCACTACACGTTCTGCCTACGGTGGAGATTTCGGCGAAGTTCGTCATGACGGAAACTTTGTCTGCGATGGAATGGTCTTTCCTGATCGCACCCCAAAGCCTGCGATGCACGAATTTAAAGCAATCGCAGCCCCTGTCGCCTTTACCTCAACCAAGGTAGAAACTGGGAACTTCACCATCACCAACCGTCAATTCTTCAAGGATTTAGCTGGTTTTGGCTGCACTTGGACCATCACCCGCGATGGCGAAGTTATTGATGGTGGCACTCTTAAGCTGCCAAAAGTTGCTCCACAAAAGAGCGCAAAGGTGCGCATTGCATCGAAGTTCCTCGCCAAGATTGACGGGCCAGGCGAAAGATTTATCACCTTCTCACTCTTTAACTTACATCGCACCGATTGGGCACAAGCCGGACATGAAGTTGCCTATCAACAATTCGCACTAGCTTCTCGTAAGGCAACACTTCGAGCTGCTTCAACAAGTGACCTATTTGAATGCGCAGTCAATGACGCTGGCGAAATCCAACTTCCATTCGGTCTTGTTGCACCTCAGCCATCACTATGGCGCGCACCAACTGATAACGATCGCATCGCTCACTTTGCTGAAAAGTGGGATAGCTACGGTGTCCGCGATCTAGAACGTATAGATTGCACTATTACCGAAACTGCCAAGTCTTACAAAGTCACAAGCTTGTGGCAGACCGGCACTGGATTTAAGATCAAGCAAGTTCAACTTGTTACACCTATTGCAGATGGATTCTCAGTCAAAGAAACCATCACAACACCAAAGCAATGGGATGACATCGCCCGCGTTGGTATCAACTTTGAAATCGATGGCGCGCTATCGAACTTCACCTATCTTGGCGTTGGCCCACACGAGACATACCCAGATCGCAAAATCGGTCGTATTGGAAAGTGGGCATCCTCTGTTTTTGAGCAGTACATCCCATACGTGCGCCCACAAGAAAACGGTGGCCACACAAGCGTTCGCTGGTTTACCTTGACCGATAACACAGGTAACGGTCTTCGTATCGATATGGATAAGCCACGTCAGGTCAGCGTTAATCCATTTAGGGCAACAGAGTTAGCTGATGCAACTCATGATGTTGAGCTGCGAGCCTCTGGAAAGACAGTTGTTCATATCGATACAGCTCATCGCGGCGTTGGAACAGCATCCTGTGGCCCAGATACCTTGCCGCAATACCTAGTATCTGGTGGTACTTACAGCTTTAGTTGGAGCGTACGGACAATCTAATTGGCCACTTTGTTGGAGTTGGATATTTCGCACTTCTTCCATCTCCAGATGATTTTCCGCGAACTCTGCGCCAAATCCAAGGAAGTGCAAAGGTAAAGAACCAAATAGTAGATACCACGCGCTTCTTTAACCAGGGAGTTGGCTGAGCAGGAGGAAGTGGGATTCGCCAAGCGGGATCGAATTGGTAACCCAACTTTTCAAGTAACGCCTGGGCAACTCGGTGATGGCCTTCAGCATTTAAATGTAAACGATCAAATGCTAAGAAACGGCTATCGCTAAAGAACGCCTCGCTATTAGCATCGATAACGATCGCACCGACTTCAGCTCCAACTTTGCGAACGCTCTTATTGAACTCGCTAAAGCGCGCTGCCCAAACATCTGAACCTCGACCGGTGTTTCCAGTCCGTTCTAGAACTGTAAAGAGCATGAGGGTTGCACCGGATGCGGCGGCGCGACGTACAGCGTCTGCATATAAAGCCTGCGCGACTTCAGGTTTATAACTTGGGCGAAGCGCATCATTGGCACCTGCGTGAAAAGTCAGCAACGTTTCTGGCCCTGTTACATAGGAAAGCGCCACAGGAAGTTGGTCGTCAATTACCTGCTTTAACAACTTTCCACGGATGGCTAAATTCGCATAACTAAAACCATCTACCTCTTTCGCCATAACATCTGCAAGGCGATCGGCCCAGCCGCGGTATTGCCCGCCGATGATTTCATCGGACATACCTTCAGAGTACGAATCTCCGCAAACAATTAAACGTTTGTACTTCATCTATCCCAGACCCTTTGACCTTTTGACCTTTACTTGCGACGTTGCTCGTCTACCCAGAAGAGCGCAATTGAAGTTGCAACGCTAGCGTTTAGTGATTCGGTGGTGGCGCGCATTGGGATTGAGACAACAAGATCGCACTTTTCGCGCACCAGACGTGAAAGTCCCTTTCCTTCGCTGCCAACAACGATCATTACATTCTCTTTCGCAACCTTCATGCCGCTCAAAGTCTCATCAGATTCACCATCTAGGCCGATAACAAAGCAGCCCAGCTTCTTGGCATCATCAATAGTGCGCGCCATATTGGTTACTTGCGCAACTGGCAGACGTGCTGCAGCACCAGCTGAAGATTTCCAAGCGGATGCGGTCATTGCCGCTGCGCGACGTTCGGTCATAACAACGCCTGCTGCGCCGAATGCTGCTGCACTTCGCACAATTGCCCCGAGGTTGCGAGGATCAGTTACGCCATCAAGTGCAACGATCAAGATTGGGTGGTTAGCGCGTTCGGTGATTTCCTGGAATGAAGAGTATTGATAAGGCTTAATCGCCAAGATAATTCCTTGGCTATTGGCGTTGATGCCTTCGAGTTCTGCACGGTGAACTTCGCGAATTGGAAGTTGGTGATGCAGCGCAAGTTGCAGTGATTCCGCAACGCGATCATCGACATCGATACTGCGCGCAACGATTAGCTCGGTTGCCGGAACGCTGGCACGAAGTGCTTCAAGGACTGCGTTACGACCAGAAACAATTTCTCCCTTTGGTCGTTCGCTTCTACCAGTGCGAGTACGTGGAGAAACTTTCTTTTCAGCAGCCTTCTTACGCTTTGCCGCTGCGTGATACGGACGATCTTCCGCCTTTGGTGTTGGACCTTTACCTTCTAAGCGACGTTTGTTTTTTCCACCGGTACCGCCAGTTGGTCCCTTTTTAGAACTTGATCGAGCTGCGCCACGAGGTTTTGCAGTGCCGGCCATTTACTTCTCGCTTATCTGTGAGATAGACCAACGTGGCCCTTGTGCTGTGTCTTCAATAATAATTCCAAGTGCCGCTAATCCATCGCGAATCTGATCTGATGCGGCAAAGTCTTTACGTTCACGCGCTGCAGTGCGTTGCGCCAAAGCCAATTGAATAACGCCATCAAGCGCGCTTGTTAGATCAGCGCCACCGCTTGTCGCAAATACTTGATCAAAGGGATCGCAACCAAGTACTTCGAGTGCACCACGAATTTCATTTGCGGATTGTGAAATCTGCGCCTTATCCCCTGAAGTTACTGCGCTATTGCCTAAGCGAAGCGCTTCAGAGATACCAGCAAGTGCTGTTGGTACTGCTAAATCATCGTTCATGGCATCAGTAAACCCTTGTGAAATAACAGGAGTTGGTTGCGCGCCAAGAATTTCAGTGGCGCGATTTAAGAAACCTTCAATGCGACGGAAAGCTGTTGCAGATTCGGCAAGTGCTTCGTGAGAAAACTCGAGCATCGAACGGTAATGCGCACTGCCTAAATACCAACGCAATTCAATACCGCGTACTGTCTTTAACAGCTCAGCTACCTGTAGCGAATTACCAAGAGACTTCGACATTTTTTCACCAGATGCCGTCACCCAAGCGTTATGCATCCAGCGTTTTGCAAATGCATAACCTGCAGCTTCTGATTGCGCGATCTCGTTCTCGTGGTGCGGGAAGATCAGATCTAATCCGCCGCCGTGAATATCAAATGCTTCACCAAGGTATGAATGCGCCATCGCAGAACATTCGAGGTGCCAGCCGGGACGACCTGCACCCCACGGAGTTGGCCAAGATGGATCTCCGGGCTTGGCTGCTTTCCAAAGCGCAAAGTCGCGTGGGTCTTTCTTTTTTGAACTAGCAGCATCAACATCGGCCGCGGGTTGAAGATCGTTAACGTTCTGACGAGAAAGCGTTAAATACGATTCAAGTTTGCGGACTTCGAGATAAACATCGCCGTTGCCTGGCGCATATGCCGCACCGCGTTCAATTAGCACAGTCATTAACTCGATCATCTGGGTGATATGTCCGGTTGCACGTGGTTCGTAAGTAGGGGGTGCAACATTTAGCGCTGCATATGCTTCTGAAAATGCGCGTTCGTATTTCATCGCAACTGCCCACCATGGCGCCTTTTCGTGCACGGCCTTATGCAAAATCTTGTCATCTATATCGGTGACGTTACGAATAAAAGTTACGTTGTAACCAGATTTGGTTAACCAGCGGCGCAAGATGTCGAAGTTAACGCCAGAGCGCACATGGCCAATATGAGGAGGTGCCTGAACAGTTGCACCGCAGAGATAAATACCGACTTCGCCAGCTTTTAGTGGAACAAATGGGGATGTTGTTCGCGTTAGCGTGTCATATAAAGATAGCGAACTCATTGGCTAAGTCTATCTTGCAAGGCTTATTTAGAATAAATCAGCGCAGATGCAATGGCTGCAATGCCCTTGCCTTCACCGGTGAGGCCCATTCCATCGGTAGTTGTTGCAAGTAACGCGACTTCTGCTCCGCCCAAAGCCGCGGAAAGCGATGCAATTGCTTCGGCGCGACGTGAACCGATCTTGGGACGATTGCCGATTACTTGCACTGATACATGCGAAATTGCGTATCCGCTCTTTTCAACTAGTGCGAGAGTTTCCTTAAGCAACGTTGTTCCAGATGCACCCTTGTATTCAGGTTTATTTGTACCGAAGTTTGATCCCAAATCACCAAGTCCACTTGCGGCAAATAAAGCATCACAAATTGCGTGAGCCGCAACATCGCCGTCAGAGTGGCCTTCCACGCCATCTTGATCCGGCCATAACAGACCAGCTAACCAAAGTTCACGCCCAGCTTCGAAGTGGTGAGCATCCACACCAACACCGGATTTAAAGTTCGTTGATTTTCCTAAGAACTGCAGCGCTGTTGCCATATCTGCAGGAGTTGTAATCTTGATCGCACGTTCTTCGCCTTCGATTACGCGAACCGGTTTACCGAGTGATTCAACAAGGGCTGCATCATCAGTTGCTTCACCTGATTGCGCATGTGCTTGGCTAATCAATTCGTAGGTAAAACCTTGGGGAGTTTGCACGCGACGCATCGCAGCGCGATCTGGAGTTGATGTAACAACTCCGTTTTCATCAACAATTTTTACCGTATCGGTTTGAGCAAGACCCGGAATAACTGCAACGTCACCACTCTTAAGAGAGGCAACAACGCGCTTTGCTAAATCAGGAGAAGCAAGTGCGCGGGCCGCATCGTGAATCAAGACATATTCAGCGTCTGCAGAAACTTTAGCTAGACCGATGCGCACGCTCTCAGAACGTGTAGCGCCACCGGTTACAACAGTTATGCCATCGCCAACCAGGGTTTGAATCTCTTTCTCAAACCCAGAAGGTGCGGTAACAATTATTTGATCAGCAACTGATGAAATGGCAGAAACAGCATGCTCAATAAGGGTGCGATCGCCAAGTTGGATTAAGGCTTTGGGAATTGCTGCGCCAAATCTTTCGCCGCTACCTGCAGCAGCAATGATTGCGGCGATCATGAGAAGAGTTTGTTACTTAAGAAGCGAGAACCTCGTCAAGGAGAACTGCAGCCTTTTCTTCATCTGTGCGCTCAGCAAGAGCTAGCTCAGAGATAAGGATCTGCTTCGCCTTGGCGAGCATGCGCTTTTCACCAGCAGAGAGTCCACGATCGAGATCGCGACGGTAGAGATCGCGCACAACTTCTGCGACCTTAATGACATCTCCTGATGCAAGTTTTTCGAGGTTTGCCTTGTAACGACGTGACCAGTTTGTTGGTTCTTCGGTGTAAGGCTGGCGAAGTACATTAAATACGCGATCAAGGCCGGCGCTGTCTACAACATCGCGGACTCCGACTAGATCTACATTGTCTGCAGGAACGCGAACTGTGAGATCTCCTTGTGCAACTTTCAAGACTAGGTAGGTACGTTCTTCGCCCTTGA
>Ga0315902_10002320_pt1 | contig 29776 bp, 22 predicted proteins | sample LakEriMetagenome_9_FD_203523 | JGI IMG/M metagenome (GOLD analysis project Ga0315902, IMG submission 203523) | Freshwater fungal communities from buoy surface, Lake Erie, Ohio, United States - Buoy 12 MA117 | ecosystem: Environmental > Aquatic > Freshwater > Lake > Lake biofilm | place: USA...
GGCCAGGGCCTCATCCAACACCAACTGGGCGGCGCAGGCTGGCAGGATTCCGCTGTAACGGTCGGCGCGGACGGTTGGAGCCTCGCGCATTTGAGCCTGAACACGGCCACCAACACGGCCTCGATGACGATTCACGCGTATGACGACCTCCTCGCGACCTTGGGCGGGCCGGTGACCCTGTTCACGGACCTTTCGGTGGGCCTCGATTTCGAAAACATGACCCAACTGAACTGGCAGCTCGCCGCCGGGCAGGACAAGAACTTCTTCGATGACTTTGAGATGACGGTGGCACCTGTGCCGGAGCCTTCAGGCGTTCTGCTGGCCGGTTCCGCCGCTTTGTGGCTGCTGCGTCGGCGCCGCGCTTGAGAGTAGCCAAATAAAACGGTCTAAGCGTTACTCTGCTAGCCGTTTCAGAGGCAAATTAGGCGCCAGCCGCCGATCAGCGACGGTTCGAGAGGTCGCGACGGCGGCGGAGCACCGTGAGGAAGCAGACGGAGCCGAGGAGGAGCGCTCTGCCGGGTTCTGGCACGACGTAGGCCAAGACGCGCCTTTCTCGCACCGCCTTCGGGGTGCTGTCCACCCGGCTGTTTATCCGGTGGCATCGCTCGTTCCTCGCTCAGCCGACCGGCTAATTTCTCTGATGCCTCCGGCATCCGACTTCGGAATCCGGGTTGAACGTGACCGCCCCCCCTTCAGGTGCCAATTCCTCCCGTCTCACCGGGGGTAGTCGCTCGTTCCTCGCTCGCCCCCCCCCGGCTAATCACTCTGATGCCTCCGGCATCGTTTTGAACTTCAGCGAAGTCGGGTTTTTGGGCGCAGAGCCATTGATTGATCAGCGCTGGAGCAATGCCGTCTCGACTTAACTTCGGAATCCGGGTTCATCTGCGTCGTCGCCTCGCTTGAGACGGACTAAACAAAACGGCCGGAGCGTTACTGCTCCGGCCGTTTCAGAGGCAATTTGGCACCAGCCGCAGATCAGCGACGGGTCGAGAGGCTGCGACGGCGGCGGAGCACCGTGAGGAAACCGACGGAGCCGAGGAGCAGAGCGCTGCCGGGTTCCGGCACGACGCAGGCCGTGACGTTCACGCTGTCAATGTCGATGCCGTTCATGGAGCTGTTCGCACCAGAGGCACGGATGCTAAACTGAAGCGAGTCGCCCGCAGTGAGCTGGCGCCAGGAGAAATCGCTGCCGGTGAAGCTGAAACCGTCGCCGTCGGCGTTGTTGCCGTCCGGGTTGGCGATGTCAAAGAGCACCTGATTGCCAAAGCCGGGCGTGAGCGTGATGGTTTCCGACTGCCAGACCTTGGTGCCGTTCGCGAAGATATCGACGAACAGCTGCGTGGGGCCGTGCTTGTAGCTATCACCCTCGCTGGCCACTTTGAAGGTCAGGCCGCAAAACTCCGCCATCTGGGCGGCGGTGTATTCCAGCTTGAAGCCAATGGTGCCGGTGCTGCCGTTGGAGGGGAAGCCGTAGAAGCAGCCCACCTGGTTGCCCGCACCGCCAGCGGCGGCCACTTTCACGCCACTGGGACCTTGGATGTTCGAGGCGGTGAGGAGAGGGCTGGTGAAGCTCGGCGGGATGCTCGCGTAGGTGCCGGTGCTGATGTTGTCCATGCTGTAGCCGAGGATCAGCTGCTTGTAGGCGGGGTCGCTGCAATTGCAGTCTGGCCATTGCACCGGGACGGAGGCTTGGGCTTGGGAGATGAGGGCGGCGAAGGCACCCAGGAGGCTAAGGCGGCGGAAGGTAGAGTTCATGAGCAGATTCTCGGTTTTGAAGCGAATCGCGACGACGTGATTCAGATGCGATAATTCTGGCTGCTATACTCAATTGCGGCAATTTAGACCCTGTTAGATGATCGTAAGCATGTCAGGCCCGAGACGCATCCACGCGACAAGATGCTGACAAATGGCTGACGAACAGACACGATTCAGACGATCTCACCCAAAGTGAGGCTGCTGTTTACTTCCAGCCGCCTCCGAGGGCCTTCAGCAGTGCGGCACTCGCCACCAGGCGCTGCCCAGCCACCTGCTCGGCGAGCAATTTGGTGCTCAGCATCGTGCGGTTGGCCTCCACGACCTCAAAATAGCTCGCGAGCCCCTTTTCATAGCGGAGCTGCGCCAGACGGGCGGTTTCCTCCGCCGCAGCGATGGCGGCACGCAGAGCGGCGCCTTGGCTGGAGTAGCCTTTCACGTCGAGCAGGCTGTCTTCGACTTCCTGGATCGCCTTCAGGATGCTCTGACGATACCCTGCGAGCGTTTCCTCGTAGCGCGCCTTGCTGGCGGCGAGATTCGCGCGCAAGCGACCACCTTGGAAGATGGGCAGCGTGAGGCTGGGGCCTGCGGTGAGCGTTTTGCTGCGTGCATCGATGAAATGGCCCGCGCCGATGCTCTCCAAGCCGCCAGCGCCGCCGATTTTGAAGGCGGGATAGAAGTTCGCCTTCGCCACGCCGATCTTGGCATTCGCCTCGCGCATCTGCTGCTCGGCGGCTCGGATGTCCGGACGGCGTTGGAGCAAGGTGGAGGGCAAACCACCGGGAACGCGTGGCAGCCCCGGCAACGAGCCGGTTTTCGAGAGGCGGAAGGAACTGGGAATCTGTCCGGTGAGCACGGCGATGGCGTTTTCCGCATTGCCCCGCTGACGCTGGATCGCAGCGAGGTCGGCGCGGGCCAGTTCCAGCTCCGTGCGGGCCCGTGAGACGTCCATTTCATTCGCCAGACCACCTTTGAAGCGAGATTCCTGCAGCTTCACGGCCTCCTGACGCCAGTTGATCGTTTCGTTCACGATGCCGAGCTGGCGATCCATCGAACGAGCCAGGAAAAACAGGCGCGCCACCTCCGCGGCGAGGCTGAGACGATGCGCGGCGACGGTTTCCACCGCAGCGGCCTGCGCGGCACGCGAGCCTTCCACACCGTGACGCACGCGGCCCCACAGATCGGCCTCCCAGCCGAACTCAAACACGTTTTGGTAGCGCCAGCGCTCCGTGTCAGGCAGCGGAATGCCGCCGGGCAGATTGGCCGCGAAAGCGCTGCGGGAGATGTATTCATACGTCGTTCCGCTCTTCATTCCCAAGGTCGGGAACATCTCCGATTGCTGCACGCCGATCATCGCACGCGCCGTCTCCACCCGCGCGAGGGCTCCGCGCAGTTCCTGGTTGTTCGTCAAAGCCTGCTCCACGAGCCGGTTCAGCTCGCTGGAGCCGTAAAGACGCCACCATTCGCCCGGAAGGGCCAGATCGCTCACATCGCCCGCTTTTCTATTCTTCCAGCCTTTCGGCATCATCACGTCCGGAAGCTTGAAGTCCGGCCCCACCTTGCAGGAGGTCAGCAACGAGGAAAAAATCAGGCAGAGGCAGATCGAGGAACGCATGGAAAAAGGAAAGAGGATAAAATTCAGCTCACACCGCGCGCGAGGCGCTGGATGGGTTTCGCAAAGAGCAGCAACACACCACCGGTCGCGAGGGATATCCACACGACCTTCATGAAAATCGCCGGCATCTCCGCCATCGCATCGCCGGACACATGACCGGCGATCAAGCCGCTGATCACATCGCCGAGACTCGTGCCGAGGAACCAGATTCCCATCATCTGCGCCGTGTAGCGCGCGGGGGACAGTTTGGTGAACGCGCTCAAGCCCACCGGGCTCAGGCACAGCTCACCGACCGTGAGGAAAAAATACACGCCGAGCAGCCACAGCGGCGAAACCTGGCCCACGCTGAGCGAATGCCGCGCCATGAGCACCGCTAGCATGAATCCGCCGCCGAGTAGCAGCATCGCCCAGCCCATCTTGGCCGTCAGCGAAAAACCCAGTCCGCGACGATCCAGCCATTGCCACATCCAGGCCATCAATGGCGCCAAGGCGATCACGAAGAGCGGATTCACCGCCTGGAACCACTCCGCAGGCACGGTGTAGCCAAACATCACGCGATCCGTGTTCTTGTCCGCGAAGATATTGAAGGAAGAACCCGATTGCTCGAACCCCGCAAAGAACAGCGCGCTGGTGAAGAAAAAGATGAGCGACAGCAGGATGCGCGCTTTTTCATCCGCCAGCAGTCCGGCAAAGAAGAGCAGCCACACGTAATAAGAACCTGCTGCGGCGAGAATGGCCACCGAGATGGCTTTGGCCAGCCAAACGGCATCGACCACAATCACTCCCGTGGCGCACAACGCCGTCAGCACCACCAAGGAAGCCAATCCGGCCCAAAACACCTGCCATTCACGTTTCACATTCTGCCCCGGATGCTGCGGATGGTCGCCCACGCCGTCGAGCAGACGCCGTGAGAGCTGAAACTGCAGCAAACCGATGAACATGCCCGCCGTGGCCGACGCAAAGGCCCATTTCCAGCCCCACGAGGCGGAGTCACGCAGCCAGCCGCTGACCAGCGGCGCAAAGAACGCGCCCACATTGATGCCGAAGTAGAAAATCGTGAACCCCGCATCCCGGCGCTGCCCACCTTCCGGATAAAGCAGTCCCACCAGCGCGCTCATGTTCGATTTCAGCAGGCCAGAGCCGATCGCGATCACCAGCAGGCCGAGCAAGAAGCTCATCCGGCCCTCCAGCGCCAGCATCAGATGCCCGATGGCAATGATCACACCGCCCCACCACACCGCGCGCTTTGGCCCGAGCAAACGATCGCCGATCCAGCCGCCGGGAAGCGCACTGCAATACACCACCGCCAGATACAGACCGTAAACCGCCGCCGCATCCTTGGCAGTCATGCCGAGACCAGCCGCAGCGGACATGAATCCCACCAGCAGCGCGCGCATCCCGTAGAAGCTCCAGCGCTCCCACATCTCGGTGAAAAACAGGGTCTTGAGACCGGGCGGATGTTTGAGGGAAGGTTCGGCCATGAGCGCCGCCGAGCATGACGCGTCCCACGCACCTGCCAAGAGAGAAATCATCCCGCGCCGCACATTGCGGACGATCTCCACTTGCCCGCCTCCATGCTCCACGCCACCACTCCAGCTCTTCGTTTTTTTCTCCATGACCCACGCCGTCCTCAGCCTCCTCAAAGAAAGCCGTCATCCCATGCGCATCGACCTCATCGGGGTCGCCGGTTCCGGCATGAGCGGGCTCGCGCTGCTGCTGCTCGGCCTCGGGCACAAGGTCAGTGGCTCGGACAAGGCCACCACGCTCGAAACCGAGCGCCTCGAAAAAATGGGGCTCACCTTCTACCACGGCCACACGGAGAAAGAGGTCGATGACTGCGACATGGTGATCTACTCCAGCGCCATCAAGCCCGGCAACATCGCCTACGAAGCCGCCTACAAGCAGGGCATCCCGCTGGTGCGTCGCGCGGAAGCGCTTGCGGCCGTGATGGCGAATAAGAAAGGGGTCGTCGTCTGCGGCACGCATGGCAAAACGACCACCTCCGCGCTCACGGCACACGTTTTGCGCCAAGGCGGCCTCAAACCGAGCCACTACGTCGGCGCGGAGATCCCGATCCTCGGCTCCAACGCGCACTGGGACCCCGAAGGCGAGCTTTTCGTGGCCGAAGGCGATGAGAGCGATGGCACGCTGGTCAATTTCCATCCGCAGCACTCCATCGTGCTCAACATCGAGCCCGAGCATCTCGACTTCTACGACGGCATCGAGGCCATCAAGGCCGTCTTCCGCCAAATCCTCAGCCAAACGCCCGGACACTGGGTTTACTGCGCTGAAGATCCCGTCGCCACCGAAGTCTGCGCAGGCCCGCAAGGCGTCAGCTACGGCTGGAGCCGCGAGCATGACTTCTCCGCGAACATTCTCTCGATGCGGCCAGACCACTCGGAGTTCGAAGTGTATCAAAACGAGCAACTTCTCGGCACCGCGACACTCGGCATTCCCGGCAAGCACAATGTCAGCAACGCGCTCGCCGCCATCGCACTCGCCACGAAGTGCGGCGTGGCTTTCGAGGCCATCCAGCATGCCTTGAAGACCTTCCGCGGTGCGAAACGCCGTTTTGAAATCCGCCACAGCGGCGAGCGATTCACCGTCGTCGATGACTACGGGCATCATCCGAGCGAAATCGCGGCCACTTTGGCCACCGCGAAAGGTTTGAACGCGAAACGCATCGTCTGCCTCTTCCAGCCGCATCGCTTCAGTCGCACGCAACTGCTCAAAAAAGAGTTCGGAGCCAGTTTCGGCGATGTGGACGAGCTTTTTGTCACTGACGTGTATCCGGCGAGCGAGAAGCCGCTGCCCGGTGTCAGCGGCGAAACGATCCTCGAAGAGGTGAAGCTGCAAAACACGCACACCAAGACCGGCAGCACGCCCACGATGATGATCGCGCGTGACAAAGTAGGCAATTCGCTGCGTCCCGGCGATCTGCTCATCACACTAGGCGCGGGCAATGTGCACGAAGTCGGCCGCTGCATCGCGCGTGACCTGCCCGTGCTCGAAAAACTCTGCGCCATCCTCGAATCGCATGGCGGCGGAGTCGCCAAACTTTACGAGCCGATGAATCGCCACACGACCTGGCTCATCGGCGGCCCGGCGCAATATTGGATCGAGCCGCGCAACGAGGCCGCCATGGCTGAAATCGTGCGCTACCTGCGCTCCGCGTCGATTCCGATCCGTGTGATCGGTCGCGGCTCCAATTTGCTCGTCAAAGACGGCGGCATCCGCGGTGCGGTGATTCACATGAAGGGCGAATTTGAAGACGTGGTCGTGAACGGCCATGAAATCATCGCCGGAGCCGGTGCACGCCTCAAAAAGATCGCCAGCGCGGCCCGCAATGCCGGACTCGGCGGTTTTGAATGGATGGAAGGCATTCCAGGCAATCTCGGCGGCGCGATCCGCATGAACGCGGGCGCGATGGGCACGGAAACCTTCGATCAAATCGTCCGCGTGCGCTTCATCGACACGGACGGCAGCCTCAAAGAAAAATCGCTCGCCGAAATCACGCATCACTACCGCAGTGTGCCGGAGTTTGAGGAGCGCTACGTCGTCTCCGCCGTGCTGAAAGGCTCCCCTGCCCCACAGACCGAGATTGATGTCAAAATGGCCGCGTCACATCACAAACGTCGCACCAGCCAGCCTGTCGGCGCGAGTGCAGGCTGCACCTTCAAGAATCCGGAACTCTGCGGCGCAGGCAAATTAATCGACGATTTGCAGCTCAAAGGTCGCAGCGTCGGCAAAGCCGTCGTTTCCGGCATCCATGCGAACTTCATCGTCAATCAAGGCGGCGCGACTTCACGCGAAGTGCTCGATTTGGTCGCTCAAATCAAAGAAAAGGCCCTCGAAGAGCGCGGCGTGACGCTGGAGATGGAAGTGAAGGTCATCGGCGAAAACGAGCCGCTGCCACTTTGAGCTTTTGCCATCCCCATCTCCTTCCAAAAGCCTAGCATGCGCTGGTAAACAATCGTCCTGACAACAACTCATGAAAAAGACCTTTGATCGCATCATCACGGTGATGTTTGAAAACCAATACCGCAGCTATGTCATTCAAAACCCGTTCTTGAAAAAGCTGGCCGCAGCAGGTGCGGATATGACGAATTACTTCGGCGTTTTCCACCCATCCCAGACCAATTATCTGGCTTCATTCGCGGGTGAAATATGCGGTGTGACGAATGATACACCTCCTGAGCACGCACTGCCGCAAACCACCCTGGTGGATCGCTTGGAGGAAAAAGGTGTCTCTTGGAAGGCCTACATGGAGGCCTACCCGAACGAATCGTGGAATCCTGCCTGGAAGAAACCGCAGGCCACGGATCAACCGATCGCCCAGTTCCCTCCTGCAAGTGGAGCGGAACTCTCCCGCTACTACCGCAAACACAATGCCTTCGCGTCTTACTATTCCATTCAACGGGACAAAGGACGCTGGAGTAAAATCGTGAGCGACACGGAGTTCTGGAAGGACGTCGCCAACAAGTCGCTGCCGGAATACAGCTGGTTTACGCCCGACATCTGGAACGACGGACATTATCTCTACAACACCCACATCGACACAAACCCGCGGACACAACTGGTGCCGCAACTGTCAACCTGGCTGGAGCATGTGTTTTTCGGGAACATCTCAACCTCCGACATCCAAGGTGGTTCGGAAACCGGATTGACCGCGCTCGGGCTCAATCTCGACATCAATCTCTTGCTCACGGACCCCAAAAAGGCGTGGAAACAGTCCAACGTGCCCAAGGGAACGCTGATTGTGGTCACCTTCGATGAAGCGGACTTTGACGCGAAGGGCTACGACACGAGTTACGACGGGCCAAACCAGATTTACACGGTCCTACTGGGTGACATGATCGAGCCGGGAACGGTAATCGACACACCGTACAATCATTACAGCCTGATTCGCACCGTTCAGCAGAACTTCGGATTGGGATCGCTGAAGAAGAACGATGAAGGAGCCAATTGGTTCCGCTTTCTTTGGAAGGAGAACTTTGGCTGGGGCAATGCGGTGAATACCGGCCACACCTCCGGCAGCGAACTCGCGGTGACACACGGCAGCCGTGGAGTGCATGTGGTGTATTCCCAAAAAGCAAAATCCACCGCTCGGTTCCAGGAGACCTTTCTGGGAACGAAGGGCTGGAGCAAGCCGAAGGAAGTGCCCCAATTCGACGGCATGTCGGCGATCAGCATGGCCTCCATCGACAAAAACACGCTTCTGGTGGGTGTTGGAGCCCACGGCGAACTGATGCAGTCGAGATTCGATTCCAAGACAGGAAAATGGTCCAAGCTCAATTCATTGGGGCTGCACACCAAGGGCAGCATTGCTCTTGCTGCTTATCGTGATGTGGCCTCTGAGACCCATCAGTACATGCTTTGCTGGGTTGGCGGCGATGGCTTCATTCAATCCATGATCGGCACCGAAAGCGGGTTTTCCGGCAACGTGCAGCCGGTGCATCAGCTGACCGATGGACCGATGGCGATCAGCCAGTTGGGGGCTTCGTTGTTCCTAGTTTACAAGGAACGGAACACCCGAAACATGCGCATCACTTCGTATAACACGGCGCCGTTCAACGCCTTTGAAGCCGTCGATTTCCAAGGGAACCCTGCGCCGCAAAACAACACAACGCTGCATCAATGGACCGCAGCCGATTATGCGGTCGGGCACTTCTCCAAAAAGATGGCAGCCACGGCCAACAAGTACCAAAACCTGGGCCATCTGTGCATGGCTACCGCTGACGGAGAAATGCACTTGGTCCATCGCGGTGGATATTCGGACAAAAACAATCCTTACACCGAATTGTTTGGCCTCACGGGTGTCTATTCGGCAGAGAACCAGTTAACCAATGGCTACGGAACGTTGGACCAGGCTGGCTGGACGCTCGAAAAAGAAATGCTCGATGTCAGCATCGCTCCAACCAGCCCCATCGCGATGTGCTCGGACGGCGAAGTGTTGACGCTGGTTTGGAGTGATCTCAAGACCAGCAAACTGCACTTCAAGCAAGCCACCTACTCCAAAGCCTAGCCGGGCGCTTCTCGCGCTGCCGCTTTGAGCCGCTCACTTCTTCTTGGCGTCGCTTTTCGGCTCTGAGTCCGGCACTTTCGGTGGCACGGGCTTCGGGCCGTCCCAGAGGAAGTGTTCGAGGCGGATCTTCGTCGCGAGCTGGCGCGCATCATTCGCGCGATCACCGGGGAGCTGCGCGATCTGCTCCGCGAGACGCGCGGCGGCTTCCCATTGATGCGCGGCCTGCAGCAGCTCGATGCCAAAGAAGCCGGTCTTTGAATACCAGAGGTAATCGGAGGGATTCGCGGGCGGCGTGCCGTCTGCGGCGCGCAGCACATCGTAGCAGGCCTCCAGCGCCTCCGCATCGCGCTCCGCCTCATGCAGGACGGTGGCCAAGGTGAAGCCCGCGCGTGCTTTCCAGACGAATTCGAGCTTGTCGCCCTCTACGAGGAAGGCACGCAGCAGATCGATGGACTTGATGAGCGCATCCGGGGTGGTTTTGCCCTGAAGCAGCAGGACTTCCGCCTTTTCGCACACGCAGAGGCGGCGTGTCTCCGCATCCAGCGTCTTCGAGGACAGGATTTGGTCCAGCGCGGTGGATGCGGCGGCGAGATCGCCCTGCCGACGATAGGCCAGCGCCTGCTGACGGCGCGAGGCCAATGCGAGCGGGCCGTTTTTCTTCGCCAGGGCGTCCCACAGCGTCATGGCGCGCTCACGGCCCTCCGGGCTCATCACAGACATGGCGGCAAGCGCGGCAAAATACTGCGCGGTGTCCGTGTGGGCCGATTTCGGGTAATCCTTGGCCACAAGCTCAAACGCGACTCGCGCGCTGGCAAAGTCCTCCGCCTGAAAATGCGCCGAGGCCTGCTTCATGAGCACATCCGGCAGCAGCGGGCTGCGCGGCCATTTTTTGGCAAACTCCGCAGACGCGGTGGTGAGCGATTTGGTGTCTCCAGCCAGCTCCATCTGCCAGAGGCGCGTGTATTCGATGCGTTCCTGCAGTTTCTCCGAGATCGCGCTGCCGGCAGCCGCACGCATCTCGTCGAGGATGCGACGGGAATCGTCCACGCGCGGCGGACTCTGAACGAGAAGCCATTCCGCAAGGGCGATGCGCGCATCGTTGACGCGGGGATGATTGGGGCGTGAGGCGATAAAGGCACGCAGAGCGTCCTCCGCGTCGTCTTTGCTGGTGGCGGCGGATTCGAGGGCCTTTTCGAGCTGCAAATCGGCCGCGCTGTCGCCCGCGCCATCCTGCGCGCCGCCGGTGACCTCAAGCTGAGCCATCAATCCGAGGAAGAGCACGATGTCGGACACTCGCGACGCGGCGACAGCGGCATTGAAGAGTGCGCGACGGCGCTGCGGCAGCGTGGTGGCCACATTGGCCGCGGCCTGAAAAGACTCCTGCGCCTGCGCATGATCGCCGCGGCGGTGGAGGATGTTTCCGGCCAGAAAATCGACACGACCACTGCCCTCCGAGCCGCTGAAACGGGCGCGCCACTCCTCGGCCAGTTCAAGCACGCGGGTGTTGTTTTGCATCGTCACATGCATCTCCATGGCGAGGCGCATAGCCGCGCTGATCCGCGGATGTTCCGGATGCATCTGCAAAAACGCCTCCAACATGCCGAGTGCCTCCACCGAGCGGCCTTCCACGTGCATCCAGCGCGCGATCAAAAAGTAGGCGTGCCCGCGGAAGTCATCGATGGCACGACGCAGCGCGGCGGGCGGTTGCGGGCTCTGCTGAGCCTGGCTGCCCTGCGCGGCCCAAAGCAGCACGCCAGCAGGCAGCACGCGCGGCGCTGGCAGCGCACGCCACGCCCGATCGAGCGCATCGCAGGCCTCCGTCCACAACTCGCTCTCCACCGAGGCATCGAGCACGGTGATGAGGTGCTGAAAGGCCTTCGCGGGGCTGCCTTCACGCAGCAGCACCTCGGCGAGCAGCACGGAGGCCGCGTCGCGAGCGCGCTGGCCGCTGTCCGTGGCATCCAGCACGGACTGGATGGAAACACGCGCCGCAGCCGCATCACCGAGCATCAACTGCGCGCGGGCGCGCAGCAATTCCGCAACGGAGCCTTCGAGGTTCTTCAATTGCTCGATGGCCGCGTCCGCCTTGCCGGCCTCGATCTCGATCTCCGCGAGCAACTGGCGCGCGTGGCGGCGCAAATCGGCCGTTTCAGCGGCGATGAGCGGCTTCACCTCATCCCGTGCCGCATCGAACTCCCTCAGCGACATCAAAATCTGCCCGAGCAGCAACTGCGCGCGCTCCGGCAGCGCCGCGCCAGTGCTCACGAGCTCCTCCCGCGCCTCGCCCAACCGACCGAGCAAGGCCAGAGCCTGCGCGCGCCAGAAAAACTCCTCCGAAAGCTCGTGCTCACTGGCTAGACGCAGCGCCTCCGTGCCATTTCCGGCCCGCACCCAGGCCTCCGCGGCAAAGGTGGCGACCTGGCGCTGCTCGTCTTTCGTCCAGCCTTTCAGCGGCAGCAGGCGCTCCGCCTTCACCGCCGCCACTCCGGGCAATCCATCCGCCAGAGCCTGCCGTGCCGTGATAAAATCCGCCGACTCCTCCAATCCCGCGGCGAGGGCGGCATGAACGGGCAAAGACAGGAGAAAAAGCAGGCTTCGGAGCATCGCGGCCAAGGTGAATGACGAATCCTGAATTGCAAAGAGAGACGACCAGCGTTGTTTCGCCCCCCCTAATGCCTGCCCTCCCACGCCTCCTCGCTGTCTTCGCCCTCCTCGCCCCCATCGCGCGTGCCGAGCACGATGTCGTCATCTACGGCGGCACCTGCGCATCCGTCGTCGCGGCGGTGCAGGTCAAAAAGATGGGCAAGAGCGTCATCATCGTCAGTCCGGACAAGCACCTCGGCGGCCTGAGCAGCGGCGGGCTGGGTTTCACCGACACTGGCAACAAGGCGGTCATCGGCGGCCTGGCTCGCGATTTTTACCACCGCATCTACCTGCATTACCAAAAGCCCGACTCATGGAAGCAGCAAAAGCAGTCCGAATACGGCAACAAAGGCCAGGGCACGCCCGCCATGGACGGCGAGAACCGCACCATGTGGATCTTTGAGCCGCACGCGGCCGAAGGCGTGTTCGAGGACTACATCAAGGAGTTCGGCATCGAAGTCGTGCGCGATGAATGGCTCGACCGCGACAAAGGCGTCAAAAAAGAAGGCGAGCGCATCGTCAGCATCACCACGCTCAGCGGCAAAACCTACGCAGGAAAGATGTTCCTCGACACCACCTACGAAGGCGATCTCATGGCCGCCGCAGGCTGCGATTACCACGTCGGTCGCGAAGCAAACAGCGTCTATGGCGAAGAGCACAACGGCATCCAGGTCGGTGTGCTGCATCATGGCCATCACTTCGGCAAAGTGAAGCCACCCGTCAGCCCCTACAAGGTGCCGGGCGATCCAAAGAGCGGCGTGCTGCCCCGCGTGAGCACGGAGCCCGTCGGTGAATTCGGCGAAGGCGACAAGCGCGTGCAGGCCTACTGCTTCCGCAGTTGCTACACAAACGTGCCGGAGAACCGTATCCCCTTCCCCAAACCGGAGGGCTACGACGCCTCTCAATACGAAATCCTCCTCCGCGTGCTGAACACCGGCTGGGGCGAGTTCTTTGAGAAGTTCGACCCGATTCCGAATTTCAAAACGGACACCAACAACCACGGCCCGTTCAGCTTCGACAACATCGGCATGAATTACGACTACCCGGAGGCCAGCTACGAAAAGCGCCGCGAAATCATCGCCGAGCACCGCCGCTACCAGCAGGGTTTGCTCTGGTTCGTCGCCAATGACCCACGCGTGCCTGCCAAGGTGCAGGATGAACTGCGCGAATGGGGCCTGCCGAAGGATGAATTCACCGACAACGGCAACTGGAGCCACCAGCTCTACATCCGCGAGGCGCGCCGCCTCATCGGCCACTACGTCATGACCGAAAATGAGCTGCGCAAAAAGAAACCCACACCTGAATCCGTCGGCATGGGCAGCTACACCATCGACAGCCACAACGTGCAGCGCTACATCACGCCCGAAGGCTACGTGCAAAACGAAGGCGACATCGGCGTGAGCACGAACGGCCCCTATGAGATCGCCTATGGCTCGCTGGTGCCGAAAAAAGGCCAAGGGAGCAATCTGCTCGTCCCCGTGGCCATGTCCGCCAGTCACATCGCGTATGGCAGCATTCGCATGGAGCCCGTTTTCATGATCCTCGGCCAATCCGCGGCGACCGCGGCCGTTTTGGCCCTCGAAGGTGCTCTCACCGTGCAAAACGTGCCTTATGCGAAGCTTCGCGAGGTCTTGCTCAAAGACGGCCAGATCCTCGAATACAGCGGCCCGAAGTCCTCCCGCGGCATCGAGCCGAAAAAGCTGAAAGGCATCGTCCTCGATGACACCCAGGCCAAAGTCACCGGCCACTGGCAGGAGAGCGGCGCGGCGAAATCTTTCCTCGGCGACGGCTACAGTCACGATGGCAATGCGAAGGATGGTCAGTGCAGCCTGCGCTTTGAGCCCAAACTCGAAAAACCCGGCAAATACCGCCTCCAGCTCGCCGCACCGCCAAACAGCAACCGCGCGACCAATGCGCCCGTCGAGGTCCAGCATCTCGGCGGCGTGAAAAAGCTCCAAATCGACCTCAAGAGCGGAAAAGAGGCCGAAGGCGTGTTTTGGATCGACCTCGGCGAATACGACTGCGGCAATGACACCGCCATCACCATCAGCAACGCTGGCACAAACGGCTACACCGTCGTCGATGGCGTGCGCTGGCTGCCCGTGGAGTGAGGTTCGCCGTTCCCAGCTGGTTCGTCCTCGTGCTCGTCCTCGTGCTCGTCCTCGTCCTCGTCCTCGTCCTCGTTCTCCTACTCGTCCTCGATCCCAAGGACCTTCTTCCACCGCGAGAGATTGGAACGACGCAGAGTTTCCCAAACCATTTCAACCACGGAACACACGGAACACACGGAACACACGGATGGCCAAGGCGTGAGTACGTAGTTCGGGCTTTAGCCCGTCTGGGACAGGAGTGACGGCGTCTCGCCGTCTCATCAGTTCGCCAACGTGGCATGAGCCCGCCTTGCACAGAAGAAAAGGCTGTGTTGAACTTCGCGCATGAATCCCCTGCTCCGCCGCTATCGCCTTGTTCTCGGTCTCTTCATCTTCGGGCTGCTGCTCAGTGGTTTGACGGCTTTCCCGCTGCTTTCGGAGCTGCGATTGATGGGGTCATGGCTTGGCATCACCGATCATGCGGACTACGCGCAATTCACCGGCCTGCGTTGGTGGATTGGCTTTGTGTGGCATGGGCTGGAGGTCTCGTATGCGCAGTTTCCCTTCATCGGCTACGGCACGGACTGGCTGGCGTTTGGCCACATCGCCATCGCGCTGTTTTTCATCGGTCCCTGGCGTGAACCGATTCCCAACACGTGGGTGCTGCGCACCGGGCTGGTGCTTTGCGCGGCGGTGGTGCCGCTGGCGTTCCTTTGCGGCGAAATCCGCGGCATCCCGATGGCCTGGCGCGTGATCGACAGCTGTTTCGGCATCTTCGGCGCGCTGCCCCTGCTCTACTGCCTGCGGCTGACCCGACAGATGGAGCCGCGTTAAAATCATCAACTCTCACGCCCGACGCGGCACTTCGGCGATTTGATCATTGATGGTGACCCACACACGATCGTCGGGTTCGCGTGAAATCATCTTCAAGCCGGTGAAGTCACCAAACGCAGGCAGCACGAGGGCACCGCGGCGCTGCCAGAAGCATGGGAGCTTCACTTTGCGCTGTCGTGCGGCACCGAGCGCGATGCCGGGATGCAGATGGCCGCACAACGTCGGCTCCACGGGCTCATCCGGTGGGAAATGACGCACACACCACGGGCCGACGCGTTCACCTTCATCGAGGATTTCGGCACCGGGCAGCCAATCGGCCCAGGGGACGCGTTTGTCGTGGTTTCCAGGCACCACGAGCCATTTCACGTCGCCGCGATGCTTCGCGAGCTTTTCGACGACTTGCTGCGTGCCGGGCGATTTCGCATGAAATACATCGCCGAGCACCACGAGGGCCTTTGCGGCCGTTTTCGCCGTCAATTCGGTCAATCGCGTCAAAATCCGATCATCCGGCCCTTCCGGCAACGCGAGGCCTGCATCACGAAACACGGCCGTTTTGCCCAAATGAAGGTCGCTGACAAAAAGAAGGCCACGCCGCGCATCGAAGGCCGCGCCCTCGGGGAGCAGTTGGAGGTCGTTGGAGCCAAAAGAGATCGTCATGGCTTCGCGGCGGCGGTTTCGAGTTCTTGCAGCATTCTCGCGAGCACCTCTGCGGGATCGTCTTTGCCGACGGAGTGCGAAATGCGATCCGCCCACAGCGGAAAGGCGAGCGGTGTGAGGCGGGCGCAGTCGCGTAGCATGAGTTGGCGCTTTTGGAGGTTGTGCAGCGTCTCGGCGAGGCGGGTGAAGTCCATCTGGCGCTCCAGCACCTCGCGTTGCGATTGGGCGAGCAGCAGATTCGCGGGGTCGTATTGAGAAAACACATCCCACAGCAGGCCGCTGCTGGTTTGCAGGCTCTTCAGCGTCGGCGGCGAGCCGGGTGTGCCGCTGAGGATGAGCCCGGCGACGCGTGCGACCTCGCGAAAGTGATGCCGGCCAAGCTCCGCGGCATTCACGGAGGCCAGCACATCGGTGAGCAGATCGTCCGGCGAGAGCAGTTCACGCCAGCGGGCCTCATCGCACTCAAACGGCGTGCCGCTGAAAAGCTCGACGCCGTAGTCATTCGGCGTCACACGCAGCGTAAGTGGTTTTTCTCGGCCCAATCGATACCCGATGAGCGTGCCGAGCGCACCATTCACGAGACGTCCGGCAAAGGGATAAACATACGCATGATAGCCATCGCGAGTGCGCGTGGTCTCGATGAGCAGCTCGTCGGGATTCGGCACGAGCGACCACTTCGCCTGTGTGGCGAGGATCGGGGCCACTTTACGCATCTCCGGCGTCGCATCGCGTTCGCCCGCGCGATAGCGGCGCAGTTTTTCACCGACGGCGGCGCTGAGTTCGGAGGACAGCGGGCTCTTGCCGCCCTGCCAGCTCGGGATCTCGCCCCGCGCCTGCTTTTTAGTCGGCACCTGCACGGTCGCTACCAGCGCATGCACGCGCACGAGCTCCCACACGCGACCGCCAAAGATGAAACACTTCCCCGGCCGGATGCCCGCGATGAACCACTCCTCCACGCTGCCGAGCCTGCGACCATTTTTCAGTCGCAGCGACACCGCCGCGTCCGCGACGATGGTGCCGATGCTCATGCGATGGATGCGGGCCATCTTCGCATCGGTGAGCCGATGGAGGCCGTTTTCATCGATGCGGAGCTTTTGATACTGCGGGTAGGCTTTCAGCACGCCGCCGGTGGTCACAAAGGTGAGCGTCCACTGCCATTCCTCATCGCTGAGCTGCGCAAAGGCATGCGTGCCGCGCACCTCGGTGAGCATTTCATCGGCTTTGAAACCACCACCGAGACCGATGGTGATGAGATGCTGCGCGAGAAGATCGAGCGGCTTCAACACCGGCCGCCGCTGCTCGATGCGCCGCGCCTCCATCGCCTCGCGAGCGGCGGAGAACTCAATGATTTCGAGCGCATTCGTCGGCACGCCGAGCACGCGACTCGTCTCGCCCGGTCGATGGCCGCTGCGGCCGGCGCGTTGCAAAAGCCGCGCGATGCCTTTCGGGCTGCCGACTTGGATCACCTGCTCCACCGGCGAGAAATCGACGCCGAGATCGAGCGACGAGGTGCAGACCACGCACTTCACCGTGCCCTCGCGCAGCCGCTGTTCGACCACCTCGCGCTCCTCGCGGTCGATGCTGCTGTGATGCATCGCGAGCTGCTCGCTCCAGTCAGGCCGCGCCTCCAGCAGCTCCTGAAACCAGATCTCCGTCTGCGAGCGAGTATTCGTGAAGAGCAGCGTCGTCTGCGAGGCCTCGATGCGCTGCACGACGGTCTTTACCAGCTTCACACCGAGGTGACCGCTCCACGGAAAGGTCTCCACATCCTCCGGCATCAGCGTCTCCACCTCGATGCGCTTGCGATCTTGGCCGTGAATGAGCACGCCGTCCTCCGCTGCGCGGCCAAGCAGCACGCGTTTCGCCTCGTCGAGATTGCCAATTGTCGCCGAGAGACCCCACACACGCAGATGAGGATTCAGCGACCGCAATCGCGCAAGGCACAGTTCGGTCTGCACACCGCGCTTCGAGCCCATGAGCTCATGCCACTCGTCCACGATCACCGCCCGCAGGCCGCTGAGGTTCGTCTTTTGCGCTTCATCGGTCAAAAGCAGCGAAAGACTCTCCGGCGTCGTCACCAGCGCGAAGGGCGGCTTCGTTTTCTGCCTCGCCCGCACGCTGCTCGAGGTGTCGCCGGTGCGTGCCTCGACCTTGTGCGTGCCTTCGGCCACTTCTTGAAGGCTGCGCACCGTGTCGGCCGCCAGCGCCCGCAGCGGCGTGATCCACAGCACGCGCAGGCCGCCTTCATCGGCATGATGCATCACCGGCCCCAGCCACGCCGCGAGCGTTTTGCCCAAACCCGTCGGCGCATGGATCAATCCACTCTTTCCCGCCGCATAAGCCTCCCACGCCTCCTTTTGAAACGGCATCGGCTTCCACCCGCGTGAGGCAAACCATCGTCGCAGCGGCGGTGTGAGTGTCTTGAGGCTTGGAGAAGGCATGTCGGTCCGATTTAGATGACTTGAGGGCCAACTCAACGCTTTCGCAGTCGCTTCAGCTTTTCACCGACACGCACGATCGCCTCAATGGCGGGCTTGAGCTCGCAACCCACCTCGGTGAGCGAGTATTCGACGGTGGGGGGTGAGCTGGGCTGCTCGTGACGATCCACCACGCCGATCTCGACGAGATGACGCAGGCGTTGCGTGAGCATCTTCGCCGAGACACCGGAGAGATCGTGTTTCAGCTCGCTGAATCGGCGTGGACCGGCGCCGAGATACCAGATGATGTTCGGCGTCCACGCGCCGCCGAGGAAGCTCATGCAAATCTTCAGCGGACAAGTGGTGGGCGGCGGGGTGACTTTGCTTTTACGACGGGGAACCATGGTCAAACTGGGGCTGGTTACCGATTGGATACTTGAATCGATGCTTTCGACAAGTCTGGCGGTTTACAAAAGTAACCATGCGCTCCAAATCATCCGCCTCACCCCATGAACATCCTCGAAGCCATCGAAAACCGTCGTTCCATCAAGCACTACGATCCCTCCCACGTCATGCCTGAGGCGGATGTGAACCGTTTGCTGGAGCTTGCCTGCCTTGCGCCATCTTCCTTCAACATGCAGAACTACCGTTTTGTGCTCGTGCGCGATCCTGAGCTGCGCCGCCAGATTCGTGCCGTGGCCTGGGATCAGGCGCAGGTGACGGATGCTTCGCTGCTGGTGGTGATGTGCGCGGACCTGAAGGCGCATGAGCACCAACCGGAGCGCTACTGGAGCCATGCGCCGCAGCCGGTGCAGGACATTCTGGTGCCGGCCTTGAAGGGCTTTTACGCGGGCAAAGAGCAGCTCACTCGCGACGAGGGCATGCGCTCGACTGCTTTGGGTGGCATGACTCTGATGCTCGCCGCACGTGGACTCGGCTATGAGAGCTGCCCGATGGTGGGATTCGATGCGGAGGCGGTCTCGAAGATCATTCGCCTGCCCGCGGATCATGCGATCAGCTTCATGATTGCGATCGGCAAAAGCCTTCAGGAGCCCTGGCCGCGTGGTGATCGTCTCGACAAAAGGGAAACGGTGATCGTGAACCAGTTCCCGGCGTGATCATGAATGCGTTCACGACGCGTCTTGGCATCGAGCATCCGATCATTCAGGGGCCGTTCGGCGGCGGGCTGTCGTCCGTGCGGCTCGCGGCGGCCGTATCGAATGCGGGCGGTCTCGGCTCATTCGGAGCGCATCATTTGTCTCCAGAGCAGATGCGGGAGGTGATTCGCGATCTGCAAACGGCCACCGCGAAGCCCTTCAACATCAACCTGTGGGTTTCCCGGCATGATCCTGGCGCGGATGTGATGACCTCCGAGCATCATGAGCTCGGTTTGCGGCAGTTTGGAGCGATTTATGAACGTCTCGGCATCCAAGCGCCGCCCATCGAGGCGCCGGACGATTTCAGCTTTGACCAGCAGGTCGAAGTCATTCTCGATTTGAGGCCCGCGGTGTTCAGCTTCGTGTTTGGCATCCCAAATGCCGAAATCCTCCGGGAATGCGGCCGACGCGGCATTTTGACCGCGGGAGCCGCGACGACGCTGGAAGAGACCGCGGCACTCGACGAGGCAGGCGTCGATCTGATCGTGGCGACGGGCTCCGACGCAGGCGGGCATCGTCCCAGCTTTTTGCGAGCCGCCGAGGACTCGCTCACCGGCACGCTCTCGCTGGTGCCGCAGGTGCGAAAGATCACGCGCAGGCCGGTGATCGCGGCCGGAGGTATCGCAGAGGTCAGCGGCATGCGTGCGGCCTTTGCGCTCGGTGCGGATGCGGTGCAGATCGGCACCGCGTTTCTCGCGTGTGATGAATCGAACTGCCCGCAAGCTCATCGCGAGGCCTTGTTCACTCCGGCAGCTGCTCGCACACGGCTGAGCCGACGCTTCACCGGCAGGCTCGCTCGATTCATGAGCACGCCGTTGCTGGATGAACTCGAAAGCAGTGTTGAACCGGCGCTGCCATTTCCTTTGCAAGCCGACTTCAACCGTCCTGTGAAAGCGGAAGGCGTGAACCGGCACGAAGCTGGCTTGCTGCCGCTTTATGCGGGGCAGGCTGCTCCGCTCATTCGGCATCGCAGCGCATCGGAGCTGCTGCGTGAGCTGATCGGTGTGTTGGGAGATTGAAATGGAATCCTTGAACCTTTCAACGGGCTGGGGCCGTATGAAGCCCCACGCACATGAAAACGCTCTGTCTTTTGTTCTTCACGCCGTGGCTGGCCTTGGCTGCTGAGCGGACTATCCTGATGGTGGATGATCGTGATCTTCTCTACCGGGCAGGAACGCGTCGCGTCCTTGAAAAACCCGTAAGACACGCAGCGAACCCGTTGATCACCGAGGACAAGCCGTGGGAGATGGCCATCGGATGGACGAGCGTGCATCGCGACATGAGCGGGAAGTATCAACTGTGGTATCAGGCCTACGCCGGGAAGCGTGCGCAGCTGAAAACGCATGAGTGCGTGGTCTGCTACGCGGAGTCGGCGGACGGCATCACGTTTCAAAAGCCAGACTTGGGCCTGTTTGACTTCAACGAGGACAAACACACGAACATCGTGCTCATAGGCAGCGGTCTGTATGGCGACCGCTACTGCAACAGCGTCATCGTCGATGCGAAGGAACCGGATGCGGCGAAGCGCTACAAGATGCTCTATTATGACTGGGCGAAGAACGCGAAGGGCGAGCTGGTGGCCGGACTGCACCTCGCGTTTTCACCCGATGGCATCCGCTGGGTGAAGCACGCGGAGGTGCCGCTGTATGAGACGTCGTTTGGCGGGAAGAACGTGCCGCCGCCGCTGGCGGGCACAAATGCGTATCAAGAGTCCGCCTTGCCGGATGGTCGCGTGAAGCGGCAACTGCTCCTGCCGCTCAGCATGTCCGATGCGGCCGATCCGCTTTACGATCCGAAGCGGAAGCTGTGGGCGATCTACGGCAAGGCGTGGATTCATGGCCCGGAGGGCAATCTGGCCTGGAAGCATGGCATGGGCCGCGTGGAGAGCGCTGATTTGCTGCATTGGACCACGCCGCAGATCGTGTGCTTTCCGGATGAGCACGATGGAGCGCGGGAGTTTCACACCTCGCCGGTGTTTTTCCGGCATGACCGCTACTTCAGCCTGAATCAGATCCTCGACCGGCCCGGCGGCGGCACGATGGACATCGAGCTGATGCTGAGCCACGATGGCCTCGACTGGCGCAGGCCGTTTCGCGAGGATCTCTGGCTGAAACGCAGCCCGGGCGAGCAATTCGACAGCGGCTGCATCCTGACAAACGCGGACATGGTCATCGAAGGTCGCGAGATGCGCTTTTACTACGGTGCCTACAGCAGCGGAGCCATCGGCGGCGGGTCAAACATCACCGGCGACCAGCAAAAGAGCGGCGTGGGCCTCGTTTCGCTGCCGCTGGATCGTTTCGCCGGTCTGCGCAGCCAGCCGCAACCTCCGACCACCAAAGTGAAATCGCCGCCAGACATTGGCCAGATCACGCTGAAGCCTCTCGACCTCAGCGGACGCACGGAAATCTATCTCAACGCCAACACGACGGCTGGAGCCGTGTGGTGCGAAATTCTTGATGAACGCGGTTTTCGCCTGCCAGGCTTCGAAAAGGCCGCGTGCGTGCCTTTGAAGAAGAAAGACAGCACGCGTTACCGCTTCACGTGGAAGGACAAAAAGCTCTCCGACCTGCCGAAGGGCTCGTATTTGATCCGACTGCATCTGCAAAGCGCGACGGTGTATGCGGTGAGCCTGCGCTGAGGTGCTCAGAGCACCTCGACGACGAGCGCGCTAGCGTTGTCGCGGCCGGATTCGCTCACGGCGTGCTCGACGAAGTATTGCGCGCGGGTTTTGCCGGAGGGCGGCTCGTTTTCGGCGAGCATGTCGGCCAAGGCGTGGTCCCAGATGCCGTCGATGACGCCATCGGTGCAAAAGAGGAAGCGGTCGCCGGATTCGATGCGGACGGAGCCGACTTGCGGATCGAGCTGCTGCTGTCCGGCACCGAGCACCTGGCTGAGGATGCTTTTGCGCGGATGATTGCGCGCCTCGCGCTCGTTGATGCGGCCTTCGCGGCGGAGCCAGCCGACGTGGGAGTGGTCCTCGGTGATCTGACGGAGCTTTTCACCGCGCGGCAGCCAGTAGATGCGACTGTCGCCGACATGGGCAAAGTGCATCCAGCCGGGTGTGAACCAGCCGAGGCTGAGCGTGGCCCCCATGCCGCGGCATTCATCGTAGTAGCGGCCGAGTTTGATCAGCTCGTCATGGATGCGGTGCATGAGCTCGTTGAGGACCTCGGTCTGCCCGGCGGCGATTTGATGGGCGGACTGTTTGAAGCTGAGAGGCAGCAGGCGCGTGATCTTTTCCGTGGCGATCTTGCTGGCGAACTCGCCGGATTTGGCTCCGCCCATGCCATCGCTGACGGCGAAGACGTAGTCACCGCGGTCGGTGGTGGATTCGCCGAACTTGCCGAGGTAGCGGACCTCCGTGGCATCAAAATTGAGCGCGAGGAAGGTGTCCTCGTTGTTGGCGCGGACCTTGCCGGGGTGGGTCATGCCGGACCAGCGGACGTTTTGGGGCGGCGGAGTGTCGGTCATGCAGCGGCGGAGGCGGGGCGTTCGAGGATGGTGGCGAGCTCGAAATCGATCAGGCAAAACCGGCCGTCGCTGGCGCGGTAGGTGACGTTCCGGTCAAAGGGATCGTCATGGCGGATGCCGTAGTCGGTTTCTAGGGCGTTGAAGAGCTCCTTCACCTTCCCTTCGCTGATGCGCTGGACGCGGGCACCGCAGTTCGTGGTGATCATGTGGAGATTTTCGGGGTCGGCCTCGAGCAGGCGAGGCACGTAGTCGCAGCCGCGCTCCTCCAGCACGCGGAGGACGCGGCATTCATTTTCAAAACGGGCCTGCGCGTCCGGACCGCGGAAGGTTTTGTGCACGCGGCCGTCGTAGCCGATGCGGACGAGCGCACGCTGGGTGTTTTTAGCTTCCTGCATGGGGATGGACTGTGCTGCGGGCACGCGGCACATGCAAGGCGTGAGCCACCCCGGCGATGCGAAGAAAAAGAAGGCGGTGCACCCTTCACGAGCCCCGACACGCGCGGCAGCTTTCAAAACTTTCGGCGGAGCGGTCCGGCACGAGGACAAGCCCTGACACATTTCCGCTGGATTTCCCCCTCACTCCCGCCACTATCCGCGCCCTTCCCCTGTAACCAGACCACCACCCTCCAACCCCACCGCTACGACCATGTCTGACGGCTCCCACGCTCCCAAATGCTGCTCCAATCTCGCCCCGGCCTATGCACACCTGCTGCTGCGCCTCTGGGTGGGCATGCGCCTCTTCATGGCGGGTCTGGACAAATTCCGCTGGGGCAGCGGCGCGGACACGACCTTCAGCATCTCGAACTACACCGAGTTCAAGGCCCCGCCGATCGCGAAGCTGATGTATTCCAACAGCTTCCTGCCTGAGGCGATGTGCAACCAGTTCGCCAACAGCATCGGCTACGTGCTCCTCGCCGTCGGTGCCTGGGTCATCACCGGCCTCTTCACGGAGCTGGGCCTGCTCGCAGGCGGCCTGGTCTTCCTCTCCCTCGGCTTCGGTCTCGCCTGCCTTCCGGACGACACTGAACTCGTCGGCAACATCGGTCTTTCCGTCGGCCTCGTCGCTTTGGCGCTGATGACCGCCCACGCGAAGAAATTCTCCCTCGACGGCATCCTTCGCGGCAAGAAGAAGGCCCCGGCGGCGGAGTAATCCCCTGCCCGGCCCTCTTTTCCGACCGCTCATTCACTTGTGAATCCTCACCAGCATGAATAACACGCCCGCCCCCCTTTCCCGTTACCTCGACCGCCGTGGCTTCATCCGCACCGCGGCGCTCACCGGCACCGCCGTGCATCTCGTCACGAGCAAGACTGCCATCGCCCAGCAGACCGCTGCGGGCCGCACCGTGAAGTGCGCGCTCATCGGCTGCGGCGCGCAAGGCAACGCCCTGCGCACCGCCTCCAAGGACGTGCCCGGCATCCAGTGGGTCGCCATGTGCGACATCTGGAAATTCTCCATCGCCAAGACGCGCGGTGGTTTCCTCGGTGAAAACAAGCACCAGATCGACGGCGAGCCGAAGCAATACAGCGACGTCGAGGAAATGCTCGCCAAGGAGCCGGACATCGAGGCGGTCTTCATTGCCACACCTGACTTCCTGCACGCTCCCCTCAGCCGCCTCTGCCTCTCCAAGGGTAAGCAGGTGTACTGCGAAAAGATGATGTCGAACACCCTCGAAGGTGCGCTCGACATGGCCAAGGCAGGCAAGGAATTCGGCAGCCAAGTTTATCAGATCGGCCACCAGCGTCACTCAAACCCGCGCTACATCAATCTGCGGGAAAACGTCATCAAAAAGGGCACCCTCGGCCGCATCACCCACTGCTACGCGCAGTGGAACCGCGGCGTCTCCGGCTCCCAGCCGCTCGCAGCAGTCAAAGGCTACGACATCGACCAAGCCGTGCTCACCAAGAACGGCTACGACGACATCTTCCAGTTCCGCAACTGGCGTTACTTCGCCAAATACGGCGGCGGCCCGCTCTCCGACCTCGGCGCGCACCAGATCGACATGTTCAACTGGATGTATGAGGCGGAACCCGTCTCCGTCATCGCCACCGGCGCGGTGGATTACTACGACGGCCTCGAAGGCCGCCCGAAGTATGAGCTGCCGGACAACATGATGTGCATCTACGAATTCAAAACGAAGATGGGCCTCCTGCGCGCCTACTACCAGGTGCTCACCACCACCGGCTCCCAGGGTGCCTATGAAAAGCACATGGGTATCAATGGCACCGCCATCATCTCCGAGCTCGATACCAACGGCAACCAGCTCTACGCCGAGCCCGGCAGCTCCTGGGACGACCTCGCCCTCCAGGATAACCCGCCCTTCATCAAACCTTCGGACAAGGCCAAGAACAAGTTCTGGGAGCACCCGCGTGACTGGGAAAAGCCCAAGCCCCCGTCCTACGGCGCCGTCAGCGTCGCGGACGTGCGTGAGTCCAAGGCCCTCTCTCAGTGGGATCTCTCCGTGAAGCTCAAAGTGAAGCCGCACACCCCGCACGTGCAGAACTTCATCGAAGCCGTGCAGACCAAAAACCCCGCGCACGTCACCTGCCCGGTCGATATGGCCTACAAATCCTGCGTCACCGTCCTCAAAGCCTACGAATCCGCCAAAACCGGCGCGAAATACGTCTTCAAGCCCGAAGACTTCGCCATCTAAGCCACTTCGACATTCGTCATTCCTCATTCGTCATTTAGATCCCCCCAAGAAACACATGAAACGCACCACCCTGACCCTCGGCAGCCTCGCGCTCGCCCTCGCCCTCGCCGCCTGCGGTGAGAAGAAGTCCGACTCCGCCGCCGCACCAGCTGCTGGCGCTGCTCCGGCTGCTGCTGCCGCCGCTCCTGCCGCCCCCGCTGGCGACCAGGAAGAAGTCGTCCTCAAGTTCCCGACCGCCATGTTCATCGGCACCCCCACGCCGACCGAACTGCCGAACCTCGAAAAGCCGGACCCATCCAAGGTCATCAAGAGCTTCATGGCCCCGAAAGGCACCACCAACGTGGCCGCCAAGAAGAAGGTCACCTCCTCCGACACCGCACCGATCATCGGCGACCTCAACCTCATCACCGATGGCGATCCCGATGGTGCCGATGGCTCCTTCGTCGAGCTCATGCCCGGCTTCCAGTGGGTGCAGATCGACCTCGAAAAGAGCCACGACATCCAGAAAGTCGCCGTGTGGCACTTCCACAAGCAGGCCCAGGCCTACATCGACGTGATCATCCAGATCTCTGACGATCCGGAGTTCAAGACCGGTGTGACCACCGTCTTCAACAGCGACCACAACGACGACCAGAAGATGGGCAAAGGCGCTGATCCGGCCTACATCGAGACCAATCATGGCCGCGTCATCGACGCCAAGAACACCAAAGGCCGCTACGTCCGCCTTTACAGCGCCGGCAACACCGCCAGCGACATGAACCACTACTGCGAAGTGCAGGTCTTTGCCGTCCCGGCCAAGTAATCCGCCTCACCAGCCGTTTTCCCGAAAACGTCGCGCTGCTCACCCAGCGCGGCGTTTTTTTGTTCGCAGCACGATTCGTATCTGTAGGCCGGGTCTCTGACCCGGCTTGTTCCGCCTCACAGAGGCGGCCTACAGCGGAAAACCCACGCGGAAGAGAATGGCATGATCATTCCGGCCTCCTTCGTGCTTCCCTGCTAGATGGCGGCATTGCGTCGTTTGAAGAGTTGACGCCTGTGCCGGAACCTTCTTTAACTGACGTGAACATTTTCCCGTTCTCCTGCTTTTCATGCCGCGCATCGATTTTCTCTCTCCCGGGCTGCAATTTGGCCTCGAACACATCTCGCTGACCGGCTGGGTGATCATCGGCCTGCTCGTGCTGCTCTCCATCGCCGCCTGGGCCGCGCTGCTGGCGAAGTACTTCCTCATTTCCGGCGCGCAGAAGGCCAATTTGATGTTTTTGCGCGCCTTTCGCGAGAGCGGGCATCCTTTGGCCCTTTTTGAAAAAGGCACGCACTTTGAGCGCTCGCCGTTTGACCTGATTTATCACGATGCCTGCCGCGAAGTGTCGTTTCACCTCGTGGGCGATGACGAACCGTCCGGCGAGACCTTCCGCGCGCGTTTGCAGGGCGCGGGACGCATCACGCCTTCGCAAATGAGCGCCGTTCACACGGTCATGGAGCGGGATGTGGCCCAGGCCGCGCTGCGCTTGGAGGCGCACATGGGCTTGGTCTCCACCGCCGTCAGCGCCGCGCCCTTCCTCGGCCTGCTGGGCACGATTTGGGGCATTTTGGATGCCTTCAGCTCCCTCGCCACCCGCGGACATGAGCTCGGCATCCTCTCGCTCGCGCCCGGAGTCTCCTCCGCGCTCATCACCACGCTCGCGGGCCTGCTCGTGGCCGTTCCGAGCCTACTCGGGCACAATTACCTCGTGCACCGCATCCGCGGCATGATCGTGCGCCTCGATAACTTCGCCGCGGAGCTCTCTGTGGCCCTCGATCGCGCGTTTGTGGACCATCGCTTCAATGTGGAGCCGCTTCCGCCGCTCGGATCGTTTGGAAATCCCAGCATGCCTTCCTTCAGCGGCAGCACGGCTCCATCACCGCGCTAATCCGCCGTTTTCCTCCCTCAAACCCGCGCCATGAAACGCTACTCCGATCGCCGGCAACTCCGCCTCATCAGCGAGATCAGCCTCACGCCGCTGGTGGATCTCGTGCTGGTCTTGCTCTTCATCTTTGTGCTCGCCGCCTCGCTCATGCGACCGGAGGCGCTGCTCGCCCAGCGCACCGCCGCTCTGCTGCCGCCCGGCGAGACTGCACCCACGACCAGCGCTCGCCTCTTCATCTACAAAACCGGCGCGATCATGCTCGATGGCGTGCACTTCGCCCGTGCGAACCTCCGCTCCGCCGTCATCAGCCTGCTCGCACGCAAACCGGGCGTCGGCATCGAGGTGCGCGCGCATCGCGATCTCAGCGTGCAGCAGCTCGCGGACATCATGAGCCTGCTCGCCGAGGCCGGGGCCAAGAAAACCGCGATCTCCACGCACGCCGACGATCTCTGACCTCACCATGCGCCACGCTGACAGCCCTGCACGTCCCCTCCAGCTCGAGCCCTTTGTGGCCGCCGTGCTGCTGATGACCGTGCTGCACGCCGCCGCAGGTGGAGTGCTGTGGTGGCTGTGGTCGGAGCAGCGCCACGCGCATTACCGCGATCTGCTCGTGTGGATGAATCCGGCGGACTTTCACAACAACGTCGCCAACCTGCCCGTCATCCCCGTGCCACCTCCTGCGCCGGTGGTGGCTGCCGCGACTCCCGCACCGCGGCCGAAAAAAGCCGCCGCCACGCCGCCTCCCGTCGCAGAGGCACCGCCAAAGGCCACGCTCATCGCCCCGCCGCCGATGGCCCCGCAGCCGGAATCGCTCACCAGCACGCCTTTGTTCGCTGGCGCGGCCAAACCGCGTCAACCCGCCAGCCGCAGCATCACGCTGCGCCGGGCGCGGCCCGCCACGCCCGCGAATGCCACCGCCACGAAGCCGGTGGACAGCACCGTGCCGCCGATGACCTCCGCCAGCCTGCTGGATCTCGCACGCCTCGGCACCCTGCGTCCGCCGGAGCCCGCGCCGAACGCTCCTGCACCCGTGGAGGACCTGCCACCTGGTTTGAACCTCGATGCCGTCGATAATGCCGTGAACGCCGCCTTTCACACCGCCTGGACCGCGCCCGCGCTCGACGAGGTGCCCGCGCATCAGCGCAGCGCCGCGCTCACCATCTCCATCGGCCGGGATGGACGCGTGATCCGCTCGCAAATGACCACGCCCTCCGGCTCGCACGCGCTGGACACCTCCATCCTCGATGCCGCCGCGCGCACGCGTGAAATCGGTGTTACTCTGCCCTCGCAATTCCCAAAAGAGAGCTACGATCTCGAGCTGAACTTCCTCATCCTTCCTTGAAACCACGAACGTTGCCGCTTTTCACCTCCGCCGCTGCCGTGCTGCTGCTCGCGCTGGCCATGCACGCAGGCGCACAGGAGGAGGCACCAGCCCCTTGGTGGAAGAAGATCCTGTTTCGCGGCAGCAGCTCCGCCGAGAGCACCTCGCAGGCTGCGGAGTCGAAAAAGATGCCGCGCGTCCGCCTCGGGGCCTTCGCTGGCAGCACGGGCGAAAGCGCCCGCATGGCCCTGCGCACCGAATTGCTCGCCTCACGCGAGTTTTTCGTCGCCACCGACGAGGAAGCCTCCGATTTCATCCTCACCGGCCGCTCCGTCGGCGGACGCGTCGATGCAAAGCTCGCCGATGGCCGCGGTAAGGAGCTATTTGCCCGCAGCTACGCCGCACCGGGCCTCGACGAAAATTTGAAGGCCCTCGCCGATGACGTGATCTTCAGCGTCACCGGCCGTCCAGGCCTCGCCACCAGCCGCATCGTCTTTGTGAGTGATCGCACCGGCCGAAAGCAGATCTACCTCACCGATTCCGATGGCCGCGATGTGCAGCAAATCACCCACGATGCGAATGGCGCGGTCGCGCCCTCCCTTTCGCCGGATGGATCGCTCATCGCCTTCACCACGTATCGCGATGGATTCCCCGTCGCACGGGTCATCGACATCCATTCTGGCTGGGATCGCGAGATCAATGACACGCCCGGCGGCAGCCACGGCGCGGCCTTTTCGCCCGATGGCACGCGCCTCTCGCTGGTGATGAGCTTCATCGGCAATCCGGAGATCTTTGTCACCGATCTCAACACAAACACCGCCGCCTGCGTCAGCGACAGCATCGGCGCGCCCGGCAGCCCCGCCTGGCATCCCGATGGCAAACGTCTCGCCTACGCGAACGACGATGGCCGCGGCTCCGTGCTCTACATCGCCGAAGTGCCGGAAAAAGAAGGCGAAGCCGCCCGCCTCGCGCGCTGGCGCACCGGCTGGAGCGATTGCACCGATCCCGAATGGTCGCCCGATGGCACTCAGATCGCCTTCAGCGCCCGCAAAGGCAGCCAGTGGGCCGTCATCGTGAAAAGCTACCCCAATGGCCGCGCACGGCTCATCCAGGACGGCGGTGCCATGCATCCGAGCTGGAGCCCCAATGGCCGCCTGCTCTGCTACTCCCATCACGGCCAGCTCATCCTCCACGATCTGAAGACCGGTGCCCGCCGCGCCATCCTCAGCCAGTATGG
>Ga0315902_10002321_pt1 | contig 29772 bp, 18 predicted proteins | sample LakEriMetagenome_9_FD_203523 | JGI IMG/M metagenome (GOLD analysis project Ga0315902, IMG submission 203523) | Freshwater fungal communities from buoy surface, Lake Erie, Ohio, United States - Buoy 12 MA117 | ecosystem: Environmental > Aquatic > Freshwater > Lake > Lake biofilm | place: USA...
GCCCGGGACCGAAGTCGACGACCCAGTCGGCGGCGCGGATCGTGTCTTCGTCGTGCTCGACCACGACGACCGTGTTGCCCTTGTCCCGCAGGGCCTCGAGGGCGCCGAGGAGCTTGACGTTGTCGCGGGGATGGAGGCCGATCGACGGCTCGTCGAGCACGTACAGCACCCCCGACAGGCCGGAGCCGATCTGGGCGGCCAGCCGGATCCGCTGGCTCTCACCGCCGGAGAGCGTGGGAGCCTTGCGGTCGAGGGCCAGATAGCCGAGCCCCACCTGGTCGAGGAACGCGAGCCGGCCGTTGATCTCTTTGAGCAGCTCGACGGCGATCACCCGCTGGGTGCCGTCGAGCGCGAGGTCGGCGAGGAACGCCCGCGCATCGGCGATCGGCAGGCTGCACAGGGCGTCGAGGGACAGTGCGGCGTCGCGACGGCCCGACCCGGCTGCGGCCCACCCCTTCACGGCCGTCGTGATCCGCACCGCCCGGGCCTGGGGCGAGAGCCGGGCGCCGTGGCAGGCGTGGCAGGGCGTGACGCTCATCAGTTTTTCGAGCATCCGCCGGATGATGCCGCTCTTGGCGTTGCGCCACCGGTTCGCGAGCAGGGCCCGGATGCCCTCGAACTTCGTCTTCGCGCCGCGCTCCGCCCGACCCCGCCGCCAGGCGAGCTGGATCTCCTCCAGCCCGGTGCCGTCGAGCCAGATCCGCTTCTGCGCCGCCGTCAGTTCCTGCCACGGCGTGTCGAGGAGCGTGCCGGGGGAAAGTTTCTTCTTGGCCTCCGCGTGCGCCGCCACACCCGTCAACAGCCGCCGCATCCACCGCGGCATGTCACGGAAGCCGCCGAGCACGCCGATCGCGCCCTTGCGGAGCGTCTTGGCCGGCTCCGTGACGAGCTTCGCGGGATCGATGCCGTAGATGTCGCCGAGGCCGTCGCAGGCCGGGCAGGCTCCCTGCGGGCTGTTGAAGCTGAAGAGCTGCGGCTCCGGGGTGTCGTAGCTCACGCCGCACGCCGTGCAGGCATAGCGGCTCGAGAGCACGAGATCGGCCCCGTTCCTACCGCCGCCGGCCTGCCCGTCGTCGCGGCCCGGCTCGGCCGCCACGATCACCTGGCCGCCACCGGTGCGGAGGGCGAGATCCACCGCCTCGGCCAGCCGACTGCGGGTGGCTTCGGCGGGCACGAGCCTGTCCACGACGACGTCGATCGTGTGCTTGAGCTGCTTTTCCAGCGCGGGCGGATCCTCGACGCGGCACACGGTGCCGTCGACGCGGGCCCGCGTGAACCCCTGCCGCACGAGATCGGTGAACAGGTCGCGATGCTCCCCCTTGGCCTCGCGGACCAGCGGCGCGAGCACCATCACCGGCTGCCCCGCGCGGGCGGCGATGATCCGCTCCACGATCTGGTCGCGCGGCTGGGCCTCGAGCACGGCGTCGCAGGTCGGGCAATGGGCCGTGCCCACGCGGGCGAAGAGCACGCGGAGGAAGTCGTGGATCTCCGTCATCGTCGCCACGGTCGACCGCGGATTGGTGCCGGCCGACTTCTGGGCGATGGAGATCGCGGGCGACAGGCCCGTGACGCTGTCCACGTCGGGGCGGGGCAATTGGCCGAGGAACTGGCGGGCGAACGTCGACAGGCTCTCGACGTACCGCCGCTGCCCCTCGGCGTAGAGGGTGTCGAAGGCCAGGCTCGACTTGCCCGATCCGCTCACGCCCGACAGGCAGACCAGGCGGCCGCGCGGCAGCCCCACCGTCACGTCGCGGAGGTTGTGCTCGCGGGCACCTTTGACGACGATCGGGGGAACGTGCATGACCGCATTGTAAGCCCGTTCTGGACAGCCGCCTGCGGGTGCCGTACGATCGGATTTCCGTGGGAAACGGGCCGTGGCCCGACCCCTGCGGGGCGGTAGCTCAACTGGGAGAGCGCGGCGTTCGCAATGCCGAGGTTGGGAGTTCGATCCTCCTCCGCTCCACTTCAGGCCTGCCGGGCCATCCCTGGCCCCGGCAGGCCTTGCCCGTCGCGGGCACAGCCGAGGTGTGCCCGGACGGGCGGACGCTCGCCATCCCGACGTGCGGGCTTTGCCCGCCGTCTTGGCGAGCGTGGCCGCCACGGGGTGGCGGCGGCGGGGCGACTCGCCTGCGGCGAGCGTCGCCCACAGGCAGCAGGGAGCGGAGATGGCAAATGGCCGATTCCGCGGTGATGCCGGCGGCGGTCGATCCTTCCACGGCACTCATGCTGCGGGTGCGGGATGGTGACGCCGAGGCCTTCGCCCGACTCGTGTCGCTCTGGCAGGACCGGCTCGTCACGCTGTTCCTCCACCAGACCGGCGACCACGCCACCGCCGAGGACCTCGCACAGGAAGTCTTCCTCCGCGTGTACCGCGGCCGCGGCTCCTATCAGCCGACGGCGAAGTTCACCACCTGGATCCACACCATCGCCGGCAACGTGGCCAGCGACCTGCGGCAACGGGCCTACCGCCGTCGCGAGCACGGCATGCCGGCGGGCGTGTCGGCCTCGTCAAGCGGCATCGGCCTCGATCAGATCGCCGTCGCCGCCAGCGGATTGATGCCGACGCGGCAGGCCGATCGGGGCGAACTCCGGGCCGTCGTGCAGCAGGCACTCGCCGGCCTCAACGACCGACAGCGGATGGCGGTGCTGCTGGCGAAGTTCGAACAGTGCTCCTACGAGGAGATCGCGGCGAGCATGAAGATTTCGGTGCCGGCCGTGAAGTCGCTCCTCGTGCGCGCCCGCGACCAGCTCCGCGCGGCGCTGGAGCCCTATCTGCAGAGAGGCGAGTCATGACCGCCCCGCCGGAGGACTCCCCGTCTTCTCCCGCCGCCGACCTGGGGCCGATGTGGGACATGCTCGACGCGCTCCCCCGCACCACGGCCTCCGCCACGCTGGCGGCGACGACGGTGGAACTCGCGGCCGTCGCCGGCGTTCGGGGCTCCCGGGGCCCGAGCGGCGTCCGCCGCCAGAGCGTCCGCTGGCTCGGCCCCGCGGCGACGGTGGCCGCGGCATTGTTCGCCGGCATTGTGGCGGGCCGGTTCACCGCGCCTGACCCGGATCTGCGGATCCTGGAACACCTGCCGCTCGTGCAACACTTCGATCTGCTCCGCGAGGCCGGATCGACGAAGTTTCTGGAGGAGATGCAGCGGCGCCGGTACTCGCTGCCGCCCCGGCTCATGGTGCGGAAGAGTCCGGAGGCGCGCGAGGAGGAGAAGCGGCAGTTCGAGGCTGCGTTGGCCGATCTGCGGGCGTCCGCTGCCGTCGACCCGACGCCCGATAGGCTGGCCGCCCGCCGTGCCACCGTGCAGGCGCTGCCGGCAGAGGAGCGGGTCGAACTGGAACGGGCGGCCGAGAGTTTTGCCCGGCTCTCCGCCGCCGAGCGGCGGGCGCTCGACAGCGTGTCCCGGGCACTCGTCGATCCGGCACGGCCGGACTTGCGGGAGGCGGCTGTCGCCTGGCATCAGTGGCTGCTGGCGGCAAGGCCCGAGGACCGTGCCGCCATCGTCGCCCGCAGCACTGACAAACGGCTCGAGTGGCTCGACTGGTATGCCGCGCGGTTCGAAGGCCGCGGCGGGGATCGTCCATCCCGGCTCGGCCCCGATCTGCGGCCGCGGTGGCCGCGGGCGGAAGGGACCGGCGAACCGCTGCGCGACGGCCCGGCCTTCGAGCCGCCGCATGGTCCGCGGCGCGAGGAGCGGCCGCCGTTCAGGCCGGAGGGGCGGCCCCGCCCAGCGTTCCCGGAGGATGACGCAAGAACTCCAGCACCGCCGCGTTGAACACCGCGGCCGCCTCCAGCGGAGTCATGTGCCCGGCCTGTGGCACGATGAGCAGTCGCGAACAAGGCATGATCTCCTCGGCCCGCTCCAGGCACTCCGGCGGCGTGATGGCGTCCTCGGCACCGACGATCAGGAGCGTGGGAACGCGCACGTGACGCATCGCCTCCGTCATGTCGGGCCGGCCGCCGAGCGCCCCCAGCGCCGCCTGAATCGAGGCCACGGGCTGCTCGAGGATCGTGCGGCGGATGGTTTCCTCGATGGCCGCCCGGTGCGGCAGTCCGCGGGCCGCGGCCGAGCCGGCGAGGAGGCGGGGGATCATCGCGTCGGCGAGGATTCCCTGGCCGAGCCGGCCCACTTTCGCCGCCAGGTCGGCGCGGGCCGCGCGGGCTTCGGCCGTGTCGGCTTCGAGCTTCGTATCGACCAGCACCAGCGCTGCGACGCGGTCCGGATGGCGCACCGCGAGGTGCTGCGCGACGTAGCCGCCCATCGAGAGCCCGCAGATCACTGCCGGTGTCGTCACGTGCAGGGCGGCGAGCAGGGCCGCGACGTCGTCGGCCAGCTGCTCCATGGACGTCGCCACCTCGGCCGTGCTGCCACCGAACCCGCGCAGGTCGGGCGCGATCAGCCGGACATGGTCGGCCAGCGGCGCCTGCGCCTCCCACATCCGGTGATCGAGCGGGAAGCCGTGGAGCAGCACCAGAGGCCGGCCCGCACCGGCGGTGTGCACCGTCAAAGTCGTGCCGGCAGCGGCGATGTGATGGACGGTCGTCATGGGCGTGCCGGTGCGCCGGCGTGGCTGCGGAACCGCTCCAGATTCCGGCGGATCGTGCGGTTGTGCGGCTCGAGCCGCTGGGCGAGCGCCTGCGTGCGGACGGCCGCGGCATGGTCGCCGGCGGCGAACTGGCAGTGGGCGAGCGTGTCGAGGTAACTCGGGTTATCGAAGCTGATTTCCAGCGACTTCTTCGAGTACCGCACGGCCTTCCGCACGTCACCGGTGGTGTTGGCCACGAGCCAGGCATACTCGTTGTAGCCGTTGGCATCATCCGGCAGCGCCTGGATCTCGTCCTCGATGCGGTCCAGCGCCCGCTCCACGCGGGCCTGGGCGGCGGCCCGCTCCTGCGGATCGGCGGCGGAGATCTCGTACAGGGCGATCAGGGCGTCGACGTCGCGGCTGTGATGCCGCACCGCCTCCTCGACGAGCCGGCGGCGACCGGCCGGATCGCCCCGGCCTGCCGCGGCACACGATGCGAAGAAGGCCGCCCGCGAACGGATGGCATCGGGATCGCGGTCCATGCGCCGGAGCGTGTCCTCGGCCTCCGTCGCGTCGGCGGCGCGGCCGCCGACCACCCGGCGGAGAACGTCCGCCGCCTCGTCGTCGCTGCCGAGGTCATGGAGGAGCTCGGAGCACAGAATGCCGGCGAGCGCGAACTCCCCAGCCGACGCCTGCGGGTCGTCGAGCAGGCCGCGATACTCACGCCGCGCCCATTCGGTCGCGCCCCATTTGGCCAGCAACAGGCCGCATCGGAGCCGGCCGGTGAAACCGCCGTCCGCGGCGTTCCCGGCCATGAACGCCTGCTCGGCCATCCGCTCGGCACGGTCGCGGTCCCCGCGGGCCGCCAGCGCGACTGCGGCGGCGTAGGCCGTCACCGGCTCATCAATCGCCAGGCCCGGCCAGCGGGCTGCGAGCAGATCCACCGCCTCGGGCAGTCCATGCTCGACCGCCCAGATCAGGTTGGCGACCGTGAAGTCGGCGCCGTCCTCTTCCGCGCCCCGCTCGTCCCGGCCCTCGTCGAACATCCGTCGCATATGCTCGAGCGCCTCGGGGCGGCGGCCCGCCGCGACGAGCAAGTCGACGAGGCCGCGGCGAAAGATCCACAGCGCGGTGGCGTCGGCGTCGGCCGCGAGGGTGTCGTCGGCGCGGGGGGCGTCAGCCGCGCGACGGCTGCCGGCCTGTTCGAGAAGGGCCAGCGCGGCGGCAGCCTCGTCGGCCGCCGGGGCCGCAGCAGCAGCCGCACTGCCCGCGACCATCGCCCGCAGGAAGCGGGCGGCCGGCCGGCCGCTCTCCCGCACGCCGGCGGTGATCAGCGGCCGGAGCCGCTCCCAGTCCGGGTCGCCAGGCCGCCACTCGCGGACCAGCAATGCCGCGGCGGCGCGGGCGGCGTCGGGAGACCGCTCCAGCCGCACGAGCCGCGCCAACGCCTCGATGCCGGCGTCGCCGTCGAGCCGCAGCAGCCGGCGCATGATCTGCAACCGCTGCGGAAAATCGACCCGGCCATACCGCTGCAACTCCGCCGTTACCGCCGGGGGATCACGCGGCGACGTGACGGGGATCAAGACGGCCAGCCAGCGGGCGCGGAGTGCCACCTCCAGATCGGCGCTGGTTTCGGCCGCCGTGAGCAGCGCATCGACGGCGACCGGGCCGAGCGCCACCAAGGAGGCCGCCGCCGTCTCGCGAACGGCGTAGTCGGCATCGCCGAGGGCCGCGATCATCTCGGCGATCCTCGCTGCCGAGACGTCGGCCGCCGCGGCCCGCGGGCCGGCCGTGGCCAGCGTCAGGAGGGGGATCAACGACACCAGCAGCCGGGCTACACGATTCGGCACGGGGTGGAAACGCGACCATCCAGCCATGTCGCAAGCCTACGCCCAGGCCGTGTGCCCGGGCAAGCCGCCGCCGCGGCTTCAGGGGGCGTCGGGATCGATGCCGAGGTCGCGGATCGTGACCAACGACTCCAGCGGAATCCCACGGGCCGCCAAGGCCTCGCGGCCACCGGCCAGCCGGTCGATGACCACGACCACGCGCTCGACGACCAGCCCGAACTCCTGCGCCCGCTCGATGGCGACGAGGGACGAACCTGCAGTCGTGACCACGTCCTCGACGATCACCACGCGGTCGCCCGGCGCGACCGGCCCCTCGACGTACCGCTTGGTGCCGTGATCTTTGGGCTCCTTGCGGACGAGGAATCCCTTGAGCGGCAGTCCCTCGACGCCGGCCATCGTGACGACGGCACTGGTCACCGGATCCGCCCCGATCGACATCCCACCCACGGCGGCGGGCAGCGGTCCGAGGGCCCGCAGCCGCTCGAGGATCGCGCGGCCCACGAGCATGGCGCCGCGGGCATCGAGCACGACCTGCTTGGCGTCGAGGTAGAAACTCGCCTCCCGGCCGGAGGCGAGGCGAAACGTGCCGCGCTTGAGCGCCTTGGTCGTGATCAGGTCGATGAGTTCGGCGGCGGACGCGGCAGGGGAGGTCGTGCTCATGACATGGTGACTGCCAGGTGGTCGGATGGAATGCAGGGCGGGCGAGCCCGGGGGACCGCAGTATATAAGGACGAGGTCGCCGTTTTTGACTCGCCGGTGGCGGATCCTAGAATTTGCCCTGATTCGCACTTGAGACCGGAGCCGAGTATGCGGCCTGTGCCGACACGCCTGGGGATGCGGTGCAGTGGCCTGGCATCGGCCATCCTGCTTGCGATCGCCGCCATGCCGGCATTCGCCGGGCCGGTCGCCGCCGTGGTCGTGCCCGTGCGGCTGCCGATCGTGGGCACCCGCGACACACAGGTCGAGGCCGCGGTCGTCAAAGCCCTGGATCGGCTGCGCGGCGATCCAGGCCGACGCGGGGTGCTCGTGCTGCAATTCGATGCCAGCGATGGCGAGCCGGCGGCGAACAGCGACTTCGGCCGGGCGGTCTCGCTGGCCCGGTTCCTCTCCTCCGACCGGCTCGCTGGCGTGAAGACGGTGGCCTGGCTGCCCGCCGGTGCCACCGGCCACGCCGTGCTCGTGGCGCTGGCCTGCGAGGAGATCGTGATGCCGGCCGACGCGACGCTCGGCCCGGCGAACGCCGCCGAGCCGGCGGTCGACGAGGCGATGCGGGCGGCCTACGCACAAATCGCCGCCCGGCGCCGGGCCGTGCCGCCGGCGGTGGCGGTGGCGCTGGTCGATCCGGCGGCCCGCGTGGTGCGGGTTTCGACCGATGCTGGCGAGCGGTTCGTGAACCGCGCGGAGCTCGACGGCGTGCGGCGGGAGGCGGCCGTCCTCGAAGTGGACGACCTCCAGCCCACGCCCCTGGCGTTGTCCGGCCGCCGCGCCCGGGAACTGGGATTCGTGCGGCTGCTCGCGTCGGGCCCGGCGGACATCGCCCGCGGCCTGGAAATCCCCGAGACGGCGCTGGCGGCCGATCCGTCGCTCAGTGGCGGCTGGCAAGCGGCGTTGGTACCGCTCACCGGGCCGATCACCGCCGCCGCAGCCGCCCGCGTGCGAACCGCCGTGGAGCGGGCGGTCGCCCAAGGCGCGAACCTCGTCTGCCTGCGGATCGACTCCGCCGGCGGCGCCCCCGAGCAGAGCCTGACGCTGGCCGCGGCGCTGGCCGCGCTCGACCCCGCGGCGGTACGCACCGTGGCCTACGTGCCCCGCGAGGCGCGTGGCGACGCGGCGCTTGTGGCGCTGGCCTGCGACGAACTGGTGATGCATCCGACCGCCGTGCTCGGTGGCGAGGGCGCCGCCGCGATCAGCCCGCGGCAGGGGGAGGCGATTGCGGAGGCGTGGCGCGGAGGCGTGGCGCGGGAGCGCGGGCGCCCCGGGTCATTGCCGGTGGCGCTCGTGGTGCCGGGTACGGCCGTGAGCCGGGCCGTGGAGAAGGGCACGGGCCGGATCGCGGCCTTCACCGCCGAGGAACTGGCGCGGCGGCCGGACCGCGAGGCCTGGGAGGTCGGCCAGCCGATCGGCGTGGGGCCGATCCAACTTGCCGGCCCCGAGGCCGAGGCGCTCGGTCTGGCGACGCACGTGGTCGCGGACATGGCCGGACTGCGTCAGGCATACGGGCTGACCGCTTCCCCGGCACTCGCGGAGCCCGGCTGGGCCGAGCGGCTGCTCCAGGCCTTGGCCAGCCCCGAGTTGGCCTGGATCCTGCTCCTCATCGGGGGCGCGGGGCTGTACATCGAACTCAAGACGCCCGGCGTCGGCCTGGGGGGCTTCGTGTCGATGGTCGCGTTCATCGTCTACTTCTGGAGCCAGCACCTGCACGGCACCTCCGGCTGGCTCGAGGTGATGCTGTTTCTCGCCGGCTTGTTCTGCGTGGCTGCCGAGATCTTCGTGCTCCCCGGCTTCGGGGTGCTCGGCCTCGGCGGCGGTTTGCTCGTCATCGCCGCCCTCGTGCTGGCGAGCCAGTCCTTCGTCCTGCCGGCCAACGACTACCAGATCCGGCAGATGCAGTGGTCGTTGCTCGGCGTCCTCGGCGCGGCCGTCGGTGTGGCGGCGGTCGGCTTTCTGCTGCGGCGCTGGCTGCCGGCGACGCCCGTGCTCCGCGACGTGCTGCTCGTGCCCCCCGGCCCGGGCGACCGGGTCGCCGACGACGACCTCGACGGCCTGCTCGGCGCCGAGGGCACGACCACGTCGCGACTCGCGCCGGCCGGCAAGGCGCATATCGCCGGCGCGGTGCGCGACGTCACCAGTGACGGCGAGTTGATCGAGCCCGGCGTCCGCGTGCGCGTGGCCGACGTGCGTGGCGGCCGCCTGCACGTGAGGTCGATCTAAAGCCATGCAGACGCTGCTCTGGGTCGGAGCGCTGCTCCTCGTCGGCCTCGCCGTGATGGTGCTCGAGGTGTTCGTGCCCTCCGGCGGCGTGCTCGGCTTCTTGAGCCTGGTGGCGATCGGGGCCGCGATCGTCATGGCCTTCATGGAGCAGGGAGCCGGCTTCGGCATGGCGGTGCTCGCCGTGGCCTTCGCGGCGGTGCCGGCCGTGCTGGCGGTGGCGTTCCGCTGGTTTCCCGACACGCCGCTGGGCCGCCGCGTGCTGCCGCCGCCACCGGCCCCGGAGGACGTGATCCCCGCCGCCGACCGGCGCCGGCGGCTCCGCCAGCTCGTCGGCCGCGTCGGCCGCGTCGTCAGCGAACTGGTGCCCTGGGGGGCCGTGGCGGTGGGTGACGGACAGTTCGAGGCCGTCAGTGAAACCGGGCCGGTGGCCGCCGGCACGGAGGTCGAGGTGGTGGGCGTGCAGGGCGGGGCGCTGGTGGTGCGGGCCGCGGCCCGACCGGTGGCAGCGGAGCCCCTGCGACCGGAAGCAGCGGAAAAACCGGACTCGGCGCCGGCCGAGCGGCTCTCCCAGGTGCTCGAGGAGTTCGAGTTCGACGCCCTCGACCGGCCCAAATCTTGACTCCTGCCGATCCCGGAACAAGGCTTGCGAGGCTCAGCCTCCTCCCCCGGAGTTCGCCGTGATCAAGCTCCTGCCCCTCATTCTCCTGTGCCTGGCGATCTTCCTCGTCGTGGCCGCGTTCGCGCTGGTGGCCCGTTACCTGCGGCTGTGGGTGCAGTCCTACGCGTCGAGCGCCGGCATCGGGCTGTTCGACCTGGTGGCGATGAGCTTCAAGAAGGTGAATCCCACCGTCATCGTGCGGAGCAAGATCATGGCCGTGCAGGCCGGGCTCGGCGACTCCAGCGGCGTGACCCGGCAGGCACTCGAGGCCCACTACCTCGCCGGTGGCCGCGTGCCGCTGGTCGTGCAGGCATTGATCGCCGCCAAGAAGGCGAAGATCACGGAGCTCGACTTCAAGCTCGCCGCGGCGATCGACCTCGCCGGCCGTGACGTGCGCGAGGCGGTGCAGACGAGCGTCTACCCGAAGGTCATCGATTGCCCGGGCCGGAACAGCGGCCGCGAATCGCTCGACGCCGTCGCCAAGAACGGCATCCAGCTCAAGGTCAAGGCCCGGGTCACGGTGCGCACGAACCTCAACCAGCTCATCGGCGGTGCCACCGAAGAGACGATCATCGCCCGCGTCGGCGAGGGGATCGTGTCGGCGATCGGCTCGGCGGAGCGGCACTCGGATGTGCTCGAGAACCCCGACGTGATCTCGAAGACGGTGCTCGCCCGCCGGCTCGACTCCAACACCGCCTTCGAGATCGTGTCGATCGACATCGCCGACATCGACGTGGGCGCGAACATCGGTGCCCGGCTCCAGGCCGACCAGGCCGAGGCCGACACCCGCGTGGCCCGGGCCAACGCCGAGGGCCGGCGGGCGATGGCCGTGGCCCGCGAGCAGGAGATGATCGCCAGCATCGAGGAGAGCCGGGCCGGCCTCGTCGACGCCGAGGCCGAGGTGCCCAAGGCGGTGGCCGAGTCGCTCACCTCGGGGCAGCTGGGGATCTTCGACTACTATAAGTTGCGAAATCTCCAGGCCGACACCGACATGCGGCGGACGATCGCCACCGGCACGCTGCCCACGGCGGCGGCGGGCACGTGATGGGCGACGCCGCTGGAAGACAAGGAATGGCCATGCGATGCGAGCCGGAACCAGACAAGCGGTTTCGGCCATGCGGCATGGACGACGGGTGGGCTTGCATACCCGGAGTCCCCGGGCTTCCGCCCGGGGCTTTTTGGGTGCCCGCAACCCACGTCCAGTGACACCCACAATCGAACCGGGCGCGAACGCTGTTCCCGGCTGCCTGCGGAGCTCAGCAAAGTGAACCTCTTCGCCGCCGGACTCGACTGGCTGGAAGGCCTGCTGCCGGTCCTGTTCGTGCTCTTCTGGATCGTGTCGCAGGTGTTCAACGCACTCAAGGCGGCGGGCAAGGGCCGACCGCAGCCGCCGGTCGTGAGGCCGCCGCGGCCGGCGGCCGACGCCCCGCGGCCCGACGACATCCGCGGGCAACTCGAGCGGCAGATCGGTGAGTTTCTGGAACGGCAGGCCGGACGTCGGGGTCAGCCCGCCGAGCGGCCACGCCAGCCCGGCCGACAGCGGCCCGTCACCCGTCCGCAAGCTGGGCGGCCGGATGCCAGGTCGACCGCGGGCCGCGAGCCGCCCCCCCTGCCGGCGGCCCCCGCGAAACCGCGAGCCCTCGAGCGGCCGGTGGTCGCGGCGGCCCAAGCGGACGTGGCGCGGCACGTGCACGACGCCTTCGCCCACGAACTGGATCATCTCTCCACGTCGATCACGGCCGGCGACGCCGAGACGCGGCCGGCGGTGGTGAAGCCCGCCGCGGAACTCGTGACCATGCTGCGAAATCCGGCCACGCTCCGGCAGCTGATCCTGCTCCGCGAAGTGCTCGATCGTCCGACGGACCGCTGGTGAGGGAGGGCGGCATGGAGGCGAACCAGACACGCACCCCGCCGCATGTCGCCGCCCCGACGGCCACGCGGCTGGGCTGGATCGGCGTCGGCGTGATGGGCCGCTCGATGGCCGGACGGCTGCTCGACGCCGGTTTTTCGCTGACCCTCTTCAGCCGGCGCAAGGAATCGGCGGCGGCCCTCCTCGACCGCGGCGCCGTCTGGGCCGACTCCCCGCGGGCTGTCGCCGCCGCGAGCGACGTGGTGTTCACGATGGTCGGCCATCCGGGCGACGTGCGGGCCGTGGTGCTCGGGCCCGAGGGGGCGTTGGCCGGACTCGCTCCCGGCGGCATCCTCGTCGATCACACCACCAGCGCGCCGGAGTTGGCCGAGGAAATCGCCACGACGGCATCCGGTCGCGACACGTGGGCCCTCGATGCGCCGGTGTCGGGTGGCGACAAGGGTGCCCGCGAGGGCACGCTGACCGTGATGGTCGGGGGGGACGCGGTGGCCCGTGAGGCGGTCGCCCGCTGCTGGGAGGCGACCGCAGGCACGGTCGTGGCCTGTGGCGGCCCCGGCGCCGGGCAACGCACGAAGCTCGCCAACCAGATCACGATCGCTTCGGGCATGATCGGCATGTGCGAGGCGCTGCTCTACGCGCATCGCGCCGGGCTCGACCTCGAGACCACGCTCCGCGCCATCGCGCCCGGCGCCGCGGGCAGTTGGTCGCTCACGAACCTCGCACCACGGATCCTGCGTGGCGACTTCGCGCCCGGCTTCCTGGTGGAGCACTTCGTGAAGGACATGCGGATCGCGATCGAGGAGTGCCGCCGCATGCAGCTGGACCTGCCGGGCCTGGCGCTGGCCGAGGCGCTCTACGCGCGGATGCTGGCGCAGGGCGGGGGCCGGCTCGGCACCCAGGCGCTGGTGCTGGCGCTGGCACAGCAGTCACAGGTCGAGTGGCCGGCGGCACCGTCGCCGCAGCCTGCCTGAACCACCGGGGCGGGTGGTTTTTCCCGGTCACCCGGGGCGGGAAGCGGTCGCAAACAGGCGTTTTTTCCGCTCCGCGATGGCGGGAAAATTCGCCGCTTGAGCGCCGCCGGCCCGTGGTCTACAAGGTCAGCGGCAGGGCGGCTTCAGCCGCCCGAACGTGAGCGCGTAGACGAGGACGCCCAAGCCTCGTCTACGCGCTTCTTTTTGCCTCCCGCGGGCTCCGCCAAGGATCGGCGGAGAACACGATGCGACGAGATCCAGGGACGGATCGGGCGCTGGTCGCCGCGGTGATGGCGGTCGCGACATGCGCGCTGACGATGACCGCATCCGCCGCCGCGCCGCTGCCGGTGACGGTGCCCGTCTCCGCAGCGCACACGCTGCTGCGGGCCGGGCCGGGCGACGACTTCTATCCCACCGAGCGGATCGCATCCGGCACGATGCTCGAAGTCTGGGCGATCGACGCCTCCGGATACTGCGCCGTGCGTCCGGTCACCGGCAGTTTCAGCTGGCTGCGGCTGCAGGATGTCGAGCGCGAGCCGGCGGCGGCCGCGCCGCGCGGGGGCTTCACGGGCGTGGTCGTCACCGACGGCGTCGCGGCCCGGGTGGGCTCACAGCTCAACGACCTGCGGCACGTCTCCCAGGTGGCGCTCGAGGCGGGCGAGCGGGTCACCGTTCTCGAGACCGTGACCGTGAACAACGGCCGGCATGCCGGCGAGTGGGTGCGCATCGAGCCGCCGGCGGGGGAGTTTCGCTGGGCCCGCTGCGAAGACCTGCAACTCCCCGTGGAGCTGGCTCCCGAGCCCGCGGCCGTCGCGGCGCCGCAACCCGGCGCCGGCCTGGCGGCCGCCGGCGAGGCCGTGGCTGCGATCCGCGAAGCCGGCGCTGCCGTTCGGCAGGCGGTCGCTGAAATGAACGCCCCACCCCCGGCAGCGGAGCCGCGTCCGATCGATCCGGCGGCGGGCGCGGCAAAACTGTTCTCCGGCTGGCTGCCCCAGGGCGCCGGTGTGTTCGATCCGTCGGCCGCGCCGCAGCCCACGGCAGTCAGCAGCGGCGCGGTGGCCGTCAGCGGCGACGAGCTCGCCGACATCGATCTGGCGCTCTCGTTGGCGGTGGCCGGTCCGAGCGACGCGTGGAACCTCGCTCCCTTGCGGGAGCGGCTGCGGCTGGCGGCGACGCGGGCCACGTCCGAGACTGAGCGGACGCGGGCCCAGGCGATCGACGCCCGACTCACGCGATTCGAGGCCATCCAGGCCCGCCAAAAGGCGCTCGTCGCCGATGCCAGCCCGGATCAGACGCCGCTGCGGCTGGGTGGCATGTGGTCGAGCCTCTCGGCGCTCGGATCGCGCCCGGTCCGACCCGGCGTCATGCCCGGCGGCGCTCCGGCCGGCGGCCAGCCGACCTGGACCCCGCCCGACCAGGTCGAGACGACCGGCCGACTGGCGACGGTGGTTTCTCGCCGGCCCGATGCGCCGCGGTGGGCGCTGGTGGACGAGAACAACAACGTGCTCGCGTTCATCGCGCCGCAGGCGGGCGTGAACCTCGCTCCGCTGGTGGGCCAGCAGGTCAGTGTTCGCGGCTCGAAGGGCTACATGCCCGAATACAAGCGGCCCTACCTCGTGGCCTCCGAGGCGCGCACGCGGATCGCATCGGTGCCGACACCGCAGGCCGCGGCGGGCGACCGCACGCAGTGAGGCCGCAGCCATAGGGCGCGAGCGGCCAAACGGCATGGGGGCGGGATGGCATTCAAGCCCGGAGTCTCCGGGTTTCCACCCGGGGCTTCTTGGGCACACACCACGCTGCCCCGAGAATCGACCGGCGTTGTTTTTCGGAGGCACACACGCAACGCACCCACAAAAAGCCCCCGGCGGAAGCCGGGGGACTCCGGGTGGCACGCCTTCCCACGTGCCATGCAATCTGGGGTTCGAACCCGGAAATCACCCGCCGCGTGGCTGGCCTGCGCGGCGCACGGGCGGCAGTCTGATCCCATGGTCGCGCAACTGCCGCTCGACGGCCGCGGCCCAGCCGCGGTTGGCGGCGGGATTGGCCGGGCTGGGGTGGAGGATGCTCGTGATCGGCAAGCCGGTCGACGCCAGTGCCGCCCGCGCCCGGTCGGCGGCAAAACCGCCCACGCCGATCACCTGCTTCGCGTCGCACCAGGCCACGAGCCGCCGCAGCGCGGCGTCACACGGCTCGAACAGCCGCGCCTGCTCCGCGGCCGGCAGTTTGTCCGGCGTGCGGTTCCGGCCCGATGCTTCCATGAACACGAGCGGACAGTAGTTGACGACCAGAAACCGCCGGCTGAAGGCCTCTGCCGAGCCGAAGCGTGCCTGCACCCACCCCCAAAGCCGGCGGCCGCTCACCTCGCTCCGCGCGCACGCGAAACCCGCGATCGGTCGGGCGGGATGCACCCGCGGCGGCTGCAGCACCGGCTCCTCGATGCCGAGGAACTCGCGCACGTGCCGGACCTCGCCGAAGGGCACGCCGGTCTGGGCCATGCCCCACGGCCCCGGATTCATGCCCACGAGCACCGCATCGATCCCCTGCCGCGCATAGCGGGCCAGGTAGGCCTCGTGGGGCTTGCGGGCATAAACGAGCGGGTTGTACGTGCAGGCCGTGGGCGGGCGAAACACGAGGGCATCCACCTCGCGGGCCAACCGGCGGGCGATCGCCACGGGCTTCATGTGCGGATCCTCGCGTCTCGGCGGCAGAGAATACCCCATCCGCGCGGTTTTTCCCGGCCTGCGCCGGCGGTGAATGAACCGTCCAACGTATTGCCCCCTTTCCGGAAGGGGAGACAATGCGTGCCACGGCATGACGAACCGGCGGCGACCAGTCCGCCCCACGGGCGTCGTCCGCCGCTCCACTGCCCCGCGTCATCCAGCCCGCCATGCCGCTCACGATCCGCTACGTCACGAGCCTGCGGGAGATCGTCGGGCCGGCCCGCGAGTTCCTTGCACGCGACCGCGACCTGTTCGCCACCCCCCGGATCGTGGTCCCGACGGCCGGGGCGAAGGCGTGGCTGTGGAGCGAGCTGGCGCAGACGCTCGGGGCGAGCGGGACGGGCCATGGCGACGGCATCGTCGCCAACGTCGAGATCTCGTATCCGGGCACGATCCTCGGGCTCTTGCAGCCCCCCTCCGGCCGCGTGGCCGACCCGTGGTCGTTCGACCGGCTCACGTTCGCCGTGCTCGACGTGATCACCGGCGCGGATGCCGCGGCCCTGCAGCTTCCGCTCGACGTCACCCGCGAGCCGCTGCTCACCGCCCGGCGGATCGCGGGGCTCTTCGACTCCTACCACGTCCGCCGACCGGCGATGATCGCCCGGTGGGAAGCAGGCTTGCCGCACCTCAGCCCCGTCGCCACCGAGAAGCGCAGCATCGACAGCGAATGGGCGGCCGACCCGCTCGCCGCCGGCGACGCCTGGCAGTTCCGCGTCTGGCGGGCCGTGCGCGACATGATCGGCACGCCCAGCCCCCCGGCCCGCACGCGGCTGCACGACGAAGCCAGCCGCGAACCGCTCCTCGTCGCCGGGCTCCAGTCGCTGTCGCTCCAGCAGATCACCACCCTGCGCACGCTCGGCCTGGCCTGCGAGGTGACCGTGCTGCTCGTCCATCCCGCGGCCCCCTTGCGGTCGCGCTGGGCGACGACGGCGCCGCCCGTGTCGGTCGAAGTGCCGCCGCCGCGCACGCCGGCCGAGCTCCCCGAAGACCTCGACCCGCTCGTGGCGACCTGGCTGCACGGCGCCCGCGAAACCCAGAACCTGCTGGCGTCCCAGGGGCTCACCCCCGCGCATGACGCAGCCGCCTCCGGCACGGCCGCCGATCCGGCCACGCTCTTGGGCCGCATTCAGCAGGCGATCACGACCGCAGCCCGGCCCGTCCCCCAGCCGCACGACGTCGCCACCGACGCCTCCCTGACGATCCATCGCTGCCACACGCTCTCCCGGCAGGCGGAGGTGCTGCACGACGCGCTGCTGCATGCGTTTCACGACCTGCCCGATCTCCAGCCACACGAGGTCGTCATCGTCAGTCCGTGCCTCGGACAACTCGCACCGCACCTGGCGGCCGTGTTCGACCGGGAGATCACCGGCAGCGACGGGCAAACCGTGAAGCTGCCGCTCGTCGTGGCCGACCGGGGGCTCCACGAGGTGAGCGATGCGGCCCGCCTGCTCGTCGACGTCATGCGGCTCGTCGGCTCGCGGTGCTCCATCGAGGAGTTTCGCGCCGTGGCCACGCACCCGCTGGTGCAGCAGCACTTCGACAGCGACGACGACATGATTCGCCGCTGGGACCGGCTCGTCGAACGGACGAAGATCCACTGGGGATTCGACGCGGCCCACCGTGCGCGGGAGCAGTTTCCGGAGGCGGCGGCGACGCCGCACACCTGGCGGGCGGGCCTGGAACGCATGCTCCTGGGGGCGGTCCTGCCGACGGGCCCGGCCGGGCCGCAGCCCGCGGCCGACGGCGACCGTCCTCCGCCGGGATCGACCACGGTTCCGCTCGATGACGTGCCGCTCGGCGACCTCCCGGCGATCGCGACGCTGGCGCGGATCTTCGAGGTCCTGCGCGACCTTGACGACGCCTGCTGTGGCGCTTCGTCCACACGGCCCACGGCCGCCTGGTGCGGGGCCGTCGAGGACGCCCTCTTCGGGCTCTGCGGACCCGCGGCCGCCGACCTCGCCGAGCCGCTGCAGGCCCTGCGGCGGCTGCGGGCGGCCGCATCGGAGACCGCCGTGCCGTTTCACGACGTGCGCACGGTCCTCGAGGAGGCGCTGACCTCGGTCGTCGGCCGGCAGCCGCTGCGCACCGGGGCGATCACGGCCACGTCGCTGGTTCCTCTCCGCGACGTCCCCTTCCGCGTGGTCTGCGTCGCGGGCTACGACGACCGGGCGGTCGCCGCTGCCGAGTCGCCGGGCGACGACCTCATCGCCCGGCAGCCGCTCGCCGGCGACGGCGACCCGCGGATCGACACCCGGCGGGCGCTGCTCGACTGCGTGCTGGCGGCCCACGACCGGCTGCTCGTCACCTGCACCGGCATGGACATCCGCAACAACAAGTCGCTGCCGCTGGTCACGCCCCTGGCCGAGCTCGTCGACTTCGCCGTCCGCCATGGCGTGCGGCCCGCCGCCGGCGAGCATCCCAGCGGCATCGAGATCCGGCATCCGCGGCATGCCGTCGGCCGGCGGAACTTCGAGCCTGGCGCAGTGCAGCCGGGCCGCACGTGGAGCCACGACGTCGCCGCGCACGACGCGGCGCGGGCCCTGGGGACGGACATCCCGCACCGCGCGACGGTGGCCGGATCCGCGCCGGAGCTGCCCGTCGTCGAGCTGCCGCTGCTCGAAGACATGGTCCGCGACCCGCTGCGGCTCTATCTCCGCAAGACACTCGGCATCGACATGTGGCGCGACGAGGAGGAGTTTCCGGCGGCCACGTTCCCGCTGGCGCTGACGCCGCGCGAGACCCGCGAGCTGATGGAGAGCCTGCTGGCGCACCGCCTCCACGCCGGGGGCGACGTGGCGGGCTGGGTGCAGGCCGCCCGGGCGGCGGGCCGGATCCCGTTCGGCCGGTTCGGCGCGGCGGCGGTCGCGGAGATCATCGCGCTCGTCGACGGAATCCTGGCCGTCGCCGCCGACCCGAAGAAGCCGATTCCCCTGACCGGGTTCACCACGCAGCCGGTCCGTGTCACGCTCCCCGGCCGGCTGCTGTCGGGAACGCTGACCGGCTACGCCGCTCGGACCGGCCCGTCCGCCGGCGACCTGCTCGTCGACATTCGCGTCACGCGCGGCGAGCGCGAGTCATGGGGCCTGCCGCTGCACATCGCCGCGCTGCGCCTGCTCGTCGCGCGGGCGGCCGGCCTGGCGGCCGACCGGGCGGTCGTCGTCTCCCGCCACAAGGACTGGAAACCGCCGAACTCCGAAGGACCGGCCGCGATCGCGCGGACGGTGCAACTGGCCGACGCCCTGTGTGACCGCACGGCTGCGGCCGAACGGCTGGCGCAGATCTGCGACCTCCTGCCGCGGGCACTGGCCGCGCCCTGCGGACGGTTCGGCGGGCTAGTGGCATCGATCACCGAGAAACTGGCCACCGGTGATCGCGCGGGGGCCCACCACCAGTTCACCAACCACCTGTCGTTCGCCTACGAGGGCTCCGACGAGGAGCTGGTCTACGGCAGGTCGCCCCGATTCGACGACATCTTCGACCCCGCCTCCCCGGAAGTCGCCTTCCACGCGGAGTTCGCCCGGCTGTTCACGCTCTCACGAAAGTACGTGCTGTCATGAGCGGCGATCACGCCATCATCCCGCCGGGCACTGCCCAGCAGGGCTTCGACTACACCGCATACCCGCTCCCCGTGGGCACGGTCGTCGATGCCAGCGCCGGCACCGGCAAGACGTACGCCGTCGCGGCCCACGTGACGCTCGCCCTCGCCACGGACCCCACGCTCGGCATCGGCAAGATCCTCGTCACCACCTTCACGCGCAACGCCGCGGCCGAACTCCGCGACCGCGTGCGGCGGCGGATCGTCGCCACGGCGGCCCTGCTGCGAAACGCCGCCCTCGAACCCACCGACGCGCTCGACGCGCATCTCCGCGGCGGCGCGGCGGGCGATCCGGGAGTGGTCGCCGGCAGGCTCGAACGGGCGGCCGCCGAGTTCGACACGGCAACCATCGCCACCATCCACGCCGTCTGCGCGCGGGTCCTGGCATGCGCGGGCCGGCAGGTGCAAAACGAGAATCGCGAGGACGCCCGCGCCCGAATCCTTGCCGAGGTGGTCAACGACGAGCTCGTCCGCGAATCGGTGCACGGCCGCCTGTGGCCCGAGGAGCGGATCGTCGCGCTGGTCGACACCGCGGCCCGCGACCCGCTCATGGGCCATTGGATCGAGCCCGCGGAGGCTCCCGACACCCCCGCCGCGCGCGACCAGCGGGAGCAGCTCGCCGCGGTCGGTGACGTCGTCGCGCGGTGCGTCGCGCGGGTCTACCGGGCGATGGCGGCGCAGCCGAGCTACGACGACCTGCTGCGGCTCGCCTGGGAGGTCGTTGACGGACAGGGGGGCGCGGCCGTCGTCGCCCAGCTCCGGGAGCGGTTCCAGCTCGCCATCGTGGACGAGGCCCAGGACACCGATCCCCTGCAGTGGCAGTTGTTTCACCGGCTCTTCCCCGGCGATGACGACCGGCGGCTCATCACGGTGGGCGACCCGAAACAGGCGATCTACGGTTTCCGGGGCGCCGACGTGAACGCCTATGTCGCGTTCACACGGTCCGCCGAGCGGCGCACGCTGCCGGTGAACCGGCGGTCCGACCGGCCGATCGTCGAGACGCTCAACCAGGTCATGGCTGGGGCGGTGTTCCTCGCCGATCCCACGGATCCTGCCCACCCGCATGTCCGCTACGAACCCGTCACTGCCGCGGACCCACAGGCCGGGCCGCGGATCGTCGGCCCAGACCCCGTCGAGATGCTGTGCGTCGGCGCAGCCAATAGCCAAAACCAGCTCGTCGAGCCCGTGGTGCGCCGCATCGTCGCACTGCTCGATCCGCAGGCGACGGCACTGCGTGTCGGGGAAGCGACGCGGCCGGTGAACCCCGGCGACATCTGCGTCATCGTGCGGACGAAGCACGTCGGCAACCAGGTGGCCGGCCTCCTCGCCCGCCTCCACATCCGGGCCGTCACGGCCGGCACCGCCAGCGTGATGAAGGGAGAGATGGCCGGCGCCATCCGCGATCTGCTCGAGGCGATGGCCCGGCCGTCGCATCCCGGCCGCCTCCGCCGGGCCGCCGTCACCCGCTTCTTTGGCACCCATTCGCTCCGCGACGCCGGCTCGCTCTCCGACGACGCGATCCGTCCGGTCCAGGAGGCCGTGGCCACCCTGGCGGCGATCGTGCAGCGGCGCGGGATCGCCGCCTGCGGAGCCGCGATCGCCGCCGACCGCGGCATGATGCGGCATGTGACGGCCGGCACGGAGGGCCAGCGGCACCTCACCGACCTCGCCCACATCGTCGAGCTGCTCCACGAGCACGGTCCCGACGGCGGCTGCCGGCCCGACGAGCTGCTCGCGACGTTCGCCCGGCTCGAGCGGCTCGACGACGAGAACGACACGGTCGTCCGCCGGGTCGAGAGCGACGACGATGCCGTGAAGATCATGACGGTCCATGCCGCAAAGGGGCTCGAGTTCCCCTGCGTGATCGTGGCCGACCTGTGGAAGGCCGCACGGAACCAGCGGCATGCGGCCGCGGTCGGCGTGTTCCACGATCCGCAGGGCCGCCGCGTGCTGGATCTCGCCGCCGCGCTCGGCCAGGAGTCGCCGACGGCCGCCCGTGAGGTGGCGCGGCTGTACCGCGAGGAGCAAAAACGGCTGCTCTACGTCGCCGTCACCCGGGCCCAGCACTTCCTCTGCGTGCTCACGGCCCAGTCCGCGGACGAATCGATCCTGCCCGAGGTCCTCTGCCATGACGGCATCCTCGCGGCCCGCCCCGTGGACGACCTGCCGTCCCTGCCGAGCCGCTGGCACCGGCCCGGCGACCGGACCCACACAACGACGACCACGATCGCGCCGCTGCCGCCCGGCGGCGTCCATCAGACCTACGCGCGCACGTCGTTCAGCGGGATCACGGCCCGCCGGCAGAGGCGGGTGGCCACCGAGTTCGCCGCCACCGGCGGCGGATCCGACGAGGAGTCGGACCTGTCGCCCGCCGCCGCGGAGGCCGACGTGACCGCGGCCACCGGCCCTGCATCGCCGGCGGAGTTCGCGGTGCCCGACCTGCCGGCCGGCACGGCGTTCGGCAGCGTCGTGCACGAGATCTTCGAGCGGATCGACCTCGGGAGACCGCTCGCGGAGGAGGTGCGGGCCGTCGTCGCGGAGACCGCCACGTCGCAATTGTTCGCCGGCCGTCAGGCCGTCCTCGCCGACACGATCACGCGGGCCATGCAGACGCCCTTCGGCGGCCCGCTCGGCGATCGCTGCTTCGCCGACTTCGCCCGTGCGGACCGCCTCGCGGAAATGGACTTCGAAATGGCGCTGGCCGACAGCACCGCCGCGGTGCGGGCTAGCGACGTGGGCCGCGTATTCGCCGCCCTGCTGCCCCCGTCCGATCCGCTCCACGGCTATGCGGCGGAACTCAGCGACCCGTCGTTCGACATTCCGCTCGCGGGCCTGATCAACGGCTCGATCGACGCGGTGCTGCGGATCCGCGATACCGGGGCCGGCCGACCGCGGCTCGTGATCGCCGATTACAAGACCAACAAGCTGCATCGGGCCGATGCGGCCCGGCCAGCCGAGGCCTACGCGCACGAGGGGCTCGTGGCCGCGATGGCCGAGCACCACTATCCGCTGCAGGCGGCGGTCTACGGAACGGCGGTCTATCGGATGCTCCGCTGGCGGCTCCGGGAAGCCGATCCGGCGGACTGCATCGCCGGCGTCGTCTACGCGTTCATCCGCGGCACGCGCGGCGCGGATGGCCCCGTCGATGCGGCCGGCCGCCGCCACGGCATGTTCGTCTGGCAGCCGCCACCGGCCCTGTGGCCCCGCTTGAGCCGCCTGTTCGCCGGAGACCGCCCATGACCGCACCCGCGCCAGCGGACTCGAGGCCGCTCTCCCTCGACGACTATTGCACCGCCGGCGTGATCGCTCCGGCAGACGTGGCAGCCGCCCGGATGCTCGTGGGCATCGCCCGCCAAGGCGGTGGGCCGGTGGAGCCGTCGCTGCTGGCTTGGCTGGGCATGTGCCTGGCGCTCCGCACCCCGCGCGACGGACACACCTGCGTGCACCTCGGGCAGATCGCCGACTGGGCCGGCGGCATCGACCAGGACTCCGCCGCCCTGCCCTGGCCCACGGAGCCGCGGCCGTGGATCGAGGCGTTGCAGGCGATTCCCGCCCTCGTCGGCGCACCGGGCGCGGCGCGACCGTTCATCCTCGACGGGGCTGACGCAGCCGGAGGCCGCGACGCCCGCCTCTATCTCGGCCAGGCGTTCTCCACGGAGGAGGCGATCGCCGCGGCCCTGCTCCGCGACGAATCGCGGCACGTCAGCATCCTGCTCGGCGGGCCCGGGTCGGGCAAGACGTTCACGCTCGCCAAGGATCTGATCGAACTCTGCGAACGGTCGTCGACCCCGCCGCGGATCGCGCTGGCCGCCCCGACCGGCAAGGCCGCGGCGCGGATGACGAAGGCGCTGGAGGATCGCTGCCTCAAGGCGCAGGCGTCGGCCGCGGTCATCAAGGCCGTGCGGGCCGCCCCGGCCACCACGATCCATCGGCTGCTCAAGTACAACCCCGACCGGGCCCCGCAGTTCGGCTTCGGGCCTGCCAATCCGCTCGACTACGACCTTGTGGTGATCGACGAGGTGTCGATGGTGTCAAGCGCGCTCCTCCAGGCGTTGCTCGCGGCGCTCGGCCCCGCGACCGACATCCGCCTCGTCGGCGATCCCGATCAGCTCGCAAGCGTCGAGGCGGGCTCGGTCCTCGCCGACATCGCCCGGGCCTGCCGCGACCAGGGCACGCCGCTCGCGCAGCGGCTCACGGAGCTCGGGGGGCAGCACCGCTACGACGCGAACTCCGCCATCGCCCGCCTGGCACGGGCGATCCGCACCGGCGACGCAGGCGGCGGGCTGGCCGCGCTGGCCGCCGGCACGGACGACGTGCGCTGGATCAAGCCCGGCGATGCCGCCGGTCTGGCCGAGATCACGGCGGTCGTCCGCGGCCATGCCCGGCGGCTCCGCGAGCTGGCCCGCGACGAGTCGGGCAGTGCCGAGGAGCGGGCGCAGCGGGTGCTCGGCGCCCAGGCGGAATTGCAGGTGCTCTGCGCGCGGCGGGGCGGGCCGGCGGGTGTGTCGGGCTGGAACCAGCGGGTCGAGCGCGGCCTCGGCCTCGGCCCCGCCGCCGGCTGGTACTCGGGGCGGCCGGTCATGGTCACGAAAAACAATCCCGAGCTCGGACTCTTCAACGGCGACGTGGGGGTCGTCGTGCCGGCCGGGGAGTCCGGCGCGGCGCCGCCGACCGGCCGCCGCAAAGACGCCGTGTTCGCCCTCGGCGACGAGGTGATCCGCGTCCCGGTGACGCGGCTCGAGGAGGTGGCCACGGTCCACGCCCTCACGATCCATCGCAGCCAGGGATCCGAATACGGGCACGCGATCGTCGTGCTCCCGGAGGCTCGCAGCCCCCTGCTGACGCGCGAACTGCTCTATACGGGGATCACGCGGGCTGCGAAGCAGGTGACGGTGATCGGCGCGGAGGACGTGATCCGGAAGGCGATCGAGCGGCCGATTCGCCGGGCCACGGGCCTGGCCGCGCGGCTCGCGGGCCGGCCGCCATACCCTACAACTGACGGCTGACCACCACCCCCGACCTCCGCATGACCACCTTCATCCACACCGCCGACTGGCAGCTGGGCAAGCCGTTCGCGGGCATTCGCGACGTCGCCAAGCGGTCGCTCGTGCAGCAGGAGCGGATCGAGGCCATCCGCCGCATCCGCGCCGCCGTCGTGGAACGGCGGGCGGCGTTCGTGCTCGTGGCCGGCGACCTGTTCGACTCCCCCACACCGACCCGCACGGTGGTCGCCCAGGCCCTCGGCGTGATCGGCGAGATGCCCGTGCCGGTCTACGCCATCCCCGGCAACCACGATCACGGCGGCCACGGCAGCCTGTGGGAGCAGCCGTTCTTCGTCACGGAGCACCGCACCCGCGCCCCGAACCTCCACGTGCTCCTCGAACGCCGTCCGGTCGTCCGCAACGACGCGGTGATCCTGCCCTGCCCGCTGTTCCGGCGGCAGGAGTCCGCCGACCCCACGGCCTGGATCCGCGACCTCGACTGCACCGCGCTCGGCGCCGCGCCGCGGATCGTGCTCGCCCACGGCGGCACCGGGACCTTCGGCGGCCAGGCCGACGGCGAGGACATCACCGGCCCCGCCAACGTCTTGGACCTCGACGCCCTGCCGATGGCCGAGATCGACTACGTGGCCCTCGGCGACTGGCACGGCTTCCTGCAGGCGGGTCCGAAGGCATGGTACGCCGGCGCCCACGAAACCGACCGCTTTCCCAAGGCGGGCCAGCGTCCCGGCCACGTCGCCTGCGTGACCGCGACGCGGGCCGGCCCACCCGCCGTCGACCCGCTCCCCACCGGCCGCCTCGCCTGGCTTGGCACGGCGCTCGATCTTGGGGAAGACGGTCCGGACCGGCTCGAGGAGACGCTCGCCACGGTCACCCGCGGGGCGGGCTTCGACCGTGCGCTGGTGGACCTCGGGCTCACCGGATGCGTGTCGCTGGCGGCGCGACGCGAACTCGAGCGGATCCTCGAGTCCTGGTCGCATCGCCTGCTCCGCCTCGACGTCCGCGACGAGACCACGCTCGCGCCGGCGCCCGAAGAGATCCGCGACCTGGCCGACCGCGCCGACGACCCGATCATCGCCCGCGTGGCCGGGGAACTCCTGCGGCGGATCGCGGCCGGCGGCCCCGATGCCGACGACGCCCGGGAGGCGGTGAACCTGCTGCACGGTCTGTGCGCGGGGCCCGGGGAGGCGGCGCGATGAGGCTCCTGTCTGTCACCCTGCGCAACTACCGGATCCACCGCGAGTTGACCATCGACCTCGACCGACCGCTGACGGTCATCGGCGGGCCGAACGAGACGGGCAAAACCACGATCGTCGAGGCCATTCACCGCGCCTTGTTCCTGCGCAGCCGGGCCTCGGGGGCGGTGCTGGACTCGATGCGGTCGCACTTCCACGCCGGGCACCCTGCGGTGGAGCTGACCTTCGAGTGCGGCGGCGGGCGGTGGACGGTCACGAAGCAGTTCACCGGCACCAACACGGCCCCCACCACGCTCGCTCGCGCCGGCGGCGGCACGCTGCGCAGCGACGAGGCGGAGCGGCAGCTCAAGGAGCTCGTCGCCGCGGAGGCGATCGGCGGCCGCAACGTCGAGGAGCGGCTGCGAATGCAATGGGCCCACCTCTGGGTGTGGCAGGGGGCCGCGGCCGACGATCCGTTAGCCGGCGACGCCCTGCGCGAACCCCTCGATCGGCTCCGCGAGCGGCTCGGCAGCCTGGAGGAGGGGAGCGTGACGGAATCGCGACTCGACGCCGCGGTCGCCCGCGCGGTCGCCGATGCGCACGCCGCCCGCACCCGCGAGGACGGCACGCCGCGGGTCGACTCGCCGCTCGGCCGGGCCGCGGCGGCACTCGAGGCGGCGCGCGTACGAGTCCGCGCGGCGCAGGCCGCGATCGCCACGCTCGAGGCCGCCGTCGCGACCGTCGAACGAGCCGACACCGCCATCGTCGAGAGCGAGCGGAGCCTCGCCGCGCGGCGGGCCGAGCAGGAGACCAACGAGCGGCTCCTGCGCGAGGCCCAGGCCCTGCAGGTGCTCCAGGCCGAGCAGCAGGCCGCCGCGCACGACACGGCCGCCCGGCTCGCCTCACTCGCCGAGGGCGATCGACAGATCCGCGACTGTGCAGCCCGCGTCGCCGACATCGAGGCCCGGAGGGCACCGGCAGCGGAGCGGCACGCCGCCGCGCTGGTGGCCGAACGCGACAGCACGACCCGCTGTACCACCGCCCGCGACACGGCCCGCGCCCGCCAGCAGGAGCAGGCCGAGGTGGCCGAGCTCGCCGAGCTCTACCGCCAGGCCGAGCATCTCGAGCAGCGCCGCGCGGAACGGACCGGCCTCGCCGGCCGCTGTGGCAGGATCGCGCGGCTGCGGGCGGAGGCGGCTGAACTGCAGGCCCGGCTCGACGCCCTGCCGCCGGTCTCGGCGGCCGACCTCGCCGCCCTCACGGCGGGCGAACGCGGCCGTGACGCGGCCCAGGCCACGCTCGACGCGATCGCGACCCGCATCGAAGTCGTGGCCGCCGCCGCGGTGGTGCGGCTCGGAGACCACGAGCTCACGGTTGGCCGGCCCGAGACGATCACCGCCGACACGACGCTCGAGGTCGCCGGGGCCCGGCTGGTCATCACGCCCGGCGGCGGCACGTCGCTTGCCGAGGCCACGCGGCTGCGCGATGCAGCCGTGGCCGCCCTCGCCGACCGGCTGCGCGGCATGGCGGTGGCCGACGCCGACGAGGCACGACGCATCCAGCCCCTGCGGCAAACTCTCGAGGCAGGGCTCGCTGCCAAGCAGGCCGCGATCGCGGATCTCGGCGACACGCAGGCCGACCGGGATCTGGCCGCCCTCGACGCGGAGATCGGCGGCCTGGAAGCGATGCTGACGGGTCAGGCGCGGACCGGCTTCGTGCGGCCGGCGGATCTCGACGCGGCGGTCGCGGCCCGGCAGGCGATCACGGCGCGGCTCCGCGAGCTGGCGGCCACACTGGCGACGGCCGATGCCGAGCAGCAGGCGGCGGAGCAGCTCGCGGCCGAGGCGCACGGCCAACGCGAAACGGCCGCCGACGCCGTGGCCGTCATCGACCGCGATCTGCGCGACGCACGGGTGCGGCTGGAGGTGCTCGTCGAGGAGCACGGCGACCGCCGGGACGACGCACTGACGGCCGCGACCCGCGCCCGCGACGAGGCCGACGCGCGGCTGATGGAAACGCGGGCCGCCCTCGCCCGACTCCAGCCCGACCTGCTCCGGGAAACCTCGGGGCGGCTTGTGCGGGCGATCGAGAACCTGCTGTCGGCGGTGCAAACCGCCCGGGCCGAACGGACGATCGCCCTGGAGCGGCTCCGCAGCGAGGGCACGCTCGACCCGCGCGAGGATCTCGCCACGGCGATCGCAGCCGAACGGAACGCCGCCGCGACGCAGCGGCACGCCGACCGCGAGGCCCGCGCCCACGCCCTGCTCGCCCGGCTGTTTGCCGAAAAGAAAGCGGAAATCGAAGCCCGTTTCGTCGCCCCTTTGGCCGACCGCGTCGCCGGCTACCTGCGCTGCCTGTTCGGCGCCGAAACCAGCGTCACCGTCGGCTACGAGGCCGACGCCTTCACGACGCTGGAGCTGTCGCGTCCGGACTTCGGCGGCGTGCGCCTGCCGTTCAAACGGCTCAGCGGCGGCGCGCGGGAGCAGGTAGGAGTGGCGTTTCGCCTGGCGATGGCGGAGATCCTCGCCGGCGAGCACGGCGGCTGCCTGCCGATCGTGCTCGACGACGCGTTCGTCAACTCGGATCCCGGCCGCGTCGCCGCCATCCAGGCGATGCTCGACCGGGCCGCCGGCCGGGGCCTGCAGGTGATCGTGCTGTCGTGCAACCACCGCGAATATGACGCCCTCGGCGCCGTCGCCATCGAACTGACGCGACCGACCGTGTCGGGCTTGGCACCGGTGTCGGCGGCGGAACCGCCGCCGGCAGATGCCGATCGCGATCCGGGCTGAACGCCCTGCGGCAGCCAACCGCGCTGCGAAGCCGCACAGGCAAACCGGCGGCGCAGCGGAAAAACCGCCGAGTGGACGCCCCTCGAACCCGAGGGTATACGCGAAAAAGCGGTCATTTTCCGGCTGGCCTCGCCGGGCCGCGGCCGCCACAATCCCCCGCCCACTTCACCCCCCGCAGCCGACTCGCCATGTCCGCCACCTCGTCCGCCGCCCTCGGCATCTCCGCGATCGCGGTTCACCAGCCCACCTGGGAGCTGGAGAACGGCTGGTTCGGCGACACGATGCCACGGAAGTTCGCCCATCACACCGGCATCGAGGCCCGCGGCATCTCGCGTGACGACGAGGTGATGATGGGCCTGCAGGCGATCCGCCGCATCCAGCGGGAGACGAGCTGCGACCTGGCCGCCTGCCGCGGCCTGATCTTCGTCTCCCCGTCGCTGATCCCCCCGTCGATTGCGCAGCGCTACCTCGATCCCGACCAGGCGGCGGTCGAGCGGCCGGGCCGCGCCGCGCGGCAGCTGGCCCGTGCCTTCGGCATGCATCGCTGCCGCACGATCGGCCTCAACTGGTTCTGCTGCGGCTACAGCCGCGCCCTGGCGGTGATCCAGTCCCGCGTGGCCCCGCGGCTGCCGCTGGCCCGCGACGAGTTCCTGCTCGTGGTCGTCGCCACCCGCATCAGCCGCATCACCGACTACGCCTGCGGACAGACCGCGGGCCTGTTCGGCGACATGGCCTCCGCCACCTTGATCGCGCCGCTGGCCAGCCGCCGGCATCCGGTGCATTTCGAGCTCGTGCATGCCCACGCCGAGCGGCAGCCCATCGAGCGGCCGGCGTTCGACTTTCACGTCCGTCCCGCGGTGCCCGTCCCCGCGCCGGACGGCGGCCGCGACGTGGCCGTCGAGCGGCTCGTGTATGCACTCGACGGCATGGCGATCGCCGAGACGGCCCCGCGGGCCATGTCGGCGGCCGTCGGCCGGGCGCTGGCCGCGTGCGGGCTGGCCGGTGGCGACGTGAGCCACGTCGTGCCGCACCAGGCCGGCACGGGGATCGTGCGGTTCACGGGCATGAAGCTCGAGGAGCAGGGGATCACCGCCGAGGTCGTCAACGGCCTCGTGCGCCGCACCGGCAACGTCAGCGCCTGCTCGGTGCCCCACGCGCTGCACGAAACCTGGGGGCGGCTGCGCGGGCTCGTCGCCTGTCCCACGGCCGCGGTCGGCAGCCCCGGCCGGCCGGAAGTTCTCCAGGGCTGTGTGCTCCTGCGATCGACTGCCCACCACGATCGGCGGGCGTTCGTCGCGGCCTGACGCCGGCGGCCTGCCGGGCGGATGTGTCCGCCGGCACAACAGCGGGGAAAATGCCCGGTTTTGCCGGTGGTGGCTTGCCGCCGCCCGCGGTCGGCACGAGGGTTCGGCGTGCCGGGAAGGCCGCAGGCAGACGCGGGTGGGCGGGATTCGTTCCCGCCGCGCCCGAGCCGGTCCGCGGCGGCTCACGGCGACATGATCGGAAGACGAGTTGCTGGCCGCTCCGTGAACGAGCGCCGGCGCAGCGTAGGCCGACGCGATCCGACGTTCCCCACGCCGGGTCACGACGACTGTCGTTGCGCCGCAGGGCCCCGCGGTGCATGCCCCGCGCATTGGATGCCGCGAACCCACCCGTCGCGGAGATTCCGTCATGTTCCTTCCCACCCCC
>Ga0315902_10002322_pt1 | contig 29739 bp, 48 predicted proteins | sample LakEriMetagenome_9_FD_203523 | JGI IMG/M metagenome (GOLD analysis project Ga0315902, IMG submission 203523) | Freshwater fungal communities from buoy surface, Lake Erie, Ohio, United States - Buoy 12 MA117 | ecosystem: Environmental > Aquatic > Freshwater > Lake > Lake biofilm | place: USA...
GCGAGCGTCTCGCGATTGACCGAGAGATGGGATTCGAGCGAAGCGTAGGAGTTCCCGAAGTGAGGGTTCTTCTCGTCGAAGGGAGGGTTCTTGAGCCGTGGAGAGACGGCGACGAATGCGGCCGCGAGGTTCGCAATCGAGCCGGACATAGTGACGGACATATTATTCGGGTTGGGTTGGGTTGGGTTGTTCATCTTGGGTGTTGGGTTGGGTTGGTAAATAGTGACGATGTTCGGGAAGGTTTATCCGGTGAGGGTTGTAGTCGGCGAGCGCGTTCCTAGTGTTATTCACAAGCCGGGAGAGAGCGTCAACAGCCGAAACGAGTTTAGCCGGGTTTGAGGATAAGTCGGAAAGTTTCCCCGCGTCGAAGAGAACCCTCGCGATATGATGCTCGAGGTATTCGACCCGGAGACGGAGGAGCGCGGTCTCGTCTAGTTCTTCGTTCATATTTTGAAGGGGTTAGATTCGCTAGGGTGACGGAACGCGGCTCGGGGAATATGCGCGACGACTGTCGCGTCGGCCGGGTCTCCCCGGTCGGCTCGACCGCCTATCCGGAAGTTTGGGACAACCTCAGCCCGGCTCGAGACCTCGAGGAACCTTGCTCCGTCGGTAAAGCCGAAGAGGAGGATAGCGGGAAGCCCGGTAGCCGCGTTCAACTCTCGGAGACCCTGCCATTTGTCCAAGCCGACGAAGTAGGTCTCGAAGGCTCCGGAGTGATACTCGCGGGACTTAACCTCTAGGAATCCGGCGACCTCGGTTCCGATGATGGGGACGAGAGCGAAGTCATAGGGGGCGAAGGGGGGCATCTCGAAGGGCTGTCCGAGTCCCCATTGCTCAGCCGTCTTATCGGCGAGCCGGCGAGCCCGGTATCGGTCGCGCTCCGTCTCGTAGGTAGGCCGGCTCATCGGATGCGGTCGAACTCCCTATCGGCCATCCTAGCGATTCTCTCGAGCGTCTCGACGAGAGCCGAGACATCCCCGGTCGCGCCGTGTCGGGCGACACCGGCTCGGGCGACCGCGACGATGTCGACGAGGGCTCGCTCAGTATCCGTCCGGGGTTCCTTATGCGGCTCGACCTCGGTCAAGAACTTGGGAGGCCGGCCGTAGCCGCTCCATCGGAAGGAGAGACCCTGCCGGTTAGCCGCATTCAACATTGCCCGGATGGAGTGTCCGAACTTATAGGCGGCTTCCTTCGAGGTTAGTCCCTCGGCTATCGCGAGACGAGCCGCGTCCCGGGAGCGAATGCGGTTAAGGTCGCTCACGGCTGAACCCCCTTGGCGGCTCGCCAATCGGCGATGTATTGGTTGTTGATGTCCTCTTTTTCAAGTCCGGGAAGTTCCATAAGAATAACACGGAACAACTCATTTTCCATCGCATCACCAGCCTTGCGGAGCCGCTCGTTCTCGGCTTGGAGGATTATGCCATTGTTTTCAAAAACATTTGCCGCCATCTGCTGGTCAATCGCTTGTTCGTAAAGTCTGTCGCACTCCTTGTGATAACCAATCAACTCATCCTTCAAACGCTCGTTCTCGGCTTGGAGGGCGGCGAGGTGGTTTGGCTCAACAAGAGTCCAGCCAGCCTCACCTTGAAAAACCCGCCTGTATTTCTCGTTCTCGGCTTGGAGGGCGGCAACCTTGTCCTCAAGTTCAAGGCTCTTGCCGACATACTTGTTCACGCCCTCGCCTGTCGCCTTCCAGTATTTGCGGAGCCGCTCGTTCTCGGCTTGGAGGGCGGCGTAGTCGGCGTGCTTAACATACATACCGTGTTCCGTTTCGTAGACCCAAGGGCGTGTTTCGTGAAAACCTGTTGTCGGACAACTTTCAACAGTCATACCAAAATCGTATCGCTTGGGCTGGCTCACGGTTGCACCCCCTTGGCGGCGAGCCACGCCTTCATCGCTTTCTCAACTTGGTTTTGGGTGTAAGGATAGCCGTTGAAGTTTGCTTCGTGGGCAAGGTGCATCGCATCCCCCGCCTTGCGGAGACGCTCGTTCTCGGCTTGGAGGGCGGCAACCTGTTCCTTTAGACGATGGTTCTCAATCACCTTTTCAGCCGTGAAATTGTGATGGTCGCTCCCAAGGCTCACGGCTGCACCCCCTTGGCGGCGAGCCAATCAAATACTTGCCGAGGATAATCCTGTTTATCAGCAATGCTGTATCCTTTGATGTAATCAGCCATCGCATCCCCCGCCTTTCGGAGCCGCTCGTTCTCGGCTTGGAGGGCGGCGAAATCAAAGTAGCGGATAAAATCTCCATTCGGATTTTCTATTAAATCGAAATCATTCTCCGCATTAACAATCAAAGCAAATCGCTTTGGTTCACTCATCGGAAGACCCTCCCTTCGCCAAGATGGAGACGGAGACGCTCGAGTCCTCGTCGGGTAGATGCCGGAGCCCGGTCGGACTTGAAACCGATTCGGCGAGCCCCGGTAAATCCTAGGTTCCAAGCAAGCCAAGCCGTCTCGACATTGACCTCGACCCCTTCGTCGCGGAGCCGCGAGAAAAGAATCCGGAGATAAGTCTCCGCGTAAATCCGGGAGATGTCGGGGTCGAGCGCGAGCCGGTGAGGATGCTTCGGGAGTCCGTAGTAACCCCGGACTCGGTTAACATCCTCCCAAGCCGGAGAGGTCATTTGGAAGAGACCGAGGTCTCCGGACTTCCCCCGGGCTGAGGGGTTGTTTCGGCTCTCGGTTACAGCGAGCGCGTGAAGGAACTCGGGAGCCGGCTCCGCGAATGCCATTCCGCATATTAGGGAGACGGTTAGGGCTAGGGTTGCGTTTTTCATCGGGAAGGTTCGGCCGGGGTAGAGGAGCGAATCTCCTCGAGGATGAGTTGGAGCATTGCGTCCCGGGCGGCGTGAATATGCTTACACCGGGTCGAGTTGCCCGGGCTCGCGCCCTTGCGAAGCATCGGCTCCCGGCGAACCGTGAAGTCGGGACAATCGCAACGGCCGTTTAGCCGGTAGGCGAGGAGGTCGACGAGGTGAACCTCGCCGGCTCGAGACCGGGAGGGGACTAGGTATCGTCCCGGGGAGTCGTAAGGCTTGGGGCTCATCGTGAGGGGGCGAAGACAGTAACGAAGAACTCCCGGAGCCGGGCGACTAGCGCGGCCGCGAGTTCCGCGTCGGAGTGAGAGAGCCTAGCCTCGAGCGCGTCTCCGTTAAGGTTCGTCGTTATGACAGTCGGGCGGCGGTTGCTCGTCCGGTCGTCGATGAGGGCGAAGAGGTCGGAGGCTATCCGGTCGGTTAGTTTCTCCTTACCGAAGTCGTCGAGGATGAGGAGGGGAGCCCGGCAAAGTCCGTCGAGGACTTCATCGTGCCTTTTGTCGCGGAAGGACTTCATAATCGCGGCCTCGAATGTCCGCATCGAATGGAAGACCGGGGACTTCCCGGTCGCCTCGGCGAACTTCCGGGCGAGAAGGAACGAAGCCCGGCTCTTCCCGGTTCTCGTCGCGCCGAAGATGATAACCGAGCGACGCTCGCTAGGGTTCCAAGCCTCGACAGCCTCGACGAGTTGGAAGGGAAGAAGTTTCGCGTCGGTCTCCCGGATGACCTCGGGGAAGGAATCGAGAGAGGCGACGGCCTCGACCTTCTCCTCGGCTCGACCGGAGAGACGGAGCCGGACTGCCTCCTCCCGGTTTAGTCTCTCGCGTTTGCATATCCCGCATTCGCTCCCGACCGGATACTCCCGGCCGTGTTGATGGCATCGGAGCGTCCCTTCGCTCGCGTGTTCCTTCTCGAGTTGCTCGTTCATCGGTTACGAGTGTTTAAAATCCCCCCTTGTAATCAATCCTCTTTTTCCCCGGTCGCTTCGATGAGGGAGAGGGGTTAGGGGTAAGGGAGTTATCTTCTTTTCTATCCCCTTTTATATATGGGTGAACTCGAGTTCGTCCCCCCCGCGAACTCGAGTTCGTCCCCCCGCGAACCGGAGTTCGTCCCCCCTCGCCGTGATAGGCGACCGAGTTCTCCATCGTCGACCGGGTAGCGATGAACCTCCGGCCTCCCTCGAGTTCCGTAGTCCAAAGGTAGCCGAGCGACTTAAGCCGGGCTAGGGACTTTTGAATACCCCGAGGAGTAAGACGGAGAACTTTCGAGAGGTAGAGGTTGGAGCCGAAGAAGCCGCGCTCGCTCCTCGCCATTCCGTCGACGAGTCCGAAGAGGATTCGGTCGGTAGGCGAGAGCCTCGCGTCCTCGAGGACGAATCGCGGGACGAAGATTCCGGAAAACCTAGGCTCGCCGCAATCGGTAAAGCCGGGCTCGGGTTGGGTAGTGTTGTTCATCGGTTGGGTTCGGTTGGGTTACTTGGGTGAGATGATGTCACGGACGGCTTCGAGTTCCTTTCGCCGGGCGAGGATAGCCGACGCGCCGGCGAGGAAGACCTTCCGGATAGCGACGGCTCGAGAGGAGCCGAGGAGCGAGCGAATCTCCTCGAGCGTCTCGAGTTCCTCGAGCCGGAGCCGGACGCTCGTTTGAAACTCGCGGGAGGCGGGGAGGGTTTGCCCGGTCTCGTCGGAGACGGCGGGAGGGATTGGGTTGTCTTTCATTTTATGGGTTGGGTTTGGTTAAGACTGTTTTACGATTGGGTCGATTTTGGTTAAAGGTAACTCGTCGGACTCGACGAGGACGCGGAGCCCGGGGGACGGAGAGTTGAACTTCCGGAGGACTAGAGTCGAGACTAAGTTATCGTCGGCGATAACCCCGGCGCGGACGACCGCGTCGAGCGTCGACTTCGCTAGGTTGTCGAGGTCGGGTCGGCGAGTCCGGAGGACGACTAGGGAGGTCTCGGACTTCCGGGCTCCGGAGGGGTGCGGGAAGGAGAACTCTAGGGTCACGCGGACAGGCTCCTCGGAGCCGGGCTTAGGGTCGCCCCCTAGCCCTACCCTACCCCTAGGGGTCGGAGAGCCTAGGACAGCCCTTCTCGCCATCCTTTCGAGCCTTCCTAGGAAGTCCTCGGTCGGCTTATGCTTAATCTTCCCGAGGAAGACCCGGCCGGCTCGGGACTTGAAGACCCTAAGCCGGGCTTGCGCCGTCCGGGGGGGCTCCCCCTCGACGAAGATATCGAGCAAGGTTCGCCGGCTCATCGGGCGAGGATGGCGGCGACCTTGCCTCCGAATATAGACCGGGCTTGCGTCGGCTCGTCGAGGACGAGGAACCGGAGGTCGGGGAATGCGTCCTCGCTCCCCGGGAGGGTAGTTAGTATCTCCCCGGATAGCGTGTCAAAGAACACCGGGGAGACGGCGACCCGATGCCAAACCTCCCGGAGCCCGGAGAGGTCGACCTCCGGGAGAGGCTCGCCGGCTCGCTCGGAGTAGAGGCAAACGAGCGCGGTCTCGACGAGGGCTAGTTCCTCGACCGACCGGGAGCCGTAGAACCGGAAGAGCGCGGAGGCGATGGGTCGCCCGGTAGGTAGGCCGGTCTTCATTTGCGGCCGAGCCCCATAAGGGCGGCGAGGATGAAAGCCCCGAGGCAAAGCCCGAGGGAGACGAGGAAGGTCTCGCTCGAGGAGAGTGAGGAGCCGGGCTCGACGAATAGGAGGAGGTTCATTCTAGGGGTTGGGTTAGAAGGTTTTTGGGATTAGGACTGAACCCGGTTCTCGATTTCGTCCCAAGTCGCCGCGTTCTTCTTATTCCGGCGACCGGTGTCCGAGAGCATCTTCGCGACGAAGAAGGCTTGCCGGGGAGAGAGGGGACGCTCGACGAGTTGATTCGCGAGAGACTCGGCGAAGGTTTCGCGGTTAGGGTTGTAGGTGTCGCGGTCGGCGACGGCGCGGTCGGCGAGGCCGGCGAGGATGTCGGCGAACTTCTCGCGGCGACCGGCGACCCGGGCTTCGCGCTCGGCGACCTCGGCGCGATGCTCGGCGGCGAGGGCTTCCTGCCTAGCGTCGCGACGCTCGCGCTCCTCGGAGGTAATCCCGGCGCGGACGGCGCGAGGGTCGGCTCCGATGCGCTCGGCGCATTGCGTCCCGATGCAAACCTCCGCGCCCTCGGGAGTCTTGCAGATGACATTATGAATGATGCCCATCCCGCAATGCGCGCAAGTCCCGGCGTTAGGATACTGAGCGAAGATGCTCGAGACCGCGCCTTGGTAGGCTTCGGGGTTGGATTCTTGAAGTTCCCGGGAGGGGAACGAGACGAAGGCGATAACTCGGAGGTTGCGGAGGTTCATCGGTAGGGAGTTGGGTTACTTGGACAGTAGAACCCAACCGAACCCGCGAGGCAAGTCGAAAGAACACTTTTTTTAAGGGGGGTGGACAGCCGTTCACTAGTCCCCGGGGAACCCTGTATTTACCTAGGGTCTATCCCGGCCGGGCATAGGAAGCCCCGGGAGGGCAACACTCCCCCCGGGGCTTTGCTAGTTAGGGGACTAGCAACTCCCGCCGATGAAATCGGGAGCCCTTACGCGATACCCAACCGAATATCCCGGTCGGGTCAACCGCGTGTTTTCCTCGGGCTTTTCCTCGCTCCCTTTCGCCGGGGCTTCTCGACCTTCTCGACCTCCCGGGAGAGCCGGGCTCGAATCCATCGAGTCCCCGCGTCGAGAATCTCGGAGCCGAAGAGACAGATAACCCCGACGACGGAACCCCGGAGACCGGGGCTAGTGATATAGCCCGAGCCCTCGAGACCTATCGAGACGAAGAATCCTAGAATCGAGGCGAAGAGAACTCGTCGGACAATCCAACCGGGCGAGACCTTCTCCGGGTCGAGTAGAATCCGGGCGAAGCCGGCGAGACCTCCGAGCCCGGAGGCGACGACTCCCTCGCGGAGATAGTCGGTAGAGGAGCCGGCGTCGAATGCGCTCATCGGCCATCCTTCCTCCGGTAGCCGTCTCGCCATAAGACCCGGGCTATCTTCGTCGAGACCGAGCGAACCTCCCTCTCGGTCAACTTCCACCGGGCGAGGTGCGCGGCCTCGTGAGCGAGATAGAGGAGCCGGCGATAACCCTTAAGCGAACTGTTGAGGACGATTGTTCCGTCGACGACCGCCTCGCCCCATTTCGTCCGAAGCCTTTTGCTAACTATCTCCTTAACCGGGATAGTCAGCGGCTCGGCTTTCGCTTTTCGCTTTTGCATTTCGGGGAGGATGAGAACTTAGAGAGGACAAACCGCCAGCCGGCGAAGGCGACCGCGAGCCCGAGCAAGCCGAGAGGGGGAGCGACGACCCAAATAAACCAATCGGCCGAGACGACGAGGGTAACGAGGACAGCGGCCGCGCCGCCGGCCGCGACGATAGCCCCGACCTTCCGGCCTCCGGGAATGAGAGAGCCGAGGGCGGCGAGGACTACCCCGAGGGCGAAGAGCCCGGCTCCGAAGAGGGCGAGGAGGTAGTTCCGACGCTCGGCCTCGGCCACCTTAACAGCCGCGAGAGCCGCGCTCGCGACTCCCTTCTCGCGCTCGTAGGATTCCCAAGCCGCATCCCTCTCCCTTTGTAGTCGGTCGGCCTCGTTAGCCGCCTTGCGATAAGCCTCCTCGAGACGCTCGCCGGCGAGAACCTTAGAGACCCGGTTCTCGGCCTCGAGCCGGTCGGCCTCGGTAGGCTTCGAGAGGAAGGAGGAGGCGACCCCTAGTTCGAGGGAGACGGCTTCCTTGGGAGTCCCTCCGGGGTTGTCCTTATTCGCCCGGCTCGCGGCTAGGACGGCGGCGGCGGCTTTGCTCTCCGATGCGTCGGACTTATCCGCGTAGATGTCTGCCCGGGTAGCCGAGTCCGGGTTCCCGGCGACGACGGCCGGGGCTACCGTAACCGTCGGCTTAGGGAGTTCCGGAGTCCTCCAAAGGAAACAGCCCGACAGCGGGAGGACTAGCGAGAGACCTATCGCCCGGGAGAGCATAAGCCGGAGGACTTACTTACCCTTTTTGACGGAGTCGAGGAACTCGCGGGAAGCCGCGACCTTCTTCGAGTTCGCGTTCTTGATGCCGGCGACGAAGCCGACCGCGAAACCGATGACGAGAACGACGATAGCGGGGAGAATGTCCATAGGTTTAACCTCCCGGGAAGGTATAGATTAAGAGGTCTTCCTCTTAGTCGTAATCGAGTCCTCGCCCTTAGTGACCGTCACTCGCTCGCCCTCGACAGTTACTGACATAGGCTCGGGGTTCCGGTCGAGCCGGTGGACAAGGTCGGAGATAATGGCGACCTCGGGCTTGTCCTGCTTATCTTGAGTCCCGGTGATTCCTTGCAACATTCCGATTAGCGCGGTCGCGGCTCCGGCGATTAGGCCGATAACCGGAGCGTGACTCTCGGCCGGCAGGAACGCGAGGGAGCCTACACCGATAAGGACGAGCCCGACTAGGTAGGCTAGCCCCGAGCGTCCGATATGGCGACAAGCCGCGTCCTTAGCGGACTCCTTCGGCGAGGGCTTGGGTTCGTTAGGGTTAGCCATTCGAGGGAAGTTCTTCAACTTTTACGAGAAGACCGAGGTTAATAGGGCTAGGCGCATCGGCCGGAACATCGACGAGGATTTCGGATTCGGAAGCATAAACAGCCCATCCGGAAAAAGACGGCCATAAGACATAAACTATCTTCGGAGGACACTCGGAGCAATCTACCTTAGCCCCGAGGAATGTTATTCTAAATCTTTTCATTAGTAGGAAATGCTGAGGAAGCCAGCGAGGAACCGCCATCTTGAGGAGGTAACGGAAACGCTCTCATTCCTAGCCGAGAAGTCGAAGGACATAGCATTCGCTCCGCTAATGCCGGTCGGCCCCGCCGAAGATGTCGCTATCTGAAACCAACCCGGCGCGGCTTCCGTCCGATGGAATAGGGTAACGGTTCCATTCTCGGAGATAATCAAAAAGTCCGAAGTTGTCGCGGTTGTAGACTTGGGTTGAGTAAATGTCGAGTTAACATAAGACAAGGAAGTCCCATTATGAACCGCTAACTGAAGAGGATTCTCTCCGCTTATACGGATTCCGAAACCCTTTCTCGCTAGGGCTCCTCCGTTATCAGTCCCGAGCAAAGTCCCATAGTTGGCATTAATGACGCTATCATTTGAAACCGTCCCGGCCGTCGAGACAAGGAGGGGCGCGATTCTGAATGAAACGATAATGCGACTCGAGAAGTTGATAATCCCCCAATCCCTAGCCCCCAAGGAGCCGACCTGTCCGTTATTCGCTTGGAACCTTCGGGTCGCGTATCCGACGACTCCGGGGTCGGGGCTGAGAACGGTAACTCCAAACATCGAAGAGTTAGAAGCCGCGCCCACGCCGGATACCAACCCGATAGAAGACGCTCCCGGAAGTAATCCAAACCCCGGGGTCGCCCTGTTGATGATGACATTAAAAGGACTCGCCGCCCTAGTCGCGTCAACTCCGATAGAAGCCTCTCCGATATTAGCCAACTCGACGAGCCCGGCTGTCGAGTCCGTAGCCGTGACTATTCCGAGGTTCGCCCTCGCGGTCGGAGCGTCGCCGATTCCATCGAGGTTCCCGGCTTTTGACAGATAGAGCGCGGCCGCTTCGTCCTTTCCGAGAGGAACATCGAACTCGATGGGGCTCGCGGGAGTTTGCTCGAAGAGGTCGTTCCTAACCGTCGCGTTAGTTTGAAGGACAGTCGTTTCCTCGCCGGCCTTTTCGAGCGAGACCTCGAGGGTAGCCGGTGTCGAGGTCTCGCCGGAGAGCATCTCCTCGACCTCGACCGTAGCGAGGGAGATGTTACCGGAGTAGCCCGGAACCTTAATCGCCGGGGTTGAGTTGACGACGAATCCGTTAACTCCGGTCGAGCCGTGATTATGCTCGACCGTGATATCGAAAGTCCGGAAGCCGACTTGAGAAACCGAGACGAGGTTAGTCAGATTGTCGAAGGTCGAGACGATAGCCTCGAGCCCGGCGGCTGAGATATTGTAAGGGACGGCGGCTGAGTAGGAGCCGGAGCCGTGTTTATACCAAGTCAGAATAAAGGAGCCGCCTAGGACATTGAGGAACTTAACCCGGGTAATGGAACGGTGGCCGTCCCAAGCGTAGATTGACGAGACCGAGGAGGTCGCGGCCGGGAGAGCCGAGAAGGATGTCGCGAGCGCGGCCGGGCTCCGGGTGAACCGGATAAGTTGAGACGAGCGAGTCGTCGCGTCTCCGGTTACGGCCTCGATTGCAACGGTAGCCGACCGGGGGAATAGGTTGTCCGCGTCGGCCGTAATCTGAGAACGAGCCCCATTGAAGTTAAAGGTTATTAGGAACGACGCGCCGGGCTGTCCGTCCGTTCCGGCGACGACCTCGACGGTTACATTCCCGGCGGCGTTAATCGTCCCTAGGGAGTTGAGGTTATCCCTAATCTGCTCGGCTGTCGCATTAACCGGAAGGGGAGGGGTCGCTTGTCCCGCGTATGAAAGGCGAAAGGTTCCGGTTATGGGCTTCTCCTCGAGTTGGCCGATGGCGACCCGGGCTAGCCAACCGGACGCGCCATAGTCGACAGCCTCTAAGCCCCCACCGGAGCCGGAGCCCCGGACTAGGACAATCTCGAGAGGCTCGGTATCCCCTTGCCTAAAGTCCGGGGAGACCGTCCCGGTCAAACCGAAGGCGAATGGCAATAGTTCCCGGCGGTCGGTGTCGATGATGAGACGCATTATTGGACAAGTCGGGAGATGAGTTGGGTCGGGACGGCCGCGAGAGTCCGGCTATTTCCCGAGCCGTCGGTTAGCCTAACCTCGAGAGCCGCGACGACGGACTTCTCGCCGGCTAGGTTCTCCTCTACATCAACCGAGGTAAGGTCTAGAGTCCCGGTGTTCCTCTCGTATCCGACGAGATTGTTCTCGGTCGCCCACCCATCATTGACGGCGAGGGCTTGAGGCTCGTAGGTCGAGGTTATCCGGTAGACACCGGCTCGGATTGTCTCGACCCGGACGAGGGAGCCGGTCGCTCCGGTGAAGCCGGCTCGGATGGCCGAGGTTACGGACTGAGCCGAGGAGCCGGCGAAGACTTGCGCCGAGTAGGTCGCCGGGTTTCCGTCTCCGTCGAGCCCGGAGAAGACTAGGTTGACGAATCCGGACGCGGCTCCGCTAGTGTCGACCTCGACGACCGCCGGGACACCGGCTGAGACCCAAGCGACGACCGGGGTAGCCGAGCCGGTCGGAGTCGTAGTCGAGTTGGTTAGCGTAGCCGACGCGACGGCTTGCCTCTTGAACCTCAACAGCCAAACCGGGAAGGTCGTCGGGCTCGATGCTACCGCGTCGAGGAAAGCCCCGGCTGAGTTAGGGACGAGTTCCGAGTCGTCGACATTTAGGACGAGCGTCGAGTTATTGAGTTGATGGGTTACGAGGAACCCGGAGCCGAAAGCCTCGACGAGCAAGGGGGCTCCGGATGAGACTACATCTCCGAGGGTGTTCATCTCCTCGAGTTGGGTCGCGGTCGCGTCGAAAGGGAATGTCAGCGCGTTCCCCGAGCCGTCGGTAATCGTGAAGGTTCCTCCGGACGGAGTGTTTGACTCGACTCCGGTAAGGACTGAGACCTCCTCGCCGGCCTCGAGCGCGACCGGCTCGAATGGCAAGTCGGATAGGCTAGTCCCCCGGACGAGCGAGACCTCGAGGTCTATCGAGTCCCCGGAATGGAAGGTCGGCGACTGAATCCCCGCGAGCAATCCTGCCCGGGCGAGGAGGGTCTTCTTCTCAATGTCGACGATGAGCCGGAGGGAGGGCATCAAACCTCCCCCCTAGGTCAAACCTCCTTGCCAACCCTAGCGAGTGAGCGTCTCGGCTCATCGCCTCGAGCGACATCCTAAGAATGTCTCCGTCGTCCCTAGCCCCGGCGAGCCGGGCTCCTCGCCTCCATCGGTAATGCCCGACGACTTGAGCCGGGCTCGCGGCTCGACCGTCGTATCGCTCCCAATAGAGCCGGGCTGTCGAGAGCCGGGAGTCTATCCCGGACAAGGCTAGGACAGCCGGGCAGATTGACTCGTCCTCACCTCCGGGATTGTAGCCCTTGGCAACCCAACCCCGGAGGACATCCGGGAGAAGCCGGGCGACCTCGGCCGGCATCGAGTAGGCGAGTCCTAGCGCGGCTCCGGCTCGCGAGTGATGGACTATCCCGGCGAAGCCTCCGACCTCTAGGAAGCCGGGCTCTATCAAAAGGGAGTCCGCGTCGAACTTGACGACCCGGGACGCTCCCTCGCCGGCTGAGGCTAGTTCCCGGGCTACCCCTAGGACTGCCTCCGAGCCGTGAAGCGACTTCCCCCGGGCGAAGTCCGAGACCCTCAGTTCCTCCGGCCTCAGCCATTCGCAACTTGCGAAGGAGGCTAGGTCTCTCGACTCGACGACGAGCCGGAGTTCCCATTCCCGGGGAATCGAGGCGACCGCGAGCCGAGCCAACTCTAGGTCGGAGCCCCGGGCGAAGACGACGACCCGGGTAGGGGACATCATTCGGGGGGCTCCGTATCGCTACCTTCCAAATCAGTCACCCCGGTATCGATATAGCGGAAGACAATCTTCGCGGCGTAGGGGAAGAAGATGTCGGAACGGAGAACTTGAAAGACCTTGTAATCCCCGAGGTCGTCCTTCCGGACAAAGGCAATAGGGATAAGAGCCGAACCGACGAAAGCCGAATAAGCCTCGAAGAGTTTCGCCCCTTGGGTTAGGACTATCGAAGTCCCGAATAGAACCGGAGCCTCGAGAGTAGATGGGAAGCCGTGAGAACTCGCGCCGAGGTCTACCTCCCCCATCGACTCGCAAGTTATAGGGTCGACCGCCGACTCGCTCTCCGCGTCCTCTCTCGACTTAACCTTTAACTTTACGCTCCAAGGAGCCGCGCCGCTAGACCGGCTAATCGCGATAAAAATAACCGTATCCTGCCCGGCCGCGATATTAGCCTCGAAGGTGTAGTTATTCCGGTTGTCGAGGACATTAGGAATCGGGACGGAGGCGAGTTCGCTTATCGGGGTAACTGTCGAGTCGAACCCTACCCGGTAGGATTCCTCGTTAACCGAGAACGGCTGAAGCGTCGACCCTCCGGATGATTGAGCCGCCCCGAAGACCCTCCCCTCCTCGAGCCTAAACCAAATCTTTCCATTCCGGAAGGCGAGCGCGTCGACGCGGAAAGGAGTTAGCGTCTCCGAGGAATCGTAGACCTCGACGCTCGAGCCTCCCGGGGTCTCGCGAATGTAGGTCGAGGAACTCGAGACTAGCCGGGCTCGGTCGATTGCTCTTCCGAGACCTTGGAACATCGACCCCGAGAACTTCTTCGCCGAGCGCGAGACCGGGCGAATCCCGGAGCGATTGGGAGCCGAGGAGTCGAAGTTCGAGGACTTCATTAGACGACCTCCGTCTCCTCCTTGTAGATTTTAGGATGCCAACCGAAGACACCGGAGAGGATGCATTCGAAGGAGACCTTAATAATCCTACCCTTCGCGTATCGCTCGAAGTTGAGCGACGAGAGTAGCCAACTCCTCTCGACCGTTCCCTCGGCCTCGAAGGTTTCCTCGTTAGGATAGGAGTTAACAAACTGCTCGGGGACGAGTTGAATCTCCCCGAACTTTCCGTCCTTCGAGTAAGTCGTTACCTTCTTCGCTATCGCCAACTCTTCCCCCTCGTCGTTCTGCTCGAAGTAATGACCCCGGACAACGACTTGAGGGGAGTAGAATGATTTCACCCCGACGAGATTCCCAACCCGGCCGAGGTCGGTTAGTTTTGCCTTTCCGTCGGCTACCTCCTTCGCGGTCGGGTCGACGAAACAGGCGAAGGAGTTATCCTTCGGATTCCACCGGGAGCCGTTAAGAGGGTCTTTATAGGAGCCGGCTATCTCAGAAAATGCCGGGTGAGTCTGAATGGGCTCGGTCGATAGCGTCGCGGCTCCCTCGACTACAACCTCGGAGCGTTTATTCTGACTCTCCGGGTTGTCGATTGAGACGAGTTCGACAGTCGTCGTCTCCATCTTCCCCTTAGTGTAGACCCGGGATAACTTATGAACCCAAGCGCCCCGATGAAACTCTCCCGGCTTGGGGAGAGGAGTAGCCATCAACTCAGTTATGGTTCCATCCTCTCCCCGGTCGTCGTTCCGGACTAGGGTTAGAGTCGTAGTAACGAAGCCGTAACCGTCGGAGTCGGTTCGCATTCCGACTTGTAAAAGAGGGGTATAGAGCGCGTCGCCGTGATACTCTCTAGAATGGGGAAGGGCTACTTCGGACATCAAACCTCCCCTCGCGGGAAAGGAAAAGCCCCGGGGTCTCCGGGGCTTTAGATTAGTCGGGCTTAGACTTTAAATCAGACAACCTCGCCGGCGAGTCGCTCGAGGAACCGGAGCCGGGCGGCGGCGAGCGAGGCGAGCCGGGAGTCGAAGACGCGACCGACGCTATCGACCGAGCCGGCCTTAGCCGCGCTCGCGAGCATCTTAGCCGTCGACCGAGCCGTCGAGAGAGTTTTCGCCCTCCATTCCGGGGAGAGGTTAGAGAACTCGGCTCGGAGCCGGCATTTCTCGGTTTCGGTTAGGCGAATGTTTTTCATCGGGTGGGTTGGGTTGGGTTGGGTTGGAGATTAGTTCGAGGCGACGCGAGCGTCGTAAGCCTTAAGAAGACCGGAGCAATCTCCGGCGAAGTATGCGGCTCGGTTATAAGCCCCGGCTCCGCGCCGGCTCTTCTCGAGGGACTTCATCGAGATTTCCGAGGCAATCATCCGAGCCCGAATAACGGCTCGGGCGACCGGGCGAAGGTGGGATTGCCAAGGGGTTTCGAGGAGGTCTCCCATCGACTTCTTGAACTTCGTTCCGTGGCAAGTTATCCGGCTACGGCGAATCTTCGGGGAGAAGTCGTAGAATGTCGCGGACTTGAGGACTGACATAGCCTTTCGGAGTTCGGGGCTCTTCGAGAGTTCGACGAGCATTTCCCCGGATTCGTTCCGGGTGTAGGTTCGGCCATCGGCTAGTGATGCCGCGTGAATGTCGGTCAATCGCTCGAGCGCGGAGGCGACGGCGGCGAGGACTTCCGGGGAGTATGTTTTTCGGGTGTTCATCGGGTTAGTTATTGGGTTGCGGGTTCAAGATGAACCCTACTCGAAACTAGGTCAACTCTTTAAAGCATCTTTTTTTATAACCCGGTAGGGTCATTTATACCCCTTAGAAATGCCCTAGGAAGCCGGCTTCTCCCCCTACCCCTAGTCCTACCCCGACCCGGGAGCCCGGCTAGCCTAGCGACCCGGCTAGGCCGGTTCCTCAGTAGTCCCCGGGCTCGACCCCGGAACCCTCGGCTCCACCTGCCCGGAGCCTCTCGGCCGTCTCCTCGGTCGCGTCCGCAATCCGGGTAAGGGTCGAGAGGGTGACATCCGGGGCGAAGGCGAAGCCGCCTCCCCCGACAGTTTGTATCGCTTGCGCGACGATGCCCGAGGTCGACGCGGTCGGGAGCGTAGTCCCGGGAGTCGTCCCGCCGGCGGCGGCGGCGTCGGCTCGAGCCTTAGTCGCTTGCCTAGCGGCCTCGGCGATACTCTCCGGGGTAATCAACTCGATACCCTTAACAACCCCTCCCAATCCGGAAAGTCCTTTAAGCCTGTTGATTTGCTCGGCTAGTTGCTCCGGTGTCTTCTCAGCCATTCCGAGAACGCTCTCGGCCGAGATTCCGGACTTCTTCATCGCGGCGAGGAACTGCTCGGATTGAACCTTCCGGAAGAACTCGATAGCCTCCGGGCTCGCGTTAGCGAAAGCCCCGGAAACTCCGGTTCGCTGAAGTCTAGCCTCGGCCGTCGGGAAAAGCCTTCGCCCGAAAGTCCGTCCGTAGAAGTCGCCATAGGTTAGGAGAGCCTCTCCGCGAGGAGAGAGAGCCCGGGTGACTCCGGTAAAGCCGGCTTCTTCGCCTCGTCGGAACTGCTCATCAAGTCGGGCTTGCTCGTTCTCATTAAGTTCGTCGGTTCCGAATGTGCCGCCGAATGAACCGACGACCCCGGCCTTTATGTTATTCCATCGACGCTCCATCCTCTCGAGAATCTCATCCATCCGTTGCAACTTCGCGACCTCGATATCCGAGAGGATTGGAGCGTCGGCCATATTTCTCTTGAGACCGTCGAGGTCTTGAAAGAGGGTCATCGCGTCGACGGCGGCTCGGTTCCCGAAGATTTCCCGGAGAGCCGCGACGCGCTGAGGAGTCGTCAAATCCTTTAGTCCGTTTGCCATCTGCTCGAATGCCCGACCCGGGTCGTTCTGAGCGATAACCTCGGCGGTCACTCCTACCGCCTTCATAGTCTCAGCGAGTTTCGTGTCGCGCCCGGCGCGGCTCATCGCGAGCCGGAGTTTGTCGAGGAGACCTCCGGCCTTCTCGGAGGTAATGCCAACCTCGTTAGCGGCGAACTCTATTTTCTGAAGGTCGGAGGTAGAGACCCCGAACCGGGCGGCTCGGTCGGCGACATCGCCGAACTTCTTCGCCGCCTCCCTCATCATCGAGTAACCCTTTACAACCCCGGCGGCGGCGGCGGCGAATCCGAGATAGCGGGTCGCGAGCGAGCCGGCGAACTCGGAAGCCTTGCCTCGGAGGGAGTCGAGTCCGCGCTTAACCTCCGAGCCGTCGAAGGAGGCTTTAACTTTGATTTCCGCACCCATTTACCTTCCCGGCTTGGTAGCGGCTCGGGGCTTCCTCATCGTCGCCGCGACCTTAGCCTCGGCCTCCCGGATGGCCGCGTCGACCTCGGGCAACTCGTCTTCCCTCTCGGTAGTAAGAACCTCCATCTCGGCTCCCTTGCGAATCGAGCCGGCGACATAATACCAAACCGCGAGTCCCTCCGGCATAGTCCAAACCCTCTCTTCGTCGAAGCCGGCCTCGATGAGCGCGGTCGCGACGGTAAGAGTCCAATGGACTCCTTTCCCTCCTCCCCCCTTCGGCTCGAAGAAGAGCGACGGAGGAGTCGAGAACTCCTCGACATAGTCCGCGAATGCGGCCGAGTGAAACTCGAGGAGACCGGGACGGCGACGCATCTTGACCCCGGCGAACCAATCGGAGAACGACGAGCCGGAGACAGCCTCGAGAGGGTCGTCGAGCGAGCATATGCGAACCGCGAGGATGAGGTCGACGGCTGTCGCCCGGCTACCGGGATTGACGAAGGGCGAGCCGATAGCCTCGAGCGCGAGCCGGTGACGCATCGAGAAGGGCTTTAGCAACCGGCCGAGGACTCGGCGCGGCCGGGCGAAGAACACTCCGAGGAAACGGTCGTCTCTCATTATCGCTCCCGGGTTGGGAAACAAAAAGCCCCGGGGTCTCCGGGGCTAGTCGCCGGCTACCGGGAGAAGTCCGGCGGCTCGAGACCTAGGAACTCCCAAGCCCGGGGAGTTAGCCGGAAGGAGCGAGCCCGGCGACCGGGCTTAGCCGGGAAGAGGTTCGGCTTCCGAGCCGGGGTCTCCGGGACAGGACTCTTAGCGACGAACCCCTTCTCCTCTAGTTCGGCCGCGTGAGTGAAGACGGCCGAGGGGGATATCCCTCCCATCGCGTCGGCGATATCCCGGAAGGTCGGGGGCATACCGAGTTCCGACATCGTCGAGACATAGGCTCGGAGGAACTCGACTTGCCTCTCGGTCGGCTCCGGGTTGTAGGCTCGAGGGCTCATTCGGCCGGGAGCGCGTCGCGCTCGTCTATCGTCTCGACGAACCGGGCGAGGTTGGTAAGGTCTTGAGCCGAGGCGACAAGTCCGTCGGCGAGGTCTTCGCCGGCGAACCTATCGAGGAGGCATACGAGCCTCCTCCGTCGGCCGATGGCGGCGATTGGGGAGCCGGCCTCGAGGACGAGGTCGCGGAGAGAGGACATTGCCTTGATGCGGTCGGCTCGGTTAGCCGGGCGAACCCGGTAAGTTATAGCCTCGACCTTGGCGCGGAGCCCGAGAGGTCGGGCTTTCTTATTTTGGTTTTTGGTTTTCATCGGTTGGGTTGGGTTGGGAAGTTAGCGTCCGAAGATGTAGCCGAAGACGGCCGCGTCGAGAGTCTTCCTCCCGCCGTTATGCTCCTCGAGGGCTTGCTCGACCTTGCGCTCGAGGTGGCCGTCGAGGGCGGCGAGGAAGTCCTTTCCGATTCGCTTCCCCCTTTGCTTCGCGAGTCGCTTGATTGCGGCCGGCTTGATAAACTGAGTCTTCATCGGTTGGGTTGGGTTGGGATTAGAGATTCGCCTCGAGGGTCTCAGCGACGACCTCGTCGAGCGAGAGGTCTTCCCGGGCTTCCCGGATTTGATTCTTAGCCCGGTCAATCGCGAGGGGGCAGACGAAGCCGTCCTCGCCGGGCTTGGCATCGGCGAGAGCGAGGGCGAGGAGCGCGGTCTCGGTATCGAACTCGGTTCGCTCAATCTTCGCCTCGACTTGAGCGAGCCGGGAGCGATTGCAGTTAGCGAAGGTCGCGCAAGCGTCGAGGTAGTCCGAGAGCGACCTCTCGGCGATTCGGGCGAGGCAAGCCTTAGCCTCGAACCGGGAGGGCTTCGAGCCGGCTTCGCGGAGGAGAACCTCGAGCCGGGCATAGAACTTGAACTCGTCCCGGTCGAGGTAGGGGTTTCCTTCGACGATGCCGGAGAGGTTGAGTTGAGGGAGGGACTTTTTCATCGGGTTAGTTATTGGGTTGCGGGTTCAAGATGAACTCCCCGGTGAATAGGTCAATACCTTATCTCGTCTTTTTTTTATAAATCGGAGGGGGGATTTATACAGGCCGGGAACCCTGTATCTATCGGGCTTCCTAGCCTAACGAAGAGCCCGGCTCGCGGCCGGGCTCCCTTAACCTCTCCGGTCTCCCGGTTAGGAAATCGACTCGTAAGCCGTCCCGCGAATCGAGACCGACCGCCAGCCCTTTTGCTGGCCGCGAACCGTGACGGAATCGACGAGGATATTCGACAGGTTGCCGGCAACCTCGCCGCAATCGTAGGAGATTTTAGAGCCGGGCTGAAGAGCCGAGAAGCCGGTCTCCTTAATCAGTCCGTTAATCGTGACCCCGACAGTCCCGGAGGAATAGCGGACGGTCTTCGTAACGCCGTCCTCGTCGGCGGCGGTGTCCTTGTTCTCGAAGCCGGATTCCGCGTCGAAGTCGGTAACATAGAGACCGGCATAGGTATTCGTTCCGTAGACGATTGCTACGCCGTGAGACTGAGGGGAGGACGGAGTCGCCATTTCCTATCCCGACCGCGTCAACTTTTAGTCGAGGGGAATGTCGAGGCAGACGAGAGCCGAGAGAGTGAGCGTGTTCCCGAACTTGCGCTCCTCGCGACCCTCCTCGTCCCCGACGAGGTTAAGGTCGTAGAGGATGGAGTCCTCGGGCATAAACTCTTCCACTAAGTCAGCGTCGACGATTGCGTCCCGGACGGCCGAGACGGTATCCCGGTGAGAGCCGAGCGCGTCCTCGCCGTCGGCTAGGCTGAGGACTTGAACCTCTATCGTTACCTCGTAGTTACCCGAGAAGGGGTCGAGGTCGTCCGGAGTCCTAGCCCCGGAAGCGTAGACGATGGCGGCGGGGACTGTCCGGTCGTCGGAGGTTTGGCCGTTATGAACGACGAGCCCGGCTACCGAGGCCGAGAGGACGGCTGAGATTGCGTCCTCCATAACGGAGCGAGGGTTAGAGGCCGGCATAATGCTCCCCCCGGGGTCAACCGTCGCGGCCGTATATGGCCTCGAACTGACTAGCCCCGGTCTTCGAGCCGAGTCGCTTTTTCATAACCGCCTCGATAACCTTCCGCATTGCCCGAGTTCGGTTCTTAATCGCCCGGTCGGTATAGCGAAGCCGGCTGTCGATGTTCCCCGCGTTGCCTATTGAGTTTTGAAGGGTAATGGCGAAATCGAGGTTCATAGGACTTGACGCGTTCCATTCGGTCGAGCGTCCGTTCCCTTTCTTTCCGCTAATCCAACTGTCAATCTGAGGCTCGCTAGTCCCGCCGGGCTTGGGAATCCGGAAGCCGGCATCAATCCAACCGCCCTTAACTTTGCCAATCCGGGAGATGAGCGACTTCCCTACCGAGTTGATTAGCGACCGGGTATCCTTCCGACCCTCTAGGACGATGAGTTGCCGGAAGCCTTGCTTCCGCGAGTAGGAATCCAACTCCTCCCGGTAGGGAGTCCCGCCGACTCCCCGGACGACCCGGAGGCTACTCGGCCGAACCCGGCCACCGGCGACACCGGCGAAGGTAGTTCCCCCCCCGCTACTCCTCGACTGAATAGAGGATTCTCCGTCGGGCTTAATGAACCTCTTAAGATTGTAGAGAGCCTTAGCCGGGTCGACGAGCGCGGCTCGCATAATGCGGAAGATGACCGAGCCGAAGTTCTCCTCCCGGTATTCGCCGGACTTAGTCTTTATCCGGGTAGACCTAACCTTCCCGCCGTCGCTAAGAGCCTCGATAGCCTGTCTCTCGACATCGGCTAGGGAGGTCGGGGTCTTCGTCCCTCCGAAGAAGTTCGACAACTTCGTTTGCTTCGTCGCCTCGCGTCTCCATTTACCGAGGAAGTCCCGGGCGAGGATGTTAAGGATAATCGGATTATCTAGGTAGGAAGCCTCGCGGAGAGAGAGACTCCCGGCCGAGCGATGGATTTTATGAAGGTCTTTAAAGATTCGCTTCTCCATCGTCTTTCGAGCCTTCGACTTTAGTCCGTTCTTCCCCCATAGGGCTCCCGCGTTGGGGAGCGCGAGGCCGGCTAGTTCGATTGCAAGCCGGCGGGACTCGGCTCGGAGAGCGTCCCGGACGGACTTCCCGGTCTCCCGGGCTATCCCGGACAAGGCTTGCCCGAACCCCTTAGCGTCGACCGAGTAGGACAGCCCGGAGGGGAGGGCAGATTGCCTCATTAGAAATCCCGGGGTTCGACATCGACGCGAACCCAAGCCGCGAAAGCCCGGCTCGAGACCGCGTTAATCGTGAACTCCCGCCCCTCGATAATGACGACCTCCCCGGTCTCCGGTAGCCCGGAGAAGGGAGCCGCGAGCAAGGTTGAACGGACGAACTTAACCGAGTAACTAGTCGAGTCCTTAAAGCCGCCGGCCATAAGGGACTCCCCGACTTGAGGCTCGGAGACGATAGCGGAGACCGGGTTCCCCCGGAAGGTAACAGTCCTCCCAATCTCCGAGACAATCTCGGAAGCGTCGGCCGCGAACTCGTCGAAGATACTCATCGGGTCAAGAGGTCAACTCTCCCTCGGGAGTCAATCGTCCCGGGAAAAGAAAAGGGCTCCCGGTTAGGGGAGCCCTTCGGCTAATCGGCTAGGCGATTAGTTACCGGGGTGGATAACAGGGACAATCGTGTTCTTGTTACCGAGGGCAACGCCGGTAAGCCACTCGAGCCGGAGGAAATGCTTGCCCGAGACCGGGTCGAAGAACTTCATAACGGCGAAGGAGAAGCCGGAGTCGGGGTCGGTCGCGACGGCGAAGTCGGCATAGGTAGCGGCCGAGACAGCGGGAGCGCGGTTGACGACGATAAACGAGGACTTGTTCCCGGCGATGCCGCCGAGGTCGGAGACGCCGGATTCGTAGGCGAAACTAGTCCCGCCGAGGAGCGAGGTCTCGTAGACATCGAGGCCGTGAATGCGGCCGACATTATTGTTCCGCATCACCTCGGAACCGCCGAGGGAGAAGACTTGAGCGACGGTGTTATCCGAGACGAGACCGCCGTAGTTGGCGACCGAGAGCATAAGGCTACGACCCTCGGGGGCGACATTCTTCGAGGAGAGTTGGGTCGCAATCGCGATGATATCGCTTCGGTCGAAGTCGCCGTCGCTGGCGAGCGAAACAGGGGTCGCGCCGGTGAGGTTGGTCGAGGTCACGAGACCGAAAGCCTTGTCGAAGATGCTCTTGACGACGGCATTAGCGGCCGGCTCGAGGAAGGTGTCGACGATGCGGTCGAAGGAGTAGGTCGCGGCTTCCTTCGGCTTAACCTCGATTTGGACATAGTCGGGTTCGCCGAGGGTGACGGAGCGAGCCTCGGAGACGGCATTCGAGGAAGCGTAGGAACCGGCATAGGTCGAGGCCGTGAAGGGCGACGCGATGCGGGTTACGACGGTCTCGCCGGACTGAGCGACATCGGCCGAGAAGTCCGTCGAGAGGACTTGGAGGCCGGCCAACTTGGGGAGGAGGGTCTTAAGACCGGCTTGCGCGATGATATCGGCAGAAAGACCGGCAAAGTTATTGGTGGACATAGTAGTTATTTACAGGGTGAAAGGGATTAGCGACCGACGAGGATTCGCTCGAATCGGTTATAGAACTCGGCCTTAGCCTTCGGGTCGTCGATAGAACGGAACTCGGCGAGAAGTTCGTCGCGGGAGCGAGGAGCCTCGACAGCGGCGGCGGGAGTCGCGGCGACCGGGGCAGGGAGCCCGGCGGCGGCGACAATCTTCGCGGCTTGCTCGTTAGCGTCGACCTTCGCGGTCTCGAGTTCGGCGACCTTGGCGGCGAGCGTGTCGCGCTCGGCGACGGCGGCGGCGAGGTTAGCGGAGGTCTCTTCGAGGGAAGCCTTCGACTTCTCGAGGGAAGCGACAGCCTCGGCGAGCGCGGATTCGGCGGCGACGGCCTTAGCCTCGGACGCGATGGCGCGGTCTTCGGGGCTGAGGGTTTCGGAATGTTCCGGGTTCATTATCTTTCCCCAAACGGTAAAGTTTTTATCTCAGCGGGAGACCTTCTCGAACTTCGAGAGAAGGGCATTAAGGGAGTTGGCCGTCCCGGTCGCGAGACCCTTAGCGACAGCCTCCCGGCCGGTGAAGACTTGACCCTCCATCGACTCGGCCGCGACACCCTTGCGGACGGACTTAACAGCCGTCTTGAATCGGGAATGAACCTCATTGATGGCGGCTTGCATAATCTCCTTCTCCTCGTCGGAGACAGTCGTCCCGGGGACGAAGCCGGCCTTATGCTTACCGGCTCGTAGGACTTCGACTCTTAACCCAAGTTGCTCGAGTTGCTTAGTCCGGTCGACCCAACTCACGAGAGCCCCGATGGAGCCGACCTTCGCGCTCGGAGCGACGACGACCTCGGTCGCTTGTGAGGCAACCCAATAAGCCGCCGAAGCCGCCATCCTGCCCGGGGCGACATAGGAGATGACCTTCTTCTCCTTCGCGAGATTGCGGACAACCTCGGCGGCTTCCTCGACTCCCCCGACAGTCCCGCCGGGCGAGTTGAAATCGAGGACGACCCTCTTAATCCCGGGAGCCGAAGCCCGGCTCTCGAGCGTGTCGGCGAACTCGTTAACATCGAAGCCTCCGAGCATCTTCTCGAGGGGGGAGAAGTCCGAGCCGACGACCCCGACAAAGGGGACGACTAGGGTAGAGCCTCGGACATACGGCTCGACGGAGCCGGCCGAGAGGAGTTCGGCAACGGACGCGGCCTCGCTAGCCGGGCGAGACGCGACCGAGGTAACTCGCTCGATGAACTCGACCGCCTCGACCTCGCGGATAAGGAGGGGCTCGAGATTGAGCAATCCGAGAGCGAGGTCTTTCATTTCAAATCCCGGGCTCGTCAAGTTTCCCGGCTGTCGAGCGCGGCGAGTTTCTTATCTGCCCATTCAGCCGCCCGGAGAGAGCCGTCCGCGTCTCCCGCCCATAGTAGCCAAGCGACGAGTCCGGCTCCGGGATAACCGGGAGCCTTCGGGTTCCGGTTCTTCGGAGCGCGGAGGTCGGACTTGTGCCTCTTTAGCCAAGCCGACAGCCGGCGAAGTTTCTCGACAGTAACCTTCCCGGTCGACGCAATCTCCCGGGCTTCGTTAATCGTCTGCCTCTTGAGTCCGTCACCGGCGAAACCCTTCTCGACATAGGCGAGACCCTTACGGCAGTTGGAGCGATAGAACGCGGGGACGGAGACGGTCTCCGAGTCCGGGGCTTGCGCTCGCTCGGTAAGCCCGGCGAACTTAGCCTCCGAGGTCTCGACGAGTTCGTCGTCCTCCTCGTCGACCGGCTCGGTCGAGTCGTCGTCTTCCCCCTCGGAGTCATCCTCGACGGAGGGGTCTTCGGGTTCGCCGTCCTCGACACCGGGAGCCGGACTAGCCTCGGCCGTTCCCTTCTTAGTCGAGGGAGAGAAAGCCGGAGTCAGCCAAGCGAAGCCGGGCTTAAAGAAGAACTCGAGGGGGACTCCGGTCTCCTTCGAGACGCGCATAATCTCCGCGAAGTCTTGAGCGCGGCCGCGAACCTCCTTCGAGAAGTTGAGACCTCGCTCGGCGAAGTCGTCCTTAAGTCGCTTAAGTCCGAACTCGATGTCGCTCCGATTCGCGTTGGACTCGCGGCCGGCATCGACCGAGATTCGCCGGGGATAGACAAAGGCGAAGGACTTCTCCCACCCATCGACGGCGGGGAGTTTGCCCTTCTCGATAGCGTCGGCGATAACGAAGGCAGTCCATCGGCGAAGGAACTTCTCGATAGCGTTTTGCCGGAGACGGACGCGACGCTCGACCCGGGCGACGACGAGACGGACGACGGCTCCTCCCATCTTATTCGGGTCGATGAGCCAATCGGAAGGAAGCCCGGTCGCGACGAGGGAGTCGCGGTTAAGATGGTCGACGAAGCCGGTAAAGGTCGACGAGGGGCGGGACGAGGAGAAGGACTCGAGACGCTCTCCGGGAGAGATGGCGACGGTCACGCCGCCGGCGCGTCGGTCGATATCGTCGGGGTCGGTTCCCTGCCCGGCTGAGTTAGTCCCGAGAATCCCCGCGTCGTTCTCGTCGAACTCGCCGGCTTGTGTAGTTAGCGTCCTAGCGATTCGGCTATTTTCCTTAACCGCGACTTTCTCGGCCGCGAGTATTTCCTTAAGGTCTCGGAGCGTCGGGATAGCCGCGACAAGCGGAGAGATACCCCTCGCGCCGGAGTAGTGTTCCGGTTCGTAAATATGAGAGACAGCCGACGCGGGAATCTCCCGGGTTCGTCCGTCGTCCTCGATAACGCGATAGGCAACCGGGCGACCGACGGAATCAAACTTGATGCCATCAACCCAACCGGGCTCGGAGTTCGAGGGTGAATACTGCCCACCCATCCCGACCCGGTGAGCCTCGAGGAGTTGGACTTTCGGATTCCCCATCTCGTCCCGGACGAAGACGGCCATAATATCTCCGTCGACATCAATAGCCCGGCAGATGAGATGCTCCATCTCGACGAGCGTAAAGCGTCCGCAAATCGTCGGGGCGATATTGGCATCCTCGACGATTGCCTCGGCCTTAGTCCGGTAGTCGTCGTCCGGGTGCTGAATCTCCGGAGTTATGCCGGTATCCCCGACCGCGTAGGTCGCGACCTCGGAGACATAGGCTCGGACTACGCCGGAGGACTTCTCGAGCGACCGGAGGAGCCGCATCAACTCGATGCGGTCGGCCGAGGTCATCTCCTTACGGAAGTCGGCCGGGGCTGTATGGTTAACCCGGGCGCGAGCGTAGGACTCCCGGACGCTATCGAAGTTCGACGCTCGGGGAGCGAGGAGCCCGGCTAGGTAGGCTCGGGCTCGGGTGATTAGGGAGGCTCGGGGTCGGGGCATTAGGAGAAGTCTTTACCTCGGAGGTCGGAGATTAGGAATCTACGGCGACGACCCCAAACCTCGGGGTTCAGTTTCCTCAGCGCGAACTTAACTTCGTCGAGGACTACATCGACCGGGAGTGTAAAGGCTTTCCCGACCGAGGTTCCCGAGTCGGAATAATTAAGGACGACGAGACCCTTCGAGATTGCCTCGCGAGCCTTGTCGCGAATCGAAAGAAGTTCGGCTTCGGTAAAGCCGATGTCCGCTAGGATGCCTCGAGCCATTTAACCTCCCGGCTCGGGAAAAGAAAGAGCCCCGGGGTCTCCGGGGCTCGTGGCCGGCGAGGTTCGGGGCTTAGGCTCCCCGGTCGCGGACGACGGCGAGGAGGGCGAGGAGGGTCTCGTCCGGGACGCGAGCCCCGGTGGGGATTCCGAGGAGGCTCTTCGCCCCCCTCCTCCAATCGGCTTGGAAGCCCGGCGCGGACTTCGACTTGTAAGGTCGGAAGGTCGCGAGGGCGGTTCGGGCTTGTGCGGCGGCGGCGAAGCAATCGAGATTGCGGAGCCGGGCTTCGACGAGTTCGAGGTAGTTCATCGGTTGGGTTGGGTTAGGAGTTAGGCGACCTCCGGCACAAGCCGGACACCGGCCGCAATCGCGGCGGCTCGGGCGCGGAAGAACTTAATCCGGTTCTTCCGGTTCGGGGTGTTCTCGAGCCGGAGTTCCGCGACGCGGAGGTCTTCGGCGGCGATTTGCTTCTTCTTGTCTTGGGTGTTCATCGGGTGGGTTGGGTTGGGGAGATTAGCGGACTTCGCCCTCGTAGGTCGGGACTTCGAGTTCCCGGGCGAGTTGATGGAGCCGGGACTGAGCGAGGCAAGTCGTCGTCGAGTCGAGACCGACCCGGGCGAGGGTGAGGTTCGCGACGCGGAAGGCAGATAGAGCCTTCTTGCTTCCGGCCTCGGCGACGAGGGCGGCTAGGAGGGCTCGGGTAGCGGACTCCTCGATTTCGAGGGCGGCGGCGAGCGGGGACTTGGTAGGGTTGTTCATCGGGTTAGTTATTGGGTTGCCCGGATAGTTGAACCCAACCGAACCCCATCGTCAACACCCAAATAAAGAAAGTCCCGGAACCCGCATAAATACAGGGAAAGAAACTTATTCCGAGGTCTCGTCCCCGGTGTCTTCCTCCTCGACCGGAGGGGTCTCCCCGGCCGGCTTCGGCTTCGCGTCCTTGCCTATCAAACCGAAGGCGAGAGCCGGGAGGATTTGAATAACCTCACAGTCGAAGAGGTGATTCGCTCTCTTGCTTTGAACCTTCCAAATCGGTCGACCCGATGCGTCGAGGACGCGACGCTCGGAAGTCATTTGCGCGGAATACTCGTCGCCGGCATCGTGAGGGTAAGTATGACGACCGGAGCGACGGAGCCGGTAGAGGATATCCTTAAACGGAAGATTCCCGAAATAGTAGACGCGACAACTCATCTTGCCCGACTCGACGACTCGCGGCCGGGCATAGGGTCGGAACTTCGTAATGATTTTCCCGGAGGCTGTCTTGACGCGCCAAGGGAACTCGTTTCGCCGGTCGCCGCGTGTCGCGTTCCAACCGAACCGGGAGGCTTGTCGGGTGACTGTGTCGGTTTGGTCTCCGGAGTCGACGAAGACGAATGGGGAGATAATCCCGAACTTCCTCCGATATTCGTCGACCTCGTCGAAGGTCGTTAGGAATGTCCAATCGAGGAGCCGGCTCCGGCCATCCTCGCTCCAACTCCGGACGAGCGCGAAGAAGCCGTTCCTCTGAACATCGACCGAGAGGAACCGGAGTCGGACGATATCCTTCGAGCCCTCCGAGTAGGACGGCTCGACCTTCCGGGTTCGGAGATTGTAGCCGCCCTCGTCCGGCCAATCCTCGCCGCGCTTGTAGTTCCCGGCCGGAATCTCCGTAGCCGAGTCGATGCTCGACGGAGACCAAGCGACCGCCTCCTCCTTCTGTTTGAATATCCTCATAGGTTCCTCATCCCCCGCGTTAAGGGCTAGCCGGGCTCGCCCCCATTCGCTAGCAATCTCCCCCCAAGGGCGAGCGACGAGCGAGGTATAATGGAAGCCGCGAAGCCGGGGACTCGCGTTCATATTCTGAGCGACATACTCCGAGCGCGAGTTGAGTAGAGCCCGGGTCGAGGGCTTGTCCTCGAAGAGCGAGCCGCAACCGCAACAGGCTAGCCGCGTCGACGACTCGAGGAGACGGAAGTCGAAGCCCTCCGGGGTAACGGCTCCGTCGGCGAACTTGAGATTTCGCATCTCCCAAGGCTGAACCCGTCCGCAATCCGGGCAGGCGAAAGACCATTCCCGGCGGTCGGTCGTCGCGAAGATTGAATCCCAATCGTCCCCGACGATGCCGGCTTGACTCTCGAGAATATGCTTTCCCGCCCATTCAAAAGCCTTCGTTCTCTTGAGAGCCTCCGCGAGACGGCCTTTCTTCCAAAGGTAGATTTCCGTTCCTAGGACATACTTCGTCGTTATGGATTGGAGATTCTTGATATTGTCCGCGCCTCGGATAAAGAAGTGAGCCCGGTCGACCGGGAAGGAGTCCCATTGAAACTCCTTCTTCGGCGGGAGGAGCCGGGCTGTCGAGGCGCAGTTCTCGAGCAAAGGACGGAGCCGGGTCTCGGCTAGGAGTTTAGCCTTCGAGTCGGTCGGAGCGTAGACGACGGCGGCGGCGGGAGCCCGGCTCGCGATATACGGAACGCAACTCTCGAGGACTAGCGAGCCGCCTGTCTGAATCGGCTTCATTAGGGCGACGAGTTGAACGAGGGGGTCGAAGCAACTCTCTAGGGGTTCCCTCAGCCAAGGGGTCGTCACTAGGGAGAACCTCCCGCGCTTAGGGCTGTAAGGAATGTCGAGGATTCCCTCGCGGCTCGACAGCCAATCGACAACCCCTAGCCGGGACTCCGGACGGAAGACGCTCCGAAGGTCTCTCTCGAACTCGGCCGCGACATCCTCGGGAGTCTGAATCATTCCAAGCCGGGAGCCTCCCCCTCCTCCTCCTCGGGTAGCGGAGCCGGCTCGTCCTGTTTCTCCGGCTCATCGGACTTCTCGGGAGCGTCTCCCAAGTCCTCGCCGAAGAGCGACTCCGTCGCGTCCTTAGCCTCGGAATAAAGCCGGGCTAGGACTGTCGCCCGGAAATCGCGGAAAGCCTTTAGCGCGAGAGCCGGGTCGTTAGGGTTCGCCTTCGGAGCGAACTCGAACTCCGCGTTCTCTAACTCCGACCGGACTCCCCCTAGAACCTTGCGGAACCTCTCGAGCGAGGTCGCCCGGGTTATCAACTGCCGGGAGGCGAGAGCCCTAGCCGTCGCCTCCTTCTCGATTCGGAGTAGCATCGAGAGAGACTTATCGTAAGCCGTGAATCGCTTCGACGAGTCGGGAGCCGGAGGGTTAGACCTAAGCGACCTCAGCCACTCCGACCGGGTGAAGTCCACCAATCGCCTTTGCTTCTCTAGAGCGTCCGCGATTGCGTCCGCGTTCTTGACCGGGAGCCGAGGGGCATCCTCCGCGCCGACTGTCCCGGTCGCCCCGGGCTCGGACGATACCTCGCCGGCTCCGGCGACGGCTTGCTCCTCGAGCCTCCGGTTGAGGTTCCCTACGGCTCCCGCCCGGCTCGCTCGCCAAGCCTCCGCGTCCTCGACCGAGGACAAGGGCATTCCGGCCGCGACCATTGCATTGATGCGAGCCCGGGCGAGCCCCCATCTATTCGCAAGGTCTATCTGCCGGACAGCCATTATCAACCCTCGCTCAAGTCGAACTTATGATTGCACCGGGGACACCGGACGGACGAGTCCGGAGCCTCGCCCCCATCTCCGGCCGGCGGGATATCCTCGTCGCTCTCCGGGTTAAGGATTGCCTCGACCTCGTCCGAGTTGAACCCGGCCGCACCCAAAAGTGAGTCGTCGAGCGCGGCGACCTCGGCCGAGAGGAGAGCATCGTCCCACCCTGCCAAGTCCGCGAGCCGGTTATCGGCGAGGCAGTAAGCCCGAGCCTCGTCCCGGGAGAACCCGGTTAGGACGACGACCGGGACGCGGTCTAGCCCGGCTAGGCGAGCCGCCGTCGTCCGGCCGTGGCCGGCTACGAGTTCTCCGTCCTCGAGGACGATAGCCGGCGAGACGAAACCGAACCGGGAGATAGAATCCCGGAGCCTCTCGAGTTGCTCCGGCGAGTGAGTCCTCGCGTTACCGGGGTAGGGCTTGAGGTCGTCTAGCGACCGGAACTCGAACCGGACGCGGCTCGGGACGGAAGAGTCTTCGCGTTCTTCGCGTTTCATTTAGACGAAGGTTTTTGGGGGTTAATGAGTTGAGTCATTTTGTCCGAGTTCGCAAAAAGTCGATTAGAGGGCATAAAATCGCGAGTATTTACACATAAAAAAGGGGGGTTTGGTCGTTCGCCCGACC
>Ga0315902_10002325_pt1 | contig 29718 bp, 25 predicted proteins | sample LakEriMetagenome_9_FD_203523 | JGI IMG/M metagenome (GOLD analysis project Ga0315902, IMG submission 203523) | Freshwater fungal communities from buoy surface, Lake Erie, Ohio, United States - Buoy 12 MA117 | ecosystem: Environmental > Aquatic > Freshwater > Lake > Lake biofilm | place: USA...
TCATCGAAACCCCCTACCGCAACGCGGCACTGTGGGACGCCCTGCTGGCGGGCCTGAACCCGTCAACGCGCCTGGCGGTGGCTTGCGGCTTGACGCTGCCTGGAGGCTTCAACCTCAGCGACACGGTCGCGGGTTGGCGAGGACGGCCCGCCATTGCCTGGCCGGACAAGCTGCCGGCGGTGTTTGTGCTGAAGGCCTGACCTGGTGGCTTGCGGCGCCGTCGTCAGCGTGCACCGCCGAGCAGCGCCGCGACCTTTTTCTTCGGCTTGATGTTGGGCGACAGGCTGCTGCGACCGCTGGTCGGCTGGCTGGCGCCCTTGTCGGTTTTCTCCCAGGCCGCGGGCGCAATGGCCGCGGTGTCCGAAGGTTCATAGGGCTGGTCGAAAAACGGGTCGGCTGGCCGTGACGGACGGCGAAACTCCGGCCGCGGTTCGAATCGCGGTGCGCTGCGCTCGGCCACCGGCTCTTCGGGGACGGCCCGGACCGGGCGCTCGTCGCGTTCGCCGTCCGGGCGACGCCGTTCGCCTGAGCCCGTGCGGCGCGGACGTTCGTCCTCAAGTTCGAAGGGCTCGATCTCGATCTTCTTCTTGATCAGCTTCTCGATGTCGCCGACCAGGCGGTTGTCGTCGCGTGTGACCAGCGTCACCGCCAGGCCCGAGGCGCCGGCGCGGCCGGTGCGGCCGATCCGGTGCACGTAGTCCTCGGCGTTGAAAGGCACGTCGAAGTTGAACACCGCCGGCAGGTCGGCGATGTCCAGGCCACGTGCCGCGACATCGGTCGCGACCAGCAGTTCGACCTCGCCGGCCTTGAATGCCGCCAGTGCCTTCAAACGTTCATCCTGGCTCTTGTCGCCATGCAGGGCCTGGGTCTTGAGGCCGTCGCGTTCGAAGCTGCGCGCCAGGCGAGCCGCGCCAAGCTTGGAGTTGACGAAGACCAGGGCCTGGCTCAGCTCACGCTGGCGAAGGATCTGGCGCACGGTGGCTCGCTTGTCGTCGTCGACGACACCGTAGAAATGCTGTTCGACCGTGCTCGCGGTGGCGTTGGGCCGCGCGACCTCGACCGTCACCGGGTCTTGCAGGTAGCTCGAAGCCAGGCGCTTGATCTCGGGCGAGAAGGTGGCCGAAAAGAGCAGCGTCTGGCGCGTCTTGGGCAGGTACGACAGGATGCGCTGCAGGTCGGGCAGGAAGCCGATGTCGAGCATGCGGTCGGCTTCGTCGAGCACGACGTACTCGACCTGGTTCAGCACCGCGTTCTTGGCCTCGATGTGGTCGAGCAGGCGACCCGGCGTGGCGATCAGCACCTCGACCCCGGCCTTCAGCGCGAGCGTCTGCGGCTTCATGTCGATGCCGCCGAACACGACCACCGAGCGCAGGTTGGAGTGCTTGGCGTACTTCTTGACGTTTTCGGCCACCTGGTCGGCCAGTTCACGGGTTGGTGCCAGCACCAGCGCCCGCACCGGATGGCGGGCTGGAGACATGCTGCTGTTCTCGTGGCGCAGCATCTTCTGCAACAGTGGCAGCGTGAAGGCGGCTGTCTTGCCGGTCCCGGTCTGTGCGGCTCCCATCACGTCGCGTCCCGCCAGCACCACCGGGATCGCCTTGGCCTGGATCGGCGTCATGGCCGTGTAGCCGCTTTCCAGCACGGCACGCAGCAGCTTGGGGTCGAGCGGAAGGGTGTCGAAGCGGGGGGCTGGGGCCGCTGGGGCCGGCGTGTCGCGGGTGCCGGAGACGGCGTCGGGGAGGGTCATGCCTTGGGATTATCCCTGGTTGCACCCAGGGGCATCGCACCGCTGTTGCCGGCCAGCAGCCGCATCCAGCGCGGCGACTTGAAGCGCACGATTCGCCAGTACAGCACGACGTAGGTGACCATGAACAGCAACAGCGCCCCCGCCAGGATGGCCGAGCTGTGCCAGAACAGGACCGCCGGCACGACCGACAGCATGCACAGCATCCACAGGAACGGCGACGTCATCGAGTTGCGCCGCGTCAGTGCCTTGGCGCTGCGGTCGCCCACTGCCCAGCGCAACATGCGTCGGTAGATCAAGGAGTGCAGGTGGATGCCATCGGGCATGCCCGGGTTGACCGACTTCAGGAAGCGGCGCCGGTAGATCGAGAACAGGGTTTCGAAGATCGGGTAGATGCAGACCAGGAGCGGAAACAGGGGCGAGACCTCGGGGTTGCGCACCAGCAGCAGGATCGCGAGCTCGGCGACGAAAAACCCGAGGAAGTAGGCGCCCCCGTCACCCAGGAAGATCAGGCCGCCGGGGAAGTTCCAGATGAAGAAGCCCAACACCGCGCCGATGCCGGCCAGTGCCAGGGTCCCGATGACGGTGTCGCCGACCTGGAAGGCGACGTAGGCCAGTGCGGCGAGCATGATCATCACGCACATCGAGGCCAGGCCGTTGAAGCCGTCAATGATGTTGATCGAGTTGGCGATGCCGGCGACGGCGAGCACGGTGATGAGCGTCGAGCCGAGGGTGAAGCCGACGAGCCAGTCGAGGCCGGGGATGTCGGTGCGAGTCACCGCTGCGTTAAGGAAAGCAACCGCGAGAAGCGCGGAGACGGCGGTCGCAAGTAGGCGCTTGCCTGGGCTGACGCGTTTGGTGAGGTCTTCGACAAGCCCGATCGCGAATGCCGCGAAGCCGCACGCCATCAACTGCGGGCCGAGTCGTCCCTCGGGTGACTGGTACGCGAGCAGCCCCAGGGCCACGAGAAGCGCGACGAAGATGCCGATGCCGCCCACCCGCGGCACTGGCCGTACATGGAACTTCTGCGGACCCGACAGATCATGGTCGAGAAACAGGTGCTTACGATCGCGCGCAAAGTGCACCACTGTCAAGGTGACTCCGAGCGACATCGCAAACGCGATCAGCAGAGCAAGCATTTCGCCATTTTAGCGAGCGTTGCCCGGGCGCTCGTGGCCGGTCAGTAGAATCGGTCGCTTTGCCACCGCGCGGCTCCATCGGATGGAGAGTGATCGCGCTGACTCCGCTCCAGCATTTTTCGCCCGCTGCGCTTCACGATGCATCTTCGTCTCCTGTCCTCACGAACGCTTGAGCTATTCGCCGCCCTTTGTCTTTCGTTTGGCTCGTTGGGCGCTGGCGTGCAGGCGCAGACTTTGTTCAATCCAGGCCTGCCTCAAGTGGGTGCTGAACTGGGCGATCCGACTCAGACCTTCGGCGGACCGTTGCGCCTACGCGCTGCGCCGTCGGGTCGCGACGAAGCGCGCGACACCCGCGATGCGGCCGGCGCCGCTGACCGGAAAACCGCGGCCACGCCATACCTTCCGGGCGAATTTGAACTTTATGTGCAGCAGCAAGCTGGCGACGCGACGATCCGGCGCTTCGGTGCTGAGCTCATCACGGGAGCTTTCGACGGGCGCAGCGACGAACTCAGCCCGCTGGCCCCGGCGGACTACGTACTCGGTCCGGGCGACGAGGTGCTGGTCACGCTCTGGGGCTCGGTCGACGCCGATCTCCGGCTGGTGGTCGACCGCGGTGGGCGAATCGCCATTCCGCGTGTCGGTTCGGTCCAAGTGTCGGGCGTGCTCCTGGGCGACTTGCAGGAGGTCGTAAACCGCCGCGTGGCCACGGTGTTCCGCAACTTCCAGAGCAGCGTGGGTCTCGGACAGCTGCGCGGCATCCGCGTTTTCGTTACTGGCTTCGTCGTCAAGCCGGGTGCCCACACCGTCAGCAGCCTGTCGACCGTCGTGACAGCCCTGATGCGCGCCGGCGGACCCTCGGCCGCAGGCAGCTTCCGCAGCATCGAGCTAAGGCGCGGCGCCGAGGTGGCTGGGCGATTCGATCTGTATGACCTCCTGCTGAAGGGCGATCGCTCAGCCGACCGCGTGCTGCAGGCGGGTGATGTGGTGCATGTTGGCCCCGTGGGCACACAAGTGGGTTTCATCGGTAGCGTCAATCGCCCCGCAGTCGTTGAACTGAGGCCTGGCGAGACCGTGACCGAAGCTCTGATGATGGTTGGCGGTTTCACCGCCGTGGCGGACCGCACGCGGCTGGCGATCGAGAGATTGTCAGAGCGCAAGATGGGCCGGATCGCCCAGCTCGAGCTGCCGAGCGCAGAGCGGGAAGGCCTTTCGAATGGCGACTTGCTGCGGGCGTTCAGCGCCGTCAACGCCATTCTGCCGACCCAACGCCAGGCCAAACGCGTGAAAGTAGAGGGCGAGGTACGGCAACCAGGCGAGTACGTTCTACCTGAGAACAGCAGCCTGCTTGACGCGATACGCGCCGCCGGCGGCTACACCCCGGGAGCCTACGTGTTCGCCACCGACTTCTCGCGCATTAGCGTTCAGCGCACGCAGCAGGACAACTACGACCGCGCGCTGCGAGACTTGGAAACCGACTTCGCACGAGCGTTCGGAACCGAGCGCGTTGCAAGTAGCGAGGACGCTGCCAACCAGCAAGCGCGTTCCGCGAGCACGCAGCGGATCATCGAGCGTCTGCGCGCACTGCGGCCCACGGGCCGAATCGTGCTTCAGCTCGAACCTGGCGCCACAGACTTGCCTGATTTGGCGCTGGAGGACGGGGATCGGATCTTCATCCCGCCGCGCCCAACCACGGTGGGCGTTTTCGGCAGCGTGTTCAACGCCGCCACCTACGTTCACCTGCCCGGGCGGAGCCTGGGCGACTACCTGGTTTTGGCCGGCGGGCCGACAAAGGGCGCCGACCAGGGAAGCCTTTTCGTCGTGCGCGGCAACGGGAGCGTTGTTAGCAGTCGCCAAGGCGGCGGCTGGCTCAACCGAAACAGCGGTCTGGAGCAAATCCGTGCCGAGCCCGGGGACACCGTGTTCGTGCCGGAGGAGGTTGACAAGACAACCTTCCTGCAGGGGCTGAAGGAGTGGACGCAGATCTTGTTACAGTTCGGGCTGGGCGTGGCCGGGATCGTGAGCGCGGTACGGTGAGCTTGGAAATCTCTCAAGGCGGCGGGCCGGGGACAGTCGGTGCGCTGGTCACTCTGGCTGAGCGCTGGCGGCTGGTGATTGGCCTGCCACTTCTCGCCGGTCTACTTGCGCTCGGCATCAGCTACCTTGTGCCGGTCACGTACACCGCTCGCACGTCGTTCGTGCCGCCTCAGGCGCAGATGAGCGCAGGGCCGGCGTCGCTGAGTGCCCTGACGGTGCTGTCCGGCAGCGTGCTGCGCACGCCCGCAGACCAGTACGCGTCGCTGATGGAGACCGACGCCGTCCGTAACCGAGTTATCGATCAGCTCGGACTCGTGAAGGTCTACGACGTCGAATTCCAGGAAGATGCGAGACGCCAGCTAAGTGAGGCCGTACGCATCTTGGTCGGCAAGAGGGACGGCCTGCTCACCGTCGAGGCGGATGATCATGACGCGAAGCGGGCGGCAGCGATCGCCAACGCACATGTCGAGCACCTTCGCGCGTTGACGGCCGAGTTGTCGCTTAGCGAGGCCCAGCAGCGGCGGGCATTCTTTGAACGCGAGGTGCAGAAAGCGTCGCAGGCCCTGGCCAAGGCACAGGCGGCGCTTCAAAGCAGCGGCTTTTCGGCAGCGGTACTGCGAGCGGAGCCCAAGTCCACCTCCGAAGGTTATGCCCGTCTGCGGGCCGAGATCACGGCCGGGGAATTGCGCCTGCAGGCGCTGCGGCGCACGCTTACTGATAACGCCCCGGAGGTGTCGGCACTCGTTGCCCAGATCGCGACGCTGCAGCGACAACTGGCGACGCTCGAAGCGACGCAGACCAACACGGCCGACGAGGATTACATCGGGCGCTACCGCAAGTTCAAGTACCAGGAGTCGCTTTACGAGATCTTGTTGAGGCAGTACGAGGCCTCCCGGCTCGACGAAGGCCTCGACGGCGGGCAGCTCCAGGTGATCTACACGGCGACGCCGCCACAGCGCAAGAGCCGCCCCAAGCGCGCGATGGTGGGGATCACGACGGCGCTGCTGACCGGCCTGGTCGTAGTGGTGGCGATTGGGCTGCGATCCGCTTGGTCCCGCGCCGCCATAGACCCCGTTAACCAGCCGGCGCTACAACGGTGGCATCGCCTCCTGGGCCGAGCAGTACATTAGCCCACATTCATCTGAGGCTACCGGCCGCGCGCAAGCCGGGCGGCTACTGCTTTCTACATTGCGATATTCATGCTTAACGACAAGGCCATTCTCATCACCGGCGGTACTGGTTCGTTCGGGAAGGCGTTCGTGCGCACCGCGCTCGAGCGCTATCCCGACATCCGTCGACTGGTCGTGTACTCGCGCGACGAACTCAAGCAGTTTGAAATGGCGCAGTCGTTTCCCGACAGTCGCTACCCCGGCCTGAGGTACTTCATCGGTGACATACGCGACGAGCCGCGCCTGCGCCGCGCACTGGAGGGCGTCGACATCGTCGTGCACGCGGCCGCCCTTAAGCAGGTTCCGGCAGCCGAGTACAACCCTTTTGAGTGCATAAAGACCAACGTGTTGGGTGCGCAGAACCTGATCGAGGCCTGCCTTGACAGCCAGGTGTCGCGCGTCGTCGCGCTGTCCACCGACAAGGCCGCCGCGCCGATCAACCTATACGGCGCTACCAAGCTGTGTTCGGACAAGCTGTTCGTCGCCGCTAACAACGTCAAGGGCGGGCGCGACATCCGCTTCAGCGTCGTGCGCTACGGCAACGTGATGGGCAGCCGCGGCTCGGTGATCCCGTTCTTCCTCGAGCGGCGCAAAAGCGGTGTGCTGCCGATCACCGACCCAGCCATGACGCGATTCAACATCTCGCTGCAGGAAGGCGTGGACATGGTGTTGTGGTCGCTTGAACACGCATTGGGCGGCGAGATACTGGTGCCGAAGATCCCTTCCTATCGGATCACCGATGTCGCCACGGCGATCGACCCCCATTGCCGACAGGTTGTCGTCGGGGTCCGGCCGGGCGAGAAAATCCACGAGGAGATGATCACCGCCAGCGATAGCATCAACAGCGTCGATCTGGGCCACTACTACGCCATCCTGCCCAGCGTCGACGGCGAGTTGCGCCAAGCCTACCTATCGCGCCCCGGCGTGCAGCCGGTACCGGCGGGGTTCGCCTACAACTCTGGAGGAAATCACGACTTCCTGTCGGTCGAGCAGCTACGGCGTCTAATCGCGGAGAACCTGACGTGATCCCGTATGGCCGCCAGTCGATCAGCGACGGCGACGTCGCTGCCGTGATCGAGGTCCTGCGGTCCGACTTCCTGACGCAGGGCCCGGTGGTGCCCCGCTTTGAAGCGGCAGTGGCAGCCGCGTGCGGCGCCTCGCACGCGGTCGCCGTCAGCAGCGCGACGGCTGCGCTGCACATCGCCTGCGCAGCCCTCGACCTCGGCCCCGGCGATCTCGTCTGGACCAGTCCCAACACGTTCCTGGCCAGTGCCAACTGTGCACGCTACTGTGGCGCAGCGGTGGATTTCGTCGACATCGATCCGGCCACATACAACCTGTGCCCTGCTGCGCTGCGCACGAAACTGCAACAGGCGCGGCACGACGGGCGCCTGCCGAAGGTGGTGATCCCCGTACACTTCGCCGGCCAGCCGTGCGCGATGGACGAGATCCACGCGCTCGCGGTCGAGTACGGCTTTCGAGTGATCGAAGACGCTTCACACGCCGTCGGCGCGAGGTTTGGCGACCATGCCATCGGCGACTGCCGGTTCAGCGACATCACGGTGTTCAGCTTCCATCCGGTCAAGATCATCACAACGGCCGAAGGCGGCATGGCGCTCACGCGCGATCCACGGCTGGCCCGTCGCATGGAACGGCTGCGCTCGCACGGCATGACGCGAGACCCTGCCGAGATGGTCGGCGCGTCACACGGGCCCTGGTATTACGAGCAGATCGAGCTTGGATTCAATTACCGCCTCACCGAGTTGCAGGCCGCACTGGGCCTGTCGCAGCTGAGCAGCCTGAGGGAATGGGTCGATCACCGCCACTGGCTCGCCGACCGTTACGACGCCGCCCTCGCCGGTCTGCCGCTGCAGCTTCCCCGACGTAGCGGCGGCAGCCGCTCGGCGCTGCACCTGTACCCGGTGTGCGTCACCGACGATGCCCCGCTCGACCGCGCGGCGCTGTTCGGCCGACTGCGTGAGGCCGGCATTGGCGTCAATGTGCACTACATCCCCGTCCACTTGCAGCCAGACTTCCGGCGCTTCGGCTTCGCGGCCGGCGATTTCCCGCAGGCCGAGCGGTACTACCAGCGGACAATCAGTCTACCGATGTACGCCACGCTGACCGCCCAAGCCCAGGACATGGTCGTCGCGGCCGTGAGCGCGGCCCTGGCGTGACGGTGGCCGTCATCCCGGCGCGCGGCGGCAGCCGGCGCGTGCCTCGCAAGAACGTTCGGACGTTCGCCGGCAAGCCGATGCTTGCCTGGTCGGTTGCCGCGGCGCGTGACAGCGGTTGCTTCGACCGCATCGTGGTCTCGACCGACGACGCAGAGGTCGCTGCGGTGGCTCGCAGCTGCGGCGCGGAAGTGCCGTTCCTGCGCCCGGCAACGCTGGCCGACGACCATACGCCGACCCTGCCCGTGATCGCCCACGCCGTCGAAGCGCTGCGCAGCAGCGGCTCCACCGTCGACACGGTGTGTTGCCTGTATCCGACCGCACCTCTGATCGAGGCCGATGACCTACGCCGCGCTCTGGCGACTCTGCGCGAGACTGGCGCAGACTACGTCTTCAGCGCGACGACATTCGACTTCGCAGTGCAGCGCGCGCTCATCTGCGACGGTGAGGGCCGGGTTGCGCCGATGTTCCCGGAGTTCATTGGCTATCGATCGCAGGATCTGCCGCAGGCGATCCACGACGCCGGCATGTTCTACTGGGGCAGCGCCGATGCATTCGCCGCCCAGCGCCCCATTTTCGGCCCGGAGTCGCGCGCCCACATGATCCCCCGTCACCGCACCCAGGACATCGACACCGAGGAGGACTGGATGCACGCCGAGCTGCTCTTCAAAGCCATCAAGGACCTGCCCCATGACCGATGACCCGAAAGCCTACCGAACCGAGCAAGAGGCCTTTTGGGCCGGCTCGTTCGGCACCGAATACATCGGCCGCAACGAGAGCGCTCAACTGCTCGCCTCGAACCTGAAGTTCTTCGCGCAGGCGCTGCGCCGCGCCGGCCACATCGGCTCGTGCCTCGAGTTCGGCGCCAACGTTGGCATGAACCTGCGCGCGCTCAAGCTGCTCTACCCGGACATCGTCGCCAATGGCATCGAGATCAATGCCGAGGCGGCGCGCCAACTGTCCGACCTTCTCGGCGCGGACAAAGTATTCGCCGGCTCCATCTATGACTTCCCGGGGGACCGTCAGGCCGAACTGGTGCTTATCAAGGGCGTGCTCATTCACCTGCAGCCCACGATGCTGGCCGAGACCTACCGCAAGCTGGTCCAGGCCTCGAGCAAGTACGTGCTGGTGTGCGAGTACTACAACCCCTCGCCGACGTCGGTGCCGTACCGCGGCCACGCCGAGCGCCTGTTCAAGCGCGACTTCGCCGGCGAAATGCTCGACGCCTATCCGGCGCTGAAGCTGGTCGACTACGGCTTCGCCTACCGGCGCGACCCAGCCCATCCCCAGGACGACATCACTTGGTTCCTGATGGAGAAGGCAGCCTGACATGCTGAAGTACTGCACGCGGTGCGTGATGCCGCACACCAAGCCAGACCTGCACCTCGACGAGGCCGGCGTCTGCAATGCCTGCCGCGCCTACGAGTCGCGCCGCCACGTCGACTGGGACGCGCGGCGCCGTGAGTTGCTGACGCTGCTCGAGCGTTACCGGCGCCACGGCGCCAACTGGGACTGCATCGTGCCGGTCAGCGGCGGCAAGGACAGCACCTATCAAGTGGTACGAATGCTGCAGCTAGGCCTCAACCCGCTGTGCGTGACGGCGACAACCTGCGACCTTAGCGACATTGGTCGCGACAACATCGAGAACATAAAGCGGCTCGGGGTCGACTACGTCGAGTTCTCGCCTAACCCGGTGGTGCGCGCTCGCCTCAACCGCATTGGACTGACCGAGGTCGGCGACATCTCCTGGCCCGAGCACGTAGGCATCTTCACGATTCCGGTGCGCGCCGCGGTTCAGTTCAACGTGCCGCTGATCGTCTGGGGCGAGAACTCGCAGAACGAGTACGGCGGTCCCGCGGCTGCGGCGCAGGGCAACGTGCTGACGCGACGCTGGCTGGAGGAGTTCGGCGGCCTGCTGGGCCTGCGTGTCAGCGACCTGCCGCAGACCTACGGCATTGACGCCAAGCACCTGCTGCCCTACCAGTACCCCAGCGACGAGGAACTCCAGCGCGTCGGCGTTACCGGCCTCTTCCTTGGCTACTATCTTCCGTGGGACGGGCTTTCGAACGCGCTCATCGCCCAGGCGAATGGCTTCACGACCTACGACCGGACCGTCGAGGGGTCGATGGTCAACTACGAGAACCTCGACAACCACCAGACCGGCATTCACGACTACTTCAAGTTCCTAAAGTTCGGCTTCTCGCGCGCCACCGACATTGCCTGCCTGCACGTGCGCCGCGACCGCATCTCGCGCGAGGACGCCCTCGGCATCGTCCGCCGGCTTGACGGCAAGTTCCCCTGGTCATATCTGGGCAAGCCGCTAGCCGAGATCCTAAAGCCGCTGGACATGAGCGTGGACGAGTTCGTTACGGTCTGCGACCGCTTCACCAACAAGCGCATCTTCAAGCGCGACGGAGCCGGCGCGCTGATCAAGGATGGCCGAGGCAACTTGGTGAAGCTCAACTACGACAACGCATGAAGGTCGGCGTCGTCAACTACGGCATGGGCAACCTCGGCTCGGTGCGCCGGGCGTTTGAGGACCTGGGCGCGACGGTCGTTATCGCCACCGAGCCCTCGGTCCTGTTCTACACCGACCGCATCGTGCTGCCCGGCGTCGGCAACTTCGCCGAGGGCATGCAGCGGTTGCGGGCCGGCGGCTGGGTCGAGGCGCTGAACAGCCTCGTGCGCGAGCATCAGCGGCCCCTGCTGGGCATCTGCCTGGGCATGCAGATGCTTGCCGCCGAAGGTGAGGAAGGCGGCGTGACCGCGGCCCTGGGATTCATCCCGGGCCGAATCCGCCGCATCGACGCGCTGGGCTGCACGTTGCGCGTGCCGCACGTCGGTTGGAACGAGGTGGACTACACAGCACCCGAGCCGTTGTTCGCCGGGGTTCCCGACGGTTCCGACTTCTACTTCGTCCACAGCTATGCCTTCGAGCCCAGCGACGACCGCGACGTCGTCGCCCGCACCGACTACGGGGTTCCGCTCGTTGCCGCGGTGCGTCACGGAGTCGTCGTCGGCACGCAGTTCCATCCCGAGAAGAGCTCGCGCGGCGGCCGCCAGCTGCTGCGCAACTTCCTGTCCGGAGGCGCGACATGTTGAAGGCGCGCGTGATCCCGACACTGCTGTGGAGGGACTTCGGCCTGGTCAAGGGCGTGGGTTTCAATAGCTGGCGCCGCATCGGCTCGGTTCTGCCGGCCATCAAGGTCTACAACGCCCGTGATGTCGACGAACTGGTGCTCGTCGACATCACCGCCACGCTGCAACACAACCCGCCGGATCACGAGTCAGTGGCCGACTTCGCAGACGCTTGCTCCGTGCCGCTCACTGTGGGCGGCGGCGTCGTCGATCTGGAGCAAATCACCGCGCTGCTGCATGCCGGTGCCGACAAGGTGTTGCTGAACAGCGCCCTTTACGCCAACCCGGCCCTGGTCGATCAGGCCGCGAGGCGGTTCGGCGCACAGTGCGTCGTCGCGTCGATCGATGTCCGGCGCCACCTCGACGGCCGGCTCGAGTGCGCCAGCCATGCCGGCACGCGCCTGACCGGCCGGGAGCCGCAGGCGTTTGCGCGAGAGCTGGCAGACCGCGGTGCCGGCGAGATCCTGCTGACCTCGATTGACCGCGACGGCACCCTGCAGGGCTACGACCTCGCATTGATCGAGCACGTCGTGTCCGCCATCACGGTGCCGGTGATCGCATCGGGCGGCGCCGGGTCCTACCGCCATATCGTCGAGGCGGTCGTGCAGGCCGGTGCTTCGGCTGCCGCCGCCGCGAGCATGTTCCACTTTACCGAGCAAACGCCGGCCGGTGCGCGCATGGCGCTGCGGGAAGCCGGCGTCGCGGTGCGGCGCACGCTGGCGCCGTCGTGAGCGTGTCGACGCAGCTTCGCGTCGCTCTGCGCGCCGACGCGTCGGCCGAGGTCGGCATAGGGCACATCAAGCGTTCACTGGCGTTGGCCCAGGCGCTGCGGCAGTGTGGCGCCGATGTCGTACTCGTCACTCGCGCCGTCGACGGTGTGGTAGGCGACTGCGCCCGTCAAGCGGCCGTGTCCTATGTCACGCTCGGGCCAGGTGACGACGCGCAGGCCAGCATCGAGGCGCTGCGTGACTTCGCACCCGATCGCGTCGTCGTCGACCATTACGGACTCGACGCGGCTTGGCACCGATCGGTGGCGTCGGCGCTCGGTTGCCGCATTGCCGCCATCGACGACCTGGGCGACCGTCCGCTCGACGTGGATGTGTTGGTCGACCACAACCACGCCGACCACGCGCGCAAGTATGCGGGCCGCCTGCGGGAGGGGGCGCGGCTGCTGGTCGGGCCCCGCTTCGCGCTGCTGGCGCCGCCCTATGCGACGGCGCCGCGCCATGTACCGCGCGACCGGGTCGAATCGATCGGCGTCTTCATGGGGGGCACCGATCCGGCTGCTACCTCCGCACTGGTGCTGCGGGCCTGCCGGCAGGAAGCCGGCTTTGCCGGTCGCATCGAGGTGGCCACGACGTTGGCCAATCCGCGTCTGGCCGAGCTTGCCGCGGCGGTCGATCGCGACGCCGCCACAACGCTGACGATCGACGCCCCCGATCTGGCAGGGTTCTTCGCCCGCCACGACCTGCAGGTTGGCGCCGGCGGCGGTGCCACCTGGGAGCGCTGCTGCCTCGGTGCGCCGACGGTGCTGCTGATCACCGCCCCGAACCAGTATGCGGTCGTGCCGGCGCTGGTCGATTTGGGCGCGGTGGTGTCGCCGGAGCCGCTGGGTACGCTGGATGCTGTGGCGATTGGCCGCGCTGTGGCGGCCGTGATCGACGAACCCGCGCGGCGCAGGCAGCTGGCAGCGCGGTCGCTCGATCTGGTCGACGGTCGCGGCGCGCAGCGCGTGGCGCTGGCCCTGAACGCCTCGGCGCTGCGGGTGCGGCCGGCGACGGCCGAGGACAGCGCGCTCGCCCATGTTTGGCGGAACCACGAGGCCACGCGGCGGATGTCTGTCGATCCCGCCGCCATCGACGAAGCGGGGCACCAGCAGTGGTGGCAGGCCTGCCTGGTCGCCGGCGACCGCCGACTGCTTATCGGCTTGGTTGGCGACGTCCCGATCGGCGTCACCCGGGTCGATCGCCAGGCCAACGGTGCAGCGGTAGTTTCGTTGTATCTCGATCCGGCGCTGCACGGCTTGGGCCTCGGCACGGCCCTTCTGCGCGCCGGCGAGGAGGCGTGGTGCGCCCAAGCCGGTCGCGAGGTCACTTTCGAGGCGACGGTCCTCGATACCAACGCAGCGTCGAAGCGCCTGTTCGCAGCTGCCGGATACATCCAACATGCCCCCCAGCGGTGGCGCAAGGCGCTGGCGATCGTCAGTGCAAGGACAACACCATGATCCACATCGGCAGCCGCGAAGTCGGCCAGAACTGCCGTCCCTACATCATCGCCGAGATGTCGGGCAACCACAACCAGTCGCTCGATCGCGCCCTGGCCATCGTCGACGCCGCAGCCAGCGCCGGGGCCGACGCCATCAAGCTGCAGACCTATACGGCCGACACGATGACTTTGAACGTGCACGCGCCGGGCTTCGTGATCGACGACCCCGCCAGCCTTTGGGCGGGACGCCATTTGTACGAGCTGTACGACGAAGCCCACACGCCGTGGGAGTGGCATGCGCCGCTTATGGCTCGCGCCGCCGACCACGGCATGCATTGCTTCAGCACGCCGTTCGACGACACCGCCGTCGATTTCCTTGAGTCGCTCGACGTGCCGGCCTACAAGATCGCGTCGTTCGAGTGCACCGACCTGCCGCTCATCCGCAAGGTCGCGAGTACGCGAAAGCCAATGATCATCTCCACTGGCATGGCGACTGTGGCCGAGATTGACGAAGCCGTCCGTACGGCGCGTTCCGGCGGTTGCGATCAGATCGTGCTGCTCAAGTGCACGAGCACGTATCCGGCGACGCCGGTCAATACCAACGTGGCCACGATCCCGAACATGCGCACCGCGTTCGGCTGCGAGGTCGGTCTGTCGGACCACACGATGGGCTGCGGCGTCGCCGTCGCCGCCGTCGCGCTGGGCGCGGTGCTCGTCGAGAAGCACTTCACCCTGCGCCGCGCCGACGGTGGCGTCGACTCGACGTTTTCTCTCGAACCGGAGGAGTTGGCGCAACTGCGCACCGAGACCGAGCGCGCCTGGCAGAGCTTGGGCGCGGTCACCTACGGCGGCACGCCAGCCGAGCAGGCGTCGCGCAGCTTCCGCCGCACCCTGTACGTGGCGCGCGACATGCGGGCCGGCGAGGTCTTCACGCACGAGAACCTGCGCATCGTGCGGCCCGGCTTCGGCCTGGCGCCGAAGTACTTCGACACCGTGCTCGGCAAGCGCATCAACCGCAATGCCAGCACTGGCACGCCCGTCAGCTGGGAGTTGCTGGCCTAGCAGCGCTCCGACCGCCGACCGCGCGTCCACCGTCGATGTTTCCAGCCGCTTCCATGGCCACCGAAAACCCGTCCGCGCCCGTGCCGCCGGCGGCGCAGCGCTTGGTGCTGTACGCGATCGCATATGCCGGCTCGTCCGCGATCCAGAAGGGGCTGGGCTTCGTCGTCTTCATGTGGCTGGCCAGCCAGCTGCCCATGGCCGAGTACGCGACGTTCGGGCTGCTTTACGCCCTGCTGTCCGGCGTCGGCGCCCTGGCGCTGGCAGGGGTCGTCGAAGCGGTGATCGGACTGCTCGCCGAGCGCGATGCGGCGGCCGGACGCCGGAAGCTGTTCGGCGCCGCCGAGGGCGTCTTCGGCCTGTTGGCCGGTGCGACCGCGGCGCTGGTCGCGGCCGGCGCTTGGGCGACCGAGGGCCGGCTGTCGGCGCAGGCGCTGGCCGCCGCGACGGTCGCCGGCATCCTGACGGCTTATTTCTCGCTCCAGTCGCAACTGACCCGGCTCGAGGAAGACCACCGCGCCTCGCTGCTGCTGAGCTTCGTCCCGCCCGTTGTCGGCCTCGCTGGTGGCTGCTCGGTGTTCCTTGCCACCCGGACAGTGGCCGGGTTCTTCGCCGGTTTCGCTGTGGCCCTCGTGGGCACCTGGCTCGTCGTCCCAACCCGGCGCCATCGCCCGCCATCGGGCGAAAGCGTCCAGGCCGACCTGCAGGCCATCGGCAGGCGGCTGCCCCCCTTCGTGCTCGTTGCGCTGCTGGCTTGGCTGGCCGGCTACGGCAACACTTGGCTTGTCGAGGCCTTCTTCAGCGCCGAGGATGTGGCCCGTTTTGCTTTCATCTACACGCTGTCGTCGGTCATGCAGCTCGTAGCGACGTCCCTCAATCAGGCTTGGAGCCCGCGCCTGTTCCGCGAACTGCGCACCGAGTCGGTCGCCGTGGTCGATGCGCGCAGCCGGCGCTTCTTTACACTGCAAGGCCTGGCGCTTGGGACCACCGGCGTGGCCTTGCTAGTGGCGGCGCCGCTCGCGCTGTCGCTGGCTACCGGGCGGCTGGCCGCCTACCGCGAACTCGACGACGAACTGCTGCTCTTGCTGGTGGGCTATGCCGTGTCGATCCCGTGGTACCACGTGCAGAACTACTACCTCGCATTCTCAAAGGGGCGCCAGCTTATGCACGTCTCGCTGGTCTCCAGCGCATTGGGCCTGCTGCTGTGGGTGGCGATGATGGCGCTGGCCGGGTCAATCGGTGTCTATGCCGGCTTCGCGCTGATGATGGCTGTGCGCACGGCCGGCACGGTCTGGTGGGCGCGGCGCGAATGGGCCATCGGCCTGATGTGGCAGGGACCATTGCTGGCACTCGTGCTGCTTCTGGCGGGCAGTGCCGCGGCGCGGACGATCGGAAGCTGAGCGATGCTGGACAAGAGCATGGTCCGCAAGGTCGTGCGCGACTGCTTCAGGCGCGACGACGAGAGCTACCCGCCGTCGCGCGTGGTGACCGTCGCCCACGACACTGATCGCAGCGTGCTCGACCAAGGGCGCTACTACTCGCCGCTGATCGACACGATCGAGGACGACCTTGCGGCACGGGGTGTCCGCTGTGTCAGCTTCGCCCGCATCGCGTCGCGCATCAAGGGGCCGCTCGCGTACGGCCGCGTCTACTCGCCCGAGGGCCGCTTCGCCCGTGCCCTAGTGGGCAAGCGCCTGTTGGGGCTGGTGCGCCGTGGTCGCTATCCCTACTCGCACGCCGAGGAGCGCACCTGGGGGCGAATCCTCGACCGCACCGGGGCACGCAAGCTGTTCGGCATCATGCCTTCGCGCGAGTTGTGCGTCGCCTGCCACCGGCGCGGGGTGTGGGTCGCCGACGTGCAGCACGGCGTCATCGCCGACAGCCATCCCTGGTACGGCTCATCGTTCCGCGCCGGCGACCCGCGCGAGCAGTTGCCCGACGCCTTCCTCTGCTGGGAGCCCGGGAGTGCGGAGGCGATCGGGCTCTGGGCCCACTCCAAGGGCATTTGCACGCCTGTGATCGGCAATCGCTGGCTCGCGCGCTTCATCGCCGACCGCCCCGACGACGAACTGGTGCAGCGGCTCGCCGGCGAGTACCGCGGCCGCGCCCACTCATCGGTGCCGCGGCGGACGACGATCCTCGTCACCCTGTCGTGGGGCGACGACAACAACTCCGACGGCTTCGTCGACCCGGGCCTGCGTCAGACGATCCGCGAGACCAGCGACCGCTACCGCTGGCTGATCCGACTGCACCCCAACCAGGTGGCCGGCTTTGCCAGCGACGAAGGCGTCGCCTTCGTCGACTTCTTCGCGCGCCATCTACAAGGCCATGCCGAGTGGGAGCTGCCGACGCACGCCCCTCTGCCGGCCGTGCTGCGCGACGTCGACCTTCACGTGTCGTGGTACAGCTCGGTGGCGCTCGAGGCCGCGCAGATGGGTATCCGCTCGGCGCTGCTGAGCCCCGACCTGCGGCGCAATGGCCGCAACGAGGATTACTTCAGCTACCACCACCGCGCCGGCCTGATCGACTTCATCGCCGAGGACGCGGCCTCGATCAAGGCCTGGACCGCCAGGCAGTGCGGCGATCGCCGCGTGACCGATGCCTTTGGCGCCTACGACGCCGAATACGCCCGCCTGCTCGACTTTCTGGCCGCCGACGGGGCCGCGCCGTGACGTTCGACCGCCCGGGGCCGCGAGCCCACGTCATCGCTACGACGACCCTGGCGCTGCTGGTGGCCGCCTTCGCCACCCGCGCCCCGGCGCTGCTGGCGGCTTACGTGCTGGCAGCAATCGCGCTCATCCTGATGGGCATGCGCACCCTGTCGGCGCTGGGCGGGCGCGAACTCGTCGCGGCCAGCCTACTCGCGACGGCGGTGATCGTGGCGCTTCCGGTGGTCGTGCTTCGCAATTTCAACGTGGCGTTCCACGCGATCACGGTGGCCGTGTCTTTCGGCGCCGCCTACGTCCTGACGCGCAACCTGAAGGTCTACGTCATGGCCAGCCGCGTCACCCTGATCGCCGCCCAAGCCTACGTAGTCGCCTACCTGTCGCGCAGCGGGCTCGAGGACTTCCCGCTCGAGAACATGCTGCCCGACTCCAGCAGCAACGGCGTCACGTCCTACCTCGTCGTGCTGCAGGCCAATGCCTGTGCAGGCCTGTACCTGCTGCGCCGGCGTGCCGCCATCCCGACATCGCTGCTGACCTTGGGAATCTGCATCGTCGGCTACGGGCGCGGCTCGGTGCTGGCTGCCGCCGGGATCCTTGCCGTCTGCGCGCTGTTCGCCGCCTCCGGCCGTTCGCTGCGGGGCGCGGTGCTGGGTGTGGTGCTGGTCGTCGCCTCCGGACTTGCCGTCTATGTCAGCCATGAGGAGGAGATCGACACCTTCGTCCAGGTCAACACCAAGATCGGGTCCGGACTCTACGACGAACCACGCGAGGAGATCATTCGCGACTACCTTGGCAAGATCGACGGCGCTTGGCCGCTGCTGTTCGGCGCCGACTACCGCGGCACGAGCGTCGAGACGTCGTACTTTGGCAACCCGCACAACTCCTTCATCCGAGCCCACAACATCTTCGGGCTGCCTTACCTGCTGTGCGTGCTGGCCTTGCCGCTCCTGCTGGATCGGGGCCGCTGGCCGGCGCGCGAGCGCGTCTTCGTCTACGCCATGCTGACGCTGGTGCTGGCACGCTCGTTCACCGAGCCGCTGCTGTTCCCGACCTTCTTCGATCTGTACTACTTCGCCTTGTGCTTCGCGCTGGCAGGTCGTGGAGAGACCACCCTCGCGCCCACGGCGCAGACTCGGCCGGTACCCTCATGAGCCGGCTCTCGTACCACAACAACTTCAACCTGATCCGCCTGGCCGCCGCGTTCCAGGTGATGCTGGTCCACGCACTGAACCACTTCGACGTCAAGGCGCTGTGGGTCGACCTGCTCAAGGCCACGCCGGGCGTGCCGACCTTCTTCGTCATCAGCGGCTACCTGATCGGGGCGTCATATCAGCGCACGCGCGAGCGCGGCCTCGGTGCCTTCTTCGTCAACCGCGTGCTGCGCATCTACCCGGCCCTCGTGGTCTGCGTGCTCGTCGCCACCGCGGCCGTGGCCGCGACGGGCTACCTCGCCGAGCAGGACGTAACCCCCGGCCGCGTGCTGCTGTGGTTGCTGGGCCAGGGCACTTTCGTGCAGTTCTACAACCCGGACTTCATGCGCGCGTTCGGGGTGGGCGTACTCAACGGCGCCTTGTGGACGATCACTGTCGAACTCCAGTTCTACGTCCTGGTCCCGCTGCTGTACCTGCTGCTGACGCGCCATCGGTGGCTGTTCGTGGCGCTGATGATCGCGTCGGTGCTGCTCAACCTGTGGGCCCACCAACTGGCGCCGCTGGAGGCGATGGGGACTAAGCTTCTGCGGGTGTCGTTCCTGCCCTGGGTGTACATGTTCATGTTCGGCTTCGTGCTGGCCTTGAAGCCCGAATGGCTGACGCGCGTCGTCCGGTTCGGCTGGCTGCCGCTGCTCGCCGGCTACCTGGCGGCGATGGTGCTCCTGGGCGGCTACACGGCAAATGCGCAGAATTCGATCAACCCTGTCGCCTTCGTCTTCCTCGCCTGCCTGGTGCTCAAGCTGGCGCACAGTGCGCTGCCGCTGTCCGGGTCGTTTCAGCGCTTCGTGCACGACTCCGACCTCTCGTACGGCCTATATCTATATCACATGCCGATCATCAACCTGCTGCTGTACCTAAGCCTGTTCTCGGTGCTGCCGTCGATCGCCTTCGTAGTGGTCGCCAGCCTTGGCGCCGCGGCACTGTCGTGGTACTCCATCGAGCGCCCGGCCCTCCGACACAAGCGCTGAAGCCCATGACCCGCCCTTACCAGATCTGCACCCAGTGCGTGATGGACACCAGCGATTCGAAGATTCGCTTCGACACTGGGGGTGTCTGCGACCACTGCATCACTTTTCGCGACGAGATCCTGCCCCACTGGCACACCGACGCGCGCGGCGAACGCGAGCTGCGGGCGATGGTCGAGCGCATCAAGGCCTCGGGCCAGGGCAAGGACTTCGACTGCATCATCGGCATGAGCGGGGGCATCGACAGCTCCTACCTCACCTACATCGCCACTGAGTTCGGCCTGCGGCCGCTGGTGTTCCACGTCGACGCAGGCTGGAACTCGCAGGAGGCCGTCAACAACATCGAGAAGCTCGTCGACAAGCTCGGGCTCGACCTCTACACCGAGGTCATCGACTGGGAGGAGATGCGCGACCTGCAACTGGCCTTCTTCAAGTCGGGCGTGCCGCACATCGACACACCGCAGGACCATGCCTTCTTCGCGACGATGTACAAGTTCGCGCAGGAGCACGGCATCAAGTACATCCTCACGGGAGCCAACCTCTCCACCGAGTGCATCCGCAACCCGGTCGAGTGGATGTACTACCAGAGCGATTCGATCCAGCTCAAGGATATCCACCGTCGCTTCGGCAGCCGGCCGCTAATCAACTTCCCGACCACCTCGATCCTTCGCCACAAGGTCTGGCTGCCCTATGTCAAGGGCATCCGCGTCGTGCGTCCGCTGAACCTGGTCCCTTACGACAAGGCCGCCGCGGTCAAGCTGCTGGTGGAGAAATTTGGTTGGCTGCCCTATCCGCAGAAGCACTTCGAGTCGCGCTTTACCCGCTTCTACGAAGGCTACTGGCTTCCCAAGAAGTTCGGCTACGACACGCGCCGGGTGCAGTTCTCTAGCCTCATCGTCACCGGCCAGATGACGCGCGACGAAGCGCTCGAGAAGCTCAAGACACCGGCGCTTGACGACGCCACGGTGCGCCAGGAGTTCGAGTACGTGGCCAACAAGCTCGGCATCACCACGGCCGAGCTGCAGGGCTACCTCAACGCACCGAAAAAGACCTACCGAGACTACCGCTCGCAGGAGGCCTATTACAACGTCGGCGCCCGGATCATGAAGGCGCTGAAGCTCGAACTCGGAGGCAAACGATGATCACGATCGTCGACTACGGCCTCGGCAACGTCCAAGCCATCGCCAACATCTACAAGCGGATGGAGATCCCGGCCCGCCGGGCGCGCAGCGCCTCAGAGCTGGCCGACGCGAGCCACGTCATCCTGCCGGGCGTCGGCGCTTTCGACTGGGCGATGTCGCGCCTGGACGCCTCGGGAATGCGCGAGGCGCTGGACGAACTGGTCCTCGGCCGTGAGCGGCCGGCGCTTGGCATCTGCGTCGGCATGCAGATGATGGCGCGCAGCAGCGATGAGGGGCAGGCGGACGGCCTCGGCTGGATCGACGCCACAGTCAAGCTGTTCGACGAGGCCCGCTTCCGCGGGCCTACCCACCTGCCACACATGGGCTGGAACGACGTGGTACCGGTCGCCCCGGGCGGACTGTTCACCGGTCTCGAAACCGACGCGCGCTTCTACTTCCTGCATTCGTACTACTTCCAGCCGCGCGATCCGGCCGATTTGCTGGCCAGCGCCGACTATGGCGGAGCTTTCGCCTGCGCGGTGCGCCGCGGCAATGTCCACGGCGTGCAGTTCCACCCCGAGAAGAGCCACGGCTGGGGCATCCAGCTGCTCAGGAACTTCGCCGCGCTCTGAAGCCAACGACCATGCTGCGCCCCCGAATCATTCCCTGCCTGCTCTTGCACAAGGGCGGGCTCGTCAAGACCGTCGGCTTCGACGAGCCCAAGTACGTAGGCGACCCGCTGAACGCGGTGCGCATCTTCAATGAGAAGGAGGTCGACGAACTCATGGTGCTCGACATCGACGCCACGCGCCACGGCCGCGAGCCCGACTACGCGCTCATCGGCAACCTGGCCGCGGAGTGCCGCATGCCCCTGGCCTACGGCGGCGGCGTGCACTCGATCGAGCAGTTCGAGCGCCTGGTGAGCCTGGGCGTCGAGAAGGTCGCCGTCAGCGCCGCAGCGGTGAACGACTTCGCGCTGGTGAGTGCCGCCGCCGCACGCGTCGGCCGGCAGAGCGTCGTCGTCGTCGTCGATGTGCGCCGTGCCGGCGCGAAGTGGCAGGTCTACACCCACAACGGCACGCGCGCCACATCCTTCGACGTTGTCGACTTCGCGCGCCGCGCCGAGGCCGCCGGCGCAGGCGAGATCGTTGTCAACTCGATCGACCGCGACGGCCGTATGAAGGGCTATGACCTTGACCTCGTGCGCGCCGTCCGACCTGCAGTCACGCGGCCACTGACGATAGTGGGTGGCGCCAGTTCGCTCGCGGACATCGCGGCGTTGATAGGAGAGTTCGGCATCGTCGGCGCGGCCGCCGGCAGCCTGTTCGTCTTCAAGGGCGTGTACCGCGCGGTCCTGATCAACTACCCCGCTCGCGCAGACAAGGATCGGCTCGTCGCCGGCGCGCACGCGATGCGCGGAGGGCTGGGTTGAAACAAGTCCTCCAGAACCTCAAGGACGGCTCCACCGAAGTGGCGGAGGTGCCTTGCCCGCGGGCAGGACGCGGCCAGTTGCTGGTCCAGACGCACCGAACGCTGGTGTCGGCCGGCACCGAGCGCATGCTGGTCGAGTTTGGCAAGGCCGGCCTCATCGACAAGGCCCGCCAGCAGCCCGAAAAGGTGCGCATGGTCCTGGACAAGGTCCGCACCGACGGTCTGGTGCCCACGCTCGAGGCAGTGCGCAACAAGCTCGACCAGCCACTGCCCATGGGCTACTGCAACGTCGGCACCGTCGTCGAGGTCGGCCCGGGGGTCGAGGGCTTCGCCGTCGGCGATCGGGTCGCCTCCAACGGGCGCCATGCCGAGATGGTTGCAGTGCCGCGCAACCTCTGCGCCAAGGTGCCGGACGGCGTCGACGATGAGTCGGCCGCGTTCACCGTGCTGGGGGCCATCGCGCTGCAGGGCATCCGCCTGGTGGCGCCGACGCTTGGCGAGGCGATCGTGGTCACCGGCCTCGGATTGATCGGGCTGGTCACCGTGCAATTGCTTCGGGCCCAGGGATGCCGCGTGCTGGGTCTGGACTTCGATCCCGCCAAGCTCGCCTTGGCGCGGCGCTTCGGCGCCGAGACGGTGGACCTCTCCCAGGGGGCCGACCCCGTGGCTGCTGCCCTGGCCTTCTCGCGCGGGCGCGGCGTCGACGGCGTCATCGTCACGGCCAGCACGCCGAGCAACGAACCGATGCAGCAGGCCGCCCGCATGTCGCGCAAGCGGGGGCGGGTCGTCCTCGTCGGCGTGGTCGGGCTCGAGCTTTCCCGAGCGGACTTCTTCGAGAAAGAGCTCACCTTCCAGGTCAGTTGCTCCTACGGTCCTGGCCGGTACGACCCGCTGTACGAGGAGCAGGGGCAGGACTACCCGTTGGGCTTCGTGCGCTGGACCGAGCAGCGCAACTTCGAGGCCGTGCTCGACATGCTGGCCGACGGCCGCGTGGACGTGAGACCGCTGATCTCGCACCGGTTCGACATCGCCGAGGCGGCTGCCGCTTACGGTGTGGTCGGCAGCGACGCCCCCTCACTGGGCATCCTGTTGAAGTTCGCCGATCGCGGCAGCGCGGAAGGCGATACTGCGCAGCGATCGGCACGCACAGTGGCCTTGCCCACGGCCGCGGCGGGCCGTGCGGCGCGCCCCGATGGTGGTGGCCCGGGCATCAGTGTGGTCGGCGCCGGCAACTACGCCGGCGCGGTGCTCGTTCCGGCGTTCAAGGCCGCGGGCGCACGCTTGGCCCGGATCGCGTCGGCCGGCGGTGCCAGCAGCGTGCATCTCGGGCGCAAATTCGGATTCGCCGAGGCCACGACCGACACCGCGGCCTTGATCGCCGACGCCGCCACGGACGCGGTGGTGGTGTGCACGCGGCACGACACGCACGCCGACTACGTCACCCGGGCCCTGGCTGCAGGAAAGCATGTGTTCGTGGAGAAGCCACTGGCGCTCACTCACGCCCAGCTCGACGCGATCGCCGCCGTCGCCGATGGAGCGCCCGACCGCCTCGTCATGGTCGGCTTCAACCGCCGCTTCGCGCCGCAGATCGGGAAGGTGCAGGCCCTGCTGCGAGGCGCACCCGGGCCGAAGACGTTCGTCATGACGGTCAATGCCGGCGCGATCCCGGCCCAGCACTGGACGCAGGACCCGGCGGTAGGTGGCGGGCGGCTACTCGGGGAGGGCTGCCACTTCGTGGACCTGCTGCGATACCTCGCGGATGCGCCGATCGCGTCCTTCCATGTCGAGCGCATGGCGGCATCGACCGCCGACACGGCCAGCATCGCCCTGCGCTTCGCCGACGGATCGCTCGGCACGATCCTTTATCTCGCCAACGGCAGCAAGGCGTTCCCGAAGGAACGACTGGAGGTGTTCGCGGCCGGACGCGTCCTGCAGCTCGACAACTTCCGACGCCTGACCGGCTTCGGCTGGCCGGGCTTCCGTTCGATGAACCTGTGGCGGCAGGACAAGGGCCAGGTGGCCTGCGCCGCGGCCTTTGTCAAGGCCGTCGCCGACGGAGGACCGGCGCCGATTCCGCTCGCCCAGCTCATCGAGGTGGGCCGGGTCTGCATCGATATTGAGGCCGCGCTCCGATGAACGCGCCCCTTGCCCCCCGGGTCGACGTCATCGCCGGCGCCCGGCCCAACTTCATGAAGATCGCACCGATCCTGCGTGCGATCGACGCACGGCGCGCCGCCGGCAGCCCGCTTCGCTACCGCCTGATCCACACCGGCCAGCACTATGACGCGCGGATGTCGGGTGACTTCTTCGCCCAGCTCGGCATCCCCGAGCCCCATGTCAACCTGGAGTCGGGCTCCGGCACGCAGGCCGAGCAGACCGCCTCGATCTTGGTGCGCTACGAGAAGCTTCTCCTCGAAGAACGCAGCGACCTGTGCCTCGTCGTCGGCGACGTGACCTCGACCATGGCCTGCGCCATCGCGGCACAGAAGCTGAAGGTGCCGGTGGCCCACGTCGAAGCGGGCATCCGGTCCGGAGACTGGGGCATGCCCGAGGAGATCAATCGACTCGTCACCGACAGCATTAGCAACTGGTTTTTCACCACCAGCGAGGTGGCCAACCGCCACCTCCAGCACGCCGGGGTCGACGCTTCGCGCATCCACTTCGTCGGCAACACGATGATCGACACGCTGCTGGCCAACCTGGACCGCCTGCGGCCACCGGCCTTCTGGGAGCCGCTCGGTCTTCAGGCCGGTTGCTACTTCGTGATGACGCTGCACCGGCCGGGCAACGTCGATGACGCTGCCGGGTTCGGCCGGTTGGTCCAGGCAGTAGCCGCCGCGGTGCGCGGGTGGCCCGTCGTCTTCCCGGTGCATCCGCGCACCGCACGCTCGCTGGCAGCGCTGGAAGTCCCGCCGGCCAACATCCTGGCCGTCGAGCCCCAGCCTTACCTGGAGTTCAACCATCTCGTGCGCCACGCGCGAGGCGTCATAACCGACAGCGGCGGCGTCACCGAGGAAACCACGGTGCTGGGGGTCCCTTGCATCACCTTGCGCGATACCACCGAGCGCCCGGAGACCGTGACCCTCGGCACGAACGAGCTCATCGGCACCGACCCGTTCGCGTTGAAGCCCACGCTGGACCGCCTGTTCGAAGGCCAGTGGAAGCGGGGGGCGATCCCACCGCTGTGGGACGGACGGACCGGCGAGCGCATCGCCGCGATACTCGCCACCCTTCTCGCGGGCGAATGACACGAATCGCGTCCGACCCGGGCCTGCTGGAGCGGGCAGCCCGACTGTGGCGAACGGTGCGCTGGCTGCGCGCCGGGCAGATCGTCGGCCGCGTCCGTTTCCGGCTCGCCCGACCCCGGCCCGACCACTCGCCGCCGCCCCCGATCCGGCCTCGGCGCGGTGCCGCGTGGTGCCGCCCGCCCGAGCGGGAAGCCAGCCTGCTCGGGCCGTATCGGGTTCGATTGCTGGGCGCGGAGCGTCACCTTGACGATGCGGGCTGGGACGACCCGGCTGTGCCACTGCTGTGGCGCTACAACCTGCATTACTTTGACGACTTCGCGGCCGAAGGCTCGGCCCGACGGCGCCCCTGGCAACGAGCCCTGCTGGCGCGCTGGCTGCGCGAGAACCCACCCGGGCGTGGCACCGCATGGGCGCCCTACCCGTGCAGTCTGCGTATCGTCAATTGGATAAAGTGGTGGCTCGGCGGGGAGACGCCGGAACCCGAGGCACTGCACAGTGCCGCCGTGCAGGCACGCTGGCTGTCACGCCGGCTCGAATGGCACCTCCTCGGGAACCACCTGTTCGTCAACGCGAAGGCGCTGGTGTTCGCGGGCGTCTTCTTCGAGGGCCCGGAGGCAGCCGGCTGGCTGGCGACGGGGCGCGACATCTTGCTGCGTGAGTTGCCGGAGCAGATCCTCCCCGACGGCGGGCATTTAGAGCGTTCGCCGATGTACCACGCACTCGCGCTCGAGGACGTGCTGGACCTGCTGAACCTCCTCCGCCACGGCGCCCCCCGGGAAGCCGCGTCGCTGGAGCAGGCCTTGCAGTCGAGGGCCGGACCGATGCTGCACTGGATGTGCTACATGCGCCACGCCGACGGCGGCTACGCGCGCTTCAACGACTCGGCCGAAGGTGTCGCGCCGACTTCCGCCGACATCAAGCGCTACGCGGCGGAACTGGGCCTCCGCGGCTCTGAGCCGGGCCCGGGCATGCATCGCCTGGAAGACAGTGGCTATGTCCGTGTGCGCCGCGGGCCGGTCGATGCGTGGCTCGACGTGGCGCCGATCGGCCCGGACTACCTGCCCGGCCATGCGCATGCCGACACATTGAGCTTCGAGATGAGCCTGAGCGGCGAAGAACTGATCGTCAACCGCGGGACTTCGGAGTACGGAACCGGGCCCCGGCGCCAGGCCGAGCGTGGAACGGCCTTGCACAGCACGCTGCAGATCGGCGCGCACGACTCGTCGGAGGTCTGGGCCGGCTTCCGCGTCGGGCGTCGTGCGCGCCCGGGTGGGATCGACTTGCGCGATTGGACCGTGAGCGCCTCGCACGACGGCTACCGGCACCTGTCCGGCCGGCCTTGCCACCATCGGCGCTGGTCGTTCTCCGACACTGGCGTGCTGATCGAGGACCGCTTGGAGCCGCCTGCGCGCGAGCGGAGCACGGTGCGCCTTCACCTCGCACCGGGTGTGGACGCCGTGTCAGCCGGCGCGACGCGCTGGCGGCTTTGCCGGAACGGCGCGCCGGTGGCCTGGGCCGAGGTCCAGGGTGGGTCCACGCAAGTCGTCGACACGCGGCACGCCGACCGCTTCGGCCATCTCGTCGATGCAAGGACCATTGAGGTTTCGCTTAACGGTCCAGAAGCCAGCGTCCACATCACCTGGGCCGATCGATGCACATCCTCTTCCTGACCGACAACTTCCCGCCCGAAGTCAACGCGCCCGCCAGCCGGACCCACGAGCACTGCCGCCAGTGGGTGGCCGCAGGCGATCAGGTGACCGTGGTCACCTGCGCGCCAAACTTTCCGACCGGACGGGTGTTCCCGGGCTACCGAAATCGGCTCTGGCAGGAAGAGTCGATCGACGGCATCCGCGTGATCCGGGTCTGGAGCTACATCACGGCCAACGAGGGATTCGTCAAGCGGGTGCTCGACTACACGAGCTACATGCTGACCGCCACCCTCGCCAGCCTATTCGTCCGTCGTGTCGACGTGGTCGTGGGCACCTCGCCCCAGTTCTTCACCGCCGTGGCCGGCTGGATGGTGGGGGCGCTCAAGCGTGTCCCCTTCGTCTTCGAGCTTCGCGATCTCTGGCCCGAGTCGATCAAGGCGGTCGGGGCGATGCAGGAGTCGGCGGTGATCCGCTGGTTGGAGCGACTCGAGCTTTTCCTGTACCGGCGGGCCGCACGCATCGTCTCGGTGACCCACTCCTTCCGCGACACGCTGATCCGGCGCGGTGTCGACGGCGGCAAGATCGACGTCATCACGAATGGCGTCGACCTCGCCCGCTTCTCGCCGCGGCCCAAGGATCGGGAACTGGAGCGGGCACTGGGTTTCGAGGGATGCTTCGTGGCGGGCTACATCGGCACGCACGGCATGGCCCATGCACTGGAGACGCTTCTCCAAGCCATGGCCCGCCTGAAGGACCACCCAGATGGCGGTCGTATCCGGCTGTTGCTGCTCGGCGACGGCGCGCGCAAGCCTGCGTTGCAGGCCCTCGCGCATCAGCTAGGGCTGACCAATGTCTGCTTCGTCGAGACCGTGCCCAAGGATCAGGTCGTGCGGTACTGGTCGCTGCTGGACGTGTCGGTGATCCACCTGAGACACACGGAGCTGTTCACCACCGTGATCCCGAGCAAACTGTTCGAGTGCATGGGCATGGGCATTCCGGTTCTGCACGGCGTGGCGGGCGAGTCCGCAGTCATTGTCGAACGCGAGAGTGTGGGAGTTGCTTTTGCGCCGGAGGACGTCGACGGGCTCGTTCAGGGCCTGCTGCGCCTAAAGCGCGACCCCGCGCTGCGGCGCTTGCTTGCTGAACGCGGCCCATTAGCAGCGCACAGGTATGATCGGCGGACATTGGGTAGTCGAATGCTTGACACGCTGCGCTCGGCCGCAGCGCTGGCATCCAACGTGAGTCCATGAGGTGGGCGATCAAGGCCAACGACGTTTCCCGACCTTGGCAAATTCGCTCGTGATCATTGATCGCCAACAGACCGCATGCGGCGTGGATCGCCTTCCGTCCATCATTAACTTTCTCCAGTACCGAAAGGACAATATGACCGCCTCCCTTCTCCGCGGGTTCCTCCTCAGCTGCATAGTCACGGGTGGTGTTGGCCACGCTGCCGTTGTGGATTCGTTTGATCATGGGCCTGGCGAATGGCGCAGCTATGATTTCAATGGCATGCCTTTTGGTGACGAGGGCGGAAATGGCGGTATCTATTACCCGGTGACGTGGCAACCATCAGGCGGTGTAGGCGACTCCGGCTACGTCTGGTCCGATGATTCCCGCTGGCGCATCGACACGCCCGAGACGCCCGACTCGATCCTGGCCTTTATCATCTATCGCGAGTGGATGGGCGCCAGCGCCCTAGATCTCCGCAACGCCGTCATGTCGGTCAACCTTCGCGGCGATGATTTCGACCTCAAGGGCGCGACGATCAACTTCTGGGTACTGAACAATACGCTCGGGGTGCGATACCACTACACAGGCGCTCCATTAAACTTCACCTCTGGCGCCTGGGGTTCGAGCCAGAACGTCAAGCTACTCAATGACTCGTCGATGTGGACTCTGAGCTGGCAACGGTACGCGGACACGGTGACCAACCTCGATACCGTCCTTGGTGGCGTCGACAGCTACGGTTTCTCGTTTCTGCATTTTCCCCACGGGGTTGAAGTGACCGGCCGGTTCGCGATGGACCAACTGGTGCTTTCTTCGGTACCAGAGCCCTCGGGCTTTCTCATGCTCGCCCTGGGCGCTGGCTTTCTGGGCGGCTGGTCCCATCTCCAGAATGGTCGACGGGCTCAAGGAGTGTCCGGCAGCTCCTCAGGCTGACGGCGGGAGCGCGTCGAGCAAGGCTTGCAGGCTGCGCCGCACTTCGGCGTCCGGGATGTAGTTGGCGTTCTCATCGGGCAAGCGTGCCAGCCAGCCCAGCACCGGCGCGCTTTTCGCGATCCGAGCGACGCGCACTTGTGGAATGCGCGTGGGCACGGTGATGTCGGCGTCTGCCAAGAGTTCCTCAAACATTTTCTCTCCAGGGCGCAGGCCCGAAAACGTGATCGCGATCTCGCCGGCCGTATGCCCCGCCAGCCGAATCAGATCCCGAGCGAGATCCGCGATCCGCACTGGCTCACCCATATCCAGTACCAGCACCTGCCCGCTCTCCCCGATCGCGGCCGCTTGAAGCACCAGCCTTGCCGCTTCCGGTGTCGTCATGAAGTAGCGGATCATGTCCGGGTGCGTCACCGTCACCGGGCCGCCGCGCGCGATCTGCTCCTTGAACTTCGGGATCACGCTGCCGCTGGAGCCCAGCACGTTGCCGAAGCGCACGGCCATGAACCGCGTGCCGGGGTGTTCACCCGCGAGCTGACTGATCACGAGCTCGGCCGCACGCTTGGTCGCGCCCATCACGCTGGTCGGGTTGACCGCCTTGTCGGTGC
>Ga0315902_10002327_pt1 | contig 29715 bp, 19 predicted proteins | sample LakEriMetagenome_9_FD_203523 | JGI IMG/M metagenome (GOLD analysis project Ga0315902, IMG submission 203523) | Freshwater fungal communities from buoy surface, Lake Erie, Ohio, United States - Buoy 12 MA117 | ecosystem: Environmental > Aquatic > Freshwater > Lake > Lake biofilm | place: USA...
GAAGTCATTCCTGCTGATATCCAAATGATCGCGGCAGACCGGCTGACCATCAATGGCCATTCATTGCCTGCGCTTTACCCCACTGCGCCTGCGCAGACTATACAAGCGAGCGATATCGCCGAGTGGATGAACAAGGCGGTTGAGAATGATGACCCGCCGGTTGCTGTGAACGCCACGACCACCACAACGGATTTGTCGATTGATCCGGAAGAAGGTTTGTATATCAACGGCGCTGCTATTCCCGCGGAGAGCGGCCGTACGCTGGCTAGCTTGGTTCTACAAATTAATTCGCAATATGCAAGCGACGCTAATGTCTTCGCCACGCTCAATGATGCCGGCGACGCCTTAGTACTAACTAATGCCGAAGGGTATGGTGGTAATGATATTTGGGTCGGCGGTATGGACGACGACGGCGATATCACCACATCCGTTGGCTATCGCGGCATGCTTAACTTTGGCGAACTTAGCGACATCACCATCGGCTATGGCACACAGGGCAGGGCAGGCGATTTAGCGCCGCTCGGTCAGCCCCTGGGTGAGTATTTCAACGGGCTGATGCCTATTATTCCGACCGCTGCACGTATTGGTAGCACCCGCATTCCGGCTGGTGTGGAATCGATTGCTGCAAACACCCTCACACTAAACGGTGTCACGCTGGGTGGCATTGATTACAACCGCCCGCTCAAAGCACCTGATCTTGCCGCATGGCTGAACGCCACCGGCTCGACCTTGGAGCCACCAGTCGTGGTGCGGGGCGTGAACCAAATCAAGGCCAACGCCGCGCTGATTGAAGAAGGCTTGGATGAAGATCGCTCGCTGGTGGTGAACGGCGTGAGCATAAGCGGTACAGGTACTGGCGGAATCTTCGTATCGACCCAAGAGATCGCTGCTGCCATCAATGGTGCTGAAACCGGCCGGGTGGTAGCAAGCGCAGGCGCACTAAACTTGTCGCGTAGCCTATCGATTAATGGGACGGTTATCACGGGATCTGGAGCGAATGGCACCTTCCTAGATAGCGACGAGTTAGTGTCGGTGGTCAACCTGTATGCAACTTTTATTGGAACGGGCGTCACGGCTGAGAAAGATAGCGTGACAGGAGACATCACGCTTTCGAATGCGAATGGTGAAGATATCATCATTGGCCCGCTCGATGAGGGTAATGCATTGGGTGTGGCCAGTGGTACTTATTCCAAGGTGTATGCCGAGATGGATAAATTCGGCAACCTATTAATCAGCAATGGCAGCGGTGCGGATATCTCAATCTCGACATTGTCTGGCGGCGCCAATATTCTTGGTGTTAGTAATGGTACCTATCGCGGCACCATAGAACTTGGTTCAGACGAAGAGATCCGGTTCGGTTTTACCGATGAGCATGTGGAGTCCGGCCCGGCCGAACTCGCCAAACTGGGTCTGCGCACCGGGATCTATATTGATGGTGCGGTACAAGAAGATTTACTGGTATTCGTTTCAGCAGGCTCGGGCACAATTGCCGGCAGCTATGATGCCAGCATGGCTGATCCTGCATCGCTTAATACCAAGCGCATCGAGGCGCTGCGCGCAGAAAAATACGACGTCACATTCACATCAGAGAAGCAATACCAAATTACCTGGCGTAATCCATCGACCGGTGTAATGACGGTGCTGGCTGAGCGTGAGTACGACCCCAAGCAAGGTATTGAATATCGTGGTGTGCATCTGATGCTGAATCGCCCGCCAGTGTCGGGCGACACCTTCCTGATCGACGGTAATCAAGACGGTACTGGCAATAACCAAAACATGCTCGACATCGTTGCGCTTCAGACCAAAGGTGTGGTCGGTGGCAGCGGCGGTCGCACGATTTCACAGGCGTATGAGGAGCAGCTGGGCCGAGTAGGTAACTTCGCCAGCCAAGCCAAAATTGCACAAGACGCCTTGAAGGTCGTGAATGATCAAGCGATTGAGTCGCGCGATAAAGTTTCCGGCGTCTCGCTAGATAGCGAAGCAGCCGATTTGATTCGGTTTCAGCAGGCGTACCAAGCCTCAGCCAAAGCTATGCAGGTATCGGGCGATTTATTCAATGCCATCTTGCAGGCGGCGCGCTAGTACAAACAATGAGGAGGGACGATAAACCATGACACAGATGTCGACTAGCTTGAAGTTTGATCGGGCCATCGCACAGATGGGTGTGACACAGGACCGGGTCGCCAAGACTCAGATGCAGCTCACCACCTCCAAGCAAATCGTAAAGCCCAGCGATGCGCCGGAAAAATCTTCACAAATCACCCGGCTGAGATCAGCCATCGAACGTCAAAATAGCTACATCGATACCATGAAGCAGGTCAAAGACCGGCTATCTCAGCAGGAAACGGCGCTTAATGGTGCAACTGATGTTATGTACCGTCTAAAAGAGCTTACGGTACAAGCTGCCAATGATACGTATTCTGCTGCTGACCGTAAGTCGATCGATATCGAAATTCGGGAGCTTCGTGACCAGCTGCTTTCACTTGCCAATACACAGGATGTCAATGGCAATTATGTTTTCTCAGGAACGCGCGTCGGTAAGTTAGCTTTTTCAACAAATGAGCAAGGCCGAATTATCTATCAAGGTGATCAGACGGTTGCCGCCGCAGGGATTGGCGACCAAGCCAGCGTGGATAGCAATCGTCCCGGAACCCGCCCCTTCGATAAGATCGTCAGAACTGGCGAAGACGGAAAGCCCATCCCCGTGGGTTTCTTCGAGTCAATCCAAGATTTGTCCGCTGCACTCCAAGCTAACGACTTCAAGAGCATCCAAAGGTCAGTGAGCGAGATGACAACTTTGCAGCAGAGCTTATCGGATAGTTTGGCATCCGTTGGCGCTGCTGCGAACAAAGTAGAAAACCAGATCAAGATCGCAGACGAAAATGTTTTAAGAATGAAAACACTTCTCTCGAATGCCGAGGACACAGATTACACACAAGCGATCACCAAAATGAACAAGGACATGCTTGCGCTAGAGGCGGCACAAAGTAGTTTTGCCAAGATCTCGCAGCTCAATTTATTCAACTACCTCAAATGATGATTGGCCCTAAAGAATTTGCTAGTCATGCCGATCACCAAGGGTGGTGATTAAAAGTTTAGCGCTTTAAGACCGAGGGATCAATTCGTGGCGATCACTAATTCAGTAACAGCAAGCTCTGCTACCGTGGCCTCTGCCGCTAGCGCGCTGAAAACCACATCACAAAAAAGTGCTGCTCAGGCGCTTATTAGTAAGTTGGGCTCGGGCTCGGGCGTTGACCTCAATTCACTTGCGACCAACTTGGTCGACGCTGAACGAGCGGCTCGCACAGCGCCGGTCAATAAAAATATTACTGCAGGTGAGGCTAGGGTGTCAGGTTATGCTGCGCTCAGTATGACAATTGATTCGCTAAAAACTGCATTCGATGCACTACAAAAGCCTTCTGGCGTTAATTTGGTATCCGCCAGCAGCAGCAATACAAGCGCGGTCTCGGTAACCGCGACTACAGGAGCTATCCTTGGTACCCATGAGGTCAGCGTCACGGCGAGAGCGCAAGGTCAGCGCAATCTCTCGACTGGCTTTGCAGCTACTGATACCAAGGTTAGTAATAGTGATTTTTATCTGCAAGTGGCCGTGAATGGGAAGACGAAAGGCGTTAAGGTCGCCGCTGCTAACGCTACCCCGTCGGGTATGGTCACAGCGATCAATAATGCGAAGCTGGGCGTGACCGCGCAGTTGGTCAATACTGGTGACGGCAGCGCTTCGCCTTATAAAATCGTTCTGAATGGCACAACTGGTGCCAGTAACTCATTTTCATTTTCTACGGATGATGGTACTGGTAAGAACGACCGACAGAAGATCACGTTTCGTACAGCTACAGCTAGCGGTACCTTCAAGATCGGCGATGTCAGTGTAAGCGTTAAGGCTAGCGATACAGCGGCGTCGATTGCCACTGCCGCAAAGGCTGCATTAGAAGCGGCTGACAGCAAGAATGGTGTCGTCGGCCGGACATATATGGTAAACGGCGATGCGCTAATGATCGACTATACCCTCACTGATGGCAATATGGACCTAGTCACGGTGACTGACCCGCAGCTGACGCGCGCGGTCACCACGGGACAGGCCAATCCTGAGCGGATACAGGCATTTAGTCTCGGGACACCGCTTTCGGCGGTAGAGCTACCCAAGGTGCAGGCGCTGACTTTCGGCGATGCAAGCGCCAACGGAACCATCAGCCTTGGTGGGGTGAGCGTTGCAGTTCAAGCGGGCGATACAGCCTCCCAGGTTGCAGCAAAAGTACTGGCTGCTTTTCAGGATCCAGTTAACAGTGCTTCTCTCGGCGGAAAGCAATTAACCGATCTGGGTGGCGGCATTTTAAGGGTCAGCTATCCCTTTTCCGATGGTGACGCGAGTTTGGCGTATGCCGACGACGCTACACCGACCGGCGTTAGCGTTTCCGCACAAACGACCCAAGTATTTACACGTAAAACGTCTCTTGTAGACGTTAACTTCAGCGACTTGAAGCAGCAAGCGAGAGATACGGAGTTTACGCTTAACGGAATCACAATGCGTCGCTCGAGTAACGCTGTAAGCGATGCAATTCCCGGAGTTACGCTGAATCTTTTGGGAGCTACCGTACAAAATAGCCCGGTCCTTGTGACCATCAACCGAGATACCAATACAGTTCGGGAAAAGGTCAAGGCTTTGGTAGAGGCGTTCAATATGACCATCTCCGATCTGAAGGTTCTATCTGGCCCAAAGAATACTGAGGACCCGACTGACATCTACAGTGGCTCGCTACAGAATGAATCTACCGTTCAGGTCATCAGAACACAGCTGCGCCGACTGGTACTAGATAACTCAACGTCCCCCGGGACTAGTGTCAAGGCTTTAAGGGACATCGGTGTCTCAATCGACAAAAACGGCATATTGACTTTCGATGAGGCCGGATTCGATACGGCTGCTACGAATGGTTTCGACGAAATCGTGACCATGCTAACGGCTAACAAGGAGAGCAAGAGTCAGTTCACTACGCTCACTCAGGGTCTTGCAGGGGACGCTGTCAAACGATTAACGGACCTAACCAAGCCCACAGGCTATATTCAAACGCAATCGAGTAGTGCCCAAAAGAACGTAGACCGCTACAAAGAGCAACTCGAACAAATCGAGGCGCGCCTGAAAAGACTTCAAGAGCAATACACCAAAACATTTGCCAACTTAGACACCCTGGTGGGCTCCATTAGTAGCCAACGTACGAGCTTGAAATCAACATTTGATGCGATGCTTAAGACAGGCAGTAGTTAAATAAGTGACAGTAATCTCCGTAACTCGCCCTTAAAGCGGCTAAAGTTTGCCGCCCCAATGCCGATCTTCGCAATGAACGATCGGGATTTGTGTGTGTTTGCGCCTCTCGACGTGGCTGAAGTTTTGGCCTTTGCGGCAATCTGGGGGTGTTATGTCCAATCCAATTCGAATTAGTGCAGGTAATGCGGCTTTGGCAACGGCCGCAATGCCCCAGTCATCTATGTCAGGCCCAAGTCAAGGGGAGCCGAACGTACAAGGACCGAGCGCCAAGCCTTCGGCTGGATCGAAGTCGACAACGAGCTTCGATCCGCAAAAGCTACTTTCCCAAATGCAGGAAATTGTAGACAGGCTTAACGAACAGATGAGAGACCATAACCGAAATCTCGGGTTTTCGATTGATCGAAAGATCAACACTTTTGTCGTAACCGTCCGGAACTCTAATACCGGCGAGATAGTCAGGCAGATCCCGAGCGAGGTAGTGGTCAAAGTAGCCCACAGCCTGGAGGAGATGAGGGGCCTCTTGTTTAACGAAAAGTTATAAAAAAAGGCAAAAGGCTGTCAAGTTTCAAAAAAAGTTGTCGATTCATGGGGTAACAGAAGGAAATAAGACTTTCTGTGAGACTGATGCAGGAGCAAGCCGTGTGATAGGGCAGTAACGCCAAGCGGTGTTGTAACAGCACAGCCTTTTTTGAAAAGTTCAATTTTCATTTAGGAGTAATTAACATGCCTGTCATCAACACCAACGTTAAGTCGCTTGTTTCTCAATCATCACTGATGAAAAATGAGCGCTCACTCTCCACATCAATGGAGCGACTCTCCACTGGTAAGCGTATCAACTCAGCAAAAGACGATGCTGCTGGCTTGGCTATCGGTACTCGCATGGAAGCGCAAACCCGCGGCCTGACCATGGCTATCAAAAATGCTAACGACGGTATCTCGCTGGTACAAACCGCAGAAGGTGCAATGGATGAAGTATCCAACATCCTGCAGCGTATGCGTGAACTGGCTGTTCAGTCGGTTAACGGCACCAACAATGCAGCCGACCGCCGCGCAATGGACGATGAGGTCAAGCAGCTAAAAAGTGAAATCGAGCGTATTGCAACGACCACGGAGTTCAATAGCATGAAATTGCTGGATGGCTCCTTCCAGAAGAAAGTCTTGCAAATAGGTGACAAGGGTTATCAGACTATGCAGCTGGATGTGGCATCAACCAAGCTGCAAGACTTAGGTATGAGTCCCGGGTCATTCGGTGGCAATATCATGGTCAGCAACCGAATTGCGTTGGCCGCAGTAGACAAGGGTGACATCCTGATTAACGGTCAGGAACTAAACAAGATAGCAGCTTTGGATGACATCGAAGACGTTATCAATAATATCAACACCAATGTTGATAATGTCACTGCTTCTGGCTTTAACACCGTCGTTGCTAAAAATATTGGTAATGGTGTAACCGCAGACGGCGATTTCCAGATCAATGTTACCGGTCTCGGTGCAACCAATGCGACAACTTTTAAAATTAGCGCTTCCAATAGTATGGACGAGCTGGTCGCAAACATTAATGCCGAGGCTGGTGGTCTGGTACAAGCAACCAAGGACGAAACTGGTCGGTTAGTTTTGTCGAACACTACCGGTGCCACCATCTCCATCAACGATTTGTCAGGATCTGGTGTTGGTCGCTACGATGGTGGTTCGGGATTCCTGGAGGCCGGCGCGTCTGGAACTTATACGGATTCCGTGTTTAACGGCTTTCTGAAGCTTGAATCCAAAGATGGTTCTCCTATTCGCGTAGAGCGTGGTAACAAGGGAATGGTTTCGCCAGGTGCATTGTCTGATCTCGCGACCCTAGGCTTCCGTGAAGTTACTACAGAGCCAGTGAATGAAAATTATGTCACAACTGGTTTAGCACTTACGTCCGCGGGGGTAACCGGAACTTGGAACAAAACTGACCTTACTATCAATGGCATTGAAATTTGGGATGAGACGCTCGAGACGAACAGCTTCCAGGGAAAGTTAAATGCAATCAATAACTTCACCAAAGAAACTGGTGTAAGCGCATCGGCTTACTTCGAGAAGTCGTTCGACATGACGGATGTGACGTTTCCGAGCGATCAGGCTGTATTGATTAATGGTACCCAGATTGAGCTCGGTGCGAGCTTGTCGGATTTTGCCGATAACGTCAATGCTGCAACCGGCTCTACAGGTTTGGTAGCGACGATTAATGGTAAAAATTTGACCTTATCAGGATCAAATGTTCAAACAACGCGAATCCAGCTAGTTAACCCTGACGTTACAACAGCGCTCACCTCGGCCGTAAGTGCTAAAACTGCTACCACATCGGCGCAACGTACCATTACAATTAGTTCAGCTGATGTGGTTGTTGGACGGACGATTGAAATTCGAGTCAAGGGTAGTGGCGCAGCATCTGCTCAGACCTTTGCCGCCGCGTATACCATTCAACTCGGTGATACGAAGTCCAGCGTCGCTCGTGGATTAACAAATTCGATTATTGCAACAGCGTTCCAAGCGAACGGGCAAAAGGGTGTCGCCGGAACGACTTATGATGGGCTGTCTGCAACTGTGGTCAGCGCATCAAGCAACGTTATTACACTGTCCGCTGCTCTTGGGGCCTATGGTGATAAAGAAATTTCGCTGCACACCACCCATGCAAGACTACAAAATATCACCGTTAACTCGGATGTAAGTGATCCAGGCGCTGATTCTGCAGCAGCAGTAACAATCACAATTGCAAGTTCCGATGTTGTTGCGGGAAGAACGATGCAACTCTCCCTGTACCAAGGTGCGACGTCGGCAGACAATGTTGGTCGAACATTGACTGTCCAATATACAATTCAAGCAGGCGATGACAAAGATGATGTCGCAACTGCGCTTGCAGATGCAATCAAGGAGACCACACAAGGTACTTACGCTGGCATCGGTAGTGGTTACTCGGGCACTGCTGGAAGTGTTACCAGTGCTGCAGGGGCGATTACTATCGCCGCAAATGCAAATTATGGACTCTCCTACGGTAACATAAGCTTTATCAAGCCAGCATTGGGAGGTACGGCCACGCATTACGGTGCTATCCGTCTCGATTCAAACAATAATCAGCCAATCTCGATTGCACTTGGCGATTCCGCATCTGAGGCAGAGCACGGCTTCTTTGAGATGAATGTTGGAGCGGCTGACTTTGAAGTCAACAAGCCAACACTTGGCGTGGCATCTGGCTCTTCACTCACCGGGTTGACAGTGGCTACTGCTGGCGACGCAACCAAGGCGATTGGCGTTATCGATAATGCTATCGAGAAGGTCAGTTCCGCAAGATCTTACCTAGGTGCGGTTCAGAACCGGTTAACCAGTACGGTCAATAATCTAGATAACATCGTGACAAATACGCAAGCTTCGAAGAGCCGCATTATGGACGCGGACTACTCGAAAGAGACAGCGTCGCTGGCCCGTGCGCAAATCATCCAGCAAGCTGCAACTGCGATGCTTGCGCAAGCAAACCAGCAACCTCAAGGTGTACTGGCACTGCTCAGATAATCGGAGTGGTTCGAGAGTTAGAAGCCAGGGTAGAAATACCCTGGCTTTTTTTATTTTTTTTCCAAACTACTGTACCGGGGGAACTTTACGCCGTTTAATCGAGGCTAAAGCAGCGATCAAGTAGATACTTAGCGAATCCCATGTTACCGTTCACAACGCAGTGCTCCCAAGATGTAGTCACGCTTTGCCGAACCAATCAAAGCGCTGATCGATGAGGCTCCGCCCTTTGACAAAAGGACAGTCGCGCACCTGCTTAATTTCAACAAGAACACCGTGCAGCGGAGTCTCCAGCTAAAAAGCAGGCAAGTGAAGAAGCGCCTGCTGGGTTGGCGGCCGCGGATTGAAGCCTTGCCGTCTGTAGCCAGGCAACCGAGTGAACACTGGTCGACCGATTTATGTCGGGTCCGGGCTGACCGCGATGGCTAGATAGTATTAGTCTTGGTGATCGAGTGCCATACGCGGTAACTGTTGGGTTGGTATTTGTCGCGTTCCGGCAAAGCCAAAACCGCCGATATGGCTTTGGAGCAGGCGTTGATCACTTGGTTTGGCACATCGGGGCGCGTGTCTACACCGGATCTCTTGTGGTAATCATCCCTCAGCAAAACGGGATGATCGAACGGGTCATCAGAACATTGAAAGAACAATGCATGCATCGACACCAATTCGACACGCTACAGCATGCTGGCAGCGTAATTGCCGGCTGGATCAGCTTTTATCACCACCGGCATCCGCGTCAGGCATTGGGCATCAGAACACCCGCTTAGGCTTTAGCATTAGCGGCTTAAAGTAAGCAGAACCCGATGGATCATTACAGTCGTTCAGAGATTAATCAGCAGGTCAGCTGCTTTGGGGATAAGGGCCGAAACCGGCTCGTCATCTGAGGTTTGTAAAAGAGTCACGTAGGGATAGGCCGGATATTGCTCAGTACCGAAACTGGTCCAGTTTTTTCCTGCTAATAAAATTGTTGGGGTTCCAACCGAGGCGGCTATTGTCGTAACCGCTGTACCTACGGTAACAACAACATCCATTAAACTACTTAAAGCAAACAGGTCTTCAAATGAGTCCTTGTAATTTATATCTGGCCACCAATTGATATGTATGCCGAATTGCTTATTGGCATTTCTCACCTCTTCGGAAAAATCTCCATACTGCAAGTTGAAAAAATCAATATCGTCTCGGCAGGAAAAAATATCTTTCCAATCAGATAGCGACGTGTAGTTGAGATTCCTCATCGTTGTAAGACTTCCGCTCCTCCAGCAAATACCGACCTTCAGGCGCCCTGGTGTTGCCCCAATCCGTCTTTTATAGAAATCAACTAAGTTGGTATCAGGAGAAATTATTTTTTTGGCTCGATCAAAATCAGATAAATCTTGCCTGAACATACCGAACATACTTCCTATCGGACAATGAAACAAAAAATCGTTGAAGAGTGGTGAAAAATTGTTTTCTTTGTCAAAGGCTTGGGCCCTAAAACGGATTCCCGGAAATGATCTTGAAAGCGGCGATACCAATCGGTGGTCACACTCCACGATTATATTTTTCGCCTGCAGTTCAGCTTCAGGTAGGCAAGATAGAAATAATAGTTCATCACCAACTCCCTGCTCCTTCCAGATTAGAAGGGGCTCATCAACTGAAAGTGGCCTACCGTCCCATTGGGCTACGGCGAAAGTCCTTTTTGGGGTGCGGCCTTGAGGTAGACTTGGGTAGAACCCAGCATCGTACAGTTGCCAGCCTTCGCGTAGCTGGCCAATTTTGAGAAGAGAGATACTTTTGTAAAACTTTGCCTCTTTTTCTTTCGCAACTAATGATGGGCCTGTGCGATTGATCACCTCATCGTAATAGGTGATCGCTTTTTCATTCTGATTTTTAATTCCTGCTATCACCCCGAGGTTTATCATTGCAGTAAGTTGATTTTGATCTAGCAGTAGTGCTGTCTCAAATGCATGTTCCGCGTCATCCATTCGGTTACATGCTTGGAGGCAGGCTCCAAGATTCACGTATGCGCCTGCTGAAGTTGGCCTAACTGCGATTGCCCTCATTGCGTATTCCAACCCTTTCACATCTTGACCTTGAAAGCCAGCTAGTGTACAGAGATTGATCCAGGAATCGAAGTGACTTGGGTTGGACTCGACAGCTGATTTCAGGGCACTTTCAGCTTCTGCATATCTTTGAAGGTGCATTGCTGCTAGTGCGAATCTGTTTAAAACATCCGGATCATTTTTGAGGATCTCCTTGATTTCCAAAAAAATCTGGTATGCCTCCCAGTAATTTCCTCGCTTAAATTCAATAACGCCCAGATTACTTTTTATTTCCGCATTAGTATGACCCTTAGACAGCATTTCATGCAAAATTTCTTGAGCAGCATCTAATTTCCCAAGCTTTATAAAATTAATAGCATTAGAAAATTTTTTCTCGCTTATTTGCGTTTTATTCATTTTGATGTTTTAAAAATAAATTTTTTTGATAAAAGATATTTACCTATATTGCGGTAATCTATACGCTCTTTTTAATATTGTTCGAGTAAATCATCGCAGAAAATCTTTTCTTTTTTCTGTCGGATTAACTAGATTTAGGTTTGCTGGTGTACCTCTAAGCACATCAGAGACTAAGGTTTTACCAATTATCTTTTTTAGCTCGCGCGGCGGTAATCCGAACCCGGGACGAATGCTTTTGACTGCATCGGTGGTCACGATATCGCCTCGCTTGAGATCTTTCACGAAATACAGCGAGCGACGGAATTGTACGTTTCCTTGTTCGCTCGACTTGCGTCCGTAATCGATATGACCAAGCGCTTCCCAAGCAGTTTTTGCGCTCTTGCAAAGCGATGCAAATTCGTCGGGTTCGAGTGAAAAACTATCATCGGGACTATCGCCATTGCGATCGAGCGTGAAATGCTTCTCGATGATAGATGCGCCGAGTGCCACCGCAGCAATTGCCGTGCTGTTGTCGAGGGTATGGTCTGACAAGCCGGTAACGAGTCCAAACCGCTGCATCATATCTGGTAGCGTCCGTAGGTTGTAATCAGCAGCGGGAGCAGGATAACCACTTACGCAGTGAAGAATAGCAATCTCGTTACAACCACCTTCGTATGCAGACTCAATAGCTTCAGCGATTTCCTCTGCGTCAGCCATTCCAGTTGAGATGATCAACGGCTTTCCTGTGGACGCGGCATAACGGATTAGTGGCAAGTCGATGGCTTCGAATGAAGCGATCTTATAAGCAGGGGCATTGAGGTCTTCGAGTAGATCAACGGCACTCGTATCGAAAGGTGAGCTGAAAATCGTAATGCCGAATTTGCGTGCGTGCGCAAAAAGTGGTGCATGCCAGTCCCACGGCATATGGGCTTCCTGATAAAGATCGAAGAGTGTACGGCCATCCCAAAGTCCGCCAGTAATACGGAATTCCTCCCGGTCGCAATCTATGGTGATGGTATCCGGGCGATAGGTTTGGAGCTTGACTGCGTCAGCTCCGACCTGATGCGCAGCTTCGATGATGCGCAAGGCATTGTCGATACTACCGTTATGATTTGCGGACATCTCGGCAATAACATAGGGCGGGCAATCCGCTGCGATTCGCCGTCCGTTGACGAAAATTTCTGCATGCTTTTTCATGCCGCTACTCCTTGAGTATGTTCCCAGTCCTCGCGTAGTAACTCGAAGCTTATTAAGACGGTAGTTCCCGCGCGAGCATCGTTGTCTTCTTGTAGGCGGAATCCAAATTTTTTGTGGAAGCGTATCGAGTTCTGGTTTTCGGGTAGTGATCGGCCGGCGATGCAATGCAGGCCTAGGGTATTAAAAGCGTACTCCAGTGCTAGCCTACCCAGCAGGTTGCCGCTACCTTTTGGGGCGCCGGGTGCTACATAAAATCCCCATTCGGGGGATGAGCTTGTCTGAATGCCGGTGAATTGAACGAAGCCGAACGGATGACCTTTTGCCTCGGCAATTAGCAGTGCACGGTCAGGATTGTCACGCTGCCGCTTAAACCAATCCGCATGTACCTGTGGTGAGATTTCTTCTGAATGGATCATGCAGCGGCGTATCTCTAGTGTATTCCGCCAAACTAGCACCTGATCCAAATCGCTTTCGCGCATAGGTCGAAGTCGAGGAGTGGTTTCATATAGCATCAGGGCAGCGAGATTTTTCGTACCACTTCCATCGGTAATTGATGCGCAGGATAGCGACGCAGATTGCAAAACTTCGCTATTGAGGAATTGTGTGATTGCATTTTTTACGCTCGACGGTTCGAACGGATCAAGACTGGCAAGAATTGCGCTACCGCTGGCAGCCAACGCTTGGGCACCAGCGATCTGGTTATCAGCGATGGGGATGATGATCGATGGTAAGCCGACACAGCAGCGCTCTAGTGCTGAACTCCCGCCAGCGCCTATAGCCAAATCGCAGTCTTCCATCAGCGCCGCCATGTCCTCTACATCGATTAGCACCTTGGTGGACCACGGCATCATCTTGGCTAGCTGTATGACATTATCTATATGCGGTGCATACGGCCCCAGAACAACAGTGATCATTACTTTCTCGGGCAATTTGCATGATGTCAGATCGTGAAGAATGGCCGCGCTGGCATTATGTTGATCGACGCCACCCATGTTAATCAGGATATGGCGCAGCCCTAGCCTGTGGCGCTGCAGGCTAGCTTCTCGTCTTGCACCAAATTCGTTACGAAGCAGGGCGTACTGAGGACCGGCAAGTACACCACATTTGTTTGGCACTAGATTGCTATAGTCGCCGGGGGTACGTCCAACATTTTGGTCAAGTAGCCTGTCGGCGTAATGAGGACGATTCGCTAGATCATCGATGACAAGAACCTGACGGCAACTTCGTTTGACAAACACTTCCCACTCTACGCCTATTGCATAGTGATCTACCACCATCCAGTCGATGTCAGATCCGATGGCTGCCACGGTTTGTGCTGCATCAGTTTCCCAGTTTTCGCCGATCCGAGGATCGTAGCCTGGTGTCTTAGTCTCCGTCGATAAGGCGGTAGGTAGTGCGACAACATCGAAGCCAATCTTTTTAATGTTCTCTACCAAATTGCCTTCATGCAGACGGCAAACAAAAATGCAAGTCGATCCCCGCTCGCGCAATTCACTCGCGAGCGCTAGGCATCGCATGACATGGCCGTTGCCTATGTCAATTGATGCGTCAGTTCGGAATGCAACTCGCACGGAAATTAGTCCTTTTTCTTCTCAAGAAGGAACCAAGTAATGTCATCCTGCGGAAAATTCGGGTCACGTCGATACGCGAAACCGTAATCGATCAGGCTCATGTTCGGGTAGAGATCCAGGATCTCTCCGGCGAAGTCGCGTTTGAATAGACGATCGGTATGGCCGCGATACGGAATCGCCACCGGTGACGGGTTGTAGTACTCGGCAACCAGCAGATAGCGTCCAGTAGCTGCGACCAGCCGCTCATAAATCTCAGGCAACACATCCGGATTGATATGGATGAGCACGCCTTTGATCAGCGTGAGATCCCAGGTACGTCTCGGTTCAAAGTCCAGAATGGACTGATTCATTACCTCAGCCTGCGGTAGCGAAGCCTTGAGTAGTGCAGCTGCCTGCGGATTTATCTCGATGGCATGCTGTTCCTGAAGCGGATAGAGCAGTTTCAGTGCCTTCAGATTCATGCCGATATTGGCACCAAACTCGATACATGAACCTGGCTGTGCGACCTGGTGCAGCGCCTTGCCGAAGAAAGCGAGATTCGAGGCCAGCAATTGATCACCCTGATTACGCTCTATGTAATCAGTACCGAATTCGCCGGCCCAGAAGGCCTCTTGTGTAGTTGCGTATTTTTTCATGGGCTCACTGTCCTTGAAGCAAAGATTGGTACATGCGCTCAGCTCGTTCCCAGTCATCGGGGGTGTCAATATCCACTGCACGCCAGGCTGGAATAGGAAGACCAACGCCACTGCGGTGGATGCGCGGGTTATGCGGCCAGGCTTCGCGCTTACCCCAATAGAACTGGCCAACATCATAAAAAGCTGGTTCAAGATCCTGGGTACGCATTAGCTCGAACTCAGGGTAAAGCGGGGACATGGCGCCTGTCTCGCTGCGCTGTAATGCGCGTTGTATCGCCGATGGAAAATCGGTGATTGGGAAACAATAATCCGCGCCTGTCTCCGTGAACAGAGCGAGCGCCGCTTTCAGATCATCAACCTGTATGAAAGGAACGCAGGGGTAGATGCAGCAGGCGATATCCACGGGCAGGCCATGCGCCTCGCAGGCGTCAATCGCATGCGCCACTACCGGTACGGTCGGCGTGTGATCATCCGATAATTCGGGTGGACGAATAAAGGGCGTTTGTGCGCCCAGGTCGCGGGCGATCGCAGCGATGTCATCATCGTCCGTAGACACGATGACATGTTCGAAAAGTCCTGAATCACGCGCAGCCTCAATGGCGTAGCCGATCATTGGTTTACCGCCGAAAGCGCGTATGTTTTTGCGCGGTATACGCTTGCTACCGCCGCGCGCTGGAATGATCGCGACACGGCTCATCGCACCGCCTCACCTACGCAGCGAGCGATGTAATCTTGCTGGGTGTCACTCAGGTCGGGGTAGAGCGGCAAGCTGATCGCTTGCGAGTAATACGTTTCCGCATCTGGAAAATCACCTGCATTGAATCCGAGCTGCTGGTAATAGGGCTGCAGATGCACTGGAATATAGTGCAGGTTCACACCCACACGCGCATCCAGCAGGCGTGCGAATACCTGCTTTCTCGTTGCGCGGCAGTTTGTCGGATCTAAACGGATAACATACAAATGCCATGCGCTGTCTGAGGTATCAGTTCTGCCTGGTAGGGTCAGCGGCAGGTCAGAGAGCAGGGTGTCATAGCGTTGTGCCAGTTCACGCCGGCGATGCACGAAGCCACTCAGGCGAGACAACTGGCTCAACCCGAGCGCTGCCTGTAATTCTGTCATACGATAATTGAATCCCAGCTCGATCTGCTGGTAGTACCAGGGACCATCTGGTGCATGTGTCATTAGCGTAGGATCACGAGTGATGCCATGGCTACGCAGTCGCTGCATACAATGCGCGAGTTGCGCATCCTGGGTCAGGGCCATACCGCCTTCAGCGCTAGTGATGATCTTGACCGGATGAAAGCTAAAAACTGTTATGTCGCTGTAGCGGCAGTTACCGATGATTTCAGCCCGGTAGGTGGCGCCGATCGCGTGCGATGCATCTTCGATGATCCGGAAGCCGAATTCTTTCGACAGCGCATAGATCGAAGCCATATCGCAAGGTAGCCCTGCGAAGTGTACAGGTACAACAATTTTTGGTAGGCGACCAAGGCGTCGTGCCTCATGAAGCTTTTCTTCGAGTTTGGCTACGCTGATATTCGCCGTCACCGGATCGATATCAACAAAGTCGACATCTGCACCGCAGTAACGTGCGCAATTGGCACTTGCTACGAAGGTATTTGGGCTGGTCCACAAAACATCGCCTGGGCCAAGGCCAAGCGATAGGCAGGCAATATGCAAAGCGGACGTAGCGCTATTTACGGCAACACCATAGGCGGCGCCGCATTGGTGTGCGACAGCCTGTTCGAAGGTGGGTACGACTGGGCCTTGAGTCAGCCAGTCACTCCGCAGCACTTCAACTACAGCTTGGATGTCATCCTCGCTGATACTCTGACGGCCATAGGGGATGGTGGTGCGCGCATCCATGACTTACACCGGCTCGAAATGTGGATCAACGTGTATACGGATGAGTGAGCGAATTTGCTCGACCGACAGGAAGTCTGGATTGCTTCCCGAGTTATATGAGAAATATGGATCAACTGCTGTCGCAGCACGTTGCTCAAGATAGTCGCGAACTTTAGTTCCAGCTTGAAGGATCGCGTAATAAGCACCTAGGTCAACAGTATTCGGGCTATCGCTTGGTGTAATCATCTCTTCATGTAGCTTTTCACCGGGGCGAGTACCAACGATTTCTTGTTTACATCCTGGACCAACTGCCTCTGCAACATCAGTGATCCGGTAAGAAGGGATTTTCGGGACGAAAATCTCGCTACCGATTGCCTTCTCAAGCGCCCACAGCACCATCTCAACACCATCTTCAAGCGAAATGTTGAATCGAGTCATGTTGGGATCAGTAATTGGCAAGACGCCATTTTTTACTTTGCTCATAAAGAATGGAATTACTGAGCCACGCGAACCCATCACATTGCCATATCTGACAACGGAGAAACGCAGGTCTCTGTCGCCACGAAAATTATTCGCGGCGACGAATAACTTGTCGGAGCATAGCTTTGTCGCGCCATAAAGATTTATTGGTGCGGCCGCCTTATCGGTAGATAGAGCTACTACACGCTTAACGCTCATATCCATACAAGCCTCTATCAGATTCTGTGCGCCCATGATATTGGTCTTGATAAACTCAAATGGATTGTATTCCGCTGCTGGTACCTGCTTCAATGCGGCGGCGTGAACCACGGTATCGATACCCTCGAGTGCTCGTCGCAGCCGACGTTCATCACGCACGTCACCAATAAAGAAGCGAAGCGCTGGATATTCGTGAGCAGGGAATTCTTGCTGCATTTCGAACTGTTTGAGCTCGTCGCGGCTAAAAACGACCAGACGTTTTACCTTCGGGCAGTAGTCCAGCACCGATCGGATAAACGCCCTTCCGAATGAGCCTGTCCCGCCTGTCACAAGGATAGAACGGTCGCATATGTCTCGATTCTGGGCCTTTACTCGCATGTCCATAATTTGAAACCCCTCGTATGGTTTGGGCTTTTTTGAAATGGATAAATTATTTTGGAATTTATTCTATCGGTTAGCGTAATCCAAGAAACTTAGCCATAGTATTTCCGTCTTGCTTAAAGTACTGGCTGTAGTAGCGGAGCATTCCACCCGCGCAGTCATCGTCATTGGCTGCGACAACCTTTTGTAGTTTGTCGAGATCGATCACACCCTCTCGGCCATATTGAATCTTGCACTCCACCCAGGTATACCCAAGCTCTCGCAACACCGCCAGACGGTGATTACCCGCAGTGGCTTGGAAAACCCAGTCATCTCCTTCTTTGAGAAATTGGCCACGTATGAAACCATCGTCTGAGAGGTCGGGAAGGTAGCCCTCGGCACCCAATTTTTTGTAGATTTGAGCAAGCCGGGCTGATTCATTCCACACTTTTTCGTCTGTCTGCGGCCCACAGGAATAATTATCGAAGTCTGGGATTGTCGAGCCGGGCTGCTTTTCGATTCTCAGAGCGTCGACAAGATTGGTGTTTGCGCATGCTTCGATATTGTTGATCGCCATGTAATGCTTTGGACTCTGGCGGCCGAAAAGCCCCATGTCATCACCACCGAGAAGGCGGCTGGCCTCGTTGTAAGTTTTGGGCTTGAATTTTGTATAGTAGACAGAGAGCGGAGTTTTTTTAAAGTTCTCACGATTCATCTCTGATGTTGCCAACGTAGCCAATTGCGCGCTAAGAAAATGCCAGCCTCTCTGGTTAAATCCTTGCCAGAAATGGCCACGGCATTTCTCAAGTGGTATTTGGACGATACGGGAACGTGACGCCGTGAGCTCGTCTGGTGTCGATGGGGTGGAGAATTTAATACTTGTTTCCGTATCTTCGAATTCGAAAAGGTACAAAGGCCGGAATGGCTCTCGCTGCGGGAGGTAGTTGGCAGCGATTCCTAGATCGGTGAACCGGAAGGGACGCAGCCCATCGAACATTTTCAAGAAGTATTGGCGAATACTATTGAGATCATTTTCGGGGAACGGCATGGGGTGGCCGTATTTTGAATGGATGGTTGCAGGCTGAAAGAAGAACTGTCGGCGCGGTGCCATGAACAGCTTCTTCAGGAAGTCATTACCCATCTCTATGCCGAGATTGTTAACCAGCTGATGATGCACAGATAGCAACAGTAGTGTGTCGATATTTTTATATGAGTCGATGTCCTCCGGCTTCACCTTGTCATTAATGAAGTGGCAGTTATCCAGGTGCGATGCTTGTTTATGCTTTTGGGCGAGCGTATAAAACGCCGTGTTTGCCTCAATGCCAGTGACTTCATAACCACGATTAGCCAGGGCAATCGACACTAGTCCTTCGTTGCAGCCGATGTCCAGCACAGATTTACTCTTGCTAGAGACATGGGTAGTGATGAGTTTGATGTTGGCTTGCGAACCAAGGCGGTGCTGGTTTGATTGGTAAGACACATTTCCTCCGGATTCAGTTGTGGGTCGGCCGAACAAGGATGTGGGAAATCCGTCACCTATTGCCGGCTAAAGCTCTCGGGCGAATGCTTAGCAGTAATCGTGCCTATCCATTACAGGCAACTACAACACTACCGGTGGAATGAGCCGCAAAGCAGGGCGGCAAAGCAGGGCGAAGGTTTGCCACTGCGGCAAAACACTGCCTTCGGTAGTGTTTGTGCAATGCCATGCTGCGGCTGTAGCTCTATAAAGGACATCGCTAGTCGTAATTAAGCGGCATGCGTTGAGTTTTTTTTGCTGGCATCCGATTTGCTAAAGAGGTTGCGTACGGAATTCAGAGCGTTGGGGCAGCGACGTCTCGGTCCGGTTGATCGCAGTACAACCTTATAAAGAACACAGGAGTATTAAATGTCAAACCTCGCCCAAGTCATGATTTCCATGGCCGACAACGGCCAAGCCTTTAACATGTCCCAAGTATCGCGATTCTCCCCAGAGGAGTTCCGCATGGCCATCCAGGCGTTGATGGGAGAGGATAGAGATGCACTTGCTTACGCTCTCGGCGATGCTGGCCTCGCGCTCTATCCAGATAACGAGGACATTCTCGCCATCACCAGCTTGCTTGCAGTAGTGCGTGAAGATTGGGCTCAGGCTGTTGATTTACTGCAGCAGTTGATTGAGCAGCAGGGCGACAAAGCAACTGTCTTTACCCATTCGATGTTGATTCGTGCCTTGCGTTGCAACTTGGACTTGGCAGATGCATTAACAGCAGCTGGATACGCCTTAACCCTGTTCCCAAATCATCCCGAATTAGTAAAAGAGTATGACGCGCTCGCCGAGGTGCTGGGGTTGGGCGCTGTGCGGAAGTAAATTAATGAAATGAAAACAAAGCTGACGACTCGCCTGGTGGCAATTGCGCGGCAAATCACTGCCGGAATACCGACAGAATTTGCCGGGCGCTGATTAAGCAGAGTCAGATGCCAAGTGAAGAAGTTTTAACCTATTGAAATTAAAGTAGTTTTTTTCTGGCACATGAATTGCTTGTAACTGCTTAAAGGCGGAATCATCCGCGAGTTAAATTGCAGCACCAAGTAGCCGGAAGGAGAAACCGAGCATGGGTGTCATAAATACCAATATCAAGGCATTGTTCTCTCAGCATGCGCTGAGGCAGACAGAGGGTTCAATGTCAAAAGCGATGGCGCAGCTATCAACCGGAAAACGTATTAATACGGCCGGAGATGACGCTGCGGGTCTCGCGATTGCGACAAGAATGACGCACCAGATCCGGAGCTTGGATCAGGCTGTGCGGAATTCCGCTGACGGCATATCGCTGATTCAGACCGCTGAGGGCGCTACTAACGAAATCACCGACATGATGATTCGCATGCGTGAGCTTGCGATTCAGGCGGTGAACGACACTAATGCGAATGAGCAGCGTAGCTACCTGGACCTCGAATTCCAGCAACTCAAGCAAGAGATCGTTCGGGTTGCCGAGACGACGGAATGGAATGGTTTCCCTGTTCTTAGTGGCGAAGCCGGTGAGCGCGTTGGGGAGATGCCTGTTTACAAGGCGACGTCAGTAAGTCATTTTGGTGATGTATTTATTAATCCGACAACCGTTCGCACGATGTCGGGGACGCAGAATAGTGACGGTGTTGGCGAGAAACAAGAGGTGAGCTTTGCCGCAGTGGTGCCAGCCACAGGTGCTGCTGGCCTGATTAAGATTGCTGGCATCGAGATAAACGTTGACGCCTCAAATTTCACAGACCTTTCAACCTACCTGACATTCGTAAAGGATCAACTGACCGCAGATCCTCAGTTTTCTCCGGACTCGGGCCGTAGTGTCACAGTTAGTGACGGTGATAAGCTGGTATTTACCTATGCAGCAACCGATGGTGATGTTGATGCAATCGTAGTCTCGCCGCATCCATTCACTACTGGTCCGTCGGGGACTAATGATGTTCGTAAGGCTGTGACTGATATTTCAGAGCGTTTTACGAGTAGTAACGGAAAATTTCTCAAGAGCGGCTCGCTGAATATTGAATATGCTGGCGGCTCAACTATCGAAGCGCGGTTCGTGACAGATGTTGGCGAGAGTACCCTTATGACTGGGTCGATCGACACCACTACAGGGAAGATTACCTTTGATCCTGCGGACAATTTCAACGGCACTATCTTATCTGGGTCAATTGAATATCAGCTAAAGGATTCAACCGGCACGGCGGTAACAGACCTTGATACTGGCAATCGTGAATTCTCTCTGGCCGTTCGGGTTGAGGGAAGTATTCCCGCCCTACGTGCTGGCGATCTGCAAATTAATGGCGTCGAGATTGGACCATCAAGCGCGGATGACGACAAAGCGTCGCCTCCGAATAACGCCTCTGGCAGTGCCATCGCTAAAGCAGCTGCGATCAACCGCAGAGCAATCGACACTGGCATGACGGCGGGCGAAACGCAAACCATCGCTATTTCTGGCTTACCCAAGCCAGGTACGGTAGTGATTGGTGGTGTTGCAGTTCAAATCACTAGTGCAGAGAGTACTTCGGTGCTCGCTACAGCAAAAATTGCTGCAACCCTCAAAGCAAGTGATGCGTTTGGCAGGGAATCTGGTCGTACTGTGAGCTATGCGCCTGGTAGCACTACGCTAGTGATTGATTTCGCGCCGAACGAGGGTGATGTTGCCAAGCTAACTATGAGCCCGGGCACGACAGAGCTGAATAGCCTGATCGAAACCACACGACAACACTCGACCATGCTACCGGGTACAGGCGTATTTGCGAAGGTGAACCAAAACGTATTTACCGGCCAAGCGATGGAATCATCGTCAGTGGTCACGGGTACGGTGTTCATCAACGGCTACTCGACCCCCGACGTCACAACAATTCTAAACAACCCGCGTCAGACTCGTGCTCAGGTGGTCACTGCAATCAATGCGATTAGCGATAAAACCGGCGTCAAGGCAGTTGATACTGGATTTGATTCGCAGGGCGTGACATTGTTGGCGGCAGATGGTCGAAATATTGAAGTTAGGTTTGAAACTACAGCGAACGCTGAAGTATTTGGTAAGCGACTGGGCCTTCGCCAGGGCGTTCAAAGCTCGACAATTTCACTAGAGTCGAAGATTCAGACACCTGTACTGTTGTCATCATCATCGACAGGCGATATTACGCGTGCTGGACTAATCGAAGGTAATTTCACCAAGAATCAATCGGTAGTGAATAGTGACGAGCGGCCTCCGGTGCTTTCGCCGGTGGCTCAGTCTGATGCTATTACGATCACCCGCTCAGCAGAATTGACGGTTGGAGAAAAATTCTCGGTTACCATCAACGGTCGAACGTATACGCATACCGTAGCAGCGACCACGGAGAGTGCACAAGCCATCCGCGATAGCCTGATGGCCAAGGTGAATGCTGACTCCGACGTCCTTGGGGTGACTGCATATAAAGGAAGTACAGAGGGGGAGGTGCTGTTAGAGGCAAATACACCGGGCGTTCCTTATACCTTCGCTGTGACTGAAGACAGTGCTACTGCGACAATGACTTCGCTTAGTGTCAATGAAAATCAGCCAGCTCAGTATAAAGCGCTAAATGAAGGCGACTTGGTCATTAATGGGATCAAGGTTCGTGCGTCGACTTCCGCAGATGATAAGCAGTCCAGTTCGATTCCCTATAGCAGCGACCCTAGTTCAAGCGCGATCGCGATAGCAACAGCGATTAACGCCAGTAGTACGGAGACTGGTGTTCGTGCACAAGCTAACCCGGTGGTCTCGAAGGGTATCGAGACCAGCACCGATTATCCTGAATCGGGTACCTATGATCTTTTTGTTAATGGTACGAAAATCTCCATTGATTTCGTTCAGGGCGAAACTGAGTCTGCACGACGCTTGAAGGTAGTTGAGGCAATCAATGAAAGAGCGGGACAGCACGGTGTTAGCGCTGCGGATAATGGTAATGGCGTAACTATTGAATCAGATGGTAGAAACCTTGCTATCTGGTTCGATGGAAGTGTCCCTGGCCTGACGGCCGCGAGTTTTGGATTGGAAAAAGGCGGTGCCGTAGCGCAGAAATCGACGATAACGATCGGTGGGACTGTCGCTAGCGGTAATACAGCGTCAATTGATATCAATGGTGTTTCTTTCTCGCCAACGGCACCAACAGCGACAACACCGGCAACGCTTGCCTCTGCCCTTTATGCTCTGCTCGTAGATGAGCAGACTAACGGCACAGATGCCCAAAAAGAGGCCCTCGCTAATTTAAGCTTTGCCCTATCGGGTGCTGTAATTACCGTGACCTCAGAAGTCGCTGGAACGCCATTTGACCTACGCGGCGCAGCCGCAGACGTCGATGCAACCGTCACGTTGAATCCCTTGGTGAGAAATAGCCTTGGCGATAATGACGTTACCGCAATCAGAGGTGCGAGCGCAACATCTAAAGAAGCGAAGACCCTCTACGGCACAGTTCGGATGATTTCCGACCCTGCGCTACTACCTATGGGTTTACCTTCACCAATTGGTGCACCACCCTCTGATCAAGAAGCTTTACTTCGTGCGAATGGTAAGCCGTTTACGGTAGAAGCCGGTGATAAAGGCTTCAGTGGAAACGGGAACTTTAGCGCACTTGGATTCCAAACGGGTACGTTTGGTGGGCGCGCAAGTATGGATCTCGATCCACCGAAAGTTGGGCGCCTCGCATTCCAGGTTGGCGCAAGCTCGAACCAGTTGATTACGATCGATCTGGGCGACTTCGGTAAGAAAGGTCCAATTACTGGCGAGATTACCGGCGATGTCGACCTGAATGTTGAGCAGCGCAGTGTTAGGATCAATTCGCGAGAGGGCGCCTCATCAGTGCTTGCATTGCTAGATAGTGCGATGGACAAGGTGAATGCAACTCGTGCGACTATGGGTGCGGTCATGAATCGACTGCAGCATACGATCACCAATCTGTCGAACGTCTCGACTAATTTGTCAGCATCGCGTAGTCAGATTGAGGATGCTAACTACGCTAAGGCCTCAACCGAGCTCGCTAAGACACAGATCATGCAGCAAGCCGCAACTGCGGTACTTGCGCAGGCGAATCAAAGTCAGCAAACCGTGCTGAAGCTGCTCGGCTAACCGGCAGGCGGGCCATAAGCCCGTTCTGCGCGTTACCGCAGGGCTGTGACAAAATATCTGCGTGATGAAAGCCACGTGGAGGGAAAATGAATGACCGGGTCAAACGCCTGGTATTCAGGTTGGTGCGTATCGTACTGATCGTACTGTTGCTGATGCTGGGCTTGGTGGTAATGTATCCGGAGCGCTTTCTGCCACCGGGCATGACACTGGGTGAGTTTTTTCAGGGATTACTGGGAGCGATTTTTTTGGCGCTGGTGTTTGCTGCGGCAGCCACACGTGCATGGATCGATCACCAAAAACGGAACCGCGATAAGAAATGAACGTTTCCCACGCCGACAGCGAAGCACCGAACTGCTGGCAATGCCGGCATTTTTCGGTCAGTTGGGATCCGAATGTCCCCTATGCCTGTCGTCTGATGGGTTTCAAAAGTCGCATCATGCCGGCGATTGAAGTGCTGCGCGCCGATGGCGTGCGCTGTCGTGGCTATATGCGCAAAACAACGAATGGTGTGAACGGTATTACCGACCCTTCTGCGGTGGGTGATTCCGCATCGATCAGTGCTACTGCTTCCGCAGCAAGCCCCAAGGCCGTTGGGCCTTATTCCACTTTCAGCAAACTCGCATGAGCCGTCTGCTTCTCATCGTCTTGGTGTTTTTCGCGTCATGGTCAGCGCGGGCCGATTTGCCTGCAGCGATGAAAGCCATCGAGCGTGGTCATTACAGTACGGCGGTGCGTGCGCTGCGTAAGCCTGCCGAGTTGGGCGATGTGCATGCCCGCAATAATCTTGGCTACTTGTATGAATACGGCCTAGGCGTTAACCGTAATCCGGAAGAAGCGTACAAGTGGTATCGGCTAGCCGCCGAGGGTGGCCTGCCTGCAGCTCAGTACAACCTCGCTACGCTTTATCTGCAAGGGCGCGGCACACCGATTGATCCACAAGCGGCGTTTCATTGGTATGAGGCCGCTGCCAAAGCAGGTTATTCCGACGCGGAGTACATGCTGGGCGAGTGCTATCGCACCGGCGCGGGCACCAAGCGCGATGGCGCCTTGGCCTTGTCGTGGTACCTGAAGGCTGCGCGTAATGGTAGTTCCGCTGCCCAGCTGATGGCCGCATCGATCTATTACACCGGTGAAGGCTGGCGGCGTGAGTTACCGAAGGCAATGGTGTGGGCGGAGTTAGCGCGCTTGAATGGCGAAGCTCAAGCGGTGGGCCTTGCCGTACAAATTAGCCGTGATCTGAATGACGCGCAGAAAGCGCTAGCGGTTGAAAAGGCCAGGCTGTGCCGGGATAGCAAGTACCAGGATTGTCCGGAGTAGGGGTGCTATGAAGGTTTCGCTCGTCGGCACGGCTGGCACGTCCTTCGCCGGCTTCATTACACCAGCTTGATGAGGCTGGTGTAACTTTCCATGACCTTGTCAGCAGTGACCAGATGCAGCGGTTCAGCAATGGCCTGCGCAATTAGCATGCGGTCGAAAGGGTCGCGATGATGAAAAGGTAGCTTGGAAGCCGTCAGCGCATGCGGCATCGTGACAGGTAGTTCAGTGAATCTGCATTGGCTGATACCGTCCGCAAGCTCTTCGGGAGGTACGGGGAGTTTTCCGGCCTGCCATTTGATACCCGCTTCCCAGATCGATACGGTACTGACGTAAGCGGTTTCGCAATTCGAAATCAACTCCCGGGCGCGGGAAGATAACTCGTCGGAGTCGAGCAGCCACCAGAGATAGATGTGCGTATCGAGTAGCAGCTTCATTTTTTTCCCTCGAAATAGTCGAGGATGTCGTTCGGCAGAGGATCGAAGAAGCTGTCAGGAATCTCAAACTTTCCCTTCATCAGGCCAGGCGTGCGCTCGACCTTGACGGGAACGAAAGGGACCAGCTTTGCGACCGGTTTACCCGCGCGGGCGATGATGATCTCTTCACCGGTTTCAACGGCTTCGATTAGTTTTGACAATTGAGTCTTCGCTTCGTGGATGTTGATGGGATTCATGCCCGCCTCCGGAGTCAAGTTAGCTAATATTAGCTAATTTCGCGCCCGGGAGCCTCGTCAATAGCAGGCAATCCGATAAATTTAACAAAATTTAAACTTTTATCAAATGCCGCTGCTGAAAACAGGAAAAATCCTGCCGCAAAAGCGGCGGTTTCCGGCTGTCGACATTCCGTCGCCCGCCACCCGGTCGACTTTTTCCTCCCCCGGCAAAGGCCTGCCGATCCGACACATGGCCTGAAAACCCGCATATTTCCTCAAGAAAATACTTGGCACACTGATTGCTACAAGGGAACCATCCCTTGTTCCCAGAGGCAATCATCGTGACGGCTCAATTCGAAAACTCTCATCCAGCGCTGTGGCTGGATCCCAAGGCTGCGGTCGGTACTGCGGAGCGCGAGCAGCTTGCTGCCGCTGGCTTGCAGCTGCTGCCCGTAACCACGCTTGACGACCTGCGCCAAGGCTTGGCGAAGGCACGTTTAGTGGTGATCCGGCTGATGGGCGATGTCGGCCTGCTGCAAGAGGTGAAGAAGCTCACCCAGTCGTTTGGTCATGATGTGCCGGTGCTGTGCCGCGTTGATCAAGGCGAGCTCTCGCTCGGCGTTGAGGCGATGCGGCGTGGTGCGTATCACGTACTGCCTACCAACGATTGGTCGGTTGATAGCTGGCGCGAAGCTCTGGCGCTGACGCCTAAGCGTGCTGAAGTCACTCTGCGCAATCCGCAAACCTTTGTATTTGTAGACCCTAATAGCCAGCACTTGCTCGAGCTTGCGCGTCGTGTTGCGCAAACCGAGGTATCGGCCTTGGTTGTCGGCCCGACCGGTGCAGGCAAAGAAGTACTGGCTCGTGTGCTGCACGATGCTTCGCCGCGTCGCAATGGTCCGTTTGTAGCCTTGAACTGCGCTGCGCTACCAGAACACCTCATTGAAGATTTATTGTTTGGTCATGAGAAGGGCGCATTTACCGGCGCCTTGAAAGAACACCGCGGTTTGTTCGAGCAGGCGCACGGCGGCACTATCTTCCTCGATGAAATTGCCGAGATGCCGTATCACCTGCAGACCAAACTGCTGCGCGTACTACAAGAGCGCAAGATCACCCGTCTGGGTGGTCATGGTTCGGTGGAGTTGGATGTACGACTCGTCGCTGCGACCAATAAAGACCTACGTGAAGCCATCAATAATCGCGAGTTCCGCGAAGATCTGTATTTCCGTATCAGTGCGTTCAAGCTGACGATTTTGCCGCTGCGCGAGCGTCCGGGTGATGTGCTGCCGCTGGCGATGCAGTTCCTGGAAAAATTCGGCCCTGCCGATCGTCAGGTGCAGTTGACTACAACCGCGATCGAGCTGCTGCAGCATTACAGCTGGCCCGGCAATGTACGTGAATTGCAAAACGTAATTCAACGCGCGCTGGTACTCAGCAACGACGATCTGATCACCGAAAACGAATTGATGTTCGATGAGATCGAACAACGCCAAGCACCACAGAGTTTGCCGGTATCGACGCAATCACATCTGATGCAGTACGGCCCGCGTGAAGTATCCGAGGCACATCAATTAAATGCTAGTGCGCTTGGCGATCTATCGACTGCCGTGAAGAGCAGTGAATACCAAGTAATTATGGCGGCGATTCAGTCGACCAGAAATCGCAATGAAGCTGCGAAAAAACTCGGCATTAGTCCACGTTCGCTGCGCTACAAGATGGCGCAATTCCGCGAGCTGGGCATGACTGCGAATGCGGCAACGAACAGTATGAACGGCATGATCGGCATGAATGGCATGCACGGTATGGCAGCTGCTTAATGATCCGAGGAGAAAAGCGCCATGATTAACAAAATCAATAGCCAAACCAATATCGATGCGATGCTGGCCACGCTCCGCCAGCATCAAGTCGACTCGACCGGTAACAACACACCACCAGTACTGACGCCGCCCACACCAGAAGTTGGTAAGCCCACCTTTGGTGAAGCGATCAAGTCGGCGGTCGAGCACACCAATAACCTCAGCACGTATTCAGGTGCTTTGGAAGATGCCTATGACCGCGGTGAAGATGTTCCGCTAACGGATGTAGTACTCGCGATGCAGAAATCATCTCTCGCGTTTGAAGCAACGCTGCAAGTGCGTAACAAGGTTTTAAAAGCGTACGAAGACGTACTGAACATGCCGGTCTGATGACCCGAACGACCCGAATATAAGCAGAGAGTAGAACCATGGCTGAAGCGACAATCAACCCAGGCGGTACACAACCGCCCATGCCACCCGGTGTACCGACACTGTCGGGTGAACCCGGTGGAACCGGCGTTCCTGCAAATACCGGAGCGGGCCCTCGGCCTTTGCCGACGGCAGTGCAGGGCGTTGCCAGCGGATTCTCCTCATTCCGCGATTGGATGGATGGCGTCATCAAGCAGCCCGCTGTGCGTCGTGCGCTGTTACCAATGACCGTGTTGCTGGTGTTGGGTGTGACTGCTGTGGTGTTTCAGTCGACGCAGTCGATGCCTTACCGTCCGATCATGCCCGGCATGACAGAGAACGACAAAATGGCCGCGCTCGAAGCGCTGAAGGCAGGCGACTTTAAACCGAAGGTCGATACCCAGAGTGGTCAAATTACGGTGCCTGAAGGGCGCTATCACGAAGCAAGAATTTTTCTGGCCGGGCAAGGTATTCCAAAAGAGGCCCAGCCGATCGGCATGGAGTCATTGAAAGACAAGTCGTCGATGACCACCAGTCAGTTCATGGAGCAAGTGCAGTACAACACCGCCATCGAGCAGGAGTTGTCGCGCTCGATCATGCAGATTTCTACGATTAAAGCAGCACGAGTGCATTTGGCTTTGCCAAAGCAATCTGTGTTTGTACGCGATCGCGCTACCCCCAAGGCTTCGGTAGTCGTTACACCGCATTCTGGCCGTGGTGTTTCAACGCCGCAGGTAAAAGCGATTGTGCATTTAGTGTCTTCGAGTGTGCCTTATCTCACCCCTGAAAACGTTTCAGTAGTGGACGACCAGGGCAATCTGCTGACTATGGATAACCCGGTCGATGCAGCGATGGGTCTGACCGTAGCCCAGATGCAGCACAAGCAGCGCACAGAAGAAACTTACAAGAACCGTGTGACCGAGTTGTTGGGTCCGGTAGTGGGTGAGGCGGCGGTTCAGGCGCAGGTTAACCTGACCATGGACTACACCACGATTGAAACCACGACCGAAGATTTTGATGATAAAGACAAGGGCGTGAAGCCACGTTCCGAGGCGCTGACGACCGAGCGTAAGTACAAGCTGGACCCAGAAGGTATCCCGGGCTCGCTGACGAACTCGCCGCCGCCAGATGCTGATCTGACCAAGAACACCAATACCGACGAGAAGAAGCCGGCGACCAATGAAATCGTCACTACCCGGTCGACCCGTAACTTCGAGATGGATCGTCAGGTACGTCACACCAAGAATTCGCCAGGCACGATCTCGCGTATCACGGTGGCTGTGGTGGTTGCTGAGCGTCCTGCGCCACCGCCGGCTGATGGTAAGCCGCTGCCGCCGGGTGCGCCGACCACGATTCCGTATACCCAGCAAGAACTGGATCGTATGTTGAACCTGGTGCGTAGCTCGGTGGGTTACAACGAAGAGCGCGGTGACGTTGTCA
>Ga0315902_10002334_pt1 | contig 29671 bp, 24 predicted proteins | sample LakEriMetagenome_9_FD_203523 | JGI IMG/M metagenome (GOLD analysis project Ga0315902, IMG submission 203523) | Freshwater fungal communities from buoy surface, Lake Erie, Ohio, United States - Buoy 12 MA117 | ecosystem: Environmental > Aquatic > Freshwater > Lake > Lake biofilm | place: USA...
GCTGATTTGTTGCTTGGTGTAGCCTTCCTGCTTGTAACGCATGTAGATCAGGTCGTTCTCCTCATCCAGCCAGTGACCGATATTCTCCATCACGGTCACAGTATCGGCTTTTTCACGGGGATGCTGACCAATGCCTACAAGATCCTGAAACAATTCCTCGACATTGGTGAGGTTGAAATTTCCGGCAACTACGATATTTCGGGTCATCCAGTTGTTCATCCGTAAAAAGGGATGACAACTGTCGATACTGTTCCCTCCGAAGGTCCCGTATCTCAGATGGCCAAGTAACAGTTCGCCTGTGAAGTCGCAATGTTTCTTTAAATACGCAGCATCCTGCAGCTTAGCCGGATCCTGCTTTGCAAGTTCATTGAATGGGCGGTGAATGGTTCCGAAAATGGCCCCAATGGCATTTTTCTCGACAGAGCGCTGCCGGTTGATGTAGCGCTCTCCTGGTTCCATGTCGAACTTGATGCAGGCAACTCCGGCACCATCCTGGCCTCGGTTGTGTTGTTTCTCCATTAGGAGCGACAACTTGTTGAGACCATACAATGCCGTACCGTATTTTTCCAGGTAAAAATCCAGTGGCTTCAGCAGGCGAACGAGGGCGATTCCGCACTCGTGGGTAAGCATATCGCTCATGCAATTCTTCTAAGGCACAAAGGTAGGCATTAGCCCCGCCTCCTGTACCGTTTAGGCCGTGAAGGTTTGTGAATCCAATCCCAGCCATTCCAGTGCGGTTCCGGCAAGCAGGCGCTCTTTCACCGAATCTGTATATGGCATTGATTGAATGAGTTTTCCGGGCTCAAGTTCACCCAGAGGGAAGGGGTAGTCCGTTCCAAGTGCAAGGCGCTCCGGCCCCATGAGTTTGACCAAAAAGTCGAGCATGTGGGGGTCATGGACCAAGGTATCGAGGTAGAATCGATCCAGGTAGTGTCGGGGGTTGACGGGATTATCCACAGCAACCAAGTCTGGTCGCACATTGAATCCGTGTTCGATGCGTCCGATCGAGGAAGGAAATGATCCACCGCCGTGAGCGAATGCGACCTTGAGGCCAGGTAGGCGTTCGAACACACCGCCGAAAATCATGGAGCAAATGGCCAGGGAGGTTTCTGCCGGCATCCCGACCAGCCACGGCAGCCAGTACTTCGCCATTTTTTCCTTACCCATCATGTCCCAGGGGTGCACAAATACCGAAGCTCCCAAGTCACGTGCTGCTTCAAAAACAGGGAAGAGTTCCGGTGCGTTCAGATTCCACTCGTTCACATGTGAACCGATTTGAATACCACGCAGCCCGATCTGCATGCAACGTTCCAGTTCGCGGATCGCCAGTGTCGGATCCTGCAGCGGAACGGTACCCAACCCGACAAATCGCTTGGGATACGCGTGCACAATTCCAGCGATGTGGTCATTTAGGAACATGCTGAGGTCAAGGGCATCGGAAGCCTTGGCCCAATAGCTGAACATGACGGGAATGGTGCTAAGAACTTGTACATCCACTTGGTGCTTGTCACACTGGTGCATACGTACTCCAGGATCCCAGCAGTTGTCCTGGACCTCACGGAAAAAGCGGTCATCGATCATCATCCGTGCACAACAAGGCTTGTGGTGATCCAAGGAAATGAATCCTCCGTAGCCGTATTTGGCCTTGAAATCCGGTAGGTGCTCCGGAATGATATGTGTATGGATATCGATGGTCAGCATAGGGCGGTGTTCCGCAGCGATGAGTGTTGACGGTTTATCTTAAACGTCGAAGCGGATTCCCTGGGCGAGCGGAAGCTCACTGGAGTAGTTGATGGTGTTGGTTTGTCGACGCATATAGATCTTCCAGGAATCGGATCCCGATTCACGGCCACCGCCAGTATCTTTTTCTCCGCCGAATGCTCCCCCGATTTCTGCACCGGAAGTTCCAATGTTGACGTTGGCGATTCCGCAGTCTGATCCCTCGTGTGAAAGGAATGCTTCGGCTTCACGCATGTCGAGCGTGAAGATTGAAGAAGAGAGACCCTGAGGCACGTCGTTTTGCATCGCAATGGCCTCATCGAGTTTTGTGTAACGCATCAGATACAGGATAGGAGCGAAGGTTTCTTCCTGAACGATGTGGTAGCGGTTTTCGGCTTCGATAAGACAGGGTGTGACGTATGTACCTGATGTAAATGCATCGCCGGAGAGGACGTCTCCGCCGGCAATGACCTTACCTCCTTCGGCCTTGGCAGCCGCAATGGCTTTCATGAAGTCTTGTACGGCCGACTGGTCGATGAGCGGTCCGACAAGTGTGGTTGAATCCAGCGGATGTCCGATGCGGATGTGTGCGTAAGCTGACTTTAATTGTCCCACAAAGGTGTCATATACGGCCTCGTGGATGAAGAGTCGTCGTGTGCTTGTACAACGCTGTCCGGCTGTTCCAACAGCTCCGAAAAGTACTGCACGCAAAGCCATGTCAAGGTCTGCCTTGTCGGAAATGATGATGGCATTGTTACCTCCTAATTCGAGCAGGGAGCGTCCCAGACGTTCTCCGACAATTTGTCCGGCACGACGTCCCACGCGGGTCGAACCCGTGACGGAAATGAGCGGCACGCGCTTGTCGGCAAGGAAGTTGTCGCCAACGTGCTTAGAGGAAGCGACCACCAGGTTCAATACGCCTTCGGGTACCTGGTTGTCGGCAAGAACCTGTTGCATAATGCGGTGTGTTGCCAATGCACAAAGTGGTGTCTTGGACGAGGGTTTCCAAATCACCACGTCGCCGCAAACCAGGGCAAGCATAGCGTTCCAACTCCAAACAGCAACCGGGAAATTGAATGCAGAAACGACACCTACAATTCCAAGGGGGTGGTATTGTTCGTACATGCGGTGGCGTGAGCGTTCACTGTGCATGGTCAGTCCGTATAACTGCCTCGACAGACCGACTGCAAAATCGCAGATGTCAATCATTTCCTGCACTTCACCCAGACCTTCCTGATAGATTTTTCCCATTTCGTAGGAAACAAGGCGTCCCAGTGGCTCCTTATACTTACGCAATTCATCCCCCATCTGCCGGACAATTTCGCCGCGCTTAGGAGCCGGCATCATCCGCCAGGTGACGAATGCCTGCTGTGCAGTCTGTACGATGTGTTCGTAATCGGCAGTCGTAGCTTGTTGCACTCCAGCAATCCGTTTTCCGTCGGCCGGAGAAAAAGAGTCTAGTACTTCACCTTTGGTGTCCATCCAACCGGTTCCGGTAGAGGCTCCGGGGTTGATATCGCTTATGCCTAGTTGGCGTAGCATGTCGGCCACCCCATGATCGTTTTGCAGGTTTGTTGTTCCCATAGCTGATTTTGAAGGCTGCAAAGGTACGCAATCCGCTTGCGTGTTTATTTATGTGTCTTTTGAGCGCCGTTTCTTTAATCCGCACAAAATCAGGCATTAATGCTATGTATTATCCGGCAGCGCTCGAAGGCGAACCAATTTCATTTTGGCTAAAACCGCTTAAAGTTTGGCGAAAAATCTGATCTTGATCAGTGTCTCAGTTGTTCAATTGTCCATGTTTAAATCCTCTTCTGCATCGATTGAAAATCAAGGCTTTGGGGCATGGGATTCGATTATTTTTGGCCCTCGATGCCTATTAAACACCACCGTTTGTTGACCCGGTTTTGCATCATGATGTTGTGCATTAGTGCACCAGCATGCTTTGTGTCACATGAGGTGAGGGCCCAATTACAGGTCACCCCCGCGGTTCCGGCGGTTCAGTTGGCCTCCACACTCGCAGGCCCCGGCGTATCGGTATTTAATGTGACGCATCTGGGAGATAGTCTCTCCATCGGTTCTTTTTCCTCGGCAGGGACTGCCCCTGGACTTAATTCCGGGATTCTGCTCAGCACGGGTCCTGTCGGAATTGCCATCGGACCCAACTCGGCGAACAATGCCGGCGCATATTTCAATCGCGCAGGAGATTCACTGCTTGCAGGTTTTACTGCTGCGCCCTTGTTTGATGCCTCGGTTCTGGAATTCGATTTTGTGCCGCAAAGTGATACAGTCCGATTCCGCTACGTGTTCGCCAGCGAGGAGTATCCCGAGTTCGTGTGTTCGAATTACAATGACATTTTTGCTTTTTTCATTTCCGGACCCGGCATAACCGGTTCGTCGAATATGGCTGTACTGCCCGGAAGCGGAGCGGCAGTGGCCATCAATTCAATCAATGGAGGTTCAATGGGCTCCAGCGTTACGGTATCTGCGCCCTGCGATACGTTCAATGTCGGATTGTATGTCGATAACCTGGGCGGGCAGGTGTTGCAGTACGATGGATATACTGCGGTTATGCAGGCAGTGGCTCCCGTTATTCCATGTGAAACGTATCACCTGAAGATTGTAATTGCGGATGCCGGCGATGGATTCTACGATTCCGGTGTATTCCTGGAAGCTGGAAGCATGGTTTCGACACCGGTTGTTCTTGCAGGCAATGATACTTCTGTTTGTTCGGGAGCACAGGTTCAGTTGGGTACTTCACCAGCCGCCGGTTGGACCTACGCCTGGACTCCGGCTACGGGTCTCAGTTCAGCTACAAGCGCCATTCCAATACTCAACGCACAAAACACGGGTTCATCTGAAAATAGTTCTATGTATGTTGTCAACGCCAGCAATGGATCTTGTGTGCTCACCGACTCTGTGCTCATAACGGTAACGCCCCAACCCCTTGCATCGTTTGTATTACCGGATGCCGTGTGTCAGTTCGATACGGTATCGCTGACCTATGCGATTTCTTCTATACCCAATGCACAAATAAATTGGGTGTTCGGTGGAAATCCTAGTACTCAGCTAGGTGTAGGTAGTATGGATTTATCCTGGTCACAATCCGGACTATTTCCTGTGAATCTGATGGTACAGCAGGGTATTTGCTCTGATATGTTCAGCGATAGTATCCGGGTAAATCCCTTACCCATTGCAGCCTTCACCGGTGGACCTGTTTCATCCTGTTTGCCGGTAAGTCTGCAAGTACAGACCTCCGCATCCAATGCAGGTATCACGATTGCATCCGCTAATTGGACCTTCGGAAACGGAACGAACGCGAATGGTGTATCAGCACAACATGAATATACAACACCCGGTTCGTATGCAGTGGGTTTGAGCTTATGTTCCGATCAGGGCTGCTGTTCTGACACATTGCTGGACAATTATGTAAATGCCTTCGCAGTGCCGCGGTTTTCACTCACCGGTGTTCCACCAACAGGCTGCGTTCCACACACTGCTACGTTTTCTGCGCAAGTCGATTCATTCGGGGTGCGTTTAGCCTCGGCCGATTTGGCCTATGGCGATGGAGTGGAGGAGAGTGGATTCTCGTTTTTGCATACATATACCGATACCGGATCTTTCGACGTATCCTACAGCATCTGCACGATTGAGGGCTGCTGCTCAGATACCCTGCTACCTGCATACATTCAGACGTATCCCACTCCTGTGGCTTCGTTCATCGCGCAGCCTCTGTCGGGTTGCTCACCGCTTGAGGTCAGCTTTAACGGGACCATTGACACACGCGGGGCGGTGATTAATTCAATTGACTGGGTTTTAGGAGATGGAAATTCTACGTCACAAGTTGATCAGTTCACGCACCGCTATGAAGATCCTGGTTCTTATTCGGTGGAGCTCACCGTTTGTTCCGACCAGGGATGTTGTGCAGACACGCTGCGGTCAGATTATATCGAGGTGTACCGTGAGCCTATCGCGGGCTTTCGTTATTTCCCGGAGGAGCCGGATGTCTTTCTTTCGCGGATTGCGTTTCAGGATGAGTCAGTATTTGCCGATAGCTGGGAGTGGTCTTTCGGCGATGGAAATACCGCACAGTTCAGTATGCCGATACATCAATACACCGACACGGGATTGTATGAGGTACTGCAAATAGTTCGAACGCTGGAAGGATGTGTTGATTCATCACAACAGGTTGTCGATATCCGTCCGGTGCCATCCGTATGGATCCCATCCGCTTTCAGTCCGAACAACGATGGCCGGAATGATGTGTTTGCTGTAAAAGGCGATTACCTGGTCGGTTTGCGTTGGCGCATTTACAACCGCTGGGGTGAATTGATTGCCACTGGCAGTGGCATCGGTTCGTCCTGGGATGGTACTACCCGCGATGAGCCGGTTCAGGAAGGGGTATACCTGTATGAGGTGGAAACGGAGGATGTGCGTAGCGGAGCGGAACAATTCCGCGGACGGGTAACCCTTATCCGTTAGGCTTTTTTTCGACTAAAGTTTAATGCAGACATTCTTCTCCTCAGTGAAGAAATCCAGTGCTTCAAAACCGCCTTCACGACCTACACCCGAATCCTTCATGCCTCCGAAGGGAGTCCGCAGGTCTCTGAGTAGCCAACAATTCACCCACACGATTCCGCTGTGCAGCGCCGCTGCTACCCGGTGTGCCCGGGTTAGGTGCTGAGTCCAAACGGTGGCTGCAAGACCATAACGGGTGCTATTGGCATAAGCTACAACTTCTTCTTCGTTGTCGAACGGTTGCAAGGTAACCACAGGTCCGAAAATCTCCTCTTGGTTGGTGCGGCAATCCTGTCCCAGCCCCTCAATAACTGTTGGCGTAACGAAAAATCCGTCCTTGCATCGTCCCTCTGGCCTGATTCGTTCTCCTCCACACAGTACACTTCCACCTTCTGTTTTCGCCAGTTCGATGTATGAAAGTACTTTTTCCATGTGCGTTTCGGATACCAACGCACCCATCCTGTTGTGCTCTTCGTTCGGATCCCCGGTTTTCAGCTTTCTGACTTCCTCTACGAAAGCCTCTTTGAAGCGCTCATAAATCGGTCGTTCGATAAACATGCGTGAGCCACAAAGGCAAATTTCACCTTGATTGGAAAAGGACGAGAGTACACTGGTCTTAACAGCTTTCTCGAAGTCGCAGTCGGCGAAGATGATGTTGGGATTCTTTCCGCCCAACTCCAGCGATAGTTTTTTAAACATCGGTGCAGCAGTACGCGCAATCTCTTCCCCTGTTCGAGTACCTCCGGTGAAAGATACCGCCTTGATTTCCGGATGTTCCACAATGGCTTTTCCGACTTTATGCCCATATCCGTGGATGATGTTGAGCACTCCGGGAGGGAAACCGGCTTCGATTGCCAGTTCTGAAAGCATGAAGGCGGTTGCAGGTGTGATTTCCGATGGTTTTGCAATAACACAATTGCCTGATGCCAGCGCAGGAGCGATTTTCCAGCTGAACAGGTATAGCGGAAGATTCCACGGCGAAATACAGCCTACGATTCCGATGGGCTGGCGCAAGGTATAATTGATGGCTGTACTCCCCATGCTGTGTGCAGCTGTGGATTGATGTAAGGCCGCAGTGGCATAAAAGCGGAAATTACTCACAGCCCGTGGGATGTCCACCGTGCGCGCCAGCCAGACCGGCTTGCCATTATCGCGCGATTCGGCCTGGGCGAAGGGCTCCATCCTTTGCTCAATCAGCGTGCTTAGCTTCATCATGAGCTCGGAACGGTCCTCTGTGCGCATGGCACTCCAGGTAGGAAAAGCGTTGCGAGCCGCTTCAACGGCGCGCTCCACGTCGGATGCATCGCTATCCGGAATGCGGCCGTACACTTGCCCCGTGGCGGGCTCTACATTGTCGATGTAAGTCCCTGATGCGGGCTCCGTTAAATTTCCGTTGATGTAATTGAGCAGCGTTTGCATGGGTGTTTCGGGCGCAAAGGTACGTCAGGGAGGCGCATCGACAGTGCTTGCAGGAACCGGGGGTATTTCGTAGCTTCGTTACCATGGTTGGCCTCCCCCTGATTTAGGCTTTCCGCATCATGTTACGGTCCCCGTCTGTCCTGCGGATCCTGCTTTGGATCCTGTTGGCGGTTGTTCCTTCTTCTGTATTTGCGCAGGGGTCGGATACGATCCGCGTGATTGCTTATAATCTTCTCGCATACCCCGATCCCAGCAGTAGTCCCTCCGCCGCAGCGGATACGGCCCTTCGAAATCCGTTCTATCGAACGGTTATTCATGCAGCTATGCCCGATATCCTTGTCGTTAGTGAGCTCAATTCACAGACAGGCTATAACGGATTTTTACAACATGTGATGAATGCGAATGGTGCTCAGTATAGTGCGGCAACGTATGTGAATAGCAATGATACAGAGCGTGGGCTGTATTACAAAACCGCTTCGTTTCAGTTCATCAGCAATATTGCGATTAAGACCGCTTTGCGCGACATCAATCAGTTCGTGCTGCGTCACATCGGCTCTGGCGATACCTTACGCATATTCGCTGTGCACCTAAAGGCCAGCTCCGGAAGTACCAACGAGCAAACACGACTGGCGGAGGTCGACAGTCTGCGTAAGGTCACCAATCAGTTGCACGCCGGAAGTAATTTTATCGTCTGCGGTGACTTCAATCTCTATGGAGCTTTCGAGCCCGCTTATCAGCGTTTGTTGCAGGTTCAGGCAGGCAATTCGGGTCATGTGCACGATGCACTTTCACTTAGTGGAACCTGGAACAATTCCAGTTATGCCATACACCACACGCAGTCGCCCCGAGTGCGCAGTTTCGCTGGTGGTGCAACCGGCGGAATGGACGACCGCTTCGATCTGATTCTCTACTCCACGGCCCTACAACAAGCAGGTGGAATGAAAGCGATTCCTTCCTCACTGAAAGCCTTCGGGAATGATGGTTTGCATTACAATGATTCTATCAACCGGCTGCCCAACAACGCCGTGGGTGCTGCGGTAGCCAATGCCATTCACAATGCCTCCGACCATTTGCCGGTGCAAATGGATTTCGAGGTTCAGCTGCCGTTTGTTGCACTTGCCGATGTTTCGCCTCAAGCCGTTGTGCCACCTGCCAGCCTGTGCACACAGCAGGCAGCAACCTTCCAGCTTCTTGTGAGAAACAGCGGTACCGCTTTGCTCGATTTCAGTTCTGCTGCTCTTAATGCAACGCTTCGGGTGACTTCTCCTGGGGGTACAATCAGTCTGCTCTCACGGACCATTTCTTCGGGTACACTGTCTCCTGGTTCTGATACATTAATCAATCTTTTGGGATCGGCCAATTTGTCCCAGATTGGTACCTATTCGCTCAAGGCCTGGACATCGCTGACCTCGGGTCCTGATGTAAACCCGGGCAATGATACCTTGAATTCAGCCCCTCTTGTAATTGCAGCTCCTCCACTTGCAACAATTAGCCCATCGGGCACGATTACAGCTTGTCAGGGGGGCACGGTGACACTCACCGCTTCCGGTGGTAATTCATATCTCTGGAACACCGGTTCGACTTCCAACACATTGACATCTTCACTTTCAGAAACCTATACGGTAACGGTTACCGATGCTAACGGATGTACTGCTGTTTCTACACCTGTTACCCTGAATTTTGTTCAATTGCCAATGGCAGATACTTTGTATTTCGAGAACATGGGACTGGTCGGTTCTACGACAAACATTTCTACCCATCAAAACGGCGATGGGTTTGAAAACGATCAGTTGTTTTTCAGTGGAACAGGTGATATCCGTAGCACATCAGCTTCAGCCGGTTATGTGGGGGCAAGTGCCGGGGCCAACATCTTCCTGACAAATAGTGCGGGGAGACAGTTTCAGGTCGACAGCATTGATACGTATCACTACACCAATCTTGAACTCACGTTTTCGGCGTTCAAAAACACCACAGGTACAACGGGCTCAGATTTATCAGTTCAATACAGTACCGATGGAAATACCTGGGTAACCATGGCGTTCCCCGCACTAGGTACGGGTGCCACATGGTATCAACGTACATCGCCAACAGAATTACCTGCAGTACCACGATTACTGCTTCGGTTTACCAATACAGGTTCTGTCAGCCAATACCGCATAGACGATTTGATTATCAAGGGCGTAAAACGTCCACGGGTGAGGCCTATGACCGGCACAACACTCTGTAACGGGAATGCAGTAACCCTTGAATGCTCTCAGGGCGACAACTACCTGTGGAATACTGGTGCTTCATCATCATCCGTAGACGTTACAACAGCAGGAACGTATACGGTCACGGTTGGTTGTATTTCATCTCAGCCCCTTACCCTACAGCCTTGCGCCGGAACAGCATTGCAGCTTTCTGTTTTGGTCGAAGGAATGTACGCGGGTAACCAGAACCTGGTACCACGATTGCTTTATGCAGGAAAGACACTTCGAACCGACCTTTGTGATTCCGTATCAGTGGATCTGCTTCAGCCCAATGCACCCTACCAAACACTCTGCACCGTGCAGGGCATTTTGAAAACGAACGGATTGCTGATTGCTGAGATCCCTGCGGCTTATACGGGGCAAGCCTGCTACATTCGGATGAGGGGTCTCGGTTGGGTACAAACTTGGAGCAAACAGCCGGTCCTAATCCAGTCCGCCGGTAACATTTTTAGCCTCTCGGCTCCTTGATTCTTTAAAGACAACCTGTCCTTCCACCATCAACGGGAAGATTAATCCCCGTTATGTAGGCGGCTGCAGGACTTGCTAGAAATGCGATGGCATTCGCGATTTCTTCCGGTTCTGCAAAACGCCGCATCGGAATCTCATGCATCATTTCCTGTGTCACTGCAGTTTCGGTGCTACCTGCTGATTTTGATTTATTGCTGATGATGGAATACAGCCGCTGGGTTCCGGTCGCGCCGGGCAACACATTGTTTACCGTGATTCCGTCGGCCGCTACTTCGCTGGCCAGCGTCTTTGACCAGTTGGCAACTGCAGCACGTATGGTGTTGGATACGCCAAGTCCATGCAAGGGCTGCTTCACGGATGTACTGATCACATTGATAATCCGTCCATATCCCAAGGCTTTCATGCCCGGTAGGACAGCCTGGGCCAGGATGTGATTACACAAGAGGTGATTTGAAAAAGCCTGTGTGAATTCTTCCGTCGCTGCTTTCGTAATGGGTCCACCGGGAGGACCACCCGTGTTGTTGACCAAAACGTCGATGCGCGTAGTGCGGACCAGGTCTTCGAGACAGCTGCGAAGCCCTGCGGGATCGCTGTGATCAGCCACCACGTAGCGGTGCTGTTGTCCAGCACTTTGATCAAGACTGGCTAACACCTCCTGCAGTTTGCCTTCATTGCGCGCGAGCAGAATTATGGTGGCGCCGTTCAAAGCCAGTTCACGGGCGGCTGCGAGACCGATTCCCTGCGTGCTACCGCATACCAGAGCGGTTTTATGGTCGAGGCGGATTTCCATGGGATAATTAATGGACGAAGATAACCCGAAACCTGGAGTCGCAGCTTGAGCCGGATGCAGGCATTGTGTACCTTAGCGAATCATTAACAGGATTTTATCATGTCTATCGCCGCGCCGTTCAACCTGAAACAGTGGATTGACGAAAATCGTCACCTGCTGAAGCCACCCGTCATGAATCAGCAAGTATATAAGCTGAACGACGATTTCATCGTGATGGTGGTCGGTGGTCCAAATTCACGCAAGGATTTCCACTGGGAAGAGGCCGAGGAGTTGTTTTATCAGCTTGAGGGAGACATCACCGTCACCATTCAGGAAGATGGCAAACCCCGTGACATTCATATTCGCGAAGGTGAAATGTTTCTGCTTCCGCGCTGTGTACCGCATTCACCCCGCCGCGGACCCAATACCATTGGGCTTGTCATTGAGCGGTACCGCGACGAGAATGAAAAAGATGCCTGCATGTGGTTTTGCGAAACGTGCAATCACAAACTTTTCGAGGAGTATTTTGCGCTCAAGGACATCGAGAAACAACTTCCCGATGTGATGAGTCGCTTTTATGCTTCTGAAGAATTGCGTACCTGCAAGGAATGCGGAGCGGTAATGGAACCGCCGAAACCAGCTGCTTGATCATTGGTTTTTTCGTCTTTGAAATCCGATTCTTTTTTTAACCGCAATGCACGCCTTTGGCGTGCCGCAAGGAAGAGCAAGGAACGCAAGGAAAGAAAGGAAGAAAAAAAACGGGCCCTGGACTGACTTATTTCAATTTACCAATCAATGCCGGCTTTTCGGGGGGGGGCTTTGCGGCCTTTGCGCCTCCCTTGTGCAAGAACTGCAACGCGGAACGCCACGTTGTAGTTCTCTCTGCGGTTAAGTTTCAGATTTTAATCAAAGCTTCAAGCGTTCCGCCTTGATGTATTTCCGTATCCACCTGGGCAGTAAAATTGCTCCGATGAATAAATACGGATAATAGCTCAATATCCTCCACAGCATACTTAAGGTAGAGGACAATCCCTGGGTGATGAATTCGCCGAGGAAACTACCGAACATGATTTCCGCTAGTCCGCTCCCTCCGGGTGTCGGACTCAGCAGGATGATGATGCCCATGATGACCTGTTTACCATACACCACATAATCATTGATTGGTGTAGTGGTATCGAATGCATGTAGAATACAATTGACGATTGAGTAGCGCGCTGTCCAGGAGGCAAAGGTTGTTCCAATAGACCACAACCAGTAGGATTTATTCTGTCCCTTCAATCCCTGGGAGGCGATGACAAGTTGTTCGCCGGTTTCGATGGCATGGTGTTTCCAGCGTTTTAACAGAGGAACAGAAAACAGGGCCAGAAGGAGTTTGCGTACCACGTGTGGATTGACAAAAAGCGCATAGGCCACAAAGAGTTTATAAGCCAGAATCAGGAAGTAAACGGTCCAAAACGTAATGAAGATGCTATTCCCCACGGTGGTGTGCAGCTGCACTCCTGAAAACAAAGCCGATTTGCCTGCAGTGTAGTATAGCAGTGGGGCCATCACAGCCAGGAAAATTCCGTCGAGGAAAGACGAATTCATGATGGCGGTAATGCTGCGACCCATGTTGATGCCTTCGCGGTTGAGGATGAAAATCGCGAACAGGAATCCGCCGCCCAGCATGCCGGGTGCAAGTGCCGAGCTGAACTCCCATAACATAATGACTACAAAAGCCCGTCGCCAATCAAGGTGTTGATCGGTGAGAACACGGATACGCACCATATAGGCCCAGTCGCGCACAACTACCGAAACCACAGCCAACAGGATCCAGAGGGTAGAGGTACCGGTCCATTCAACGGCGGAGAATGCTTTCGCGTCAAAATCGCGCAGGAAGAGCCATGCGGTCACCAGCAGGCCGATGAGTACCGGCCAAACGATCCGTTTCGGAGAAACGTGCCGTAGAATCTGTTTCCCGTCAAGGTGCATCCTCGGTAGGACCTTCGGAATGTTCGGGCGCCGACTCGGGCGTGGCGATCACGAAGCTGTTATAACCCTCGCCCATGAAAATCAGCAGAGTTTTGTTTTGGAGCAACTCAAGTAAAGCCAGGAAGGTAAAGACCGCATGCAGTTTGCTGGTGCACTCCTCAAAGATGTCGGCGAAATTGACTTGCGGTTTGCTCAGCAGTTTGGTGCGGATGTAATCCTTTTGGTTTTCGATGGTGTAGGGTGGGGTCACAATCGTGTGCACCACACGGTTCTGCACATCTTCAAAACGCATCATCACCTTTTCGAAGGTGGCGATGAGGCGGTAGAGGGTCAGCTGGTTCAGTTCGCCCGCATATCCCGTTTCGCTAGCGGTGGCAAGCCGCGACAGTTCATGCTGGATATTACCCCGCTGGAAGCGTTGCATACGCTCGTCCTCCATTACGCGGAGTTCTTCTGCCGCCGCCTTGAACTGCTTGTAGTCGAGCAGCTGTCGCACCAAATCCTGGCGTGGGTCTATCTCATTGCCTTCTTCGTCTTTTTCGTAGCGGGGCAGGAGCAGTTTGGCCTTGATGCGCATCAGCGTGGCGGCCACCAGAATGAATTCGCTGGCCAGTTCGATGTTCATCTGCTGCATCTGGTGCATGTACTCGAAAAAATCATTTGTGATCCGCGCAATCGGGATATCGTGAATATCGAGCTCATCGCGCTCAATGAAGAACAACAAGAGGTCGAAGGGTCCTTCGAACTGGGGCAGGCGGATTTCGAAACTTTCTGACACGGGGGATAGGTGGGGCAAATCAACAGGATATCCTGTATCCGGTAAAAATACCGTTTTTGGCTTTGGGTATAAAAAAGAAAAGGCCCCGTTACCGGAGCCTTTTCGTATGGATTCGTTCTGGAAATTAGAACTTGAAACCGAAGCGGAGACCGCCAGTGGTCTGAGCAGCGAAGCCACCAGACTTACCACCGAGCAGGGTGCCACTGTCAGGCAGGACACTACTGTTTGTTGCGGAAACTTCGATGTCTTTCGTTGTTGTCGAATTGTATCCCCATCCAACCTGTACACCCAGGTACATGCCATCGGTGAACCACCAATCAGCACCACCGTTCAGGGTCAGACCGAAAGAAGTAGAACCGCCGGTTACCTCAGCAGATACACCGTCGCTGTAACCAAGTTCGCCTGTTGCATCTGCATCAACGTTGTCCCACTCTTCTTTGGATGAGTTCAGGGTGATGGGCAGTTCTACACCAACCCAAGGAGATACCTTGTCGCTTCCACCGAAATGCTTCTGGTAACCAGGACGGAAAACGATTGTTGAAGAAGACAGGGTCTGAGTTCCGGTAGCACCAGTTCCGTCGCCGTTTTCAGAGAAATTGTTCTCAGTCTTGTCAGTAGCGATTACGAAGCCCAGGGAGAGCGCAGCGTCATCGCCCAGGAAATAACGGAAAGCGAGACCGCCACCGTACAGGTCGGTGGTGTTACCTGAAGTCAGGTTCAGGTTAACTTCCGTTGTTACATTGCCTTTGGTGGGCTTCTGTGCATAAGCAGCAGAACCTACACATACCGCAGCAGCGGCCAGAATGAAGAGTTTTTTCATTTTTTTTTGATTTGGTTCGGTCACAAATGTATTCGCTTTGCAATTCGCCCCCCCCTGATAAGGCTCATTTAATGAACAATCAATTGTTTATTAAGGGGTTAAGCTGTGTCATTTTTTTTGTTTTTGCCTGTTTTTTAGCCAAAAAAGCCTCAAAAAGGGCCATTTGGTCTCAGGGCTCGGCTTAAAGAATGCCCTTTCTGAGGCTGATTTGGATTCCTGGGCGTACGATTTTAAGATCACCACCCGCGCCAGAAGCGGACTCGAACTGGATAAAGACCTGAGGCTCGAGCTGGAGTTTATGTGTCATACGGCGCGTTGTTCCAAAAGAACACCGTGCAATCAGCCGCTTGGCCGTAGCTCCCTCCAAAGAACCCAGATAGGCCCCGGATGTCTCCGCAAACATGCGGTTCTCGCCTACGCGAAGAAATAAGCCTGCGCCCGCCGACAGTTCGCGGGGTTCGTCATTTCTGTCGGTAAATGCCACAAAAGCAACTGGGCCGAAGCGAAGGTGTGGTCCTGCTTTGATGCCCAGTTTTAACTCGCCGGCCGCAAAAACCGAGGCCTGGTTTCCGGGTACAGCGGCATAGGAAATGCCGGGATGTAGGGTCAAGCGTTCAACAGGGGGTTCTCCGGCCAGGCAGCTGACGGGCGCACAGGAAAGGATGCAGGCGAGAGAGGCCGCAGAAATAAGCCAAGCGCTTAAAGAAAAAGGCCGATGTTGCTCGGCCTCTCTCTTTCGTATAGTCACGTTCCGAATCACAGTCCGAATTCGACTTCAATGTTGCCGATGGTCGGATCGCTGATGCCGATTTTCAACACACTACCGCTGTTCACCAGCAAGTTGGCCGTGTCGCCGTCAAGCACAAGCTTGGTTTCGTTGTCGGCAAAGGCCCACGTTCCGGAGCTGGACTGCGGGTCAGCCGGATCGCACTTGGTTGCACCTTCGTCGTTGTTGACGGTACCATCCGTCAGAAAGCGGGTCAGGTTGTCGAGCTGACAGGGCTGCAAAAACTGCGTGGTAACATCGAATCCACCGATCCGTACAGCTTCGACTTTCCAGTCCTTGTTGCACAATTTGGAGGTGTTGGTTACTGCGGGTGTTCCACCGCCGGTGTTGTTGTCATCGTCCTTGCTGCAGGAGACTACAAAAAGAGCCGAGGCCAGGGCGAGAATGAGGGTGTACTTTTTCATGGTTTTTGGAATGTGTTTCTAAGGAAGATGCAAGTATACACAGACTTGTGGTGGAGGCCAAGTCAGTTCGATTTTTTATCGCAAGACCAGGGCTACGTTGCTGCGGATTTCTTCAGCGATGTGCAAAAAACAGCCCTCCGTAATCACCCCCAAGCGGTTGTCGTTGCTGGGAAAGGTTGCCAGGGCGTAGTCTCCACGCACTTCTTTGCCGCGCGGATCAAATACAGAATAGTGCACCATAACCTCACGGGTGTACACGCCGTTCACGATATCGAGGCAGGAATTATAATTTGTACGGATGTCAAGCTGGTTGATGCTCACTACCCAATCGCCGCCGTAGGTTTTTCTTAGGTCTGGAAGCAGGGTAGTGTCGCGGGGTTCGGCCGACATGTACTTGCCATCGCCACGGTTGGCCAGGGCCTGAGTCGCATCGTATTCCAATTCGGTGCGTGCAGCATTGCTCTTATCTGTTTTCCGGTTGTTTTCTCCCCTGGCTTTTTGTTTGCTCAATACTCGTCGGCCAACGGCGCTGCGGTAAGTGTAGGCCGTGCGGTCGTAGAATTTTCCGATGAGTCGCCGGCCGGTACTGCTGCTATCGGTGCAAACCGCTGCACAAGAGCCCAAGGTCTCGAGCGCCGCAGATAGTTTTCTATCTAGGGCCAGCCGAATGATTTGTTGTAATTGTACCTGTTCAAGCGAGGAAGCAGCGCAAATGTCGCGGTCGGCATCACTCAGGTAATATTCGGGCGGATAGGGAATCAGCACGATTGAAGTACGTGGTAGACTGTCCGACTGGGCATGAACTCCAACCGAACCCAATAGGATCAGTAGCGCAATAAAACAATTTCTGGTTGAAAAAATGCGCATCCTAGGGCCTAGTTAAGTACGTGCTTCCAGATGTCGTTGCCGACAGCGAACACCATCAGCGAAAGTAAAATCACCATGCCGACAACCTGTGCTCGCTCCATGACCTTGTCGCTGAACTTAACGCCGATCACACTTTCGATCAACAGAAAAATCACATGACCGCCATCAAGCGCAGGAATGGGAAGCATATTCATGAATGCGAGTACCATAGAAAGCAATCCTGTAATTGCCCAGAACCGCCCCCAATCCCAAACACCTCCATAAATGGTTGCAATGCCGATGGGTCCCTGAACGGAATCGCTGGCCTTTTCTTCCCCGGTGAAAATTTTGCGCAAGCCTTTCACATTTGATACCAGGGCTTCCATTGCATCGGAGCTGCCGAATGCAAGAGCCGAAGCAAAGGTGTAAGGCTGCATAGTGTATTGCTCGCGGTTAACGGGTTGGGCATCGTAGGCGATGCCGATGCTGCCTTCCTCCGAGACACGAACCTTCATTTCCAGGGGATTTCCGTCCCGCTCGAGGCTGAGCGAAACGTCCTTGCCTTTCAGGCTGCTGACTGTAGTGGGCAGGTCGTCGCTCGATAACAGGTCCCGTCCTTCAATGCCGGTGATGATATCGCCTGCACGCAATCCGGCTTGAGCGGCGGGTTTTCCTTCGGTCACCTTACCAACGGTATAATGTAGGGGGCCATAGCCGATGAAGCTCCAGCGTCCCGCAGTTGCAGCCTTGCGATAGAAGTTGTCTGGAACTTCAACCTCCAGGGTTTGTTCATTGCGCAGGACCGATAAACGGGCACCGAACAATACACGGGTGGATAAAAGGTCTTCGAATCGCTCTACTTCTTTTCCATTAACGGCTGTTATGCGGTCGCCGTTTTGCAGTCCGATATCGCGGCCAAGGCTATAGGCGTAAATGCCTTTGCCTTGGTTTACGTTATCGATGGGAAGGTATTCTTCCTTGAACTGGAGCAGAGTGAAGGTGTAAATGGCGACACCCAGGATAGCGTTCATGGTAACGCCGGCAATCATGACGATGAGACGCTGCCAGGCCGGCTTTGCACGGAATTCCCAGGACTGTGGCTCGGTCGCCATTTGGGCAGTATCAAGGCTCTCATCGATCATCCCGGCGATTTTAACGTAGCCACCGAGTGGAAGCCATCCAATACCGTATTCGGTTTCTCCACGTTTGAAACTGAAGAGTTTTACTCCCCAGGCATCGAAGAAGAGATAAAATTTCTCCACCTTGATGCCGAAGGCACGTGCGGCCAGAAAGTGACCGAGTTCATGAAGGGTAACGAGTATCGAGAGGCCCAGGATAAGTTGGGCGGCCATGATCAGTGCTTGCATACGCTCAAATAACCGCCCAGTCGATTGACGGTTCTCGACAAAGGTATGAAATTGAGTAGGGGGAGTTCAAGCCCAATTATACTCGGACATCTGCAACGGGCAACAGTCCTTCGGCGATTCGTCGGGCCATGCGGTCACTCTCGAGGTACACCTCCAGTTCGGCGCGTCCGTCGAAGTCCACCTGATCCATCACGCGCTCAATCAATTCGCCAATCTGCAGATAGCCGATGCGGTCAGCCAGAAATGCAGCCACTGCAACTTCGTTGGCGGCGTTCATCACACAAGGCACATTTCCACCCTGCTCCATGGCCCTGCGGGCTAGCGGAAGGCAGCGGAAGGTTTCCTCGTCCGGAGCTTCAAAGGTGAGGCTGGGGTACCGCGAAAAATCGAAGCGGGGAAAATCAGAATCGATGCGGTCGGGATAAGCGATGGCATACTGGATGGGCAGTTTCATGTCGGGAAGACCCATTTGTGCCTTCATGCTTCCGTCGCGGAACTGCACGATGCTGTGGATGATCGACTGAGGATGAACCACCACTTCGATTTGCGAAGGATCGAGTTCGAAGAGCCATTTCGCTTCAATCATCTCAAGTCCCTTGTTCATGAGGGTACTGGAGTCGATGGTGATTTTAGCGCCCATGCTCCAGTTCGGATGTCGAAGTGCCTGCTCCCGCGTGATGGATTCCAAATCGTGACGTTTCCGGCCACGGAAGGGTCCACCCGATGCGGTCAGGATGATTTTTTCGATCGGGTTGTGCATCTCTCCGGCAAGGCATTGGAAGATGGCCGAGTGTTCACTGTCCACCGGGTAAATTGGCACCCGTTGTTCGAGCGCCAAGCGGGTCACCAGATCCCCTGCCACAACCAGGGTTTCCTTGTTGGCCAAGGCGATGGGTTTTCGGTGACGAATAGCCGATAAGGTGGGCTCAAGACCCGCAAAACCCACCAGCGCCGTCAGCACGAGGTCGATGCTATCCATGCCCATGAGTTGGGTCAGGGACTCGATACCGCCGTAAACTTTTATGTCTGTGTCCGAAAGCGCTTCTTTTACCAGGCTGGTTTTGGAGGTGTCACAAATCACCACCACATTCGGTGTGAATAGCCTTGCTTGTGCAATGAGCAAATCGGCATTGCTGTTGGCACTGAGGAGTTCGACCTGGAAACGGGTGGGGTTGGCACGTACGACATCAAGTGCTTGGGTTCCGATGGAGCCGGTTGATCCGAGAATGGCAATGCGTTTCATGAGTCGTTGAACAAAACGAAGGTAGCTAAGGTTTTCACGCCGCAGCCGACTGGACCGTATCTTCGTTGCAGCCTATGGATTCCGCCGGTCATTATGTAGTCCTCGGTCTGGGCCCGTCCGCAACTGCGGCCGAGATCCGAAAAGCCTACCATCGGCTGGCGCTCCGGCATCATCCCGACACCAATCCGGGCGATGCTTCCGCCGCTGAGCGCTTCCGTCGTCTTGCCGAAGCCTATCGTGTCTTATCAGATCCGGAACTCCGGGCAGCCTACGATGCAGACGTTCCGGACAGCACTGCTGCAGTCTACCTGGTCTGTGAGGTCGATCGGATCCGGGTCAGTCAAAATGCAGGACTGGAGGTGGTTTTTTCTTTTCCGGCCGAAGGGAGGGCCTTCCAGAAACCCCGGATGCCGGGATGGTTGGTGACAGCAGGCCCAACGGTGGAGCAACGCTGGTATTCCCGATCTGCTGGTGCTTCTAACCGGGAAACGCGATTGCACTATACGCTCGCACCCCTCCAAAGTGGTTTTCTGAACATTCCTGCATGCAGGGTGATGATTCGCGGCAAGCTCTGCTATTCAACACCGGTTCAAATACAGGTTGATCCGGCGGATTGTGTGTTCCGTCCAGGCGATCTTGCCGGAACGAATCCCGTACGCATCCATCTGCACCGCATCCGCGAAATCCGCTCTGGAACATTGCGAAAGACACGCGTTTATGACCGAACCGTGCTAATCCCAAGGGGTGTTCTTGCTTCTTGGTACCACCGAATCGGATCCATACTAGCTTGGAGCTTCCCCTTAATCGGAGCCGGTTACAGCATGGTGCACCAGGGATCCGCATTGCTCGGTATGCTCGCGGGCGGATTGATAGCAGTTCCGGCAATCCGTTCCATGTACAGGCTGGCAGGAGTGAAACCCTTACGTACGACGGCCATGCAGGTTGAAGAAGTCAGACAATTTCTGGACGAGGGGTATATGCCCGGATTGATGCCCCCGATTTCACGCAGGCTTTCGAAACTTCAGGAGTATCTACGGCTTTGGCTCAGTTGATGATGCCTTGGCAGTAACGGCCGAAAACGCAGATGCTGTTTCATAGGCCGTAGTGATCATGTAAAACAACAAAAAGCAAAGTGCCACTCCAATCACTTCCGCAGGTTTTACAAACCCCACAATGGTAATGATGAGTGTATACAGGAACAATTTGGCGGTGGTTGCACCCATGAAAAAACGCACATACGATTTCGCTTCCCGGATGCGGGTATGGAGTCCGTTCAGGATGAACAAGGTGATGCTACCTGTAAGCATGGGAATCCACACGAATCCGGAGTAAAACCACTTTGCAGGCAAAAGCGGTTCAATTGCGACGTAAGCCAACGAGCCCAGAAGTAAGAGAAGTGAGAGTCGGAGCAGGGTTGTGCGCAAAACTTCAGGGTTTTGTCAGGGTGCGTACGAGATAAATCAGGGAGCCGGCTACCGACAGGATCGCGAGAAACAATGTAAAAGCGGGGAAACCTGGTGAGAACTTTTCGTCAAGCCAGGTACCGGCCCATGTCATGAATAGAATTGTAAGGGCCATCTGCAAACCGATGGCCGAGTACCGGAGGTACGAATCAAGCGGTCTTTTCGACGAGCTTTTCGGTGTTTCGCTCGACATGCTTAATGTCCTTGATCACCGATCCCATGCTGCAGTTTCCGGTGAAACTGGCACCGATTTCAACCACCAGTTTACCGGTTGAGATATCACCGTTGACTTTGGCGGTCGATTTTAGAAATAGCATTTCGGTAACCGTTGTCTTTCCTTTGATGGAGCCGGAGATGTCTGCGCTCTGGCACACCACATCACCATCTACCTCACCTGTTGAGCCGATGACTACCTTGGCACGTGAAGTAACCGATCCGCGGATTTTTCCATCAATCCGGACGTCGCCGTTCGATCGGATTTCGCCTTCAATGATGGTTCCGGCACCTATGATGTTGATAACCCCGTTGCCACCGGAATCTGCCGGACGGGTGATGACGCCTTTGTTTTTGAGTTGTTCAAACATGACAATCAATAAGTTGGGTGAATTACAGAAAAACGTGGGCAAATATAATTGTTTTATGGAGAAAAATACAAGCTTTAGGCAGATTTTTCCCGAAAGCTTGAACAGAGGCTATCCCGGATGCGTTCGCCGGGGTCAGGATTCCGTTTTTCGGTACCGTTCACGGACTTCTTCCAGCACCTCCAGAACCCCTCCATACGTAGGGCTTGTGACCAAGCGCATGCGGAAATCCTTGAAGTGATCGAAGCCTTTGAAATAGTTGGTGTAATGCCGTCGCATCTCCACAATGCCAACAAAGTCGCCTTTCCAGCGCATGGAATAATCGAGGTGCGCTTTGCAGGTGTCTACCCGCTGATCGATATTGGGAGGAGGCAGGTGAGTGCCGTGTTCTCGAAAATGTTTGATCTCGTTAAAAATCCAGGGGTAACCGATGCTGGCGCGACCAATCATTACGCCATCCACCCCATAGCGCGCCCTCATTTCGAGCGCTTTTTCCGGTGAATCCACATCCCCATTCCCAAAAATAGGGATGTGGATCCGTGGATTATTTTTCACTTTCCCGATAAGGGTCCAGTCAGCCGCACCTTTGTAGAGTTGGGCCCTGGTCCGTCCGTGTATGGCCAAGGCGGCAATTCCTACATCCTGTAGGCGCTCGGCCACCTCTTCGATGTTTTTGGTGTGGTCGTTCCAGCCCAGACGGGTCTTGACTGTTACGGGCAACTTCACCGCCTTCACCACTTTTTCGGTCAGGCGGGCCATTTTCTCTATATCCTGCAGGAGGCAGGCGCCGGCACCTTTACTGACCACTTTGTGCACCGGACACCCATAATTGATGTCGATCAAATCAGGGCCTGCAGCTTCTGCAATGCGCGCTGCTTCTTCCATGGCATCTTCCGATCCTCCGAATAGCTGGATACCGACGGGTCGCTCGTAATCGAACACGTCGAGTTTCATTTTGCTTTTGGCCGCATCCCGAATGAGTCCTTCACTCGATATGAACTCGGTGTACATCAGGTCGGCGCCATGCTGTTTGCACACGGAACGGAACGGTGGATCACTCACGTCCTCCATGGGTGCGAGCAACAGCGGAAAGTCGCCGAGTTCTATGTTGTGTATACGTACCACAAGCTGTTCTGAGGGCTGTTGAGCAGGGCTGTTCCGTTTCGCGGGCCTATCTTTGTGGCGCAAACTTACGAAACCATGACGCTGCGCGCAGCCCTCGCCGACCGGACCCCTTACCGGAAATTCCTCATCATTGTTGGTCTGACCCTAATTGGCACGGTGCTCTTTTCCGCATTGGGCGGACTTCTGTCCGAGGTGCTGTTTGGAATCGGATTAGCCGATTTGCAGGGTGATATCTCCGCAACGTCTGCGGAAACAAGCCTCGTAAACGCAGTGCGACTTATTCAGACTTTTTCGCTGCTGGGCAGTTTTTTGGTCCCGGCCCTCTTGGCTGCCTGGTTGTTTTCGGATGAAAGCACCACTTTTCTTGGAATTGACACACTGCCGAGCCGCGGCTTAATGCTCTTGGTTCCTTTGGTGTTCTTGTGTGCTGTGCCTTTCATTAACTGGATGATGGCCATCAATCAGGGCATCCGCTTTCCCGATTCCTTGCAATCGGTGGAGGATTGGATACGTGATACAGAAGAATCGGCGGCCAGACTGACCGAATTACTGGTGTCAGGGACAGCAGCTTCGGATCTTGTGCTCAATCTACTGGTTATTGCTGTTATTCCGGGAATCGCCGAGGAATTCCTCTTTCGTGGTATTCTACAGCGTCAGTTCATACTGCTTTCCGGCAACCGTCATGCAGGCATCTGGCTCACGGCATTTCTTTTCAGCGCCTTGCACATGCAGTTCCTCGGGTTCATTCCCCGTTTTTTTCTCGGCGCCTTCCTTGGCTATCTCTATGCCTGGTCTGGAACCCTCTGGCTGTCCGCGTTCGCCCACTTCTGCAACAACGCATTTGCGGTAATCCTGACCTGGGCATTCGCCGCGGGTTATATCAACTTGAATCCTGATACATGGGGTGCAGGACCTCAGGACGCCCTTGTGCTCGGGGCAAGTGTATTTCTGACGCTCAGCGGGATAGCCATGATATCGCGTTCGTCAAAGCGGATACAACAGCGTTGATCCCGAAACGACTATTCAGCATATACGAAAAAAAAACAGTTTTCACAATAGCGGGTGTGTGGATTTTCGTAACTGTAAATCCCCCAATGATGCGTACCTTTGCATCGCAATCATTTCTTAAACCGTGAAGAAAGCCATGAGAAAAGCGCGCGTGCTCTTCATCTCGAGTGAGATACATCCTTACCTCGAACTCACGGAGCAAAGCAAAATTGCCCGTTACCTTCCGCAAGGAATCCAGGAGCGTGGCAAGGAGATCCGGACCTTCATGCCCCGCTTCGGTAACATCAACGAGCGACGTAATCAGTTGCATGAGGTGATTCGTCTTTCCGGGATGAACCTCATCATCGATGACACGGATCATCCGCTCATCATCAAGGTCGCCTCCATCCAAGCGGCGCGTATGCAGGTGTACTTCATCGATAATGAGGAGTATTTCCAACGTAAATCGACGTTGCGCGATGCCGAAGGGAAATTTTTCGCCGACAACGACGACCGTGCGATTTTCTTCGGACGTGGTGTGCTCGAAACGGTTAAGAAACTGGGTTGGTCACCCGATATCATCCATTGCCACGGCTGGATGACGGCATTGGTTCCCCTCTTCATAAAGACCAGTTACAAAGACGACCCGATGTTTCACAACAGCAAGGTCGTGTATTCCCTCTACAATGACGGATTCGGCGAGCCCTTCAATGCGGATTTTGCCCGAAAGGTACAGATGGAGGGTCTGACCGCTGCCGATGTAAAAGAAATCAATGATCCCCATTACGCAAGCCTCTCCCGTTTGGCCATGCATTGGTCAGATGCGGTCGTAAAAAGTTCCGCTTCGTTGCACGATCAGGTAGAGGAGGATTTCCGTAAGTTGAGTAAGCCTACGCTCGACTACAAATCGCCCGAGGAATACGTTGAAGCCTACGACACCTTCTATGACGAGGTGGTTTTGGAGGACAGCGTACTCGCTGACTGATTCCGCCCTTCGTCTAATCCCGTAAACCGCCTACCTTCGCAGCATGCCGAACCGGAAAGGGTGGGTGAAGAGCCTGTTCCCGTTATTGAGTGTGATGTTGTTCGCGTCCTGCAGCGAACCCAGCCTGATTGGTCTTGACTTGCAACCAGAGTCCGAGCTGGCCGGCTGGAGGGTCGATACCCTGGAAGTGAAGGCCTTTACCGTTCGTGAAGATTCGCTGATCGTGTGGGGCCCTACCAAGAACCTGATTGAATTACCTACGCTTTTCCTGGGTAGTATGGACGATGCCTATGTGGGCAAGTCCTTTGCCGGTTTTGTTTCACAACTGCGCATCGGGAACACCATCACCCCCAGTACGTTCGCTGGGGTGACATCTCCCGACTCTGTCGTGCTGAGCTTTGCATACCGGGGAATCGATGGCGACAGCAGCGCATTGCACCGAATCAGTGTTTATGAATTGAGCGATAAGCTTGTAGCTGATAGTACGTACTACAGCAGCCGTGAACTTCAACGTGGAGGATTTCTCGGTCACATCGATCTCGTCCCTAAATTGGGTGATAGTGTGATTGTCGGTAGCTCAACCCTTCCACCCATGCTACGTATTCCGCTGGACACGGCACTCGGCGGACGGTTCATGCGGCAATATGCACTCAATGCGGCCACATTCGCTGACAACAATGCGTTCATCGATTTTTTTAAAGGAGTTGTCTTAACCGATAGTGTAGATGGCACAGGAAGTATTCTCAATTTTGCCTCCACCTCCGGTTATCACCGCCTCACCTTGTATTTTTCCGGTAACAAGAGCTATGAATTCATCATTGATGTGAATGCAGTGCGCTTCAGTAACTTCTCTCATCAGTATCTGCAAGTCAACACCGACAGCTTGGAAGATAATCCCTTGGTGGTGCAGTCGATGGCCGGACTCAAAGACAGTCTTGTGATTCAAAATCTATTTTCCCTGTTTGATGAGGGTCCGGTGAGTATCAGCTCGGCGCGCCTCGTATTCACAGCAGGTGCTGGAACCGGTACTGGAAACATGTCACCCCACAATAACCTGCTGATTTTCGCCAGCGATTCGATTGGAAAAAATCTTACAACCGCGGATGCCACCGAAACCGCTTCCTATTACGGCGGAGCATACTCCAGTACGAGCGGAACGTATTCTTTCAACATTGCGCGTTACCTACAGCAAACGCTTAACAAAATCAACACCGGTACCGGTGCAGACTATGGACTTTTTCTGGTTGCCGGTGGTTCAACCTCCAATGCACGGCGAACTGTGCTGCAGGGTGGAACTGCAATACGTCTTGTTGTGCACAGTACCAAACTCAATCCCTGAACCATGTGCGGAATCGTAGCCTATATCGGCAAACAGGAAGCCTATCCCATCATCATGAAGGGCCTTCAGCGCCTCGAATACCGTGGGTATGATAGTGCCGGAGTCGCCTTGCTTCACGGCGAGAAACTCACCAGCTACAAGAAGGCCGGAAAAGTAAGCGACCTTGCGGAGTTCGTCCGCGGAAAAGACATCAGCGGTACTATCGGAATGGGTCATACCCGCTGGGCTACCCATGGTGAACCCAACGACCGCAATGCGCATCCGCATTTTTCACAAAGCCGCGATTTTGCCATCATACACAACGGAATCATTGAGAATTATGCATCTCTAAAGGCCGAGTTGGGCAAGCAAGGGCATGTTTTCGAGAGCGATACCGATACGGAAGTACTCATTCACCTGATTGAAGCCATCGCAGAAAAAGCCGGAGTGGAACTCGAAGAGGCGGTCAGGCTTGCACTTGGCGAAGTTGTGGGAGCTTACGCGATTGTTATTTTGTCGAAGAAGGATCCGTTGAAGCTGATTGCTGCACGTAAAGGTTCTCCCATCGTAGTAGGCATTGGGAAAGATGAGTATTTTGTGGCTTCAGATGCTACGCCGATTGTTGAATACACCAAAAACGTTGCGTATCTGAACGATGGCGAGTTGGCGGTTATCCATGAAGGACAGCTGACCGTAAAAACCATCGGTAATGAAATCAAGGTACCCTATGTGCAGGAGCTTGAGTTGAAGCTGGAGGCCATCGAGAAGGGTGGTTTCGAGCATTTCATGCTAAAGGAAATTTACGAGCAGCCCCGTTCAATTGCCGATAGCATGCGTGGTCGTATCGACAGCAACGGTGGACGCATCAATCTTGGCGGACTGCGTGAGTATGAGCAGCGTGTGATGAATGCCCGCCGTATTCTGATTGCAGCTTGCGGAACTTCATGGCATGCCGGTCTCGTGGCCGAGTACCTCATTGAAGACCTAGCCCGCATACCGGTCGAAGTGGAGTATGCATCTGAGTTCCGGTATAGGAACCCGGTCATTTTTGAAGATGATGTGCTGATTGCCATTTCACAGAGTGGTGAAACCGCCGATACACTTGCAGCTGTCGAATTAGCCAAATCGAAAGGTGCAACCATTTTCGGAGTTTGTAATGTGGTGGGATCTAGTATTCCTCGGGCTACACATGCCGGCTCCTACACCCATGCCGGACCCGAAATCGGCGTGGCGTCCACCAAGGCGTTCACCGCACAGGTCACCGTTCTTACTCTACTGGCATTACAACTTGCCCATAAGCGAGGAACGATTTCTGAATCCCGGTTCCGAAGTATCCTCAGTGAACTCGACAGCATTCCCTCCAAGGTGGAGATCGCACTCGCTTCAAACGAGGCCGTACTGCGTATCGCCCGCCAATTCAAGGATGCACGCAACTTCCTCTACCTTGGTCGTGGGTATGGATTCCCGGTGGCACTTGAAGGTGCTCTCAAACTCAAGGAGATCTCTTATATCCATGCCGAAGGTTATCCTGCAGCCGAAATGAAGCACGGTCCCATCGCATTGATCGATGAGGAGATGCCGGTTGTGGTTATTGCCACAAAGCATGGTAGTTATGAGAAGGTTGTAAGCAATATCCAGGAGGTCAAAGCTCGGAAAGGGAAAATCATTGCTATCGTGACTGAAGGTGACGAAACCGTTAAAGAGCTTGCCGATTACAGCATCGAGATTCCTGAGACCGATGAGATTCTCGTCCCGCTTGTTTCCGCTGTCCCGCTACAACTGCTCGCCTATCATATCGCTGTGATGCGCGGTTGTAATGTGGACCAGCCCCGGAACCTCGCCAAGAGCGTGACGGTGGAGTAAACCATTCATGAGCTGAATTGCGTTTCGATAGTACTCTGATATTTTTATCATCGATTGGGATACCCAAGTCAACAAGAATATGGGTTCATCTGTTAGAAAAACGCTAGGTACTTCCGGGCAATGGATGGGCATTCAGTACCAATGGCTGATTGCCCTGTTGGGTATGCTGCTGTATGTCCAGACTCTCGGTTTCGAGTATACGCTCGATGATGATTTGTTTGTCAAGAAAAACATTCTGGTTAATCAGGGAATCGCCGGCTTGCCACAGGTTTTTTCAAATGGCAGTCTGGTCGAAATCGGTATACAGCCTTACCGACCCGTTACACTCACCACATTCGCCATAGGAAAATCGTTGCACAACAACCAGGTAGCGATCGAACACCTGGTTAATGTTCTCCTTTACGGTTTTCTACTCTTGCTGCTCTTTAATGTCTTGCGCCGGCTGATGGATCAGCTCGACCCCTTGGTAATAGCCGGAATGTGTCTGCTCTTTGCCTTGCATCCGCTCCACACCGAAGTTGTGGCCAGTGTTAAGAGCCGCGATGAATTGCTTGCAGCATGTTTCGGTCTTTTAAGTTGGAATGCAGTTCTTCGTTTGCCGAAGGGAAGCGTGGTTACGATGAGGTCTACACTTACTGCGGTCTGTTGGTTCGCTCTCGCCGCCTTCTCGAAAGAAAGTGGAATTGTCTTCCTGGTATTGATCCCCCTTTCGTTACATATGTTGCATGGTTGGTCGCTGAGAGAGTCGTTCAAGCTTACCGGCATGCTGGGTATCGCCGCCGCCGTTTATTTGTTTGTACGTTACCTTGTTATCGGGACCGAGTATTCGGAAACCGATGTTCCGCTCCTGGCCAATGTGTTGAACGGTGCCTCCGGGTTCGCTGAATCAAGCGCCACCCGCATGGTCATTCTATATCACAACCTTCGGTTGCTCATTGCACCCTGGCCATTGGTATGGGATCGTTCGTACAATCAAATACCGCTCAGCGATTGGAGTTCTGTATTAGCATGGGCTGGCATTTTGTTGTATGGTGCCCTTGCGATCCTGGCCCTGTTCAATTTCCGTAAGCGACCAGTGCTTTCGTTCGGAATTCTCTTTTTCTTCATCGCATCTTCGCCTACCAATAATTTGTTTCTTGTTACCGGTGCGGTATTGGGCGAACGGTTCTTGTTCACTCCCTCGCTCGGTTTGTGCATTTTGCTCCCTTGGTTCTTGTCCGGCATATCGACTCCATCGACGCCTGTTTTTGGCGCGCAGGCCAAACGGAGACTGCTTACAGGATTGGCCTTGATTGGATCCGTATACGCCATATTGTGCATAATGAGGATTCCGGATTGGAAGAACAACCTGCTGTTGTTCGAGCGAGGCGTTGAAGATGCCCCCAACAGTGCCCGCACCAATTATGCACTGGCTTCCGAATTCATGCGTGAGGCCAACACGTTGACTGACCCAACTGCCCGGAAGGCCCGGTATGCCGAGGCAAGTGAATACTTCAAGCGCAGCCTCGACATTTTACCGATCAATCATGAAGCTCAGTATAACGCCGGAATGTGCGCTGCATTGTTTGGAGATACAACTAAGGCGATACAACATTATCGGGAGGCAATCACCTTAAGGCCTTCCTATTTTACCGCCATGAATAATCTGGCGGTACTCTTTGGGGCGCGATTGGAATTTGATTCTGCCCAGCTTTATTACGAACGTGTTCTTGCTCTCCGTCCAAAGGACGATATGGTTCGCTCGAACTTGTCGAATCTGCACTTCGGTAAAGGCATCTTTGCTGCGAAGGCAGGCGATTCAAAACGTGCTTTAGGAGAGTATCGCATTAGCTTGAACTATCAGCCATCGAATGTAAAGGTGATCAATAATACCGCATCCCTCTATGCCGGATTGACACAATATGACAGTGCATTGGTTTACCTGTTCAGAGCCTACTCGGTGGAACCTTCCAACCTGATGGTGGTGGAGAATATTGCTTCGGTCAGTTTAG
>Ga0315902_10002335_pt1 | contig 29658 bp, 14 predicted proteins | sample LakEriMetagenome_9_FD_203523 | JGI IMG/M metagenome (GOLD analysis project Ga0315902, IMG submission 203523) | Freshwater fungal communities from buoy surface, Lake Erie, Ohio, United States - Buoy 12 MA117 | ecosystem: Environmental > Aquatic > Freshwater > Lake > Lake biofilm | place: USA...
ACCATACACTTACAGCTGGACAGGTCCTAATGGCTACACCTCAATAACAGAAGATCCAACAGGATTACTAGCAGGAGTATACAACGTAACAGTTATAGATGCCAACGGCAACGTAGGCACCTGTCAGGCCCTTCAAGCAGTGACAATAACAGAGCCATCGGCAGCGCTGAGTATTGTAGTTGATAATCAAACTAATATTTCATGTAACGGAGGATCGGATGGTGTAATTTCTATTTCCGTCTCAGGCGGAACAGCACCTTATACTTATAGTTGGACAGGTCCCAATGGTTATACTTCTATATTGGAAGATTTAACCGGACTATCATTTGGTACTTATTCAGTTTCGGTAATTGATGCTAATGGTAACGCAGGAAGTTGTCTTACCACTGCTGCAATTTCTCTAATAGAACCACAACCATTACAAGTAACAATTAATGGTGATGCAATAGCTTGTTATGGCAATACGGATGGAAATGTGACAGGAACGATTACAGGTGGCACAGCTCCTTACACAGTTACATTAGTTGAAACGGGAACGACTCAGGTTGTTACAACGGATGGTGGCACGTATGATTTTTCTGGACTGAGTGGCTTGGCGAGTGGAGGATTTGCTACCTATTCAGTAACGGTTTCAGATGCGAATGGATCCTCAGGCGGTTGTGGTACAATTATGGGGCCCGTATCCATGGTCGAGCCGCAACAAATGGTCATTACGATCAATGGCGATGCTATAGTATGTTATGGTAACGCGGATGGGAATGTAACAGGAACAATTAACGGGGGAACAGCACCATACACAGTAACATTAGTTGAATCCGGCACGACTCAGGTGGTTGCTACGGACGGTGGCGCATATAATTTTTCAGGATTGAGTGGATTGGCAAGTGGAGGATTTGCTTCGTATTCAGTAACAGTTTCTGATGCGAACGGAACATCAGGAGGATGTAGTTCACTAATGGGACCAGTGACTATGACTGAACCAGATCAATTACTAGTGACGATTAATGGAGACGCTATTTTATGTTTTGGTAATGCGGATGGCAATGTTACGGGAACAGTTACGGGAGGTACCGCCCCGTACTCAGTGACATTGGTTGAAACGGGCACGACTCAGGTGGTTGCAGCGGACGGTGGCGCATATGATTTTTCAGGATTGAGCGGACTGGCAAGTGGAGGATTTGCTGCGTATTCAGTAACAGTTTCTGATGCCAATGGATCGTCAGGTGGCTGTGGTTCACTAATGGGTCCCGTGACCATGTCTGAACCGAATTTACTTACACTTTCTGCCTCTCTTACAACAAATTACAATGGTTATGGTGTGTCTTGCTTTGAATTAGCAGATGGCGCTATTACGGCTACGGTGACCGGTGGAACAGAAATTCCTGCTGGTGGATATATTTATAATTGGACGACTGATCCCGCTACCCCTACAACATCAATTCCTGCCGGGCAAGGCAGTGTAGTTAGTCCATCGGGATTAACAGCAGGAAACTATTTGGTAACTGTTACAGATCAAAACGGATGTACAATTTCAGGTCAAGTAAGTGTTAATGAACCAGCGCAGTTGGTCATTACTAGTTTATTGCCATCTATTTATGCCAGTGGGTATAACATTACGGGATGTTTTCCTGATGGATATGCAGAGGTGACTGTCTCAGGAGGAGTTCCTGGCTATACCTATGACTGGAATAATGATGGAATAGGAGATTACAACGATGCTAATCCAGTAATAAACATTGCCGAAGGATGGTTAGTGATTACCACACAAGATCTCAATGGTTGTGTGATTTCTGATAGCGTTTTCATGGATGCGCCTGACGTAATAACCATTGTTGGATTAAGCTCCTTCACGTATCCATCAGGAGACAATATCTCTTGTTTTGGGTTGAATGATGGAAGTATCGATTTGACAATAACCGGTGGAACAGGGCCTTATAATTACAATTGGACGAGTGATCCTGCTACTCCTTCCGCTACTATTCCTTCGGGACAAGGGGAGGTAGAGGATCCTCAAGGGTTGACAGCAGGAACATATCTTATTACAATTACCGATGTGGACGGATGTTCTCAAGATTCTTTGATCAATTTGACGGAGCCTTCTGAACTCGCACAAAATGGAAGCGCTTTCGTTTATCTTTCAGGAGTCAACATCCAGTGTCATGGTGATGCAAATGGATCGATTGTGAACTTTATCGTTTCTGGTGGTTCTCCCGCCTATAGTTATAGCTGGACAGCGAATCCTTCATCGACAACAGCGAATGTTCCAGCAGGACAAGGAACCCAAGTGAATCCAACGGGATTAACAGCCGGAACGTATAATTTGACAGTATTAGATATAAACGGTTGTTCGATTGATACAAGTATTACGTTGATAGAACCAGCAGCCCTGTCCCAAACAGGTTCAGCATTTACTTATGCAAGTGCTGATAATATTCAATGCAATGGTGATGCGAATGGATTGATCGTTAACTACACTGTTAACGGGGGATCACCAGGTTACAGTTATAGTTGGACAGCCGATCCATCATCTTCAACGGCAATTGTTCCTGCAGGACAAGGTGATCAAGTGAATCCAACGGGATTAACAGCCGGAACGTATAATGTGACAGTAACAGATATTAATGGTTGTTCGATCGATACAAGTATTACGTTGATAGAACCAGCGGTCCTGTCCCAAACGGGTTCAGCATTTACATATGCAAGTAGTGATAATATTCAATGCAATGGTGATGCGAATGGCTCGATTGTTAACTACACCGTTTCTGGTGGCTCTCCTGCCTACAGCTATAGCTGGACGGCCGATCCTTTATCTTCAACTGCAATTGTTCCTGCAGGACAAGGAACCCAAGTGAATCCAACGGGATTAACAGCTGGAACTTATAATGTCACAGTAACTGATTTGAACGGGTGTACCATTGACACAAGTATCACATTAGTCGAACCTTCCCAATTGGGGCAAACCGCTGTTGCATTTACATATACCAGTGGCACGAATATCAGTTGCTATAATTTAAGCGATGGTAGTATTGATCTTACCGTAAATGGTGGCTCACCAGCCCCAGGTTATTCTTACAATTGGACCGTTGTAACCCCAGGTTCTTTGCCTGCAGGTCAGAATACGGTTGAAGATCCTTCCGGACTGACGGATGGTGTTTATCAAGTCACCATAACCGATGTAAATGGCTGCACGATTGACACAACTGTTACTTTAGTTGAACCTACCGTTCTGAATGCAACAGCAGTACTTTCTGTTTATTCAGGTGGATATAATTTATCTGGATGTCAATCGGATGGATGGATTGATCTTTCTGTTTCTGGAGGCAATCCGGGATATGCGATAAGCTGGAATAATGGTTTGGATTCGGAAGACTTAGCATCCCTTTCAGCGGGAACCTATACTGTTACTATTACTGATGTAAACGGCTGTCAGTTTATTCTCGATACTACTTTAACTCAGCCTCAATCCATTTCATCGCAAACACAAGTAACTTCAGACTACAATGGTGAAGATATTTCGTGCATCGGAGCATCGGATGGGTCAGTAACTGTTACGGTGAGTGGAGGCGCACCGGATTACCAGTATGAATGGATCAACGCTCAGGGAATTGTTGTAAACACTTCACAATCACCTACTGGCTTACCGTCTGGAGATTACATTGTTGCAATTGAAGATCAGAATGGTTGTCTGGACACCAGCACTGTGACGTTGTTAGATCCTCCTCCAATCGCAGTATCGATTGTTGTTTCGTCGGACTATAATGGGGAAGACATTTCTTGCAATGGTTTGAGTGATGGTTCAATAGACTTTACCATGAATGGTGGCACACCGCAGTTTACTTACATTTGGAGAGATGAAAATGGTCAGGTTGTAAGTACACTTGAAGATCCAACAGATTTGTCTGCAGGAAATTATCAGGTAATTGCTTTAGATAATAATGGCTGTGTAGTAGACACATCGATTACCCTTTCGGAACCACCGCCATTATCGGGCGTTGCAACTGTCACAACGGATTATAATGGTTCGGATATTAGCTGTTATCAATTGTCAGATGGCGGAGTAACATCGAATATTTTGGGAGGCACACCGGGTTACACGTATACATGGTCCAATAGTTCTGGTGTCTCCATTGGGTCTGCACAATCCCTTTCCGGAATTCCTGCTGGTACCTATACCGTTTTAGCAACAGATTTGAATGGGTGTACCTATTCCACCAATGTTGTTGTCAATCAACCCGCTCAGTTATCTGTATCTAGTAGTATTTTGTCTTTTTATTTTGGACAGGGAGTAAGTTGTGATGGAGCATCGGATGGTATTGTGAGTGCGTTGGGAGCAGGTGGTACACCATCATATTCTTTCAGTTGGAATACCACGCCTCCTCAAAGTAATGCAACGATAAATGGCTTACCTACTGGGACTTATACAGTTACAGTTTCAGATATAAATGGGTGTACGTCAACTAACTCTGTAGAGTTAACAGCGAATCCCATGCCGCAAGCCATTCTTCCTCCACAGATTAATGCCTGTGTAGGAGGAGGAGTTTTAATAAATGCCAATGCTGCAGCCGGAGAAAATTGTACTTGGACTTTTTCGGATGGTCAGGTATTCAATGAGTGCGGTCCGTTCGTAGCAAACTTTGATGCAGTCGATTGCTATGGCGTACAATTAACCGTAATCAGTCCTGAAGGGTGCATTGCAACTGCATTTGCGTCTAATTTTGTTTGTATTCAGCCTAATCCTGTCGCATCGTTCTATGCTGACGATTATCAAATTGACAACATTGAAACAAACGCTTATTTCTGGAATACATCCATAGGTGCATCATCCTATTATTGGTACTATGGTGATGGAAGTGCTTACGACACAACATTCAACACTTATCATGAATTCATAAATGGTAGCGATTTCAACATAACCAATTACCAAGTAACACTTTATGCTGTCTCTGAATACGGATGCATAGATTCTGTGTCACATTATATAACAATGACTCCTGAATTGATCCTATATGTTCCTAATACATTTACACCAGATGGTGATCAATTTAATAATATTTTCTTTCCTGTTTTAACAGCAGGATACAATGTTGAAAGTTATGATTTTATGATTTTTAATAGATGGGGAGAACTTATTTTTGAATCACAAACAGTTGGGGAAGGTTGGGACGGAACTTATCGTAATAATAAATGTCAAGACGATGTTTATACATGGAAACTTTCGCTCCGAAGATCATTCAATGATGACAGAGAGGAGTTCGTTGGTCACGTCTCTTTATTGCGGGGTGGATTTTAGAATTTTTCAGCGTGCTTTAATTGTTTGAGGCAACGAATTGTATTTCTTTGCGTTTTGAAATAAAGAAGGCGGCACAACTGAACTTTGGAAAATTTACCTTTCAATTTTGAAATCACCTTCTTTTTTAGTAAAATCAATGTCCATTTGATGAGCGATGCGTTTGCTGCTGACATATGTTTTACTGATAGTGCCACTTATTGGCCTTTCACAACCACCTACGGCCCAGTTTGTTAGTGGAAATGTTGTCGCGTGCGTAGGAGAAGCCGTTAATTTCACAGATCTTTCAGTTGCAAACGGTTCACCCATCATCGGTTGGTCATGGGATTTTGGTGATGGTAATGCCTCTAATGCAGTGAATCCATCTCACAGTTATTCCAATGCAGGAAACTACACAATAATTCTTGTTGTATCAGCTGCTAATGGTCAGGCAGACTCTGAGGTCAAATTTGCTTACATTACGATTAACCCAAAACCAATCCCTGATTTCTCATCTGTAGCGAATGGATGTTCTCTTCCTGTTGGTGTTACGTTTACCAACCTTTCAGTTGGTGGTCAAAGCTATGAGTGGGACTTTGGTAATGGTCAAACATCAACTTTAGAAAATCCTGGGATGGAAACATACGCTGTTGCGGGAAGTTATTCTGTTACCCTAATATCAACCAATTCTTTTGGCTGTAAGGACACGCTTACTCAAAACATAGTAATTTCTGACTTCCAAGCTGGTATTACAGCTCCTGCAACGGCATGCGAAGGTGCACCGATTAACATATCTGATAATTCAACTGTTGGTGCAAATGTTTGGAACTGGACGTTTGCAGGTGGAAACCCGGCCGGATCAACGAATCAGAATGAAGTTGTAACCTATCCGTCGCCTGGTGTTTACACGATTCAATTAACTGCTCAAAACACAGTTGCAGGTTGTTCTGATAATGTCAACCAGAGCATCACTATCCTCCCTACTCCAACGCCAACATTTACAGGAACACCAACATCAGGTTGTGCACCCCAAGCAGTCAACTTTACAAATACAACAGGTTCGCCTGGAACTTATGTTTGGGACTTTGGCGATGGCTCTTCTTTTAACGGCACAACACCTCCGCCCCACACCTATTCTGCCGATGGATCCTACTCGGTTGGACTGACATATACGGATTCGAATGGATGTTTCGGCTCAACACTTTTAAATAACTATATTAACCTCACGTCTCCAATCGCTTCATTCACAGCACCTGTTTTGAATGGCTGCGCGCCGCTTTCCGTTCAGTTGGCATCAACTTCTGTTTCCGCAATAGACCCTATCGTTGATTGGCAATGGGATTTTGGAGACGGAACATCATTCAATGGCGAAGTACCACCCCCTCATGATTATGCTGTAGGGACATACGCGGTGACATTAACAATTACAACCCAAGGCGGCTGTGTGGAAACTGTGACAATTCCAAGTTACATACAAGTAGGTCAAATAGATTTGGTTGATTTCAGTTGGAACCCACCTGTTTCATGTGCCAATGTGCCAATTGACTTTGTTGATGAAAGTATCATTTCTGCGCCGCACGACCCTAGTGAGGTGACCTATTCATGGGATTTTGGAGATGGAGGGACTTCTTCGTTAGAAGACCCAAGTTATCCGTATTCTGCAGACACCGGGTACTTTGATGTGCAGCTCGTTGTTGAATTTAGGGGTTGCTTAGATACTTTAATTGAACCGAACGCTGTTTATATACTTGCACCAATTTCAATATTTCAACCCTCGCAATCATTGTTTTGCAACCCAGCATCTTTTCCAATTACAGTTGCAGTGAACGATAATTCAATTATTGGGATCTTGTCTGATGATGCAGATATGACCTGGAATTGGGGAGACGGCACCTCAACAAGCTATGACGATCCTGATTTTGATGACCCGGATCAGGGTTCAACGAGTCATGATTACTCCGCATATGGTTCCTATACGATTACTCAAATAATTAACAACTACACGACAGGGTGTGTTGATAGTTCAAATACAGTCATAAATATTTCTCAAACCATAGCAGAGCTATCAGCTGATACGGACAGTTTGTGTTTAGGCTTTCCATTGACGGTTACATCAACATCGACATCAACTCACCCATTTGGAACTTTTAATTGGAACATGGGTGATGGGCAATTTCTAAATGGTAATAACCTCCCTTATGTTTATGGCACTTCGGGTAATTATTCGATCACACTAACTGCCACCAATGCCTTAGGATGCGCGGACACAGAAACACTGACACCCATAACGGTTCTGCAGCCGCCAACAGCAGGGATATCAGCAAATGACTACATGGGTTGTTCCCCCTTTCTAGTGACCTTTTCCAATAATTCTTTAGTACAAGGGAATGGAGTTCCATTAGATAGTTTTCAATTTACCTTTTTTGATGATGGCTCTGTTGTTAACACTAACAATGTGCTGACAAGTGTGGATCACACCTTCAATTCTTCAGGTGCGTTTGCGGTTGAAATAATTGCTACAGATCAATTTGGATGTGTATCTCCGCCAGCTTCGGCAATAATTTCTGTGACGAAGCCCTTTGCAGATTTTAATGTCCAGAATGTTGTTTGTAATAATGAAAGTTTCACAGCAAACAATAATTCGATTGGATTGGAACCTATGACCTATCAATGGTTCGTTGATGGGACACAAGTGAGTACGAACACAAATTATTCTTCTTCTTTTAATGAACCGTTTGACCCACTTTCATCCAGCGCTTCACATGATTTAACGTTGATAACAACCGATGCAAATGGCTGTAAAGACACCATGCAGCAAACGATAGTTGTTTCAACACCAGTTGCAGCCTTGAGTTATTTGCTAGATGGTGCCGCTACTAATGCCAACGGCGATTTTGTTTGTCCACCTGTATTTGCGGATTTTACGGATCAGACATTAAGTTATGGATCTATTTCAAGTTGGTCATGGACCTTCGGAGATGGGAAAACATCCAATCTTCAATCGCCAAGTAATACGTATGTTTTTCCAGGTACATACAGCGCGTCATTGTCGATAACAGATGAGTTTGGATGCACTAGCGACACAGTATTAATTGATTTTCTGACAATTTTTGGTCCTTCGGCGTCACCCACTTGGTCAGATTTTGTAAATGCTTGTGGCTTAAATGTTTCATTGGATATCGGTGTTACCCAAAATGTGACTTCGAATGTGTGGAATTTAGATGACGGTTCAATCGTCAATGATCAAAACAGCGTGACACATATTTACTCCGTGCCCGGTACCTATGAGCCGTTTGTAACAGTGTACGATGCTAATAATTGTCAAGTAATTTATCCTTTGGGGCCGTTTACGCTTACTCAGCCCCAACTTTCCATAAATGCAACAGGCGATGTAATTCTTTGCTACGGTTCCGCAGATGGAAATATAACAGGAACGGTTACCGGAGGGGCGGCACCTTATGTTGTTACGCTTAATCAAACAGGAACAACTCAAGCGGTTGCAATTGATGGAGGTAGTTTTGATTTTGGAGGATTGAGTGGAGTTCCAAGCGGGGGATTTGCTTCATACACAGTTACGGTAACAGATGCATCGGGCGCCCTGTGCAGTGTCACTTCTGCAGCGGTCAATATTACGGAACCTTCTTTACCCGTTTCAGTGGTAATGGATGCACAGCAAAACATCATTTGTTTTGGAAACGCAACAGGTTCAATCAATGTAACAGCAAGCGGAGGAACAGCTCCCTATTCGTATTCATGGTCAGGCCCGAATGGTTTTACATCTTCTTTGGAGGATCCCTCTGGGTTGGTTGCAGGAACCTACTCTTTGCAAGTAGTTGACATAAATGGATTGACAGGCGGTTGCGCTTCTTCTTTGAATGTTACTTTAACGCAACCAACGAGCGGACTGATCGTTAGTTTGGATAATCAACAAAATGTGGATTGTTTTGGCAATGCCTCAGGATCAATAAACGTAACAGCATCCGGCGGAACAGCCCCATATACTTATTCGTGGATTGGCCCGAATGGCTTCACCGCCACCATAGATGACATTACGTTGTTGGCGGCTGGGAATTATTCTCTTACTGTAAGTGATGCAAATACGGGGAATGGAAACTGTACCGCTGTTTTGAACGTATCTATATTAGAGCCAGCTCAATTAAATGCTTCTATTATTGGTGATGCAATCGCGTGTTTTGGTGATCAAGACGGTAATATTGTCGGCACAGTTACAGGGGGTGTAGCGCCCTATACTGTAACATTGGATCAAAACGGAGCCACACAGGTTGTCGGGAGTGATGGGGGAAGTTTCGATTTTAACGGTTTAAGTGGAGTTCCGAGTGGAGGATTTCCTTCTTATAGTGTGTCCATAACAGATGCGAACAACTGCAGTCAAATATCATCAGCTGTTAGTATTTCTGAACCGCTAATATCGTTATCAGTTGTATTAAATAGTCAGGAGGATATACTTTGCTTTGGTAATCCAACTGGATCAATCAATGTAATAGCTAGCGGAGGAACAGCTCCTTATACTTTTTCTTGGACTGGCCCGAATGGTTATTCCTCGAATACTGAAGATCCAACGGGACTTTTTGCTGGCACCTATAATTTAACAGTGACCGATGCAAATGGATCAACTGGAGGATGTTTGGCTAGTTTAACAGTTAGCATAGTAGAACCAGCAAATCCTGTGGTTGCAGTCCTTGATGGTCAGCAAAATGTTTTATGTTTTGGAAATAGCGATGGTGCAATAACTATATCTGTTTCAGGTGGTACAGCGCCATACACATATGGTTGGTCAGGGCCTGGAGGGTTTGTTTCGAACAACGAAGATTTATCGGGACTTATAGCGGGAAATTATAGTTTAATTGTGACTGATGCGAATGGGGCTGTTGGTTCATGTGCTTCATCATTGAATGTGACAATTCAACAACCTACACCTTTAACGATTACTACATCTGTCACGACGGATTATAATGGCTATGGAGTTTCTTGTTATCAACTTTCTGATGCTGCAATTTTGGCAGTTGTCGGCGGTGGAGTTCAATTCCCAGGTGGTGTTTATAGTTATAGCTGGACGGCAGATCCTGCAACACCTTCTGCAATAGTTCCTGTTGGACAAGAAGGGTTAATGAATCCTAATGGTCTCACTGCAGGAAATTATTTGGTTACCGTAACAGACAACAATGGTTGTTCTATCAACGATCAGATTTTGGTGACCGAACCATCAGAGCTACAAATCAGTAGTCTAGTCCCTTCACTTTATCCGAACGGGCTAAATATTTCTGGATGTAGTCCAGATGGTTTCGCGGACGTTACAGCAATTGGCGGTGTTCCAGCTTACACTTTTGACTGGAGCAATGACGGAGTAGGGGATTTTAATGATCCAACCCAGGTTATAGATCTAGCTGGCGGATGGCTTTATGTGGTTGCACAAGATTTGAATGGTTGTCAAGCGGATGACAGCGTTTTTATGACGTTTGATTTTAATTTAGTAACGGCATCTGCACAATCTTTTGTTTTTCCTTCAGGAGATAATATCAGCTGCTTTAATTTCAGTGATGGCGCTATTGATTTGACAGTGAATGGAGGAACATCTCCTTATGCTTATTCGTGGGTTGCGGATCCGGCTACTCCAACTGCATTAATTCCCGCAGGACAAGAAATAGTGCAAGATCCAAATGGTGTTACTTCAGGAAATTATATCGTTACGATTACAGATCAAACGGGTTGCACGGTGACAACCAGTATAAATTTGAGTCAGCCTGTAGGCATACAGGCTTCAGCAGTTGTTCCTGATTTGGGTGGATACAATGTGGCGGGATGTCTAGAAAATGGGTCCATCGACCTTACTGTATCAGGAGGAAGCCCAGGCTACTCCATTCTGTGGAGTAATTCAGAAACTACGGAAGACATTGACTCTTTGGCTGCAGGACCATATTCAGTTGAAATCACAGATATTAATGGTTGTCAATTTATTCTTGATACAGTATTGATCGAGCCTGCACCGCTTACAGCTGTGACAACTGTGACAACAGACTACAATGGTTCCGATATTTCCTGTTTTAATGCATCGGATGGAGGTATTATAGCAACTATTTCAGGTGGAGCACCAGCCTATATTATTCAATGGTTTGATTCATTGGAAAACTTTCTGGGAGACCAAGCAGCTCTAAATGGTTTACCTGACGGGACTTATACAGTGATTGTTCAAGATCAAAATGGCTGCTTAGACACCAGCATTGTCAATTTACAAGAACCAACACTTGTTCAGTACGATATATCCGTGCTTTCGAATTACAATGGATGGGATATTTCTTGTTTCGGTGCAGCAGACGGAATGATTGACTTCTTGATTACAGGTGGTACACCTGGATATACGTACCAGTGGTCTGATTCTAATGCGGTGGTTGTTTCAAATATAGAAGACCCAACAGGTTTGGTTGCCGGGCAATATTTTGTAAGTGCAGCAGATTTAAATGGGTGCCCCGCAGATACAACGATAATTCTTGATCAGCCAACACCATTGGTAGGTCAGATTACAATTACCTCCGATTACAATGGACAAAATGTGAGCTGCTTTGGGTCATCTGACGGTTCCTTAAATGGTGTTGCTCAAGGAGGTGTGCCAGATTATAGTTATACTTGGACAGATCAATCCGGTAATATTGTAGGAAATGGTCAAGATGTAAATGGCATTTCTGCTGGCGAATATTATATGGCGGCTACAGACTTGAATGGCTGTATTTTTGTCGACTCTATTGTTGTGATAGAACCACCTGCTTTGAGTGTGTCACCAACTATTGTATCGTTCTATTTTGGCGCAGCAGTGAGCTGTGACTATGCTGCTGATGGAATTGTGAACGCAAATGCATCAGGTGGATTGCCTGGTTATACGTACTCATGGAACACGAATCCTGCTCAAAATGGATCACTTGCTACTGGACTTTCAGCTGGAACATATACTGTAACGGTAACAGATTTGAATGGATGCACGTCAACCAACACGATTACGCTTATTGCTAATCCTTCGCCACAACCTGTTTTACCACCGCCAAGTTTAGGATGTATAGGTTCTAACATTTTGATAAATGCGGTTCAGGGAGATTGGCAGTACTGCTCTTGGACGTTTTCAGATGGTCAGAATTTTACAGAATGTGATCCATTTGTTACTTCATTTGACAGTGCGGGTTGTTATAGTTTACAGCTAACAGTTTTGAGCGCCGAAGGCTGCATGGGCTCAGCATTTTCATCTAATTTCATTTGTGTTGAACCAAATCCCGTTGCCTCATTTTATGCAGATAATTATGAGATTAGTAATGTAGAACCCGGTGTTGTATTTATTAATACGTCAACGGGTGCTGACTCTTATTATTGGTATTACAGCGATGTTACTTATTATGATTCTACCATAAACGTTTACCATGAGTTTACGGGTGGAGATGAATTCGCTGTAACTGATTACACTGTTGTTCTTTATGCTGTTTCACAATACGGTTGCATTGATTCAACTTCGCGAAGAATTACAATGTTGCCGGAATTGATTGTATACGTTCCGAATGCTTTTACACCAGACGGAGACATCTATAACAATACTTTTTTCCCAGTAATAAGCGGCGGTTATCGTTCAGAAGATTACAGCTTTCTGATTTTTAATCGTTGGGGTGAGTTAATTTATGAATCGAATGAGATTGGTGAGGGTTGGGATGGCACCTATCGCGATAAGAAATGCCAAGACGGCGTCTATACATGGAAATTAAATGTCCGCAAATCGTATACCGACGAAATAAAAGAGTATGTGGGTCACGTATCGCTGTTAAGGGGCGGAAGACCATAAAAAAAGCACCCTTGTGGATGCTCTTTAAATGTTAACAAAATTCGTTATAGGCTTCTGCAAGATTTTCAGCAATCATTTGTGCTGTTCCACCTTCAATGTGATGTCTTTCTAAGAAATGCACCAATTTACCATCTTTGAAAAGTGCAATAGAAGGTGAGGATGGTGGATAAGGTAAAAAGTATTTTCTAGCCTGCGCTGTTGCTTCACCATCCACACCTGCAAAAACAGTTCCCAATGTGCTTGGAGCCTTGTCATTGTTCAAGGACAGTTTTACGCCAGGGCGCATATTTCCTGCTGCACATCCGCAAACAGAGTTAACTACCAAAAGCAAGGTGCCTTTGGTCTCTTCGATTAGTTGATCTACATCAGTCGGTGTTGTCAATTGCTGGAAACCAACGTTCGTAAGATCGTCTTTCATTGGCTTTACTAATTCTGGTGGATACATATTATGTTGTATTATTTGTATAATGTTGTTTCCACAAAATTAAGAAAGTTCGACTCGCTTATCAAGGAACTTAAAGAATTTTAAATCGAGCAAGATCGGTTTCGGTGTTAAATGGAAGATCGTTTAAGAGTTGATAGACAAATTCTTTAGCCAATAGTGGAGCAATCATATATCCTTTTGTTCCTAAACCGTTGAAAAAATAAAGCCCGTCAAATTCCGGATGCTTACCAATTATGGGGCGACGGTCGGGAGTTGTTGGTCGCACACCTGCGTGCTGATCAATGACATTAAACGCTGTATTTGTTACAACTTGGAATTTTTCTTCCAATTCGTTTCTACCTTCTTGAGTTATCGTATCGTTGAGCGTATTCCAAACATAAGTAGCCCCAACGCGGTAGGTATCATTTCCTTGTGGTAGCACAAAACATTTTCGATTATAAGATTCTATGGTTTTTAAAGCATCTGCCAAAACTGTAATTATCTCACCCTTTGTGTGTTGCACAGGAAGCCTTTTAAAATAAGGGTTATTAACGGCCCCGACCCCTTCGCAAAAAACGACGCCATCGTAAGTTGTTTCTCTATAGTGTAACTGGGTAGGATCGAATTGCATGAAGTCAAAGTTTTCATGGACTACACCGCCATTCTTATTTATCCATTCGATTCCGGCATTCACAAATGGTGTTGTTTGGACATAAGCTGAGCCATTTAAACGTCCCGAACCAAACGGGTTGTTTGCTCGAGAATAATTCAAGTCTTCAGCCGAAATGACATTCAGGTATTGCTTGAAATCAGATTGTTCTTGTTTATCTAGCCAGAATTTTCGTTCCTGATCTGATGAAAAAAAACGACGTATGGTAATCTGATAAAACAATTGTTGATTCGCAGTGTTTTCAAAAAAGCTGTAGAATTCTTTACAGTAAGGTAGAAATTCGTCGACTCGCCAAGATTTTGTCATGCGGCGAAAAACGATAGGATTAATCATTCCGGCGGCCACGGTTGAACTTTTGTTCTGACTATTGTCAATTAGAGTAACTTGCTGGCCTTGATCGATGAGGTGTTTTGAAACAGCAATTCCGGCGACTCCACCACCAACTACCAAAAAATGCTGATCCTTTTTCATTTTGTAACCGCTAAGCTAACAATACTTATTTGAACTGATGGATGAACATTTCTAATCGCCTTGATAAGGGCCTCTAATGTCGAACCTGTCGTTATAACATCATCTACGAGTGCAATGTGTTTGTATTGTTTTATTTTATTGGATATAGTAAAGTTTCCAGTTACGTTATCCCATCTTGAAAAACGTCCTCGTTTAGTTTGACTCCCTGTGTGCTGTATTTTGCCTGCAAGATTATTGGCAATAGGAACTTGTATTCGTTTACTTATTCCTTCAGCGATCATCGTACTTTGGTTGTAGCCACGAAGAAACTTCTTTTTAGCATGAATGGGAACGGGTAAAAGTAGGTCCACCTTTTCAGTGGTGAGTTTTTTTCCCCATTTTTCTGCAATTTTCTCGCCGAATAATCGCCCTGTTTCAGGTTTGTTTTTGTATTTCAGTTGATGCAATACTTGTTGAGTTGAGGAACCTTCTTTGTAAAAAAGTAAAGCATAAGTAGAGCTTATTTGTTCTCTTCCCCAGAACAGTTGATCAAGAGCGGTTGGCTCATTGTATTTTTCAAAATGCGTTAATAACAGTTCAGGTTCGCAAAATGAGCAAATCAAATTGTTACTAGGAAGCTCACCCTCACATATCAAACATTGTGCAGGAAATAAAATATGCGAGGCATCTTTCAAGTATTTTTTTAGCGTTACCTTGACCTTTTCCGCGGCTGTGTTCATATTCATTAAATTTCCACATAGAGATGTTTAAAATAACAAAAAATTTACCTTGACTTCGCAACCTTTTCTCGGTAATTTTATGGAAAGATAAACCAAACTACTTTTAATTCAATAAATTGTCGAATACTCAAAAAATATCGACAAACAAGCGGAAAGATGCTGTGAATATCTTTCCTCTTCGTGTTGAAAAAGTCGCATTCGTTTGTCATTAGAGGGATTGCGATTGCTCGTGTTAATAACATTAAGTAATTGTGAATTTCTTTAATTGCGTAAGGAAAGTTTTTTGACAAATTTTGTGTGCCCCAAGCAAGGAAATTGATTAGGTGTTTTAAGCCGAATTTCATCCAACGGGGAAACAAAAGCTTTACGAAATTTAAAAGGCAAGTGCTCAAGTGCTTGTGCTAGAATGATACTGATATAATTAAAAGAAAAAAAATGGCAAGTGTAGAACCGATTTTGGAAGAGAATAAGAATAGATTCGTTCTATTTCCAATTCAACATGATGATATCTGGAATTATTACAAAAGGGCAGAGGCGAGTTTCTGGACAGCAGAAGAAATTGATCTTTCTCCAGATTTGATTGATTGGGAAAATAAATTGAACGATGATGAGCGTCATTTTGTGAAGCATGTTCTTGCGTTTTTTGCTGCTTCTGATGGAATTGTAAATGAAAACCTTGCCGAGAACTTCTTATCAGAGGTTCAATATACGGAGGCTAAATTCTTTTACGGATTTCAGATTACAATGGAGAACATTCATTCTGAAACCTATTCATTGTTGATTGATACATACATCAAGGATACAAAAGACAAAAACCACCTTTTCAATGCTATTGATACACTAGATTGTGTTCGCAGAAAAGCAGATTGGGCTTTGCGTTGGATTGAAAAAGGGTCCTTTGCAGAGCGTTTGGTAGCATTCGCGGCAGTCGAGGGAATTTTCTTCTCTGGTTCATTTTGCTCAATCTTCTGGTTAAAGAAGCGCGGATTGATGCCAGGATTGTCATTCTCGAATGAGTTGATTTCGCGAGATGAAGGATTACACTGCGATTTTGCTTGCTTGCTGTACAATAATCACTTGATAAATAAGCTTTCTAAAGATCAAGTTCGCGACATTATCGCCGAGGCGGTAGAGATTGAAAAAGAGTTTATTTTGGATGCATTACCAGTGAAGTTGATTGGAATGAATAGTGATTTGATGTCACAATACATCGAATTCGTAGCGGATCGTTTATTGACAGAATTAGGAAATGAAAAGATCTTCAATGTTTCTAATCCATTTGATTTTATGGAAATGATTTCAATCCAAGGAAAAACAAATTTCTTTGAAAAAAGAGTGGGAGAGTACCAAAAGTCTGGCGTGCTTGCAGGGAATGATCAACACAAATTCAGCACAGAAGAAGATTTTTAAATAAGATATAACCAAATAATAACCAACTATAAAAGCGCGTAGAAATGTATGTAGTAAAAAGAGACGGTAGAAAAGAGGCCGTTAAGTTTGACAAAATCACAGCAAGAATCATAAAAATGTGTTATGGTCTTGACCCATTGGTATCGCCTGAAGCGGTAGCCATGAAAGTGATTGAAGGTATATATGATGGCGTATCTACCACAGATTTGGACAATCTAGCGGCTGAAGTTGCTGCTGCCAAGACAATCGATCACCCAGATTATGCTTTGTTGGCATCAAGAATTGCAGTGTCTAACTTGCACAAGGAAACGAAGAAGACATTTTCGGAAGTAATAGAGGATTTACATAGCTATGTTGATCCGAAAACGAATGAAAATGCATCGTTGATTGCTGATGATGTTTACCGTGTGGTAATGGACAATAAGGATGCGCTTGATTCAAGCATTATTTACGACCGTGATTTCCGTTATGACTATTTTGGTTTCAAGACTCTTACGCGCTCTTACCTCATGAGACTGAATGGTGTTATTGCTGAAAGACCACAACAAATGTTGATGCGCGTGGCGGTAGGAATTCACAAAAATGATATCGAATCAGCAGTTAAAACATACAATTTGATGTCTGAAGGTTGGTTCACACATGCTACACCGACATTGTTCAATTCTGGTACACCAAAACCACAAATGTCATCTTGCTTCTTATTGACTATGAAGGAAGATAGCATCGAGGGAATCTATGATACATTGAAGTCGTGCGCTCAAATTTCGCAATCAGCAGGTGGAATAGGATTGTCTATTCATGATATTCGCGCTACGGGTTCTTATATTAAAGGAACCAATGGTACCTCTAATGGTATTGTTCCAATGTTGCGCGTGTTCAACGATACTGCACGCTATGTTGATCAAGGTGGAGGAAAAAGAAAAGGTTCATTCGCTATGTACATCGAGCCATGGCATGCAGACGTATTTGATTTTCTAGATCTTAAAAAGAACCATGGAAAAGAAGAGTCAAGAGCAAGAGATTTGTTCTATGCACTTTGGATTCCAGATCTTTTCATGAAGCGAGTAAAAGACAATGGTGATTGGACGTTGATGTGTCCGCACGAGTGTCCGGGACTTTCTGATACTCACAGTGCTGCTTTCGAGGAATTGTATACACGATACGAGCAAGAAGGGAAAGGAAGAAAAACGATTAAAGCACAAGATTTGTGGTTCAAAATTCTTGAATCTCAAATTGAAACAGGTACACCATACATGCTGTATAAAGATGCGGCGAATGCTAAATCAAATCAGCAGAACCTTGGAACAATCAAATCATCTAACCTTTGTACTGAAATCATTGAATACACAGCACCTGATGAGGTAGCAGTTTGTAATTTGGCTTCATTGGCCTTACCTAAATTCGTTACTGAAGATGGTAGATTTGACCATAACAGATTGTTTGAGGTGACTTATCAAGCAACGATTAATTTGAACCGCATCATTGATGAGAATTATTATCCAATTCAAGAGGCGAAAAACTCAAATTTACGTCACCGACCAATTGGACTTGGTGTACAAGGTTTAGCTGATGCGTTCATTATGATGGGCTTACCATTTGAATCGGAAGAGGCGAGAGCATTGAACCGTGAAGTTTTTGAAACAATCTATTATGCTTCAATGACCGCGTCTAAAGATTTGGCGAAAGTTGAAGGGCCATATGAGACATTCCAAGGGTCACCAGTTTCAAAGGGAATCTTCCAGTTTGATATGTGGGGTGTTACCCCAACAGACAGATGGGAATGGAATGTGTTGAAAGAAGAGGTGAAACAACATGGAGTGAGAAACTCATTGTTACTAGCACCTATGCCTACGGCATCTACAGCACAAATCTTGGGTAATAACGAGTGTTTTGAACCGTATACTTCAAATATCTATACAAGACGAGTGCTTTCAGGAGAGTTCATTATTGTGAACAAGCACCTTCTGAAGGATCTTGTGAAGGAAGGTCTTTGGAACAAAGAAATGCGTCAAAAGATTATGGCAGCAAATGGTTCTGTTCAAAACATCAACGAAGTTCCACAACGTTTGAAAGATCTTTATAAGACAGCTTGGGAAATTTCTCAAAAGGCAATTATCGATCAAGCAGCCGATCGTGGCGCATACATTTGTCAATCACAATCGTTGAACATTTTCATGGAAAACGCAAACTTTGGAAAATTGACATCAATGCACTTCTATGGTTGGGAGAAAGGTTTGAAAACAGGTATGTATTACCTTAGAACTAAAGCAGCTACTGATGCGATTAAGTTTACTGTGGACAAAGCAGTTGTTGAAGAACCAAGCGCAAAATCGATTGAAGAACAACAAGCGGCAATTGCCTGCTCACTGGATAATCCAGACTCATGTGAAATGTGTTCAGGATAGAAAATGAATTGAGAAAAGGTCTCCGGAAACGGAGGCCTTTTTTTGTAACAAAAAACATCAGAACGTTCACGATAAAGCCATGAATCCACCTCTAAAACTTTTTAAAAAATGCATAATACTGCTGCTTTTTTGTGGTAGTCATTTTGTATTTGCCGAAAGTATTCTAGGGGTGTCAAAAAGTACAGTTTGCCCAGGAGAAAGTATTGATTTTTGGGATGACTTTAGTGAATTAACTCAAAGTGATGATATTTACGACTTTACGATTGATTTTAGGGATGGCACTAAAGAAAGCTCAAATCAGAAGCATTGTTATTTCCAACATGTATTTCAGAAAGAAGGCAACTATAATGTTCAATTGAAGGCATTCAATGGAATAAAAACAATAGTAGCGGAGACAATCATTCTTGTAAGAAAAGATATTGTCCCAGAATCCTTTCTAGATGTCAGTAAAAACACTTTAAAATCAATTTGTCCAGGCACAGAAGTCTATTTTCAAACCGATTGGAACCAAAATTATACTTTCGATTATGGCGACGGTTATAAGGGCACAAGCGGGGTTCATACTTATCAGAGTTCGGGCATTTATCAACCAGTGTTGATTGTAAGAAATGTATGTGGCAATGAACTGAAAATAGCCGGCGAGTTAATAACTGTATCTGATCAAAACACTTTTTCAGAAAATGTTGATGCATATATTTGGGATTTGCCTTCGCACTCAAAAGGTTTTTCCGTAAACACAGCTGTTCAATTTAAATCGATGCCTGCCGATGCCTATTTATGGAATTTCGGGGATGGCACAACCAGTATTACCCAAAATCCCACCCATATTTATACAAGTTCAGGGAAATACAACATTCGATTAACGCTTGAAGATGGCTGTTTCAATGATACAACGATTCAATTGGTTGTTAACGTAATTCCAGATTATACAGAGGAATTATTAATTGATAACACAAGAAAAATAGCATTAGAAGTCTATCCAAATCCAAATAAAGGCGAGATAAATGTTCGAATGAATGTTGGTGAAAGCAACTATGCAAGAATCGAATTATATGATCCAACAGGAAATTTGGCAAAGCAAATAAATCTCGGTCCATTGTCAGGTGAAAAAAGTGAAAAGATACTCCTTACATCGCCCCAAGCAGGCTTGTATAACCTATATTTAATTACGGAATCTGAAACCTATTATCAAAAGCTGGTGATTGAAAAACAGTAGATTATTTATTTTAAAAGCATGATAAAACGAATTTTTATATTACTTACCTATGCCTTTTTAGGTGGTGTAACGGGTATTCAAAAGATAACGGGCGAATTTCCTCCAAAGTGGTATATTGATAAGTATTCATCTACACTCATAAACTGGCTCCCGGGTGGAGTTTGGGTTTCATTCTTAATTATTGTTCTGCTTGAATTAGCTATTGCTTGTTTGTTTGCTTTGGCGTTGTTGAAAGGGGAGTTTAAGGAAAGTCAGACACCGAAGTTTGCAAAATGGGGATTTATGGCAGCTTTACTGCTCTTTTTGATTCTGTTTTTTGGAAGTTTTATTGCTCAAAGTTATGACAATGGCTTTATGGATTTTGGGTATTTTGCCTTTACGATTTATCTAATGTCTTTCTTTGAAAAGGCAAAGGAATAAATGATGGTATATATAAAAGGCTCGAAATTTCGAGCCTTTTATTGATTTGCGTTTATTTTTTTAAATCGAATCGATCTGCATTCATAATCTTCACCCAGGCATTAACAAAGTCCTGCACAAATTTCTCTTTTGCATCTGCGCTAGCATACACTTCGGATAAAGCGCGAAGTTCAGAGTTCGAACCAAAGATAAGATCTGCTCTTGTTGCGGTCCATTTTAAACTACCTGTTTTACGATCGCGGCCTTCAAAAATTTCTTTATCATTTGCTGAAGCAGCCCAGACAGTTCCCATATCCAACAGTTCTACAAAAAAGTCATTGCTAAGTGTTCCCGGTCTTAAGGTGAGTATGCCATGCTTGGAGTCATTGTAATTAGCATTCAAAACCCTCATTCCACCTATTAAAACGGTCATCTCAGGTGCGGAGAGTTCTAATAATTGAGCTTTATCTACGAGCAATTCTTCTGTCGAAATGGTATACTTTGTTTTTGTATAATTGCGAAACCCGTCGGCCATTGGTTCAAGGACAGCCATCGATTTAACATCTGTTTGTTCCTGAATAGCATCTACTCTTCCAGGTGTGAAAGGCACTTCCACGGGATATCCACCTTTTATAGCTGCTTGTTCGATAGCTGCGCATCCTCCCAAAACGATGAGGTCCGCCATTGAAACTTTTTTAGTAGTGGATTTTGCATTGAATTCTTTTTGAATTTTTTCTAAAACAACCAAAACTCTTTTCAATTGTTCAGGGTTGTTTACTTCCCAGTTTCTTTGAGGCTCAAGTTGAATTCGAGCGCCATTCGCCCCACCTCTTTTGTCAGAACCTCGGAAGGTTGAGGCTGATGCCCAAGCAGTTTCCACAAGTTCATGAGCTTTTAAACCCGAATTAAGAAGTGATGTTTTTAATGAGGCAATATCTTTTGCGTTGATTAATTCATGATTCAATGCTGGTATCGGATCTTGCCAAATCAAATCTTCTTTTGGCACTTCTGGACCTAAATAAAGATCATTTGGCCCCATGTCACGATGTGTTAGTTTAAACCATGCTCTCGCAAAGGCATCCTCAAAAACAGCTGGGTTATCCATGAAACGTTTGGAAATTTTTCCATATTCTGGATCAAAACGAAGGGAAAGATCTGTGGTTAACATGGTAGGTAAATGTTTTTTAGAAGCATCAAAGGCATCGGGAATTATTTCTGAACCTTCTTTCGCTACCCATTGGTTTGCTCCCGCAGGGCTTTTAGTAAGTACCCATTCATTATTAAATAGAATTTTAAAGAAAGAATGGCTCCATTGGGTTGGTGTTGGTGTCCAAGTTACTTCAAGTCCTGATGTTATGGCATCAGCACCTTTCCCAGATTTGAAATCGCTCTTCCAACCCAAGCCTTGTTCTTCAATACTGGCAGCTTCTGGTTCTTTGCCAACATGTGATGCGGGGCCTGCTCCATGAGTTTTACCGAATGAATGTCCACCAGCGATAAGAGCAACCGTTTCTTCGTCGTTCATTCCCATTCGACCAAATGTTTCACGTATATCCTTGGCTGCTGCAAGTGGGTCTGGGTTTCCATTTGGACCTTCAGGATTGACGTAAATAAGTCCCATTTGAACAGCAGCAAGTGGATTTTCTAGCTGTCGATCACCGGAGTAGCGTTTGTCGTCTAACCATTTCTTTTCGGAACCCCAATACACATCTTTCTCGGGCTCCCAGACATCTACCCTGCCTCCAGCGAAGCCAAATGTTTTAAATCCCATGGATTCAAGTGCCACGTTTCCTGAGAGAACCATTAAGTCAGCCCATGAAATTTTACTACCATATTTTTGCTTGATAGGCCATAACAACCTTCTTGCTTTATCCAAATTTGCGTTGTCGGGCCAGCTATTAAGAGGTGCAAAACGTTGTTGACCAGCACTTGAGCCTCCGCGACCATCTCCTGTGCGATAGGTTCCTGCGCTGTGCCAAGCCATTCGAATAAAAAGAGGACCATAATTTCCATAATCAGCGGGCCACCAGTCTTGTGAGTTGGTAAGCACAGCAGCAATATCCTTTTTTAAGGCAAAATAGTCCAACGTGAGAAAAGCCTTTCGGTATTCAAAGTTTGATCCCATTGGATCTGACAGCGATGAATTTTGTCTTAGAACAGAAAGGTCTAATTGGTTGGGCCACCATTCAAAATCACCGTTTCCTTCATTTTTAGGAGGTGAATCGTGTTTAATTGAACTTGTAGAAAGTTCATTTGCAGTGGCGCTCTTGCCCATATTATACGGGCATTTTCCTTCACTAACCTCCGCGGTTTGTTGACCAAGTGCTGAACATGTCAGAACAAGGCCGATTGCAGTTGCTTTACGTTTCATATAGTAAGTGTTTTTAAGTATTGTTTTTAAACAAAGATATTTCCAGGGAACCCTAAATATTATCGATTTAATCAATAGATAGATTGATAATGTTTATAGTGTTAGATTTGTAGTAAGAAAAAATGAACAAAGCAAAATTTGATTATTGCGAAAAATGCCATGAAAATTGTTTGCTTCACAGAGCAACATATAAACCGGTAACATTTTGAGTTTATTTTCTTATTAAGAAATATTTTGCACAGTAATCGCTATTATTTTCAAATACCCCTCTCTGTTTTTTAAAACTAGTGAGTTTCTATTTTTGGACCATGAGAAAACTTCTGAAAGGATTGATACTCCTTCTAATACATTCTGCTAGTGCAGTTGCGCAGATTCAAGATTCGGTGCAAAAAGATCAAACTGTACCTAAAGTTTTTATGATCTGTGATTTCTGTGACATGGATTACTACAAAAATGAAATTGCCCACCTTGTTTTTGTGCGGGATCAACGACTGGCTGATTTTAACATCCTTTTTCGTGTAATACGAACGGGCAGTGGAGGTGAGGAATACAGTTTAGAGTTTAATGGAAATAACAGCTATGAAGGGATCACCGTTCGGGAGAAGTTTAATTCAACACCCAACATGTCACAGAACAATATTCGGGAGGGTCTGCTAGCGGCAATCAAACGAGGTTCATTGCACTTCCTTATTCACAGTCCTCTGGCATCCAATATTGAATATGAGGTTAAAGGACTTAACAATGGTCAGCCAGCAGATTCTATTCGTGATAAGTGGAACCTTTGGATTTTCAATGTGAATGCAAATCTCTTTGGAAGTGGCCAAGAATACACTAGCAATATATCCATGGGGACCTCATTTTCGGCGAATAGAACCTCCGAAAAAAATTTGTTTGAAACCGGATTCTGGTACAACAAGAACAGTTCAGTATTTAAGATCGAAGGGCAGGACCCTATCCATTACAGCATTATGGAATACGGGATCTACAGTCAAGATGCGGTCTCTTTGGGCAAGCACTGGGCATTAGGTTACAATTCATCAATCTATGCTTCCACTGTCTCAAATCTGCGATCCAACCTGACTATCGCGCCCACTATAGAATACAATATTTTTCCCTATTCTGAATCAACCAACCGGCAGTTCCGTTTCAACTATCAGATGGGGATCCGACAATCCTCTTACGTGAGTCCAAGTTATCGGAATCACAGCTCTGATCTGTTCCTGTCACAGTTCTTCAACATCCGCTATCGTCTTGTCAAAAATTGGGGAAATATCGGAATGGGAGTGGGGATGCTTCACCTGTATGATAAGGAAAACTTTTATAATATAAACGTTTCCCCATCGATTTCCTGGAACATTGTTAAAGGGCTGAACTTTAATGTACAGGGCAGCTATTCTGTTGTGCGTGATCAGTATTTTCTCAAATTGGATGAAGCCACTTCGACGGAGGTGATCACCGGTCAAACCCAGTTGAAATCTGCTTATAATTTTTTCGTAGCCATGGGTATTAGTTACTCTTTCGGATCCATCTATAATAATGTCGTGAACGTTCGTTTTCAAGGAATATACTGACATAGCCATATTCCAACACATAAAAATTTGTAAAATAGACACTTAAACAAACGTAAACACAATAAAAGCTGCACCAATATAGCTTTTCAGCAATCATAAATTCCTTACCGTTAGATTATACTTCTTTGCATCCTTTTCTTCTTTGAGCATTGACATGAAGAGTTCTGATCATAAAATTGTTCATGGCTTGACAATTAATAATTGTTGTATTTATAATTTTACGTTGAACTTTATAAGATGAAAGGAACAAATATAGATGAGTTTGATTATACACTTCCTGATGAGTGTATTGCCCGTTATCCCGTCACACCCCGTCATGATAGTAAATTGTTAGTGTATCGCCAAGGTGAAATAGTTAGTGACCGTTATTTTAATCTTCCCAATCATTTACAAGAGCAATCGTTGTTGATTATCAACAACAGTAAGGTGATTGAGGCGAGATTACACTTTCGAAAAAGCACTGGTGGACAAGTTGAAGTGTTTTGTTTAGAACACGGGGACATATATCCAGACGTGAGTGCGGCGATGCAGCAAAAAGGCAGAGTTGAGTGGATCTGTCAGATTGGTGGGGTTAAAAAATGGAAAGGGGGTCCCATCGAACTACAGTTTGAGTCAAATGGTAAGCAACAAACGCTATATGCAGAGCAACTTCAGCGTTTGGATTCAGGATTTAAGATTCTATTTAATTGGACCGACCCCAATCTTTGTTTTGCAGAAATCCTTCACCTGGCTGGTAAAATTCCACTTCCTCCCTATCTCAACCGTGAAACAGAGGAAAGTGACAAGAGCAATTATCAAACAGTTTATGCAAAAGAAGATGGTTCAGTTGCCGCGCCAACTGCAGGATTGCACCTCACGGAAGAATTATTTAAGTGTCTGAATGCGAAGAATATTGAGGCCGCTACACTTACATTGCACGTAGGAGCCGGAACGTTTAAACCAGTAAAAGCAAAAACAGCTGAAGAACACGAGATGCATGGAGAATTTATTGAAGTGCGACGCGAACTCTTGAATACATTACTTGAACATCCTGAACAGACCCGTATTGCCGTTGGGACTACTTCGCTGCGCACGCTCGAGAGTATTTACTGGATGGGTGTAAAACTCCTTCAAGACCCTCATCTTACTTTACAGGATATACAACTCACTCAGTGGGAAGCCTATACCTTGCCTCAAGAATTTACATTTTCTGAAGCGTTAAAAGCCCTCTTACAACAATTCGAAAACGAACGGTGTGATCAATTACTTTCTAAGACAAGTATGATGATCAAACCAGGGTATCGTATCCGCAGCGTCGATGCAATACTCACCAATTTTCACCAACCGAGGTCCACACTCTTACTCTTAATTCATGCTTTTGTAGGTAATGATTGGAGAAAAATATATGACTACGCTCTTGTTAACAACTATCGCTTTCTAAGCTACGGAGACGGAAGCCTTCTCTGGTTGAAGAAGTAAAGTCAAAATTATCGTGTTGGGTTCTTTTCTTTTAAATCTATATAGATTAGAGAGATTACGACAATATTTCTATAGTAAAGAGTGAGTTTGAGCGTGACCCTTTGATAAACTCAAGGCTAAGAGCGAAGATAAAAGAAGTCGAGTGAACCGCTCTCGCTTTTGACTCCTTGCCGTGAGCACAGCCGAATGGCCATACTGTTTATTGGCCTCAAACACCAAAAAATCAAAGTTTTATGTGGAATTAGAGGGGGTGATGGATTGGGAAGAATCTGATATTAAAAACGAGAAGCAGAAAGAGAATGATGTAAAACAAAATCGAGAATGACGCTCTCGCTATCATTCTCGATTTGTTTCGTGACCCCAAGGGTCGAAAAATCTAACTTTTACAAGGATTTGGAGGGGGTAGCAGAGTTCCATTTACCGTCGAAAAAAGAGTAAACCATCACTTGCTATAATTCAAAAGTGATAAAATAAATGGATTTGTATTACTTATCTCCTACATTTATGATAATATCATTAAGTAGACGCTCAAACTCGCGTCGGCTCGCTCGCTACATTCATCTCCATTCCGTTATCACTTCATTTCGTTTCATTCCGCTAGCCCCACACTCCGTTACACCATTTCGCAAACCTCATGGTTACATTTCGTTTTCCCTATCCCTGCCTTTATGCTCATGAAAATAAAAAACGCCTCTCGATTAGAGAGGCGATATCAATATATATTATAGGTTACTTATCTCTTGACTAAGACCTTCGCAACTCTACTGCCCACCATCAAATAATACATCCCGCCATTAAGATCAAAGTCAATGGTAGTTTTCTTATCTGTTACTATTCCCGTCATCACGATCCTTCCTTGTTGATCGTAAAGGCTATATGAACCTTCAACTGGTTCCTTATCCATAACAAGTGTGAATGCCCCATTCGATGGATTTGGATAAACAGAAAGCCCCGAGGTTTCCTTGACCATTTCCTCAAGAGCTGCCACTGCCACAAAACCTTCATAAATGCGGTGCATCGTTGTGTTGGTTGTGATCGGTTCATTGAAGTCAAAATAGATATCCGCATCATTGGTGATTTCCGTTCCCGGAGCCAGATCAGGCACCTGTTCCACATGGAAGGTTACAAATCCATTACTTTCTGGCTCGTTAGTGGTACTATCGGGTAACAAGATGTTATTAAATGTCCATTCCAGTACCCTCGGACCATACATCCTAAACTCGTAATTGTGACTGGATACTCCGGGTGTTACTGTAAAGATGTTCAGATCAATGTCTAATGTGTCACGGATCACAACAGTGAATGCTGTGTCAGTTCCCGTATTCTGGAAACGGATGACATACTGAAGTTGCTGATTTGGTTGAATGTAGTACTGATCCGTCACACCATTCGGATATCCTGTCTTGTCGTTGGGGTCATAACTTCCTGTTACAACACCACAATAGATATCCACAACAGGATCGGCATCATCCTGAGGGAAGTCGTTCACCAGATTTGGTGTCCAGTTAGTGATATCACTTCCACAGGCTTCCACATGTGCATTAGGCTGAGAATTACCCGGGTGCAAAGGATGCTGACTAGCATTCAGGATCCAGGTCAAACCATCTCCGGGAAACGACAATGTCATCGTCTCACCACCAGCGATCATAATAGAATCTGTATAAGTCACCACACCATCCACCGTGATCCACATTGGGGAGTAACACTCCATGTCACCTCCTCCGGGCTCTCCAGTATTGGTAATGGTAAAATAAATACTATCATTAGCACACCACCCGTCAACACTCAAACTGCTCTGATCCCATGGCTGTACGTCTTCAAACTAAAGTGGACTTTTTCTTAGTTGGGGTTTCCTGTTAATTCAAAACTAAACTATTTTTCTGATTTTCCGTTTTTTCAGCCATTTTAAATTGCTGATATTCCATTCTTCGCTTATGCAAAGAGACACGTTTTAACCTTTCTCTTTCCTTTAAAATCAAATCACCCCTTCCATAATAAACATCGGCTGGCGTAAGGTTGTTTAAGGACTCATGATAGCGTTCATTGTTGTATCTATGAACGAACTTCTCTAGCGCTTGCACTAACTCTTCTGGAGCATAATAATTATCGAGTTTAACCACATTTTTCATTGTTCTGTGATAGCGTTCGATCTTACCTTGCGTCTGCGGATGCATTGGTCTTCCGTGAACTTGCTTCATTCCATGGTTTTCCTTTAAGTAATCTTTCAACTCAGAGGCAATGTAACATGAACCATTATCAGAAAGCAGCTTTGGACGTTGTTTTGTGATCAATTTCGATTTCTTAATCGCTCTATCAACGGTTCTTTTTACATCCTCAGCTTTCATGGTTGCACAGAGTTCCCAATGCACGATATATCGACTGTAATCGTTTAAAACGGTGCTTAAATAATACCAGCCCCAGCCGAGTATTTTAAAGTATGTGAAGTCTGTTTGCCACATTTCGTGAACGAACTTGGTTTTGTCAGTGAACTCGTCACCTGCAGATATAAAAATATGAGCTGGCGATGTAATCAGTCCTCTTGCCTTTAAAATCCTGTAAACACTGGACTCTGAGATAAAAACTTGTTGCTCATCTGTTAGATGAAATGCAAGTTCTCTTGAGGACAATTCCGGACGTTCCAATGCTAAATCCACAACCAGGTTCTTTTGTTCCTGAGGAATACTGTTCCATTGTCTATTTGAGCAACGTTTGCTTGGTTCTAAACCGTCTATACCGTAATCTGAGAATACCTTATACCATTTGTAAAAAGTGCTTTTATTCAGACCTACTTCACGTAGTGTTCGGTTTATACCAAGTTCTGATCTAACGACCATGTGGATGAGTTCTTGTTTTTCTGATGCTGTAAAACGCATATACTTTTTGAATTTATCCGTTAATCCAAAATATCCAAGGTTTTTTTTACAATATCATAGCGCAGAACCAAATCAGCAACGATCTCCTTTAAACGTTGATTTTCCTTGCGCAATTCAGCTACTTCATCACTCGTGGCTTCACGCGTTGTATCACCCGCTAATCGTTTCTTTCCTGCTTCCAAGAACTCTTTATTCCATTTGTAAAATTGAGCATCTGCAATTGAGTACTTTCTGCATAATTCTGCAATGGACATTTCAGCTCTCATGGCTTCCATCACGATCTGGATCTTTTGTTCTGATGTAAAGATTCTTCTTGTCTTTCTTCGAACATCTTTTATGAAGTTTTCAGCAGACTGTTTTTTCTTTCTGTTTGTTTCCATAATTAATTAAATTTAAACATTAATAAATGAAAACACCAACTAAGTTTTAACTTATGATCGGTCCACTGTAATGCTCCCCAATATTAGGGCAGGATTTTGATTAAAGTTAAGGTGTATTTTCATGCAACATTTTGTTGGTCAAAAAATAATTCTCTTGGTGTTTTATAATCGTGTGTCTGATGCGGTCTTTC
>Ga0315902_10002337_pt1 | contig 29657 bp, 32 predicted proteins | sample LakEriMetagenome_9_FD_203523 | JGI IMG/M metagenome (GOLD analysis project Ga0315902, IMG submission 203523) | Freshwater fungal communities from buoy surface, Lake Erie, Ohio, United States - Buoy 12 MA117 | ecosystem: Environmental > Aquatic > Freshwater > Lake > Lake biofilm | place: USA...
TTTAGCTAGGTTCAATAGAAAAACCAAACGCTACAGTAAGGCGCTGGATATGATCCATAATTCCATTCTTATGCTTTTTAATAAAGAAACAATGCTATCTATGCTTAGTTAGCAATGCCCTTGAAGAGGTGAATATTTTCTTGCTTTTTACATGTGTAACTCCTATAATTCGTGGTGGATCAATTGTTATTAATGATGTGCTTCTATGTCTACTATGCCGCATTTGGATGCAAGTTTTTTTGCTGGCCAACTATTTTGGTTGACAATCTTCTTTACAGCAACTTACTTTTTTTTAAAAAAAGCCTTCCTGCCCCATGTAAAACTTGTTATTACTGCACGTGAAAAGCAAATAAAGAAAGATTTGGCCGCGGCAGAAAAAGCATTAACTGAATTAGAAAGCTTACAAAAAGAAATGGATGCCATTTTGACGTCAGCTCGGGAAGAAGCTGGTAATATGCGCTTACAGGCTGTGCAGAAAGCAAAAACTCATACGATTGAGCAAATGGCTAAAATTGAAGATGAATTAACCGAAAAATTTGTTAAGTATGAGGAAGAATTGCTGCGCACACGTGAGAAAGTGTTATTTGAACTAAAAAACCAATATGATTCATTAGAGACTGATATAATGAAGGTGCTAAATCTCTCTATGTTGTATCCTACAAGTTCTTTAAGCAATATTATAAAAAATTAAAGGGGAATTAGTTATGTTAGATGAGAAATTTTTTATAGCTTTGGCGTTTCTGGGGTTTATTTTATTAGTTTTTCGCCCCGTGCGCTCAGCATTGTTAAAAATGATAGATTCGCACACCGAAAAGGCGTTGGAACGCCTTAACAACGCCAGTAAAATGTGTAATGAGGCACGCCAGTCGCTTCTTGAAATACAATCAAAACTTGAATCGGCACGGCGCGAGGCGGATTCTATCTTAAAGCAGGCGCATACTCAAGCTCAGCATATCATTGAAGATGCTAAAAAAGATATGGAAAATATTGCATTAAAAAAATCTGACTTATTGATGCAAAAAATATTCCAGCGTCAACAACAAGTTGTGAATGCTGTAAAGGATCAAGTGGTGATGGATGTTATTGCCCTTGTTAACAAAAGACTAATGGAAGAAATGAGGGATGAAAATCAGGCGCAACTGACTGAAATTGGCATAAAGTCGGTTCGGGAGCTTATTCATTAATAAATTATAGAAAGGGATAAACATGTTAAGTCTAAATGGAAAAACTGCTTTAGTTACTGGGGCAACAGGCGGTATCGGCGAGGCTATCGCAATTACGATGCATGCAGCTGGGGCAAAAGTCATTATCTCTGGTAGAAGAAAAGATAAGCTAGATGAACTAAAGCATAAGTTAGGGGATAATGCTTATGTACTACAAGCAGACTTAGCTGATGAATCAGAAGTTAATAAGTTATTTGATAAAGCGGAGAAATTTACTGGCCAGGTTGATATTTTAGTATGTAATGCAGGCATAACTAGAGATAAGCTAGCTATTAAAATGTCTGATGCAGACTGGAATCAAGTGATCAACGTCAATTTAAATGCGGTGTTTAAACTTAACCAAGTCGCGGTAAGTAGAATGATGAAACGCCGTTATGGGCGCATTATCAACATAACTTCAGTTTCTGGTACAAAAGGTAATCCTGGCCAGGCTAATTATACTGCGGCAAAAGCTGGTGTAACGGCAATGACTAAATCAATTGCATGGGAGATGGCTAGCCGTAATATCACTCTCAATTGCATTGCCCCTGGTTTTATAGAAACAGCGATGACTGATGTACTATCGCCAGAAGTTAAAGAGGCAACTCTTGCACAAATTCCCATGAAGCATATGGGCTATCCCAATGACATAGCTAACGCAGCAGTATTTCTTGCTTCGGACATGGCAAGCTACATTACAGGCCATACATTGCATGTAAACGGCGGCATGTTTATGGCTTAGAAAATTACTTTATGAAAAACGTTGTATTTGGCATTAGCGGAATTAAATTAACCACAGAAGAGTACGCTTTTTTCAATGAAGTAAAACCCGTTGGTTTTATTATATTTTCTCGCAATATAGATAATTTAGATCAACTTGAGCTTCTTATTCAAAGTTTGCGAGATTTATCTCAGAGCTACAACCATGACCCTTTGATCTTAATAGATCAAGAAGGGGGAAGGGTTGCAAGGTTAAGGCCACCACATTTTATGGAAACGCCTCCAGCAGAATATTTTGGCAATTTAGCTAATCACGATTTCGAGCTGGCAGAGCAAGCTGTAACCGCAAATTTTACGGTTATTGCTAAGAAATTGAGAGAATTAGGTATAAATGCAAACTGCGCGCCTGTGGCTGATTTATTTTTCTCTGAAGCGCATGAGATAATTGGTGATCGAAGCTTTGGTTCCAATGTTGATGTGGTAAGTCAGCTTGCATTATTAGTTGCTGAAGTTTTCATTAATCAACAAATATTGCCCATAGTAAAACACATCCCTGGCCATGGTCGAGCGAAGGCTGATAGCCATAAAGCTTTGCCTATAATAGAAACACCGTTAAATGAATTGGAAAAAACTGATTTCGCAGTATTCCACAAACTAAATAAAATGCCAATGGCAATGACGGCTCACGTTATATATTCTGCGCTTGACCCTGAATTGCCAGTGACTATTTCGCCAAAGGCAATCAATTATATCCGTGCGAAGATTGGCTTTAGGGGTTTAATTATCAGTGATGATTTATCTATGCAAGCGTTGAGCGGCTCCCACATGCAAAGGGCAAAACAAGCTAATGCAGCTGGCTGTGATTTGTTGTTGCATTGCAATGGCAATATGCAAGAAATGCAGGAAGTTGCTAGTGGAGCTGTTAGTATTTCTCCTGCTTTAGCTGCTAAAATAAAATCACTCCCATGCTATATTTAGATTATGATACTTCCGCCAACTGTAGAAAATATTAAGAAAATTGCCCAGCAGTTAGTTACTGGTGGTATTGCTGCTTTTGCAACGGAGACTGTATATGGCCTAGGTGCCAATGCAGCTGATGATAAAGCAGTTGCTGCAATATATAGTTACAAAAACAGGCCGAGTTTCAACCCATTAATTGCTCATTATGCTAATATAGAAGAATTGGCAAAAGATGTGGTGATGAATGAAACTGCCTGGTATTTAGGGCAGCATTTTTGGCCTGGTGGTTTAACTTTGGTACTGCCCAAAACCTCTAATTCGCGTATTGGCAAACTTGCAACCGCGGGGCTTAAGACAGCGGCCGTGCGTATACCATCACATCCCGTTGCACTTGATTTGTTAAGCAAAGTTACGATGCCAATAGTTGCACCTAGTGCCAATCCTTCAGGGCGGCTAAGCCCTGTAACAGCAAAGATGGTTGCTGATATGTTTGACGACGAGAACCTTCTTATTTTAGATGGTGGGGAAGCGAAGCTAGGCCTTGAATCAACGGTATTAGATTTAACAACGCCTCATCCAGTTTTATTACGTCCAGGGGCGATTGCTGTCGAGGTTATAAATAACGCCTTGCCCAAAGCTATAACAATTCATAATAATAACAATAATACTGTTTTGAAGTCACCTGGAATGGCGTTAGCTCATTATGCGCCGCGCTGCGGCTTGCGTTTACTGGAAATTGACTCGATTTCCCAATTCGCTACAGAATTAGCGCTTTCCAAGAAGTCCAATGAGGCATTGCTTACTTTTGCAGATATGCCTGTGCCAGAAGGTTTTCAGCATGTCCTAAATTTAAGCCCTAGCGGTGATTTATCTGAGGCAGCTTGTAATTTGTTTAACTATCTGTATAAATTAGAAAAAATGAAGGTAAGTAGTATATCAGCTTATCTACTGCCCGAAGAGGGTTTAGGTAGAGCGATTAATGACCGGTTGCGCCGCGCAAGCCAAGCTTCATTAGGCAAGTTAACCAGCTGAGAATATTTAAATCATATTTATTAAGTATGTTTGATTTGAACAATCAAGAAATAATTTAGCTTTTGCCATTTGCAAAGACATTGACAATAAGGCGATCCATGCATATAATCAAGACATATTGAGAATGATTCTCATTTGCAATTAGGTTTTATATATATATGACTCAAGCAGAAAAAAAATTAACAGATATCCCTGTGGGAAGTAAGATAGTTATTAAAAATCTATATCTAGATAAAGCTATCATCAAAAAACTGTGCCTGCTTGGAATATATAGATTGCAAAATTTCAATATCGAAACCCGCACGATGAGTGGGATTATCCTAGTGGGCAATTGGGGGAAGGTTGCCATAGATTCTCTCCTTGCTAGCCAAATTAGCGTCAACATAGTCTAATGTTTACGCCTAACAAGCCGATAAGAGTTGCCCTTGTTGGAAACCCTAATTGCGGCAAAACTACTTTATTTAACTCCCTAACTCAAAAACAGTGCAAGGTTGGCAACTGGCCAGGAGTCACGGTTGAAAAACATGTAGGCAGCTGCAAAATTGCATCATTAGAACTGGAGTTAATTGACTTGCCAGGTATATATTCATTAGCAGCAAATGATAATGAAGGCGATAGCACAGCGGATGAAAAAATCACCGTCCAGTTTTTGCAGGCTAAAGAGTACGATTTATTAATCAATGTTGTTGATGCCTCCAACCTTTGCCGCAACCTTTATCTAACTTCGCAACTTTTAGAGATAAATATTCCTATACTATTAGTTGCTAATATGCAAGATATAGCCGATGAACAACATATCGAGCTTGATGTAATTAAACTAGTCAGATTTTTAAAAATTCCATCTTTAGCTATATCCGCTAACAACATTAATGCCTCTATTATTTTAAAAAATGCCATCCTTACAGCTTTAGATATCAAAAAAAGAACACCAGCAAAGCTTTACCAAGACAAGCCCTTGTTACAAGAAACCATTATGCGTTTAGCGAATAATAACGAAGATAGTTATTGGTCATCCGTACAATTGCTAGAAAAAAACGATGTTAAATTATTGCCGCCAGCGAGTTTGGAAGATTTAGCTAACGCCGAAAAAGTATATAATGATGAAGCAGACATGCTAATTATTAGCGAAAGGCTAAAATTTGCACAAGACGTTAGCGATCATGTTGTGATACGAAAGAAAACCTCCACATCACTACCTTGGCAAAACTTATTGGATAGCTTATTGCTAAATAAAATCTGGGGCTTACCTATATTGTTTTTAGCAATGTGTGCAGTTTTTGCATTTAGTATTTTTTGCAGCAATGTATTTGCCACAGAAATTGCTGCGTTAGTGCATTTGATACTATTTGCCCTGCCTACAAAAATAATTAACTATTATATACCAAATGCTTATAGTGTGGAAAACTGTTTGAAAGTTATCACCGAAGGTGTATCCATGGTTGCGCAATTCATTCCAGCGATTGCTGGATTATATATAGCGTTAGGCGTGTTAGAAGATAGCGGATATATGATGAGAGCAGCTTTTTTACTGGATAAATTGATGTGCAAGATAGGCCTACCAGGCAAAGCTTTTATACCAATCATTCTTGGCTTTGGCTGCAATGTTCCTGCGATCACGGCAACGCGCTGTTTAGGCAAAGAACGGGAACGGCTAATTACAATTATGATGCTACCTTTTATGTCATGCAGTGCCCGGCTGGCTACTTACACCCTTTTTGTGAGCGCATTTTTCCCTAAAAATGGCTGGATTATATTGTTCTCATTATATTTGTTCGGCATAGCAATAGCCATTTTAACCGCATTTGCACTGTATAAATTTTTTGGCATTAAAAATGATGATCGTTTAATTTTACACCTCCCCGATTATAAGAAGCCGAATTTATATAATATCCTTAAACGTACTTATAGATATGTGAAAAAATTCGCTCTCAAAGCGGGAATGCTTATTTTTGCAATATTCATAGTATTTCAATGTATTGGCGTTGTTGCAGAGCAGATTAAGTATGAAGCGAAATTACATAATTACGCAACGGCTATTTTTAAGCCTATGGGTATAGAAGAAGATAATTGGCCAGCGGTTGCAGGCATCATAAGCGGCAGTTTTGCAAAAGAAATGATAATAGGAACATTAGGAGGTCTATACCTTAAAGATATAGATGATAACCAGCAACAGTTATCAACAGTAATACAGTCTAAATTTCCTAATAAAGCAGCAGTTATTGCCTATTTAATATTTATTTTGCTATATTTTCCATGTATATCGGTTTTTGCAACTATTGCTAAAGAATTAAATTATAAATGGGCATTTGCATCGGCAATATGGTCTACCACTATTGCCTATATTTCTGCCGTCACTTTCTATCAGATAAGCTTACTTTTTTGATTAATCCCATCCCCAAATTTATCTATAAAAATTAATTATATTTTAATAGTATTATTTTATTAACTCTACATTGGCAAAAAATTATTTTAAAAAGGCTTTACATCTTTTTAATATTGCTTTATATATCTGCACCAACTTAGAAAGCTTTATTGCGAAAAAGTTAAAATTACATAGCTTGACCAATAAAGTTTTTAATAACTATTATATTAATAAATAAAATGAGGGAAAGAATGCCTAAAAATAAAATAAATGTTAGAGGAGTACCTAACACCGAATTAGACAGATTGCTTCAACGTCTGCACATCAACATCTATCAAGGGCTTATAGAAGAAGTTGAGGGCGATTTATTGAACTTAGGAAGGGATAAGAATTTTGCCCGTCAAGTACTTTTAACGCAATACGGTAGCAACAAAGATACAGTATTGCACGCTGCACTTAAAAGAGGCGATGAAGAAACAATAAATATAATTTGGGAAGTATGTTCCACAGTTTTATCTAGATCAAAATTAAATAAACTTTTCAAACTAAAAAATGCACAAGGGGAGACAGTAGAAGAGCTTGAAACTATATTCAATAAACAAAAAGACGAAATTGCTACAGTAATAAGTGATAATGAACTAGGTAAGAAATGTGCAAGCAGCGAAGAAAATGCGGAAACGTCTATTTCGCACCCCGATAATAGAGTATTCTTATTCGATGAAGAAATTTCTCCAAAAAGAAGTATTTTTTCACCTGCAAGCAATGCAGGTTTTCTATCCATTTCTTCCTCTGCAGGAGAATCCCCGTATCCATTTTCTCCACCTGCAGGTGGAAAAAGTTGGGTACTAAGAGTAGAACAAGAAAGATTTACTCGTGGCACAGATATGGGAAGAGCTGCATATGGTCAATAGATATATCCAATAGACTTGAAAAGGCAACTGATTCAAAAGCAATAATAAACTTCAATAATTTATTATTGAAGTTTATTATCTGCTTGGCATTTCAAGTATAAAAAGCTAGAATGCATTTCGTATTTTTATTTTAACAATGGGCAGTTATGATCGCTAAAAACATTTCTTTTGAGTTAATAGCAGAACGCATGGGGCGTATTAAACCTTCACCTACCTTAGCAGTTAATAGCCTGGCTACCAGGCTAAAAGCAGAAGGGCATGATGTGATTGATTTGGGCGTTGGGGAGCCTGACTTTGATACACCCGAAAACATTAAACAAGCTGCTATACAGGCTATTAAACAAGGGAAAACTAAATATACACCTGTTGATGGCACTATAGAGTTAAAAAAAGCTATCATAGGTAAATTCGCCCGTGAAAATGATTTGCACTACACTCCTGGCCAAATTACTGTTTCCACAGGTGCTAAGCAAGTTTTATTTAATGCGTTGCTTGCCTCTGTTAACCCAGGGGAAGAGGTTATTATCCCCGCGCCATACTGGGTTTCATATCCAGACATGGTTGCTTTTGCCGAAGGTAAGCCAGTTATTGTTAGCTGCCCTGCGGATAAAGGATTCAAATTGCAGCCAGAACAGCTAGAAAAAGCAATAACTGCAAATACTAAATGGTTGATTTTAAATTCTCCAAGCAATCCAACTGGGGCAGCATACACAGAAGATGAATTACAATCATTGGCGCAAGTCTTATTACGCCACCCGCATGTCCAGATTATGAGTGACGATATATATGAACATATTGTGTTCGATGGCTTTGAATTTAAAACAATTGCACAAGTCGAGCCACGCTTGTTTAGCCGCACACTTACCGTCAACGGCGTTTCAAAATCATATGCGATGACGGGTTGGCGAATTGGCTATGCTGGCGGCGATGAAGCTCTAATCAAAGCAATGGCAAAGATTCAATCGCAAAGCACTTCTAACCCTTGCTCTATAAGCCAAGCTGCAGCGGTGGAAGCTCTTAACGGCACACAAGAATTTTTAGCTATTAATCGGGAAACATTTGAAGAGCGACGCAATATGGTGCTTGATCTATTAAATAAAATCCCAGGCATTAACTGTAATAGCGCTGAAGGGGCATTTTATTTATTCCCTAGTTGCGAGGGGTTAATTGGCAAACGTACTCCCGAAGGTAAAATTATTAATAGCTGTGGAGATTTTGCAGCATATTTACTTGAAAAAGGCTTGGTTGCCGCCGTTCAAGGTGCTGCATTTGGTATGCCAAACTTCTTTCGCATTTCATATGCAACATCAAATGAAGTGTTAAAAGAAGCATGCCATCGTATTGCTAAAGTATGCGCTTCTTTAAGCTGATATACTATAGTAATTTAATTTGAGGTTTGCGGTAGGCGCGAGGAGCGATGTGTAGTAAAATCTACATGAGGGACGAGCAACAACCCGCAAACCCGAAGTAAATTAACTATACTCGCCAATGGAAGTGCTGGTTTTCAGAAGGGAGCGATCGAAGTCAGAAATGAGGAAAAGCCATGCCTGGGGGCTCGGCCGCAGGCATGGCTTTTGCGAATTCTGACGAATTCGCGGGAGATTCATTGCTCTGCTATAATATTAAAACCAGCCTCTCCAAGTCCGTTGGGTATATACTAATTCCACAGTGGTTTTTTTATCTTTGTTAAAAATTCCTGATGGGCATCCCTTTCTTCTTTAGATAAGCTGAATTGTCTTGCTGGACGTATCTGTTTAGGAGCCACCAAATTATCAGCTAATTGCTGAGTGTTATCAACAGATTGCATATTATTAAAAATATTGTTCTGCCTCCCTCCACGTAAGGATACATAGACCATAGCTAGCAATTCTGCATCAAGCAATGCTCCATGTTTAGTTCGTTCTTTTAAACAAATTTTATAGCGCTTACACAAAGCATCCAAGCTAGCTGGAGAACCAGGATACTTTCGCCTAGCTAATTTTAAAGTATCGGTAACTCTATTATTATCTATTGTTGGCATACCGATAATACCTAGTTGATAATTAAGGAAACCTATATCAAAATCAGCATTGTGAATCACTAAATTACTAGTGCCGATGAAATCAAGAAATTCTTTGGCTATTTGTGGAAAAGTTGGTTTGTCCGCTAAAAATTCTGTTGCAATACCATGAACGGCAAACGCCCCAGCGGAAACCTCCCGCAATGGGTTAACATAGCAATGATAGAAACGCCCTGTGCGTACGCGATCTATCAACTCAACGCCACCAATTTCAATTATACGATCTCCTTTCTTTACATCAAGGCCAGTACTTTCAGTATCCAAAACTATTTCTCTTAATCCATTCATCACAAAAACCAAAAACTTGCCTATATGTACTTAGTTCGGTAGCACCAGTATAAACCACCCAATCAGAAAGCTTGGCATATTGCCAATAATCTCCTTGCGCCTCAATGATAGCAGATAATTTAGCCGCCGTCATGTTATTTCGAGCAATAGCTCTGCTCACTTGTTTATTCGGTGGGCATAATGTTAATATAACACCATCGTATCTATCTTTTATAACGGCCAATTGATTCGTTTGAAATAGCAATGGCACTTCATAGATTAGGGATTGGCGGTTACCTTGCCAGCGTGCTTTACTTATTTCTTTTTCAGCATATTCTTGCACTAATGGGTGCAGAATACCCTCTAGCTCGGCCAATAATCCTTTATTGCCAAACACTTTAATGCCCAATAAATTGCGATCAATCCCTTCTTTAGTAATAGCTTCTGGCGCTATTTTCCCTACTAAATCATAAGCTGCGCCATCAGCTCTTAACAACTTATGAACTATATCATCAGCTGATATTGTATTAAACCCCAGCTTCGCCAAACATTTCAGAACAAAGCTTTTACCGCTTCCAATGCCTCCTGTTAGCGCTATTACTTGTTTACCTTTGGGAGAGAGGAATTTTTGGCCGCTTGTAGTTTTCATCGCTATTGTCTATAATATATTACATTGTGATAATGACAAATATTATGAGAAAAAAGAAGAGTATTGAAGAAATATTTACCCGCTTTGCAGAAAAAAAACCTCAGCCTCGCATTGAGTTGGATTATTACAGCCCGTATACTTTGTTGGTTGCGGTGGTACTTTCTGCCCAATCAACTGATAAGGGCGTTAACCGCGTCACACCTAGCTTATTTGCTATTGCTGATACCCCAGAAAAAATGGTTGCAATGGGCGAAGAAAATTTAAAAAAACACATTAAAACCATTGGGTTATTTAACAATAAAGCCCGTAATATTATTAAACTGAGCGAAGCCTTGATACTGAAGCATAACAGTGAAGTTCCAGCAACTTTGGAGGAATTATCAAGCTTGCCTGGTGTCGGCAGAAAGTCTGCAAATGTGATGTTAAATAGTATCTTTGGCCAACCTACAATTGCTGTTGATACTCACGTTTTCAGGGTTAGTAACCGCATCGGCTTGTGTAAAAGCAAAAACCCCTTGCAAACTGAAAAAGCTTTGGTAGAAATAATTCCAGAAAAATGGAAACCGAATGCTCATCACTGGCTTGTTTTACATGGCCGATACGTATGCAAGGCACGCAAGCCAGACTGCCAGAAATGCTTAATTAACGATTTGTGTCAAAGTTATAACCTTCCATCCACATGAATCACGGCTTTCCACTCTGGGCAGCAAAAGCTTGTTCTTGCCGTGTAACGGCCAGTGATCCCTGAAACTGGATGTAATTTTATAATTTGTTTATTATTATCTTTATTTGTTAACTCAACTTGAACTTCTTTAGCGATAGCTGGTATACCCTTTTCATCACGGTGTATGTATGTCAATTCCCAAGTTTCTTTACCATCGATTTGCTTATAATAAAAATTTTCTCTACTTATACTTTGGCTGCTACTTTTTGATGATTCAGCAACATATATAAGAAATATGTCAGCGCTAATAACTAATAGTAAAAATAAAATTATTAGCTTTGGTATCCACAGATAATTGCTATTCACTTAGCGTTACCCTCAACATCCACGCTGATTTCTCATGGCTTTTCAGCCTGTTGATCATCATATCTAACGTGCCTTCATCATTGCATTCTGCTGCAATTTTCATTGCATCATTAATAATGTTACACAAGGATAAATGACTTTCATGTAAATCTTTAACCATTTGCCGCCAGCTATTATTTTCAAGCGCATCAGTTAAACTTTGTTGTTGGGCAAAAATTTTAAAGCTGGCAGGCACTTTTTCTCCTAACGCCCTTATCCTTTCAGCAATTTCATCTATTGCTTCGCTTAACTCTTCGTATTGATTACCAAACATTTCATGCAAAACACCGAAGTTTTCACCTTCTACATTCCAGTGATAATTTTGTAATTTAAGATATAACGCATAGCTATTAACTAAAACTTCGTATAACTTAGCAGTCACTGCTTTATTTTTAGCCTGCATATTTGCTCCATTTAACTTGCCACTATACTACACTAATCCTCTTATAAAAATTTTTCAAGGATTGATAATTGTATTAACAAATTCAATTTCAGGAAACAATAAACAAAAAAACAATGCTACTGCCAATGCAGGGCCAAAAGGAAAAATTCGTCCGAAGGCAAGCATTCTCCAGAAAATAGCCATAATTACCCCGAGTATACCACTTAGGAAGAAAAAATTAGCTATATTTTCAACTGGTAAATAAATAGCACTAACCGCAAAAAACTTCATGTCTCCCATTCCTAATGCACTTTTTTCGGCAAACATACTATAGAATTTTGCCACCCCAAACACCAATAAATAACAAAATAGTGGTAATAATAGTATTTTGATTAGATATTGATTGTTATAGTAAGCATAAATAATTCCATTAACAGCCATAACAAGCTGTATTATATCAGGAATTATGTATTTCCAAATATCGGTTATTATCAAAATCATCAAGCAGGTTGCTAATATGATCAGTAAATGCATTTCGAAATAAGTTTTGCTCCGCAAATAAGCAATTATATAAGCAACTAATAGCATGAAAGTTATCAAAATATCTCGCCAATTTATGGCAAAAAGCTCTTGTTTAGAAATTTTTATCCTATTGATTAATATTGATTTACTTGTTAAAAAACAAAATTTTCCCATTAAAATAGAAAGCATCAAAATAGCTAAAATATGAAGTACTGGGATATGCATAATAACCTTGTTGATAACTTGTTGGTTCATACGTGGATAACTTTGTGGAAAAAAATTTTCTATGATTTTGTTAGAAGTTATCCATGTAGTTATTTCCTATTATTAGCACAGTTTTGCTATGTGTAAAAAATTTTTATTGCGATTGTTGATAAGTCTGAAAACTGAGTTTTCCACAATATCAACATTATCTTTTTGAACAAGAATTCATGGGAAAATTTTCAAAGATATCAACAACAAATTGATGGCAAATATTTTGTTGATATCTGCTCAAATTTATGTTGATAAAAAGTTATAAGGTTATCAACATGGTATATATATTTATCATTATATAAAAAGTATTAATTAAATAATTAATATATGGATTGTTGATAAAGCATGCTTACTCTTGAACAACTTTAGTATTGAGAAAATTTATGTACCCTATTTACCGAGGAAATTTCCCTAATAAGCAACAATATCTTACAGCGGTAATTAAGAACTCTAATGATGATAAGTTAGTTAGATACCTGATAAAAAAATATGGACTAAAACAAATATTTTGTGATGTTGACGGTGAAATAACTGCAGAATGGGAAGAAGGATGGAAAAATTTTGTAAAAAGCAAATATAAATACTTGAGTTCATCAACAATTGCCGTTATTGGCTTGTTTATAGCTGCAAACGAACCCAATAAAGATGTATTTGAGTTTGAGCTAATAGCAGACTTGCTTGTTAAAGGCTATAAAAAGTTGGCACTTTTTATGTTATTAGAAAAATTTCGATTCAATGATGATAATAAAACTGTAACTGATAAATTATTACACTTAACTAATAAATATCAAGATAATATTAAATTAATGCCTATTATCCATGCATTATATTTACATTATTATAAAAAAGATAAATTTAATTTATCTTTTTCTACAGCAATAGAACATAATATAACTTTAGAAAAACTTGCTGGATTGGAAGATGAATCAAAACAAATAGATAAAATGCTAGGTTTTTATTGCCAAAAACATATGGAATATTATTCAGAAATAATTTCTAAAGAAGTTACAGAAATAGAATTGGACAGGTTTTTCCTACCAATTTATCAGATTGTTTCAAAACCAGAAGATATCTCATTATTTGAGGAAATAAAGAACAATATCAAAATTAAAAATATTGAAGAGAATGATTTTGAGAGTCAAACAACAAAAATGCTAATAAGTGAATTTGCTAATTGTAAATCAGAGAATTTGTATTGTAATAAACTATGGGCGCCATGGAACATTGTTTATCATCTAACTAGTCACGTCTTTTTATCAATAAGTTTGCAAGGGATAAGTAAAATTCCACAAAGAATATATGAAGATGTAAACCAAGCAAAAAATTGGTTAATTGCAAATCCACATATAATAGTGCCATTTACAATTTCTTTGTTTATTATAAATCCTATATCAGCTACAGTAATGACTTCAGGAGCGCTTTTGTTCTTAATAGACGCACAGCGGGGAAATCCAAACATACAATTTGCTGTGGAGCAAATCGAAGAGGATATAAATAAATTTATGAGTTTAGTTACAAATAAGGTAATTGATAACATTAGCTTTATAATTAAATAATTTGCAACACACGCATGAATGCATTAATACTTTTATAGAGTTTATTAATAAGAGAAAGATAATTATGGATGAAACAAGTATTAACTCAGAAAATCAAGGTCAAGGAACAGCATCTACAAGTGTTGGAAAAAATAGCGAAGAAGTAAATTTACGGGCAGTATATGACGTCCCATTGCAAATTTCTGCAGTTCTAGGCCGCGCAAAGATGAAAATTAATCAAATTGTAAAATTAAGTCGCGGATCAGTCATAGAACTTGATCGAAAAGTCGGTGATTCAGTAGATATTTTTGTCAATGATCGTATGGTAGCTAAAGGAGAAATAGTATTGGTTGATAATAAAATTGCAGTCACGTTAACGGAATTGGTGAAAGCCAATGAAGAAAATAATTAATCTTGGTTAAATTATAACTGTGAACGCTGTATAGTTTTTTTTGTAAAAAAACATTGCTTTTCAATGTATTATTAGTAACTTTGCACAAAGTAATATTTTATTGTTTCAAATGTCATTATACAATATTATCCTAGCTGGCGGGGTAGGAAAGAGATTATGGCCAGTCTCAACAAAACATTTACCAAAACAATTTATAAAATTTTCACAAAAAAGTTTTTATCAAAAAACCTTGCTAAGGTACACTTCTATCATTCCTGCAGAAAATAGTTATCTTGTTGTTAATAAACATAATTTTTCACTAGCGCAACAACAGCTTGTAGAATGTGGGTTATCTGCAAATTTTATCGTTGAACAAGAAGCCAAGAATACTGCTGCTTCCTGTTTATTAGCAGCATTGCATATTTATCAGCTTGATCCGAATGCTATAATTTGCATCACACCTACAGACCATTATTTATCAGCGGAGGAAAAATATAAAGAGTTAATACAAAAAGGATGTCACTATATTAAAGAAAATAGTGGCATTATAGTAATAGGGACAAATATCAGAGAGCCATCTTCTGACCATGGTTATTTGCGTTACACTAAGGCAGAGAAAAATGGTATAATGCTAGTGGAAGAATTTATTGAAAAGCCAGCTACTGATTTAGCTTCTCTTTTATATAAACAGAAAGAAACTTGTGCCTGGAATATGGGGGTATATATTGCCAATGCCAAAGATTTTATCAACGAAGTTAAGGTAATAGATGGTAGTTTTGTAGAAGATTGCGAAAAAATACTAGAAGATTCTTTAGTTTTGAAAGAAGATGCTTTTTTGATGTTGGAAGCTAATAAAATGCAAAAATTGCCTTCTACTAGTATAGAACATTGTTTTTTTTCGCAGTATAAAGGCTTAAAAGCAATACATTGGCACGAAGAATGGGAAGATGTTGGTACATGGGCAGGTTTATTGAGATATGCACCAACCTCTGAAGGTTGTTTATATAATGAAAGTAAAAATAGCTTTTTATATTCATCTTCTGGCAAATTCGATAAAAATATAATAACATTTGGCATAGATAATTTATGTTTAATTGAAACAGATACAACTTTATTTATAACCAATAAAAAAAAGGTAAATGAGTTACCTACTATTACCAGCAATTTAGGTCAGTCTGATAACTACCAAACAGCAGAAATTAATCAAGAAAAAACAAAAATAACACCTTGGGGAATTTATAAGGTACTAACAGAGTTAGAAGGAATTAAAGTTAAGCTGCTAATAATTAACCCGCAAGGGCGTTTATCATTACAATATCATCAAAAAAGATCGGAGCACTGGATGATTATTAAGGGAACTGCCCACATAGAGCTGAATGGTAAGGAACAGAAACTGGTTGAGGGTGATTCTATATTTGTTCCTGCTTTTACAAAACATAGGGTTAGTAACTATGGCAATGAATCATTAGAGATCATAGAAATACAATTGGGTGACTATTTAGAGGAAGATGATATAGTGCGCCTAGATGATTTATATGGTAGAATTAAAACTGAACGCTAGTTATTTATAATATTGGTTGCAAAGATTGTTGACTAAATATCGAAGATGACTTAGAGTCGACGGGCATAAAGCAAGCTATAAGGGTTGTAAATATGCATCGCAGCGCTAACTTGCGGCAAATGTCGATTATAAATTGGTTGCTTAGAAGGAAAAACAAAAAGCAAAGCGCAAGTAAAATTATTAAACAACATGTAACTCTATCGACGGTTGCGCATGTTGAAAAGTTATTAAAAAATTTAGTTGAGGCCAGTAAAGAAGATTTTAATTTAGCATTGATGGTGGTTTTTTACTTATGGCTAAGTTTAGAAGTACAGATACTTGGGATTCCTGAAGTTAAATTTAAACTCTGGGAGGGAAATTACTCCTCATTACTAAGGATAATAGTTGCCAAGTTAAAAGCTATTTTGCTTGAGGTATCATCGGATAGCGATGAACTTTACAAATATGCGAAACCAATAATGATTGAGGTGTTAAAAAAGCAAGTAGTTGAGAGCAAAAACTTAACACCAATAACTGAGGCAGGCGTTTTACATAAATATCATAATCATGTTATCAATTTATTGCGTGAAAACGACATTAGTATAACTTTAGCTGCAGAATTGCTCTTTTTAAATTGGGTAGCACTCTCCATCAAAATCAACGGCGTTCCTGAGAAAATATACCAGCAAGTAAAAGCAAATTTGGAGGTGGTTATCCAGGAATTAAGGGCTTATTTAGTGCAGTTATTTTGAAGCGTGTTGCTAAAATATCACACGAAATAAAAAAAATACATGTAATAGCATTATTTTTATAGTGTAATTAATTAAAAAGGGTTAACCTGATAATCATGGAAAGACGTATTTCCTAAGTTATTAATAAAAAGTGGAGTTTTTAATATGAATAAGTTTAAAATTGCAATACTTTCAGCAACTGCAGCTGCTTTCTTAGCGCCTGCTTTCGCTTCTGCGGAAGGTATGTATGTTTCTATCGGCGGTGGGTATGATGTCGTTGGTAAGAAAAAATTTGAGCTAGAGGGTGATGAAATCAAGCGTAAAAATGGCACATCTCTCAACTTAGAATTGGGCACAAGCCTTGGTGATTTTAGGATTGGTGGTGAGTTTTCTCATATGTTTAAAGAAGAATACACATTCCAAGACGATAAACTTAAGCTCAAAAACACTTCTGTTTTCCTTAATGGATATTATGATATCAATGGACTGAGCGACATGTTTGTTCCTTATGTTACAGCTGGTTTTGGGCCGTCACACGCTTGGTTTGAAGTCGAAGACGAAGATGGAAAGAAAAAAAAGTATCATGGAGTTACTTTTGCATATAAAGTTGGTTTAGGTAGTAGAGTCAATGTGAGCGAGTCTGTTACTTTAGATTTATCATATAGATATGCTGAACTAGGAAAATTTAACAAGGCTGATGTTGTTAAAAAACGGAACTTCCATACCTTCAACGGTGGTGTAGTTTTCAAATTCTAAGTTTGTGATTTAGAGTTTATTTACCCCTAAGATAGATGACAAACCATCTGCTTAGGGGTTTTTTATGCAGATGGTTAACTCTTTGACGCAGCCAGGAAGCGGATTGTTTTCTTTGCGAAGTTATGGTACCATTCAACTAATATACCCAATGGACTTGAAGAGGCTGGTTTTATTATTATGGCAGAACAATGGATCTCCCGCGAATTCGTCAGAATTCGCAAAGCCCATGCCTCGGCCGAAGGCCGAGCCCCCCAGGCATGGGCTTTCCTCATTTCTGACTTCGATCGCCCCCGTCTGAAATCCAGCACCTTCATTGGCGAGCAGTATATAACAGATAAATAACATAAATAATGCCGAGAACACCAGATATAACAGAAAGTGAAATGGTAAATTTTATTACCTTTGATACACATAAATACATCAAAGAACTTGAAGCCGCAGGTTTCCCTGAGGAATAGGCTGAAGTTCTCATTAAATCTATGCTAGCTGCGCGTTATTATGAAGCATCTCAATTATCTACACGAGAACAAGTAGAAGAGCTTAAAAATGATATAAATAATCTTAAAAGCGAATTAAGTAAATTTGCTACTAAAGAGCAAGTAGAAAAGCTTGAAAAATAGTTTAAGCATGAACTTAGAGCAGAAATAGCTGGCGTTAAGTACGATATTCTTAAATGGATCATTCCAATGTTTTTAGGTATAATTGGCATGATGGTTTCTATATTTCTTAAACTTTCATATGGGTTTTAATATGGCTGCATTCATCATGCAGAGCCGCTTATTAAACCCCATGTATAGTATCCAGGTTGTAAAATCCTGTCGTTTCATTATCAAAGCGTAAGCATACGTTACCAATAGGCCCATTACGTTGCTTAGCAATTATCACTTCTGCTAAATTGCGAATTTTTAGATCAATTTCTTGCCATTCTAACATCTTGGCTGGATCTTCCGAAACGGGCTTCTTACGAGAATGATAATATTCAGCTCGGTAAATAAACATTACAATATCAGCATCTTGCTCGATGTTTCCACTCTCCCGCAGGTCAGAAAGCATTGGGCGCTTATCTTCTCTGGACTCAACCGCCCGCGAAAGCTGTGACAGGGCAATGACGGGAATATTAAGCTCTTTTGCTATAGCTTTGAGACCTTGGGTTATCTCGCCTATTTCATTAACGCGGCTACCTTCGGTTTTACTTGTTCCAGTTAATAGCTGCAGGTAATCTACAACTAAGAAACCCAAGTTATGCTGCCGTTTCAGCCGGCGCGCCCGTGTACGCACTGCTGATATTGAAAGGGCGGGCGTGTCATCAATGAATATAGGCATATTGCTAAGATCAATGCTAGATTGAGATAACAGCTTAAACTCTTCTCCGCCTATATTACCTATACGAATACGGCTACTACTGATGGCTGTTTTTATTGATAAAATCCTTGTTGCTACCTGCTCGGCTGACATTTCTAGGGAGAAAATCCCAACTGACTTAGGAGGCCCTTCTTCTTTTTTATTTTGCGCAGTAAAAAATTCAGCAGCATTGATGGCGATATTCACCGCAAGCGAAGTCTTACCCATCGAAGGGCGCGCTGCTAAAATTATAAGATCAGAATTTTGCATACCGCCCATCAATTTATCTAATTCAATATACCCAGAACTAACACCAGTAATGGCAGTTCCCCGTTTCATCGCTGCATCTACCCGCGTTAAAGCCCCTAAGATAGAGTTACGCAATTGACTAAAGTTGCGTTCAGATGTGCCGCTATTAGCAAGGTTGAATAACTTTTGTTCTGTTTCTTCGATTAATTTAGCATGATCCTTATCTATATTATGCTCGTAAGCGTGATTAATACTATCTTCGCATAAATTGATTAGTTGTCGCACCATAGCATCATTGTGCACTGCGCGTGCTAGAGTACTAACATTGACAACGGTTGTAGCAATTGTTGATAGTTTAACCAAATAGTCAAAAATACTTCCTTCACCTTCTAATGAAAGATCTTCTTTCTGGAAATACGATTTTAAGCTTACTGGCGTTGCTAGCATACCTTTTTCTAGAAATTTTTCCATAATGGCAAAAATCTTGCCATGAATAGGTAGGGCGAAATGCTCTGATCTTAAAAAATCGGCTACTTTGGTTATATGTTCATTGTTGTTTAGGAAAGCTCCTAACAACCCCTGTTCTGCCTCTATATTCATCGGCATTTCGCGCTTTAATATAGTGGCAGATTCGTTCAAATTAGCAGCAGCGTTGTTCTTCATAAAAAACTTGTTCCAATCAATAATTGTTATAAGGATTATAATAGATAAGAGACAGCAATCAATCTTGATTTCATCAAAGCTTTTATTTTAACTTATGCACAATCAAAACTAATTAATTGAGTGAAAATCATTTTTTAAAAAAAGCTTTGTTTTGCATAATAACAGATTGTGAGCAAATAATCCAAGGGTAAAATTTTGGGGCAAATTAAGGATTCTCACTTCTAGCGAAATGCTCATACGGCCGCAGATTTAAATTATTGTAGATGCCATCAGTAGTGATTTGAACTGCAAAGTCATCTTTAGGTGCATCAATAATTTTACCAATTTTCTTGATATTATAGCCAAATTCTTGCTTAAAATCATTTGCAAGCTTTGTGTAGATATCAGGTTTAACAGTAAAAAGCAGGCCATAATCTTCCCCTCCTATTAATGCAGTTTGTAGAGGGTCTAGATTAAGTTGATGGCAGCTTAGGCTAAAATCATCCGATAAGTAAAAATCATTAGTTTCTATATGCGCACCAACACGGGAAGCATTGCATAACTTACTTAGGTCAATATAAAGACCATCTGAGATATCCATCATACTACTAATTGATCTTTGCTTCCCTAACCATAAGCCTTCGGCTTGCTTAGCAATAGGGCGCAAAAAAACTTTCTTATATGGTAAAAAACCCTTTGTTTGCTGTTCAAGCGCAGTAAAACCTAAATGTGCAGCGCCAAGCTCACCCGCAACGCAAATATAATCCCCTATCCGTGCAGTGGAGCGCTTTTTGATTGTTGCATTTTCGGCAATGCCAATAATTGTTATACTAAGCATCAGTTCACTCATTGATTTAGTAGTATCACCGCCAATTATGGTGACACCTGCATCATTGGCAGTTGTAATAAGTGCTTGCAGCAATTTAGCTCCTCGTGGTTGCTGCTTTAAAGGAATAGCTGCACCGCAGAGAGCAAACAACGGGCGTGCGCCCATTGCCGCGATATCACTAAGATTTACATGTAAAGCTTTATGGGCAATATCTTCCATAGTGCAATAGGAGGTTCGAAAATGAATATTTTCAACGAGTAAATCTTTACTAATTACATAATTATCTAGGTCAATTTGCGGCAAAATAGCCGCATCATCGCCAATATATTCAGGTGCTGATGCTTTCGCTAAGTTTATTAATTGTTCTTCAGATAGTACTGTTGTCATATAGAGCATTAATAAATTCTTGGCGAAAAGCCCCTGGCTTATCAGTTAAAGCAGCTGCTTTTTCGCCGCAACATCCATAATAATAAGTTGCTAATTGGCTGGCAGTAAAATCATCAGCAATAACTGCCCGAAAAGCAGCAACTGCTGCACTTAACACGCAGCCCATGCCAGTTACTAGTTTCATCAACGGCGTACCAACTGCTAGCTCGGCATAGGCTTCATTTGTTACAACCAAATCGATTTCACCGCTGACAATTACAGTAATATTGTATTCATGAGCCAACTCTTGTGCCGCTACTTTTGCTTCCATGCTTTTACAGGTGCTATCAAAGCCTTTGGTTTTTGCATTATAACCAGCTAATGCCATAATTTCACTAGCGTTGCCACGTACTATATTGGTATAAGGTAAAATACTACGGGCGAGTTTGGTACGTGCAATGCTTGCCCCTGCGCCTACAGGGTCTAACACTAACGGCTTAGAAAGTTTTTTGCACAACTTAGCTGCTTCAAGTGATAATTTGGCAAAATCATCGTCCAAGGTACCGATATTTATATTAACGCTGCTGGCTAAAGCAATTAGCTCAGACAATTCTTCAATTTCCATGCTCATAATTGGGGCAGCACCCAGCGCGAGTAACGCGTTTGCCATAAAATCCATAGTGACTAAATTAGTCAAGTTTAATACTAACGGGTTGATTTGACGTAGCTGGCGCGCAGCTTGCATTGCTTCGGCTATCATTCTACCACCTTTAAAAAATCTTTACACAGTTTAACATGGTTATCTACATTATGAAATGCTCCAATCGCCGCTACCCCACTCGCGCCAGCAAGAATAACTTCTTTGGCATTAGCAGGAGTAATCCCGCCGATGGCAATAATTGGGTGAACACTTTTATTCTTTGCCACAGCTAAATCTGCCAAACCCCATATATTTTTAATATCTGGCTTACTTTCAGTTGGGAAAATAGCGCCTATGCCAATGTAATCAATTGGCAAACTATTAGCTGCAATAACTTCATCCAAATTATCCGTACTTAGCCCTAGTAATTTTTCCTGCCCTAAGGCGCGCCGCGCTTCATTAATATCGCCATCGCTTTGCCCTAAATGCAAACCCTCCGCGTTTATTTCTAAACATAACTTCAAGCTATCATTGATAATAAGCGGAACATTATAGTATTTTAAAGCTTTATGCAGTTCTTTAGCAAAAACTACCAACTCTTCATATGCAAGCTGCTTTTCACGCAGCTGGACTGCTGTTACCCCCGCTTCTACACACTCTATAATAAATTTTATATAGCCCACTGTAGTGAAGTTACCTTTATTAGTAATTAATGTTAATTTAAGGGTTTCTATGGTCATGGGAGTATGCATTCTCCATTACTAACAATATAAAGAAGAATATACACTTCTGAAGGAAAATTGCTAGTTTTTTAGTATTATAGTGGGACTAACCTCCCGCTAATTCGTCAGAATTCGCAAAGCCGCAGCCTTGAGCCGAAGGCCGAGCCCCACAGGCATGGGCTTTCCTCATTCTTGAGAATATTCAAAACGTCAAGACAATTTTCAAACTTTCTCCAAACAAGGCCATAAATGATAAAAATGGTGCACTGGCCCTGCGCCGTTGCCTACGCTCCAATCTTTGCCATGAATGATCGCTTGCTGGATGTATTTTTTAGCAATTTCGCAGCTTTCTTGAATAGTCTTGCCATGCCCCAAGCAAGCAGTTATGGCAGCAGATAAAGTGCAGCCAGTGCCATGCGTGTTTCTAGTAGCAGTTCTTGGTGCACTGAGGGTAACTGAATTCCCCTTGTTATCCAAATAATAATCAGCTGCATCAGAAGAAGAAAGATGCCCCCCTTTTAGCAAAACTGCCTTACATCCTAACGCCAATAATTTCTCTGCTGCCCCAGGCATTGCCTCAGCATTAGCAATTTTAGTACCTAATAAAACTTCTGCCTCTGGTATGTTAGGGGTAATAATTGTCGCAAGTGGTAGCAATTCTTTTTTCAAACAATCAATTGCATCGGGAAGTAACAAAGCATCGCCGCTTTTAGCCATCATCACAGGGTCAATAACTATAGGTATTTCCCCTGCATATGGCTCTAAAAAATTTGCCACTACCTTGATTATATCTTGGTTGAACAACATCCCAATTTTTATAGCGTGAGGTGTAATATCGCTAAATATAACTTCTAACTGCTCAGTGATAGCTGCTATGGGTATTGAGTAGCAGCTTGTTACGCCCATGGTGTTTTGGATTGGCAACGCCGTTAAGACGGTCATCCCATAACCACCCAAGGCAGAAAAAGTCTTTAAATCCGCTTGTATCCCTGCGCCGCCAGAGCTATCAAACCCAGCAATTGAAAGTAAATTCGGTATCACTTTATTTACCCATAAGTATTTGAGGCATTAAATCCTATAACTCATCTTTTCCAGAATCATACGCAGTACTCTGCATCTCTTCCAGTGTATGCGCTACGTACTCATTTATCTGCTCATCAATACTCGTAGGCAACGCATAGTCATCTGCGCACACTTTGACTTCATGCATAAAGTACTCTGCACTGTTGTTAAATGTATGCGTCACATTTTCGTGATGATGTTGATGCGTTACAGTTATTGGATATCCAGATTCTTGATTTAATTCATGCGCCAAATCTAAAAAGCACATAGCTTTGAAAAAATTATATAAAGCAGGCTTTTCAGTGTGCAAAAGACCTTGTAAAAACTCATCTATATCCTGTTCATCACCAATTTTTTCAGTTGTGATTCTCTGCCATAATGAATCACCGATTTGCCTGAATTCTTCCCCTTCAAATATAGAATTTACCAAATTAGAGTCATAAGCGCCCTTAATTGAATTAAAGTCATTTAAGTTAGCATGCATTGTAATGCTTGCTTGAAGACTATCCATTAATGTTAATATTGTACTCTCATGCACTAATTGCATTAATTTATCTTGTTGCGTTTGATTTAAAGCCATATTAAATAACCTCATTTATTTTATTAAAATTAAAAAAGCACTTTACTATAAAATGCATGATGATTATACATCATTTGCTACAAAATATCAGTTTTTTATAAAAAGATATTATATTCAATGGCGGTATCACCTATTTATCCATAATAATCAACATCTCATCTTCTTTTATTAGACCCAGTTCCTTGCGAGCAATCTCATCAAGAAAATCCAGATCAAGATGGCGCGGGTGCAAATAGCGAATTTTTCGCTCTAAATTATCTCGCTCAACTTGCAAAGCACCCAGCTCCTCAGATGCTTTTTGAAGTTCCTGCTTTAAGTGAAACATAGTAAACAAACCACGGTTACCGTTTATGATATGGTAGCTAAAATATAGCACAGCTGCGAATATTAGCAGGTAGATTACTGCTTCCGTATTATTTTTTCTTTTACTAATAGGCTTACGCATCACAATTAAAACTGATTGCTTTAGCGCTAAAGTATGATAAAGACAATTAATGCGCAAGAATTTATTATAATTATGAAAGTCGGTAACGCAGAAATTAATTCTAAAACTGTGATGCAGGTGTTGCATTCATCATTGCGGCATCGCGATATATTATTTGCGGTTGGAATATTAGCAATTATTGGGGTGCTTATATTTCCCGTGCCTGCATGGTTGATTGATATTTTGCTTACTTTTTCTATCACTTTTTCAGTACTAATTTTGATGACAGTGTTGTTTATCGATAAGCCCCTAGATTTTAGCTCTTTTCCTACGGTTTTATTAGTAGTGACAATGTTTCGTCTTTCGTTAAACATCTCAACAACAAGATTAATTCTTTCTTACGGCCACGAAGGAGTACAAGCAGCTGGGCACATTGTGCAAGCTTTTGGTGGCTTTGTGATGGGAGGGTCTTTAGTTATTGGTGTAATTGTTTTTGGTATTTTAACTATTATAAACTTTGTGGTAATAACCAAAGGTTCGGGACGTATTGCTGAAGTTGCCGCCCGCTTTAGCTTAGACGCAATGCCAGGCAAGCAAATGGCGATTGACGCTGACCTTTCTGCAGGAATAATTACCGAAGAGCAAGCAAAGGCTCGCCGTCAAGAATTAGAAAATGAAAGTACTTTTTTTGGTTCGATGGATGGTGCTAATAAATTCGTTCGCGGCGATGCTATCGCTGGGTTATTAATAACATTAATTAATTTTATAGCGGGAATAGTTATAGGCGTTGTACAACGTGATATGACTTTTGTTCATGCCTTGCATACTTACAGTATGTTGACTGTGGGTGATGGCCTAGTTAACCAAATCCCCGCATTGATCGTTTCCACTAGCGCAGGCTTACTTGTAACCAAATCAGGGGTTAAAGGCTCAGTTGATAAAGCTATTTTTGCGCAACTAGGACATTTCCCACAGGCCTTGGGTGTGAGCTCTGGTTTACTTGCTTTTATGGCGATAATGCCAGGACTGCCATTTGTGCCTTTCATGGCAACTTCGGCGCTGACGGGGCTTACTGCATATTTAGTATATCTTGAAAAATTGAAAGCACCTCAAGCGGCTGAAGATGAGGCAACTGCTGAAAGTATGGCCTCTTCCGCAGTTGAGCAATCGCTTGGAGAGCAGTTGCAAATAGAAATGATTAAGCTGGAATTGGGTTACGAGCTTTTAGGGCTAGTAAACCAACAAAAAGGCTTAAAAATAACTGATCAGATCCGCGCTCTGCGCAAACAAATCGCCAGAGATTTAGGTTTTGTAATGCCTTCTGTGCGAATTCAAGATAATTTGCAATTGCCGCGAAATTGCTACATTATTCGCATTAAGGAAATTGAATGTGGCAAAGCAATTATTAACCCTGACAAGTTACTAGTGATGAACCCCACGGGTGGTGAAATTGCTATGCTAGGTGAAGATACTAAAGAGCCTACTTTTGGCTTAACTGCTAAATGGATAAAATTCGAATTGCGTGAGGAAGCTTTAGGCCGCGGTTATACAGTAGTTGAGCCAGCAACCGTAATTACTACCCATTTAACTGAGATTATTAAAGAAAATGTTACTGAGTTACTTTCTTACAGTGAAACACAAAAACTGGTCGATAATTTAGGGGCGGAACATAAAAATTTAGTGCTTGATCTAATCCCTAACCAATTGACAATTACGCAATTGCAAAGAGTCCTTCAACGATTACTCGCGGAAGGGATCTCAATACGTGATTTACCAACTATACTAGAAGCTCTATCAGAAGTGATAAAAGCGAATATGGGCCTGGTAATGATGACGGAACATGTGCGTTCCCGTTTAGCCAAACAAATATGCAATATGTGTACTAATGATCAAGATCAGATTCCAATACTAGTGCTTTCACCGCGTTGGGAACAAGAATTTAATGATAATATCAAAGGCGAAGGTGATGGGCGGCAGCTAGTAATGGCACCAAGTAAAATTCAAGAATTTGTCAATCATGCACATCAAGTATTTGAAAAATTTGCTAGCCAGGGAGAGCTACCAGTACTATTAACTTCCCCGCAAATAAGGCCGTTTGTGGCATTGGTGATTGAGAGATTTCGCTCCAATATTTTTACTATGTCACAAAATGAGGTGCATCCTCGCGCCCGCATAAAAACCGTAGGGCAATTATAAGCATGATAGCTAGTGTATTATTACCATTAAAACTTGATAAAACTTTTTATTATAAAATTCCCCAAGGGCGAGAAGCTTTTATAGGTCAATTAGTAGAAGTAAATTTCCATTACCGTATTTATCAAGGGGTGATCGTTGAGTTGCATCCAGCCGATAAGTCTGAATTAGAATTAAAAACTATTAACCAATTATTCAACCTTCCGCCTTTATCAGCAGAATTGCTTTCCTTCATAAAATGGGTTGCTGATTATACTATTACACCGCAAGGGCTAATATTTAAGATGCTGTGCAGTGTTAAAATAAATCCGCAAAAATTGGTGCAGCATCAAACGCAGGCAGAAGAAGAAATAAAACAAACGCAATTTCATCCGCAATCAGTAGAGCTGTCGGCAGAACAAGAAAAAGTAGCTGCTCAACTTTTAACAAAATTGCACAGCGGCTTTGATGTTACTGTGCTCGATGGGGTAACGGGCTCTGGTAAGACTGAAGTTTACCTAAAAGTAATTAATGAGGTAATTTCTTCTGGCGGCCAAGTGCTAGTGTTATTGCCAGAAATAGTCCTCACTAATCAACTTATAGACAGATTCGCGCAGCGATTCGGCTTTCGCCCCCTTGAATGGCATTCTAATCTATCAACTAAACAACGGCGCATTAACTGGCTTAATATTATTAGTGGCCGTGCTAAATTTGTAGTCGGCGCACGAAGCGCCCTTTTTTTACCTTTTGCCAATCTTAAATTAATCGTTGTTGACGAAGAGCATGATTCTTCATTCAAGCAAGAAGAAGGGGTAATATATAATGCTAGAGACATGGCCGTAGTGCGCGCCAAGCTACAGAATTTCCCTTTATTGCTTTGCTCGGCAACCCCGTCTTTAGAAACAGTTTATAATGTGTTAATTAATAAATACAACATCTTACATTTGGCAAGCCGTTACGGCCAAGCAGTAATGCCTGAAATAGAAGTAGTTGATTTAAGCAGAAATATGCCTGCTAAAGGTCAAAGCTTGGCCTTACCAACGCAGCATGCGCTGCTTGCCAACTATGCTATGGGCAAGCAAAGCATGTTATTCTTAAATCGCCGTGGTTATGCCCCCCTAACCTTATGCGGCAATTGCCACAATAAAATAGGCTGCCCTAATTGCAATTCTTGGCTTGTAGAGCACCGCCAGCATAAGAAATTGATTTGCCATTTATGCGGCTATAACATGCCATTAATAAGCGAATGCCCGAGTTGTGGCGATATGCAAAAAATTACTAGTATCGGTATTGGTGTAGAAAAGTTAGCCGAAGAAGTGCATAAAATTATGCCTATGGCACGTTTAGGTATTTTATCTAGCGACACTATGCTTAACCAAAAAAAAGTTAGTGAAATGTTAACAGCAATAAGCAATCAAGAAATTGATGTAATAATTGGCACGCAGATGATCGCCAAGGGTTTGCATTTCCCTGAATTAAAATTGGTAGTAATAGTCGATGCGGATGCTGGATATTCGGTCGGCGATGTTCGCGTGCTTGAGCGCACTTTCCAGCTTTTTTATCAGGTTGCAGGCCGTGCGGGCCGTACGAAAGAAAAAGGCAAGGTATTAGTGCAAACTTATGACCCACAAGCAAACATAATTCTTAGCATGCAGCAAAATGATAAAAAGGGCTTTGTGGAAAGTGAACTAAAAGATAGAGAACTAGCAAAAATGCCTCCGTTTAGTAACTTAGCATTACTTACATTTACTAGTTTTGATGAAAAAAATTGTTTACTCTACGCAAAAAAATTTGCGGCAATTGCCGTAGAAGCTACAGGTATAAAAGTGTTAGGCCCCGCCCCTGCACCAATGTTTTATGTGCGTCAGCGCTACCGCTATCGCATTTTAATTAATTCTTCACGTCAAATAAAAATACAGCCTTATATAAAAAACTGGTTGCAAAAAATAGATTTACCTGCAGCAATTAAATTATCTGTTGATATTGATCCTTATAATTTTTATTAGACAATTAATCTATATGCAACGGACTTGACGACACTTGTATTTTAGGTATAATAGCAACCAAAGGTAAAATAAGAATGTTTTAGGTGCATTTTAAGCGAATGAAGAAAGTTTTTGTAAATTTAGTGCTAATTACTATTGTTTGCGCAGCAGTTTCTGCATGCCGCGGACGTAACGCCAACCCTATTCAGGTGGTTCAAGACCGAGATCATAAATTAAGTTGTGAAGAAATGCAGATGGAGTTGTTATCAATCCAGCGGTATATGCAAACATTACGCGCTGAACGTTCTCAATCTAACGTTGGCAATGTTGCAGCTGGAGTTGGTTCTTTAATCTTTCTACCAGCCATAGCCTTCTTGGATTTGTCTAAAGCAGAAAAAGTTGAAATAGAAGCATACAAATCAAGGTATGAACATTTGCAATATTTAATGGTAACTCGCAAGTGCAACCAAACTATACCACCTTTAAAATAGGGCAAAGCTTTACCCTAATTACAGTTATACCATAACTCTCTTGCTATATATTTTCATTTATAGAGAGTCACTGTTTTTTTATCATATAATCTGCGTTTTATCTGTATTATTCAAGCGGTGCTTAATTCGTTATAGTCGTTTAGAATATGCCTATTGACATAAGTGGGGTGATGCACAACGATATAATAAAATACATAAGAATTAGTATAACATAAGGCAAGGGAACTATGACGGCAGAACATAATCTACCAATTCATGATAAAACAAAAGTTGAAAAAGAATTGACCTCATTGCGAATAGAAACAAATTCAATACATAAAGACTCAGGTGATTTTTTATCTCAAAAAACAAAAGCCAAGTTGGCAAAAAAATATGAAAAAATGGCGAAGTGTTATATGCAACTTGAAGATTTTCGGGAGGCGGAAGAATATGCGCAAGCTTCCCTAGAGCTATACAAAGAGCTTGGCAGAGCCCCAAGTGAGCTTTGGCCGATCATGAATCTTAATGCTTTGATCTTATATAAAAATGGGCGCCTTGAAGAAGCATTAATTAATTGTTGCGATCCTATATTGAAAACAACAGAATCCTGCGAGACTAATTATTTAGATCAAGCGATGATGGATTGTTATTTTATAAAAGGCGCTATATTAGCGAAGCAAGGCAAATATGATAAATCAATATCATGGCATTGCTAACTAAGCATAGATAGCATTGTTTCTTTATTAAAAAGCATAAGAATGGAATTATGGATCATATCCAGCGCCTTACTGTAGCGTTTGGTTTTTCTATTGAACCTAGCTAAATAATGCCT
>Ga0315902_10002338_pt1 | contig 29628 bp, 16 predicted proteins | sample LakEriMetagenome_9_FD_203523 | JGI IMG/M metagenome (GOLD analysis project Ga0315902, IMG submission 203523) | Freshwater fungal communities from buoy surface, Lake Erie, Ohio, United States - Buoy 12 MA117 | ecosystem: Environmental > Aquatic > Freshwater > Lake > Lake biofilm | place: USA...
ATCAGGATATTTCTATTATCCATATGGATATGGTAATCCATAATTAAAAAAAAGAACCCCCAGTCTTGCGACTGGGGGTTTTTTGTTGTTATAGATTATCCAAGCTTGCCAGTTCCAAGCTTGAAGTATCCTGAGGTAATTGAATCAAGTGAATTTTGATAACTGCCCGACATAAATAATCCAGCAGTTGTGTCGTTGGCACCACCAATTTGAACGGTGTAGGTGAGATCAACTGTTTGATTATCTCCGAGGTTTTCAGAGTATGTTTCAGATTGTAAAATAGCTTCTTTGATTTCGTATCTAATTTTACCGTTTCCATCGCTATCTTTGAGTGTGATAGAGAGATCATTCTTTTGAGATACAAGAGCGTCAAATAGATTTTTATCTTGCAACTCAGATAGAATAGCACTGATTGATATGTCCATATTAATTGGAACATCAACAACTCTTGCGAATCCGAATGTGTTACCAAGGCGTTGTAGAATTGTTCTGCTTAATGGTAGAGTGAAGCTAAATGATTGAATGTGTGCATCACTTAGGCTGGTCATACCGCGACTAGTTCCTAAAGAAAGAACAATATCACCTGGACGTAATGCACTAACTGTGCTAGATCCAGTAGTATATCCAGTGAAATTAACGCCGGGATCATTGACGTATCCTGTTAATGATCTGCTATAATCTAATTTATATGCTTTAGAAACATCTGTTAGTTTTGTTGCTGGTTGAGCGAATAAATCAACAGCTGGACTATTTCCTGTAATTGTAACCAGTGTTCCACCTACTGTTCCACCAACAACTGTTGAAGGCACTGTTAAAACATTTTCCGAAGCATCAGATTTTATATTAAAAGCTTCAACAGTTACTGACGCAGTTGGAATAGCTCCGACACTAGCCTCAAAACTATATTCGCTAATAAAACCATTACCAACACCAACTATTGTTGAGTTAGGGGCTAAAGTGCCTCCTACTACGTCTTCACCTTCATCAACCGTAAGAATATAATAATTGTTTCCTTGAAGATCGGCTAACAGACCAGAAATAACTTGAGCGCCATTTGCAATATTTGTATCTGTTACTCCTGTTACATTGAAACCTAATAATCTTTCATTATAGCCATCAGTAACATAATATGAAAAATCAAGACCAACCGTTGGGGTTTCCATAACGATTGAGTCAATACGAGCTAGTTTACCGAACTCGTTGATATCTTGTCTATTGATTGTAAAATTAAAATTACAGTTTTGAATACGATCTAGCTTCTTCAAAAGTGAAATTCCAGATGCTAATGATCCAGTACTTGTTGGTAAAAACGGTGAAGATGTAGGTCCGCTACCTCCAGAACCAACACCGCTTACTTGTATGCCAGTAGAACTGGGAGCTATAAATAAAGCTTGACTTTGATATATTACACGATTTCTTGCCATATATTTTATTTGTTATGTTAAAATGTTATAATTTTTTACAGATGGAAGCTTAAATTGTGAAATTATAATCTTGGATATCTGTATGTAGTTATTTCAAAATCTAAAAATCCTATATGTAAAATTGGGTTCAGTTCTTTTAATACGCTGTCTCGTATTTTAGAAGTTTCAACGTGTGATATGAACATTTTTTGAGAAGAGTAAGCGGAGCTTACATTATTATAGTCATAACCAGTAGGATATAAACCTGTCTTTATTTCACTGAATTCTCCTAATGGATTAGAGGTCATTGGTATAACACTAAAAAATTCATTGTAAGAATCGCCAAATACACTTAAAACACCGTCTAATTGATATAAATTCTCACAAAATGCTACTACTTTTATCAAACATTTTGTTTCATCTTCGCCGCCAAATGCAAAAGCTGTATTATGCGCTGTTTCTATTGATGCAAAAATGCAAGGTGTTACTGGATTGTATGGAGAGATGCTGGTTTCTGTTACTGTAAATCTGCTGTTGGAAATATATTTATTTTCAATTATTAAGTTATCTTCTGGTTCATCTGTTATATAACTATTTATTTCTTTTATAGTGTAAGTTCCTGTTATATTAAGATTTGTAGAAACTCCGCTATCGAAAATAACGCGCCCATTATCAAAATCAAATTTCATACCGCTTGTGCCAGTGGGTAAAAATGATCCATTAATTGTGAGACCAGAAGGTATTGTTGCTCCAGTTATACTCTTATCATAAACCCATTGTTTATAAGGAGAACCATAAATAACTTTATTGCCGCCAAGTCTTGCGTCAGAATAATTATAAAATTTTGTTGTGTAAGTTTTATAAGCGTCTCCTTTTTTCATCAAATAATTATCAAACCAAAGGAAAAAACTATTCATTACATTATGTGAAAATGTTGGTTTCATGTTTTTAGTTTATTTAAATCTCTTAATTCTTTATTGAATCTATTTATTAAATCTGATATATATCTGGTATTTTTAAAAGAAGCGCCAATTCTTACTTGGCTTGTGGAGCTTTGAATACCGAATCCAGATCTGCTATTTTTCTTTTTTTTCAAATAATAGCCTAAACCTGATATACCAGTTTCAATTCCTCTAGCCCAACTTCTACCGATTGCCCAAGGCATAGGCGTTATTTCAAATATTTGGGCAGCAGTTGGAATATCAAATATTACCGTGCTATCAATACCGTTTGGGTTGAACACTATTCTGTAATTAGATTTTTGTAATAAATCTTCTATTGGTTTTATTGGATCAGTTCCTTCGTCAAAACCTATAAAAGAATATAGATTTGTTATGCCATTTAGCGTTCCTGATATATTATTAGCAGAAATTCCTCCTTTTATTTCTTGCGTAATCGGATGATTATTAAATTCTTCGATATATTTTTGTTTTATCTTTTCGAATTCATCGTTAATAGAAGATCTTACTAATTTTTGATATTCTTTGTCCGCTTGCAAGTCGCGAAACATTTTTATCCATTCTGGATTCATATTTTAGGGATCGGGTTTTAAATATAATGTATAATATTGATTATCAAAAAGACCATGAGGTCTAAAAGTTGAATTAAGAACGTATCTTTTGCCATCTACATCAAATCTTCTGGCGTCCTTGATATAATCGTAATCAGTAGCTTTGATTTTTAATCTTATTGATCCTACAACTGCTTCTAGTTTTATCTGAGAAGCTAACCCACTTTCGCTCCAATATTTTTTACCAATATCGTCATTATAATGAATTCTTGCTTTAAATGTCTTGTAAACGGGTGTATTAACTATTGAAGTTGTTTGACCAGCGGTATTATACAATGGATTATAATTAGGATCAGTTATTATTACAACTTGTGAAGCTTCTTTATAAACAGTGATTTCACGGGCAAAAGTCTCATGAATATCGTCAATAACTGCATTAAGGGCAGTTCTTTCGGAAGCAGAAATAAGATTTGTAGCCATATATTACTTTACACTGGTTGAAAAACTATAGAATATATATTAGTATAAATAAATTATGTCAAAGTCACTATACAGTTTCAATATTTTTAAAACCGCCGAAATTGAGGAAGATAAAAATGAAACAGTAACAAATGAACAGGGCGAACAGGTTACGCGCACATACAAGGAAAAAGTCAAGAAGCAGATTCCTGTAGAAATAAATATTTTACTACCAAATAGAAAACAGATGCAAGAAGCTGATATGGAGTTTAGTATTGAAATGAGCAAATGTATTAGAAATGGCATTTTAACAAAAGCAATGTTGCTCAATAAATATAGCGATACTGGTGGTCTAATTAGTGATGCTGATGCTAAGATTATGGTGTCAGCGGCGAATGAAATTGGAGATCTTCAAAGTAGATTGACAATTCTTAATCTAAAACCCGAATCAGAAAGAGATGAAGATTATAGGCAAAAGATCGAAAAAGTGACTTCTGAAATATTGCAGAGACGTAAGACACTTATTGAAAAAGAAACTAGTTATATGACATTGTTCAATCATACTGCCGATATAAAAGCTCAGAATAGAGCCATTCTATGGTATGTTCTAAATCTAACTCAATTTAAAGATAATAGCAAAAAGAATGCCGAGTTTGAATGGTTGTTTCCAGGTAAGACCTTTGAACAAAAGGAGAGTACGATGTTTGATTATGAGGAGAGTAAGAATGAAATATATGAGAAATGCTATAGTAAATTAGCTAGTATAATTAGTTATTGGTTTTTCACAAGCAATACAGAAAAAGAAGAATTCGATAGAATTATTGGAGAAATAGATGGAACAATCCCAACAGAGTAAATTTAAAAAAGCTTTTAGGGATATCAAAAATGGATTCTCTGAGATAAAAGTCTTGGAGAATCTTTTTTATTTGAAACATTTATCTTTAGAGGATCAAGTTGATATTGATCAAATATATGATCATTATTTTGAACAAGCAAAAAATAGAGGAGTTCCTACTAATGATGAAACCCTAAAACGCTTGATTGAAGAAAAGCAATGGACAAAAAGCCAAGAATCTTTAATAAAACAAGAAGAAGATTTGATAGAAAATTTTCATAAGCAAAAAAAATGTCTGTTTCTTAAATCAGAAATCATGCGCGTCAACGCTGATATAGAATCGGCGCAAAAACGACTAAACGATCTGAAAAATACGCGAGCTTCATTTTTTCAACGTACCGCCGAAAGTTATGCAGAAGAAAGAGTAAATGATTATTATATTCTAAAATGTTTATATAAAGATCGATTATTATCTATTCCGGCTTTTAGGGAAGAAGAATTTGATGAAATAGATGCTGAAGTATTGGGAATAATAATAAGACAATACTCAGAAATTTATAAAAACATAAACGACAATACTATTCAATATCTTGTTTTGCAGGATTTTTTTAACTTATATATGCCATTTGCAGAAAATCCAACTGAATTTTATGGTAAATCTGTTTGCGATCTTACATATAATCAAGTAAAATTATTAATTTATGCTAGATTTTTTAAGAACGTGTTTCAGCAGAACGACAAAATGCCACAAGAAATCAAAAATGATCCTGATAAGATTATTGATTATGTAAATGCCAATGAAAATGCTAAAAAAGCAATTGAAAATAAAAACAATAAGGAAAATCAAGCGACTTCAATTGTTGGGGCAACTTCAGAAGATTTAGAGTATGTAGGTCTTAAGGCTAAAGGTCAAAAAACGCTATCTTTGGCTGATGAAGCTAAAAAGAAGGGCGGTTCTTTGAATATGGATGACATGATGAAATTATTCAGTTAACGAATAAATTAATGTGTAAATAAATAATATGGCAGTACAAATTAATGTCGCGGCTAATCAAGCAGCTTTGATATCTTCCATTCAAGCTGGTGTTCAAGCGTACAATCAAAGGTTCGCCAATAATAATCAAATCAATTTGAATATAAATGCAAGAGCTTTTTCTCAGCCTCTTGGTAGAATAACTGGCGACGTTAAAGATTTTGAAGCTGCGCTTGCTGCATCTAACGCTCGCGTTATCGCATTCGGGGCTTCTACTGCGGTACTTGGTGGTGTGATTCGCAGTTTTAAAGAATTGGCTAGTGTTACTATTGATGTAGAAAAAAATCTTGCTGATATAAATCGTGTTTTTGGTTTATCTACAAGTCAACTACAGAAATTTAGTACTGAATTGTTCAACGTAAGTAAGCAAACCGCATCTACATTTGATAATGCATCAAAAGCTGCTCTTGAATTCTCTCGTCAAGGTTTAAAGGCTGAAGAAACGCTACAAAGAACAAAAGATGCGCTTACTTTGACTAGATTAGCTGGAATAGGTACTGCCAATGCAGTTGATGCGCTTACTTCAACTGTAAACGGTTTTGCTGCAACTGGAGTAACAACTTCCCAAATTCTTAATAAGTTGATTGCTGTTGAACAGGATTTCGCTGTTGGTGCTGGAGATCTTGCCGAAGCTCTATCTCGTACAGGTCAGGCAGCGCAAGAGGCGGGTGTTAGTCTTGATCAATTGAATGCATTAGTAACTTCAGCTCAACAAAGTACTGCAAGAGGTGGTGCTGTCATCGGTAACGCATTAAAAACAATTTTTACTCGTTTACAACGTACTGAAACTCTTGATCAATTAGAAATGTTTAATATTGCTGTAAGAGATGTTCAAGGTAATATTTTACCAGCGGTAACGATTCTCCAAAATTTTGCTGGAGCTTATAAAAATCTTGCCGATGCACAAAGAGCGCAATTATCTGAACAAGTCGCGGGTGTTTATCAGGTTAACATTTTAAAAGCTATTGTTAATGATTTGAACCAATCTCAAGGAGTATATGCGGGAGCATTACAAAGAGGCGCATCAGCTACAAATGAAGCTGAAATAGCAACAGCTAAATTAAATAAAACTCTTGATGCTTTACTAAGTCAAACTGCAACATCTGCACAACAACTAGCGAATAATATTGGTAAAGTTACTTTTGAACCTTTAGCTAGATATGGCACAGAGCAGTTAAAATCTCTTGTTGAGAGTATGAATGAAATTCTTGAAGGAGAAGGTGTTGGTTCTACATTCGCAAATGGTTTATTAAAAGGTATACGCAATATATTAGCTGGCCCCGGCGCTATTGCCGCTTTCTTTACGCTTTTCAAGCTAATACAAAATTCGTTTTCATTTCTTACTCAAGCTTTACCACAGATTGCTGGTATTACTACTGAGACGCAGAATAGAAAAAATATTGAACAATCTATTCTGCAAATTATGCAACAACAAGGGCCAATATCTCAGGCACTTGCTGGAACAATGGGTAATCAAGCTGCGCAAGCTCAATTATTATTGCAATTAGCTAGACAACAAACAGCTGAATATCAACAACAATCTGCATTAGCTAAACAATTAGCCGCTCAATTAGCGGGTCAAGGAGTTAAAGTTGCTGGCGCTCGCGGTTTACAAGTTACTCGTTCTGGTGGTTATGTTCCTACTGCAACAAAATTAGCAGAAGTAGTTGGGGCAAAAGCTGGTGGTTATAGTCCAGGTCGAGTTGTTCCTTCGCCCGTTGGTGGAGTAATGAATACAGCTGAAGATGTAAAATATATTCCTGGTTTTGCTCAACCTTTTATAAATCCTCCTGCTGGATCAAAAGCTGGCCGCGCACACAGACAAAATGCTATAAAAAGAACGGGTGTTGATCCATATATGGCTAGTGGATTTATTCCTAATTTTGGAAAGACAATAAAATCTCTTAATGCTCCAAATTTAAATAAATATTATGATATGGGAGCCGGTGGGATTTTTGATTTACAAGCAATAGATATTGAAAATCTTTCTTTAGAAAAAGGTTATAATGAATATAGAGATGAGGGAGAAAATATTTACCTTTTAGCTAAACAAATATTTGATTCTAAAGGTTTATCAGCGGCAAATGCTTATATTAAAGATATCACAAATGGTTATGGCAAAGATTTAAATGAAAAATATTTTACAAAAAAAACAAGCTCAACAATAAATCCAATTGTTGGAGCTTTGGCGGAAAGAGATGTTGCAATGAAATACGGATATAAAAAATTAAAAGATTATGAAGCAGCCGATTTTTCAATTCCAGGAGGGGGTTTTGCAGAAGTAAAAGTTTTAAGCAAAAATATTGCAGATAGAATTTTAAAAATAAAGGCTTTAACTGCTATAGGAATAGGATCTGGAATTAAATATAAAAACAATGATACAGCAGATATAGTATCTAGTAATATAAAATATTATTTATCTCAAAAAAGAAAAAGTTTTAATGGTTTTATTCCTAATTTTGCTCCTCCTACTAGCGCAATTAGAGTTCCTTGGTTTAGAAAATTTGGCAATCCTGCTTTTGATTCTATTCAACCTACATTGGGTATATCTAGAGCTAGTGATACTGATACTTTCCGATCAAGTCAATTTAGAAGCAAGGCTTTTGAAAAAGCTGCTACAGATGGTGATCCTAATATTTTTGCTCCATTATATGAAGATTTTATTTTCAAGGCTTTGCAATTAGTTTCACAACCAAAAATAAAAGATCAATTAATTAGAGGATATGTTAATCAGCCCGGAACCGATCAAAAACAATCTGCATTTGATGCGTTCTTAGGTGATGTTGGTTTAGAATTTAAAGGTTATCCAAAAACTAATTTGACAGGTTCTATTTCTAAAAATTTAAATGATAAATATGAAAGATACGTTAAAGCTAATCCAGCAGGCGCAGCTAAAATAAAAGAATCTATAATAGCTTTCAATGAAATTGGAGATAAAAATCAACTAGTTTCAGAATTTGGTAAAAATTTCATTCAATTAGCTGGAACAAGTTATTCAGAAATGGTCAAAAATAATCCTGATCTTGTAAAAGGATTATCGGCAGAAACAAACATGTTGCTCCAAAGATATGTTAAAGATCCTGCATTTTTAGCGATGTCTGCTGCTAGAGGTTTTATACCTAATTTTGCAGATTTAATACCAACAGAAATTGATGCAATTTTACAACCAATCAGTAAATCTCGCACAATACAATCAAAACAATTATTTGGTAAAACTTTGGATGGTGATGCTATTAGATATTTGAATGCTACTAGTGTAGAAAAGCTTAATAAATTCTTATCTGCAAGTGGTTATTTAGATGGTGCGCTTGGTGTTGATTTTCCAGATCATGCTGATAAGAAGTTTTTATTTACAAAAAATAAAGGTTTTATACCTAATTTTTCTCAATTGATGAAAGGTTATGCATTCAATGATGGTAGAATATATAATGATGTTTATCATTCTGATGCTTGGGACTCTATTGAAGGTCCACGTACTGGAGCTATCAAATATGCTAATTATAATGGTAAATTAGTATATCAAGCTAAAAATATTTCTGAAAAACTAAAACAAGCTTTCATTTCTAGAGGAGCGTCTGCATCATCGTTTTCGCCTGTTCAAGATGTTGACGCCGCTTTACGTTCTGGAAATATAAAAGAAATACAAGATAAATCAAGTCAACTTGGTGCGGTTCAATTATCTGAAGGAATAAAAGCTATTTATGAAAATGGTAGATATACAACATTTGTAAAAGATAATAAATCTTTGAGAATTTTAGGAGGTATAACTCCAGATGAATTAAAAATGTTTGGAGGTGTTGATAGATTCCTAGCGTATCGCGAAAGAGTTCATGGAGTTCAAAAATGGGAATCTTTTGCAAATGGTTGTATACCTAATTTTGCAAAATTTAAATCTCGTTTTGGAACGGCAACATTAGGAAAAACAGATCCTATAGATCTTGAATTTTTTGGTAAAACTCTAGGTAGAAAAATCAAACCTTCGGATATCGTTTCTATCGAAGACTTGACAACTAAAGGAAAAGGAAATGCTTCTAATTTATATGGTGACATTGCAAATAGTATCAAAGGTAAAGGTGGAATATTTGGTTATGCCCTTGCCCAGAATAGATCGGTTGATTCATCAAAAGTTAAAGATCCGTTGGCTAGATTAAAAGCTAAATATCCTCAAATCGCTAAACGCATAGGTTTAGGTGGAGAAACGTTTATTTCTGGGGATTATGGACAAAATATTGTTAAGGCTTCAACAATGCAAGATCTTATTAAATATCAAGATCAAATATTGAAAATGGTTGATCCTGCGGTTCTTACTTTAAAATCTTTTGCTAACGGTTTTATACCTAATTTTGCATATAAACAAGCGGTAATGGGTCTTGAAGAAAATATGAGTGGCAATAAAGCCATCTTTGATACAAAGCCTTTTCCACACATTAGAAATAGCAGTCAACCAACATTTAGTTCCGCAATTGCTGACCATGGTGGTTTAGTTAATGCATTGAGTGATTCAATGAGAGGGCAGAAAGCTGCTGGATTAATGAATGATGGTTTTATTCCTAATTTTGCAAATAGTAGATCTGCTAGAAGAAGAATTCAAAGAAATCAACAATCCCAACAAACTAATAATACTGGTGGAACAGCATCTTTTAATCCTCAACAAATTGCTACTGAAGCTGAAAAATTAGCTAAAGATGCTTTAAGAAAAATTAATAACGCTTATCAATATATAGCTGTTTTTGGGGCTGATTTCGCTGATATTATAGAAAATGCGTCAAAATCTGCGACAGCTCAACTAAAAACAAGTTCTGCAAATGTTAAAACATCAGTTGGAAATTTGTCTAATAATTTAAAATCATCTTTTGGTGGTATGTTTGGTAAAGGGCAGTCATCTGGTGGATCAAAACCTCCAGTTATATCATCCGGGCCTAATGTTGGAATGTTTTCAAAAATTGGTGGTGGATTATCTAAAGCTTTTGCTAATCCAGTATTAGCAATGATAATGCCACAAATAGCTGGAGCAGTTGGTTCACAATTTGCTTATGGAGATAAAAAACGTTATGAATTAACCGAATCAGAAAGAAAAAAACAAAGTTTTGCTAATACTGGTATTACATCTATTTCTACTGGTGCTTTTATAGGAAATATGATTTTACCTGGTTGGGGTGCAGCGATAGGTGCTGCTGTTGGAGGTTTGATTGCATTTTCAGAAGCGACAAAAGCTGCTAAGTTAAGTATTGGAGAAATGAAAGAAAAAATATCTGAAACCAATGCTAAACAAACAAATGCTATCACTGATTATAAAAATAATTTAGAGCAACTCGCTCTTGCTACTGAAAGTGGAGATGAAATATCTAAATCAAAATATACAAGAGATTTAGCTGCTTCATTTTCAGGTCTTTCTTCTAAAAATTTAAATAGTATTACCGAAGGTAAATCTATTAAAGAATTAGATATTTTAATTTCAGATATAAACAAAAAAGCTGCTACGCAAACAGCAATTTTATCAGCATCTGAAAAATTAACAAAGGGTGGTAAAGAAGTTTCATTTTTTGATAAATTTAAACAACAAGCTGGTGAAGCTATTTTAGATTTTGGTAATATGACTGTAGATGCATTTACTACTTTAGGCACTGCAATAGTTGATGGTTTTAAATACATAGTCAAAAGTACGAGTACGATATTTACAACTATCGTTGATAGAATTAAAGATCCATTTTTTAATTTTATAGATGGTTTGAAAAGTTCATTTACAAGTTTAAGCGATTATTTAGGTTCTTCGTTAAGAATGATTATACTTGGTTTTAAGCAGCAATTTTTAGATATTCAAAATTTTTTTGGTTTTGGCGATGCCGAAAAACAACAGCAATTAGATAGTGATATTTTAGCTGCAAATACAGTTTACGAAGAAGCTTCGCAGAAATTACAAGATTCTATAATGAATGGATTGAAAAAAGGAATTGATTTAGGTTTACAAGGTTTAGATATAGGAAAATATGTAGCAAAAAGTTTTGCGTCATTATCGCTTGTTGGAATGGCGGCTAATATGGCGATTGAATCTGGTCCTAGAAAAATTCAAAATTATAAAATGTCTGATGTTGCATCAGAATATTTGAAACTTTCAGGAGGAGCAGATATTTCTGGATTTTTTAAAAAAATTTTTAAACCAGATGATGAACTATTTGGTTTGATTCAAACCGTTGGCAAAAGTGGAGCTACAAAAGATAGAGAATCAGCATTAAATCAAATAAGATCTATTTTAATAGATAGAGGGGTAGAGGGAAATGATATAGACACATTGATAACTAGCATAAGAGAGCTTGGACAAACTGGTAATTTCAAAGGTCAGTTTATATTAAATGATTTTAAAAAATTTTTAGATGAGTTAGATGCTTCACAAGAATCTAGTAAAAAAGCTGCTACAAGAATGGCAGCGACTTTTGGTGATTTCGTCAGTTTAAAACAAAAAATTGAAAGAGATATTAATGATTATTTAAATAAGAGCAGATTAGGAGAAGTTGGAATAACTGCTCAAATTCAAAGAAGAAAAATATCTTTGGAAGAGCAAGGTAGAATGAGTGAGTTTTTTGGAAAACCATTTCAATCTGCTCAATATCGCGATCAATCTGCTAGATTAGATATAGATAGAGAATTTCAACAAGCTCAACGAGATCAAGTCAATCAATCAATGGCTATGATTGCTGATTTAAATAAAAAATTAAATAATATATCGATAAGCTCTTTGGAAACTTTAAAACAATCATTAATTTCTGAAAATCTTACTTTAGAAGAACGTCTACAAAAAATAAAAGAATTTGTAGAAAAATCTGATACTAGTTTTATCAATCCTTTTGATAGACAAAATTTTAAAGAACAAATTAAAGCAGCAAATACAACCTATAATCTTTCAAAAGAAAAAAATAAAGAAGACATAAAAACAGCAGATTATGTATACAGTCTTGAAATTAAGAGATTGCAAGAAGCTAGAAATTTTAGATTACAGTTGAAATCTGGATTATCATCTTTAAGTGATGAAGGTAATTTAATGATTGGCAAGCTTGGTAGAGATCTTCCTGGTATGTTTGCTGATGGAATGGTTAATGGTATTAAAGCAGCTATAAGAGAATCTGATAATTTAGGCGATGCTTTAATGGGTGTTGCTGCAAATTTCTTAGATTCTATAAGTACAACATTAATGCAAGCTGGTACTCGTCAAATTCTTGGTAGTTTTGGTTTTGAAAATTTATTTAAAGCTCAAAAAGGAGGAATTATTCGCGCACAGTCAGGCATGTATATTTCTGGAACAGGTTCTGGAGATAAATATCCAGCTTTATTAGAAAATGGTGAGTATGTATTAAATAGAAGAGCGGTAATGGCTATGGGTGGTCCAGCAGCTTTAGATACACTTAATTTCTCTATGGCTCCAAGATTCGCTAGTGGCGGATCATTCAATGCAGAATTGAGTGATATCAAAGCTATGGAAGAAGGCATGACAACTTTTGGACTAGAAAATAGTTCATTATATAAAGAATTGCGTGATGCTGAAATACAAAAAGCTGAAGAAGCTAGACAAAAAAGACGCGCAAGACAAGCGCAAAGAGCGCAAATGATAGGTTCATTGGTTGCTGGTGTAGCAACTATTGGCCTAGGAGCAGGGGTAACAAAATTACTTCAACCTTCAGCGTTGCAAAAAGCAATTGGAACAAGTCCAGAAATGATGACAATTGTAAATGGAAAAGCCGTAATGACTGGTCGTCAAACCGGAGGTTTAATCGGTTCTCGCTTATCTGATACAATTCCTGGTTATATTGAAGGTGGATTATATAATTCACCAATGGTTAGAAAATATGGAACAGGAATGCAATCTGGCGGTATGTCTTCTATTGCCAATAATTCTAATGTTGTAAATAATAGTAACGCAAGTAATTCATTCAATTTCAATACTACTGTAAATAGAGATGGCACTATTCAAATGGGAGCAAATAATACATCCTATAAACAACAAGATGTTGAATTATCAAACAATCTAAATGATAGAATATATGGCGCGGTTCTTAATGTGATTCGCGATCAACAAAGATTTGGTGGATCGTTAGCGGGTACTAGAAAAGTATAATTATGAAAAACGCAATATCTAATTACGAAAATATATTTTATCTTGATGGGCAAGCGATATCTGGTGTTATATCGGTAGATGGAGGCTATTCAATTAATTATACGCCAATAAATACTATAGGTATTGGCTATAATAAACAAGTTATAGCTGAAGTTCCAAATGCAGAATTCAATATTAGTAAATATTTATTATACAATGAACCCTTTTTGAATTACACGGGTCAGAAAAACGATCTTAAAGCTATACCGTTAGCTGCTAGCATTAATTATAATAGTAAATCAATTGGATTTCAAAGTGGTTATTTAAATTCTTTTGGGTTATCGTGTTCAGTTGGAGAAATACCTAAAACTTCAGCAAATATACAAGTCTTTGGCGATATTGGTTCTGGATTTTCTGCTTTTGGTAATCAGCAAACAAAATACATGACTGTTCCTCAAGTCAAAGATATAATATTGACTTGTAGTGGATCAGCTTCAAATAGAATAACCAGTTTTGATTATTCAATCAATTGTCCAAAAAAACCTATTTATATTCTTCAAGCTGCAAATAATTATGTTCCTTATGAAGTTTTATCAGATTTTCCAATTGAAATAAACGCAAGTTTTACTTTAGAAATAGACGATTATTCTGCTAGAAAAGTTTATGAACAATTAAATAGTGATACCAATGCTTCTTTTTCTATTCTAATTAAAGGAGTTGTTTTTGAAGATGAGAAATTATCTGTTGGCTCATCTCAGTTTTTAAATATTGGTATAGGAGATTTGGTTGTTGCCCAAAAAGCTCTTGGTGTTGTCTTGTTTACGCAATCATATAATTCTTTAAAATTAACTAATCAAGAATTTTCATCAAATGCTGATGATGTTTTAAGTGTAAAATTAAATTACAAAGGATATTTAAATTAATCTATGTCAACACTTTCAGACTTGTTTCCAAAATTAGGTAGCGCCGTAATAGATACAGATATTTTTCTTGTTAGTGATTCGTCATCCACGAACAACAATAAAATACAAAAATCGGAGTTTATTAAATCTTTTAATTATTTCTCCGCTCAAAATGCTAGTGGTATTTCCTTATATGAAAGTGCTGGGCTTTTTGGTTTAACTGTCAGTGGTGCAAATGGATTTGTCGGTTTAAATAATAAAACTCCATATGTTTCTTTAGATATTTATGATAACACAAGTTCAACAAATGGGTCTGGTCAAATAAGATTATCTACATCAAATGCGGCTAGAAAAATCGGTATATCAATATCTGATCCTAATACTTATTATCAATTCGCTAAAAAACCTAATGATAATAAATTATATTTAGAATCATCTATTGATAATGGATCAACTTTCACAAACTTAATGGTTGTTGATCAAAGCGGTAATTTTGCAATGCATGGAACAACGGGGTCTTTGAATAGAAAATTTTTAGTTAGTGGAGAATTTTGTGAATTTCAAAATTCTGGCAATTCATTGATTTTTGATCCTTATAATGGTGAAATAAAAACAAATGCTGTTGATGAAATTTTATCTATAAATTATAGCAATTTAGCTGATATACGATTAGGTGGTAATGCGCTTTATGTTGATAATGATTTGTTGTCTCCAAAAGTAGGTTTTGGCCATACAAATCCACAATATTTATTACATGCTAGTGGTAATATAACTGGTGAGATAAGCAGGTTTCAAACAAATTCAACTAGAACTGTTATAGGATTAAGAAATACAACAAATATAGCTTATTATGGTATATTTACTAATAAGGCTTATGTTGGTTTTTCAAATGTATTAAATACAAATAATCTAACATTTGATAATCAAGGAAATTTTGGTTTTGGCGTCACTGGTCCTCAGTATAGACTTGATGTTGCTACAGAAAGCGCAACCGCATATACTACAGCTTCATTTCAAAGCACAAATGTTCAAGGTTCTACTCAAATAGTAATCGCTGCTAATAAAGACGTATCTTTAGATCCAACTGCGAATAGAAATAGCTTAGTAACTTTTTCGCGTTTTGATGCTGTAGCGAATACTCCAAAATGGTCAATTGGAAATTTATATAATGATTCTGCATTGGGTGTATCTGATAATGATTGTTTTGTTTTTATAAAAAATGGTTATTTTGGCGCGAGTCCAGATGTTGCAGCAAAACTAACAACTGCTGGAAATTTTGATATTGATGGATCATACACAACCAATAATTCATATTGCAAAGGTCAATTTATTGAAGTGTATAAAACAATGCTAACTGGTACTTCTAATATTTATATAGATCCTTTCGGTTCTAATGGTTCTTCTGTTACCAGTAGTGGAAATTTTAATAATGATTCTCCATTTGGAGTATCTATGTATGGTGGTAAGCTCGAAAGAGTAAAGTTGTTTACTTCTGATACAATATCATCAAACATTGTTTTTCAATTTTATGCAATTACACCATCTACTACAACTACAAATGGATATAATAATATAAATACAACTGGTGATTACGCCAATGTTAAATGCAGCGGAACTGTTGCATTGAGTACAAATCAGGTAGCTGAAATTATTTTCCCGTCTTTAGGGACTTTTACTTCAGGTCAATTATTACAGTATAGACTTTTTAAATCTGATTTTTCAACCTTAAATATTCCGGTCAAATTAACTAGTTCTATCAAATATACTGTAATATAATGACTAAATTCATTAAATATGAAAATCTTGATTTTAGAATAAATAGTAGTGCTTTTTTTTCTACTTCAGTTAAAATTTCTTTGCAATCAAATATTCAACCTATTTTAATTGCAGATGGAAGTTTATTGAGATACGCGCCTCAAGAAACTGTTATAGGAAGTTTATCTACAGATTTTTATTTAACGGGTTCTTTGCCAAATTTTTTAAATGTAATAGGATCGTCAGAATCGAGTGTTGATTGTAATTTTGGCGGTATAACGATTAATGATTGTTATATTAAGAGTTTAAGTTTTACTGCGAGTCAATTTTCACCAATTTTATTGTCTGCTAATTTTGATTGGTATGGTAAAATAAATACTGCAAATAGCACAAATAATATATCTAATAAATTGATTGGAGGCCCTAGTGGTCCTAGTGGGCCTGTAGAGTATTTGTCGCAAATATCTCATTCTAATAATTCATATATATTAGATTCTACTAATGTATTTGGATTTTCAGAAATTTTTTCATATAGTTATGAAGAAAGTTGTGATAGATTACCGTTTTTTGCAAACGATCAAATAACACCATTTAGAGTCGCAAAAATAAATAGAGCTAAATCAGTATCAGTAGATGGTAATTATTTTAGAAAATCTAATGTTTCTGATATTGAAGGAACCAATACTTTATGTAATTTATATTTAAAAGATTATCAAAATAACTTATTGAATACTTTCGAAATATCTGGAAAAATAGATTCAAGATCTTTAAATATAGATGTAAACGGCATATTGCAAAGTACTTTGTCAATAAGTCAAAGAGTAGCTCCTTTACGAAATACTTTATGAGTAAGTTTTTAGATACGCAGTTTTCAATAACGGGAATAAAAGATTTTGATATTGGATCTTCTTATTCAAAATATGATTTAGTTGATTTTGAATATTTTACAGGCAACTTTAAAGATCCATTAAATTTGTCAGGTTTATACGCTTGGTATAATTTAGATGATCTTAATAATTTAGAATTTGATTCTTCTGGTAGAGTTTATACATGGTATAATTCTGCTGTAGGACATGAAATAGGTCAAGATTTATTGAACTTAAATATATCTCCTGATACTAGACCTTTTTATGATAAATATAAAAACTGTATAACATTCGAATCTTCTATAGATTCATTACCGTATAAAGTAAATTTTTTATCTACAACTGGCGATGGTTTTATTGGATTTTTGACAGGAGATCGTTGCTGGTTTATTGTTTATGAATTCGAAAGTCTACGCCAAGGTAATTATGGATCTACGATAAAACCAAATATAGCGACTATTATAGATACTGATTTGTATTCCGATACTAGATATCCAACAAACTGCGCGACTAGTGGTTATCTTTCTGTTTCTGGGAATAATGAAATATACAGTTGGAATAATAATGTTCCATCTTCTTCTCAGCAGTTTATAATCAATCCAACTGGTGAGTCTGAAAATTCTCCTTCGACAGCTAACTCTGCATTTTCAGCAGCAAATGTAATCAAAAATAAAAATATTGTATCAATAATAAAAAATAATGATACAAATAATTTACGTTTACGCAACAACGGTTTTGAATTATTGAGTTTCACTACTGAACATTTTAATTCTGGCTGTAGTGGCTTGAGATTGGGATCGTCTTATAATGCGCATGCAGATTCAAGTTTGAATGCTCAATATAATTACGACGCATCTAATATATCGTATTATGAAGTGCTTGGATTTGCGAAAGTACCATCTGATAATGATATTTTAGCTATAGAAAAATATTTATTTGAAAAACATTTTACAAACGACGATGGATTATATATTGCTAAATCAAATTTTACAGCCTCGGATTATAGATATTCACCAATAAATATATCAGGATCAGAATATTTGACTAAAAATATTGATTCTGTTTTAAATAAAACATATGGCTGTTCTGCTAATTTTTCTACAAAAGCAGCAAGAATGGATTATGGTGATAATTATTATACAAATGTTATACCAAATATAAATAATCTAAATAGTAATTTTAGTTTGCAATATGATGGTTTGACAGACGCTCAAGCTAAATGTTTGATCGGTTTTTTTCAGAATTCTTTTGAATACACTCCAAAAACAATTGTTGATTCTTATGAGAATGTAACTATTGATTTATTTTTCCCGTATAAAAATAATTCAAAAATTTATTTTTCGGATTTGCAATATAATTCTATTGAGGCTAATATAAATAATATTTCAATCAAATGCATATCAGCTTATGATTCTACTTTAGATTATAGAGGTTATCAGGTAACTGGAAAAGATGTAACATCTTTTTTTGATGAGAATAAGGCATATTTTAAGAATGATGTAGTTTATAATTTATCATCTGTAGAATCAGATAAAGGTTATTATTGGTATACAGGTTTGGATAACACAGTTCCGACTCATGATCAAAGACCAACAGGCAATAATTCGTTGTTTACCAAATCTTTTTATTTTCAACCCGATCTAGATTTTGAAATTCCAATTTCGCCAAAATTAGTAAAAACTGAATTTGAATCTTCTGCCGCTTCTTTTGAAAATTATGGAATTAATAAAACTAATCTTGAATTAAATTATAATTTAAGTAGTAGATCTGATAAAGAAGCTCAAGCTATATTAAAATTTTTAGATGTTAATGCTGGATTTAAAATTTTTGAAATGACTTTACCGAGTCCTTATAATAAAAAGATAAATGTTTACGCACCAGAATGGAGTCATGTATATAAATTCAAGAACAATCATGATATTTCGATCAAATTTTTAGAATTCAAAGGCTTGACGGATTCTGATATCTTTTTTAATACAATTATACAATTATGATATACGTAAATACAACAGGTAAGCATATTGGTGAATGTTTAACTGGTTTTGGTTCATCGTTTCCGGTATTTATCTACAACAGCGGTAATTCTGATATTTCTTATGAAATAGATGTATTAAATAATACTGATATTTTTTCGGTTTCTGAAAATGAATTTATTATTAATAATGGTTCGGTAAAGAAGTTTGATATTTTTTATAAACCAACAATCGTTGCTTCGACATCAACGGATACGTCGCAGATAACCATTTTTAGCGAATCTGTTGAAGATGGTACTGTTGATCCAAGCGGCTTAATTACTATAAATATAACTGGATCTAGAATAATTACTAATACAGCTGGCTCTGTAAGAAAATTTATTGCATTAAAAAAATATAATCCAGAAAAAGTAGAGGTAAGTTATGATTTTAGATGGCTTCCTCCTTCTGGAACAGGTTTATTGAAAAATTATTATTTTACTGGTTATAGATTAGATTTGTCCACAGTAAGCGATTTTAGTTCCATTGATTATTCTAAAGACATAGTAATTCCAAGAAATAATAAAGATGATCCAAGATTTGCAACTTATTATGGTTTTCCAGAATCAGAAATTATTCAAAATATATCGAAAAGCGATTTTCCTAATTTACAAATTAATACTAATTATTACGCAAGAATATACACATCTTCTACTAATAATACTGGGGTTAGTATATATGCAACAGGCGTAGATAATTTAAGTGATCAATTATCTGAAGAAGTAATTAATGGAAACTCTGGTACTGTTGTAAATATAAAAATAGAAAAAAAAGCTCTGGATGTTTATATAGAGCAAGGAAATTATGTAAATTATGATTTATCTGATAAGATAATAAAAACTAATAATAATTCTGATGAATTTATTTTTATTTCAGGGATCAATGTCTTTTTTCCCGATAATTCTTTTTTTGTTTCTTCTGATTATAATAATTATGCTGTTAGTTTGAATAATGTTGTTCTTAATAATTTTACAGGAAATGGTTCTACTTTGATAAATTTTTACATTCCTAGCACTTGTAGAGTTCTCGGTAATTTTGGTAAGGGTGGTGATACGTTTATTGGTTCTGAACTTAAATACAATGATACTAACTTTATAAATAAAACAACTGCTGAATACAATAAAACAAATTCAACTTTCTCTGATTCTCAGGCCGGGGGAAACGTCTTTTTATTGAATGCAAAAACAAATACAAATCAAACAGATTTTATATACAATATATATATAGAAAAAAATTCTTTTCTTTGCTCTGGAGGCGGTGGCAATAAAGCTGGTTTGGCATCTGTGTATAAAGAAATAATCTATAATTCATACTATAATGGCACTTCATCAGATCCTTATGTTTATTATTATTTGAACGGCGCTTATAATAAATTAGGTCAAGCAACTAAATATGATCTTGTTTATAGTTTTCAAGCTTCTAGAAACGCTACAATTCAAAATGTGAATATTGGTTCTATATTCTCTAATCAATCTGGTTATGGAGAAGATGGTTCTAAGGGAATTTGGCTTTATAATAGTAAACAAAATAAATATCGCGAATCTATTATAATTGCAGATGGTTCAGGTTATGGGTTTTTAAGAAACTTTTCACAAAATGCTGTTCAGTTTAAACCGATGCCGGGGCCTGCGTCTATTGCTGGTAATTTGATAAAAAAATATAATAATTCTTCTGTTCGTTTATCTTATTATAATAACGAAATACCATCAGATTATATTTTTAGATTAGAAAATGGATTTTTAACAAGTTCATCTTCGTGGGCCGCCAAAAACAAAAATGGTTCAACAATTTTTACATTAAATGCAGTAACTGGAGCAGGTTTGACATATTCATCTAATTATAATTCAACTGGTTACAGATCATTAACAATAAAAAACTCGTCTCTTTCTGGAACCATATCTTCTTTTTCTGATCCTGTCAAAAATTTTGATATGTATATTATTGGTTGTTTCAATAGATCAACAATAAATCCAACCAAACTTTCTAGTATGATTAACTGGTATAAAGTATTTGCTAATTCAAGTTCTAAAAATATTCTTTTCAGAAATTTTTCTAGCACAAATATAAATAATTATACAAAAGAATCAAATATTATAAATAATTATACAAAAGAATCAAATATTTTTAATTTCTTTTTTTCGTTGTTGTATGAATATAAAATACAAAACACAAATGCTGACCAGTTTTTCTTACTCAATAAATCTGGCTCATCTTCTTATTATCAATTATCTAGTTGCTTAGATACATCTTCGTATAATATTTATCCTTTCTTATTAAACATAAAAAGAAATGGAACGGTTTATTCTATTTATGTAAATGGAGAATTGCATACATCTTACGATTTAAACACGGAAACACCGTCTGCTTTCAGGAATAATTCTAATTTTCTTTCTTCAATTTCTGGAACAACATTTAAACTTGAGAATAACGATGCGGATGGATCTGGGATAACAACAACGTTTTTTGATTTGCTTTGTTATAATAGAATACTATTTGACGATGAGAATAAAAAGATAAATAACCATCTATTACAAAGTTATATTAAATTATTTTCTGGTAATTCTGCTAATGATTATTTAAGTATAAATTCTAGAATAAGAATGCCAAACGTTTTTAATTTAGCTGGTTACATCTCTACATAAAATGAATACTTTTTTCAAACTTAATAATTATGTAATAATTGATTTATTTGAAATAGAACTAGAAGCAAATGAAGGTTTTTTGCGATTTCATGGTTCTAAAAATTTCAATAAAAATATATTTTTTCAAAACAAGGAATATATTTTTATACCGTGTGAATTTTCGTCTTTTGAAACAAATTCAGATGGCAGGCAGAGTAGACCAAAAATTCAAATTGGTAATATAAATAATTATATTTCTAGAATACTGCAAGACAGAAATGATTTGATCGGTAAAATGTTTAATAGAAAAAAGGTTTTGGCAAAAGATCTGGATTTATCGAATTTTGAAAATGGAATAAATCCTTATGGGATTTCTAATTTTAATACATATGTTGCGTATGATAAGTTTATAATAAATTCTAAAATAGCAGAAAATATTAATCTTGTTGAATTGGAATTGGTTACGAAAGTAGATATACAGTCGTTATCTATACCAGCAAGAAAAGTAACAAATGACACATGTGCTTGGAATTATAGATGTTACGGATGTAATTATGGAAATAATAAAAATTATTCAGGTCCAAATTTGCCAGTTCCTATAAATGGCTCTTTCAATACTTACTTAGGGGTTCCAGTGGCTGATGAAAATGATAAAGTTTTTGTAAGAAAAGTAAATACTGCAAATTCAGGTGATTTGTATGATATACCTTATAATGGAAGTTATAACTTAACATCCTTAACTTATAAAGGTCAATGGTCCTCTACTATATCATATGTGGCTGGTGATTTTGTATATACAGATTCAATTTCACAAATTAATTTGGAGACCGATGAAGCTGTTTTATCCGCCTTGAATAGACCAAAAAATTATTTTGTTTGTGTATTGAATAATAAAAATAAATTTCCTTTGCAAAATACAGATGTTTGGGTTCAAGATAAATGTTCAAAAACTTTAAGAGGATGTAGATTAAGATATAACGACAATACCAATACTATTAAATTCGGTACATCAACGCTATCTAAGAATTTACCATACTTGCCTTTTGGAGCGTTTCCAGCAACTTTTCCTTATGATAACAACGAATCTAGAACCTGAAATTTTCGATAGATTGCGTTCTTATTCTAATCTTAATTCAAATGAAGAAGTTTGTGGATTCATAGTTGAAAAGGATGGTTTAGTAGACTTTATACCTGTGGATAATAAACATCCAGATAAAAAACATTTTGCGCTAATATCTCCAAAAGATTATTTACGAATAAAAAATGAATATACTATCATGTATTATTTTCATAGTCATGTTAGCAATTGTGATTTTTCTGAAACAGATATTGTATATCAAAAATACCATAATATAGATATGTTATTATACGATAATAATCGAGATTTATTTAAAGAAATGAAGTGTAAACTATAATATCATATGGTAAGTGTAAAATTACATGGTATTTTTGAAAGATATGTGAAAACAGACTGGTTATTAAATGTAAAAACCGTTTATGAAGTTTTCGAAGCGATTGAAGCGAATAGTGGTAATTTTGTACGAGCCCTTGGTTATTTTCAAGACTATTTGAGTCATTTCGTAATATATGTTGATGAAAAACCTGTTCCAGCAGAGTATTTGAATTCACCAATTTTAAATAAGAATTCAAAAATAGAAGTAGTTCCTATTATTTTAAGCGCGGATTTTGGACTAAGTTTTTTTCTTGGTCTTTTATTACTTGCCGCATCTGTTGGTATCCAATTTCTTATTACATCCTTAATGACTCCAAAAGCTCCAAAAGATATCAAGAATAACTCTAGATTATTTTCTGGTTATGAAAATGTAACAAAAAGAAATGTTCCTATTCCAATAGGATATGGCCGATTAAAAATTGGAAGTATATTGATCGCAAATGATATTACGTTTATAAATAAAATTACCACATAATTTATGTCTAATAATGTACCAGGTTTTTTAGATTTAACGGCTGAACTAATAAATAATAGTCAAAATACTATCGGTTTGCCTTTTGATAATCAGCAAGGATCTGTTCAATTGAATCCAGATTTATTGCAAAACCAACAGACTCAGCAAACAAATCAGGTTTCGATAAATAATGTATCTATATATTTAGAAAAGAATTTGCTTGATGTTTTGTTGGCAGCGGCAGAAAAACATGATTCAACTTTAGATACAGAATCTTTTTACGAAAGTAATGATTTATTGTCTGAAGGTCCTATAGAAGGTCTTTCAGATCAAGATGGAAATACATTAAACTATATTGGTTTGAACAGTTCTGTTCAAAATAAAGATTCGTCTTTAGCGTTTGGTGTTTATTATAATGATGTTGCTGTAAAAGATAAAAAAACAAATTTATTAAATTTATCGGCTGCGGATTTTTCATTAAGTCTTGGTGATGAAATCAATAATTTCACTGATATAAGTAGTTGTGTTTATAAATACGATTCTAGAGTTTATGATTTAGATTTTGATCCTAAAATAGAAGAAATAAGTAGCGAGCAACAAAAATTGATTGCACAAGAATTTACTAATAAAACACAAGAAAATTTATATATAAAATCAATGCATTTACGAAATATTGCGCGATCTTTTTCTCATTATGTGAAAAATAAATACGCAACAAGTGCAACTGTAAATGTCAAAATAGATTCTTGTTTTCGTCTAAATGACGATGGTAGCGCAATTAGTAATAATGTTAGATTTGTTATTTCTGTAACAAACGTAACAGAAAGAACAGTAAATTATTTCTTTTTTCAAGGCTATTTTGTTGTAAAAAATACGCCTGTTGTTCTTCCTTTTCAAATAAAATTTAATAGATCAGCAAATTTGGCTAGTAATTTTCCAGAATATTTGATAAATGTATATAGCGTAGAAAAAAGACTTACATCAAGTGATACTAGAAATAAATCAAGGAGTTTTTCTATCGATTCAGTTGTTGAAAGAGTAGATTTAGGTTTTTCGTATCCGTATTCGGCATTGTGTCGTAATATAGTTAGCGCAAAACATTTTTCTAATATTCCTGTAAGGAGTTTTGATTGTAAATTATTGAAAGTAAATGTTCCGAATAATTACGATTCTGATGTAAAAGAGTATATTGGAGATTGGAATGGAAATTTTAGCAAAACAATAAGATGGACAGATAATCCAGCATGGATTTTCTATGATTTATGTATAAATAGTCGTTATGGTTTGGCAAAAACTTCATTGTCTGAAAATGACTTAAACAAATGGGAATTATATAAAATTTCTAAATTTTGTGATGAATTGGTGATAACAAACGCAAGCACTAAATACAAAGAAGATACTTTTTTATTCGATAATTCTTTATCTATTGATGAAACCGACTATAATACAATTACTTTTACGTCAACAGAAGATATTAGCGTAATAAAATCTAGATATCCAGAGAAAAGCATTATTTATTTATATGATGTCAAGAATACTTTTGGAGAATCAATAAACGAGAATTTCAAAAAAATAATTTTATCAGTTACAAAATCAAGTAATACAGTAAAAATAAAATTGTGTAATGATTTTGGAGTTAGAAAATTTATCGAGTCTGATTTTTCAGGTCGTTTTTATGAATCTTTGCGTACATATATTTTATCAAATCCATCAGTGTTGAATACCGAAGATAATGCAAAAAATTTTGCTGTGTCTTATATTGACGGTTTTTCTAATCCAGTAAACTCATTCAACTCTGCTTCGGAACAGGTTTCTGTTTCTTTCAGAAATAGAAGAATTTTTGATTCTTCTTTGAACGTTTATTCTGGAAAATGCGTTGCAAAACATCCTGATTATCCTGAATTTCTTGAACCTAGGTTTTCTGCAAATATATACATAAACGATACAACAGAAGGTTTGAAAATATTAACTGATTTATCTTCTGTATTTAGAGGCATTTTTTATTTTAAGAACGGTTTGCTTTCATTGAATACTGATGTTAAAAAAGCAACAACATATGTTTTTACAAATTCAAATGTAAAAAATGGATTCTTTAATTATGCTTCATCGAACTTAGAATCTTCCTATTCTGTAGTGAAAGTTTCTTATCTAGATAAATTAGATAACTTTAAGGATAAAATAGTTTATGTAGAAGACTCTGATTTGATAAAAAAATATGGTCTTATAGAAAAAGAAATTTTAGGTTTTGGTATTACTTCAAAATTTCAAGCTGAAAGAATAGGTAAATGGTTTTTAACGACTGGCAAGCTAGAATCACAAACAGTTTCATTTAATACGGGTATTGAAGCTAGTCTTTTAAAAATTGGAGATGTAGTAAGAATTGCTGATAATTTAAAAAATTCAAATGTTCTATTTGGTAAAATATTGTCTTTAGATTTCAAAAATAATTATATTTATATTGATAGAGAAATGAAGTCCGATGTTTTAGGTAAGAGAATAAAATTATTATCTGTCATAAACGATGAAACGGTAGAAAGCACGTTTACTGTTTTTGAAAATGACAACTCAAATTTGCGACTGGTCATATTGCCGTACGATTTTTTGAGCTGGAATTTGAAAAACAAAACAAAAACTTCTTTTTATGGTAGAAATTTATCTGCTGATGGTTTATCGGTAGCAGCTTGGAATAAAAAGGCTTTTAGTAAACAAAGTTATGTAGAAAACTGCCAATTATCTTTTAAGGTTGAAACACCAAATGATATAATGGTCGTTGGAATTAGTTCTAAAAATAATATAACCAATGATTATACCGATATAGAATATGGTTTTTATGTAAATAGTGGAAATTTATTAGGAATTTTTTCAGGTTATTCTTTCGCTTCACCATATAATTTCAATAAAACAATTTCAGCAACAGATATTTTATCGATTGTTTATGACGGTATAAATGTTTCTTTTTATTTGAATAAAGAGCTTTTGACTGATGGTGATCCTAGGTCTATTGGAGATCCTTTATATGCGTCGGTTGCTTTCAATGGTCAATTCGCGTCAATCAATGAAATCTCATATTCTAGATATCCATTACCGTCATACAGTTCTTTTTCAAATTTAAGATCAGATGCTAATTTTTCTATATATCTTTCTGAAGAAGAAGAAAAAGAAGATTTATATAGAATAGTTGGTATCACAGAGAATTCGACAAATGAATATGGCATATCTGCAATCAAGTATAATGAAGAAAAATTCGACGTTGTTGATAAAAATGCATTTATTGATGAAAATCAATACAATAAAAAACAAATTATATTTTCGACAACCGACTATGTGTCGCCAGCTTTCTCAGACAGTGTAATTTCTGCAAATATTAAACAATATACTTTATCTTATATTCAATCAATAAATTTAGATTTTGATTATTCTTTTGTTATAGAAACAGAAGTTCTTAATGATAATTTCAATATGAAAAATTATATAAGTATTGAAATAGATTTTGATTCTTTATTTCAGGTCTTAAGCTCTAACCAACAGGTTTATGGTTTGTTTTGTTCTATAATAAAAGATGGTAAAGTTTTAAAATTTAAGAAAACAAAAAATCAATCTGGTAAAATATCTATATTTTTAGGGCAATCTTCTATTGGTTTGAATAGTAATTCAGTAATTTTTGATATTGATTTATACGCTTTTGATTCAGATTTGAAATTAATTAATGTGTAAAATAAAATATGGCTTTTATAAGCAACACGGGTTTATCTTATGATCAAGCTTTTATAATAAAAAGTATTGATTTGTATTTAAATGGAGTCAATTCTTCAAAAGATACATCATTTTCGCCAATTTCTTTTGGAATAGATCCTTCTGTGCCGTTTGTTAGTGGATTGTTAGCTGAAAATAATATATCGTTACAATGGACTGTTGAAAGGCCGGTTACAAAAGATATTTTATCTAATATAATAACTGATAATGGATTTTCTGGTTTTTATGTTAATTTTTACGATATAAATAGAAATTTATTATTTAGCGATACAAGCTCTTTTAATAATACATTTTATAATATATCTTCTTCTGAAATTTTTGATTCTCTTGTTTCGTCCACTGGTTTATCAAATGCTATTACAATAAATCAATTTTTTATTGATATTGTAAGTCAAGATTATATAGGCAATAAAAGTACGGGTTGTGCATTGATAAATTTTGGTAGTCCGAATGTTGAAATAAGTGGTTACTCAATATCAAATTCTTGTGAATTGGAATTGAATTATGCAGATAAAAGAATAATTGAATCGATTGATGTTTTTGTTAGCACGGGTATTGTTTTTGATCCTCTTTCTCAAGATTATTTGTATTATGTAAATTATAATTCTCCGTTGATTGATTCCGTTTTAATACCTGATCTTTTAGACGAAGATCAAATAAGTTTTACTGATAATTCTATAAGATCGCCATATTATGTTCATTTGATTCCTTATAGTTATTATGCAAGTGGACAAAAAATTGTTTCTTCAGGTATAAAAACTTCTTCTTATTCAGATCGAGTTTTTCCATCGAAAATAAATAATGTTACTGGTTATGTTTTTAATAATTATAACTCTGTATCTAAAGAGTTGGATCTACAGGTTTTTTTAAAATGGAATAAAGTTACAGAATCTCAAGATTGTTCTTTTCATGTTTTAGTTGAGCAGAGTGGATCTGATTCTAAAAAATTTGATTATTTTCTTCAAAATAGATCTTTGCAAAATATTGTTGATATAGTGCATGGTACGGGAACTGGAATTGATGTTACTGGTATTGTTTTTGAAAACTATGGACTTTCTGGAATACGATGGTCAGATCACACAATTTATATAGATAATTACGGTTCACATCCAACAGGAATTTTTGATCAATATTCATCAGGAATTAATTTTATAAGCGAAATAATAATACCTTCTGGTTTTATTGATAATCAAGAAATATTTTTGTGTTACGATTATATTGATAATAATCAATTTTTATTTTTACCTTCTGGAGATCACTTTAGCGGTTCGATTTATACGGGCACGTATTCGGATGTAAGATATGCGCCAAATTTTTCTTATTCAGATACAGGAATAAATAATTTAACAAATACAATTACTGGTATTCAGATAGCAAAAAGAATAACAGGTTATGCTGATTTTACTTATTCATTAATCGATCCTTCTTTCACTTTTCCTGTTCAAAACGATTCTAACTATTTTATTAAAGTTCGCGCAATTAATAGTAGCGAAATTGTTTCTGAATTTTCTGATACTGTATATATCACTTCGGGATATATAAATAATATTATTGATTTGTCTCCATTAAGTGGTAAAAAAGTTATTGATGGATCAGGTGTTAGTGGTTATATACCTGTGTTTTCTGATTCAGATAGTTTAACAACAGGAACGTTATATTACAGTGGTAGCAATAATCTTATATTTACCGAACTACCTAATACAACAATCACTTCAGGTTTATATTCTTTAGTTGTAGAAAACAATATTATCAAAAGACAAATTATTGCTGGAGGCGGAGGAGGGGGTGGTTCGGGAACATCTTTAACAAATACTTTCACTCAAACTTCTCATGGGTTTGTCGTTGGAGATGTAGTTCGCTTTGATGGAACGACTTGGTATAAAGCTCAAGCAGATAGCTCAGTAAATGCAGAAGTGGCAGGAATAATTGTTTCAACAACAATAAATACTTTTGAATTAGTTTATGATGGTCTTATTACAGGATTATCAGGATTGACAGCAGGTTCAGTATATTTCTTATCACCAAGTATAGCTGGTGCATTGACTTTGACTGAACCTAGTACAGATGGTCAGGTATCAAAACCTGTTTTATTTGCTTTATCTACGACAAGTGCAAATGTATTAACTTATAGAGGTATATTATTATCTTCAAATTTAGGAACTTCAGGATCGAGTGGTACAAGCGGATCTAGCGGATCAAGTGGTTCTAGCGGTAGTTCTGGAACTAGTGGTACTAGTGGTAGAAGCGGAACTTCAGGAACTTCCGGTTCAAGTGGAAGCAGCGGATCTAGCGGATCAAGTGGTTCTAGCGGTAGTTCTGGAACTAGTGGTACTAGTGGTAGAAGCGGAACTTCAGGAACTTCCGGTTCAAGTGGAAGCAGCGGATCTAGCGGATCAAGTGGTTCTAGCGGTAGTTCTGGAACTAGTGGTACTAGTGGTAGAAGCGGAACTTCAGGAACTTCCGGTTCAAGTGGAAGCAGCGGATCT
>Ga0315902_10002343_pt1 | contig 29603 bp, 17 predicted proteins | sample LakEriMetagenome_9_FD_203523 | JGI IMG/M metagenome (GOLD analysis project Ga0315902, IMG submission 203523) | Freshwater fungal communities from buoy surface, Lake Erie, Ohio, United States - Buoy 12 MA117 | ecosystem: Environmental > Aquatic > Freshwater > Lake > Lake biofilm | place: USA...
GCTTCATTTTTATAATGACACGAAACCTGTTCCGGAGCAAGCTGAAGAATCGCCATAAACGGTAGATCAAGACCCGCCGTCACTTTGTGAAAGGTTTCAACAATTACACTACTCCGATCTTCATGACTACTTTCAAGAAAAATGCGAGATACTTCAAGCAAAACTGAATTGATCGTGTTCTTGTTCTTGATGTCTGCTGAAATATCCACTATTCGATCTTGAAGGTTCGCCATCAATCGCTTATTCTCCTTATCCAAGACCATTAAATTCTGTTTCAGCTGATTCAAGGAACTATTCAGCACACTGATCTCATTGTTGCCTTTCAGTTCCGGTATTTCAACATCGTACCTCTGCTGGCTCAATTCCCGAGCAATGTCTGCCGCCCTGAAAATCGGTCTGGAAAGAAAAAGCAAGGAAAGTCCAAAGAGCAAGGTCGAGGCAGCAACTGCAATTCCGGAAAGATAAAACAGCGGTCGATTGAGCTCTTTGAGTACCTCCAGATCTTTGGTTTTAGAAGAGGCGATCACGACCTCGCCGGTCAACAATTCTGTTGAAAATGGGGCAAAACTGTAGTTATAGGTATTGGTATCTGGGGAAAGTACCTGGGGAATGTATAGTTTTGGCTTGCATGTAAACACCTCCTTTTTACCTCCCGGTTTATTTTCAACGATCGCAACAAAGACATAATTTTCATTTTTGTCGAGATCATCCAGAAGTCCGGACAAAACCGTAAGATCATCCATCTCAACAGCCGTTTTAACAGCGTTGGAGGTGATCCGGGCATTCGTTTCAAATTCTTCTTTTGTGTGCTGCTGCAACAACTGGAACTGAACATCATTGTAGTAGATCGCTAGAGGAATGGAAATCAAAAGACCAAGAACAGTAAAGATTATCCAGATCCGAAATGCAATGGATTGAAACAATTTCATCACACGGACAACTTACGTTACTTTAATGTTCAATGTGGTTGTTTCGCTTGCGTTGATGAGAATACCGATGGCTCCGGGGTGTTTTTTAACGTAATTGAGGATCTCTTCGTTCGTATCAAAGAAAAGTGGAGCGTTGGAACGTCCCTGAAACACAAGGTTGAGCCAGTATTTCTTCACATAGTTCATGTCCCTGCCATAAATCGTAGCGGCCATCACCTCAGCCCCGGGATGTTTTGACGAAGGCATCACCAAGATCACATTCTCATCGTTCGACCATCGCGATCGGTTACCTTTAAAGATACTGGAGACCTGATTTTTCGCTAGAACCTGCGTTCCGATCGAATTGCCAACTACCGTTAACTTATCCCAGTTGGCCTGGCCGAAAGCAGACAGGCTGAAGAGCAGTAAAACAATTAATATATTAGATCGCATAAGCCAACTGGAGCTTTAGTTCGTACTTATTAGGAAGTCCAGGTACATCGTGCACATCGGGCGCTTTGCCGTATTTTTCCAGCTGTATCTTCAAATTGCACTTTGGATCGAACTCCCAGCGAAAGCCTAGAGAAAATTTCATGCCACTCTGCGGATTCACGTGAAGATCGTTCGGTGCGATATGCAAATAATCCAACATGACAAAGGGTACGTATTTATCTTTGATCTTGTATCCGAGATAGGTATAATTGCTAAAGTTGTTGGCCTGTCCCAATGAATCCGTCCGATTGATCACCAGAGCAGCTTCGTTCAAGAATTCCCATCGACTACCAAAATAAGCTACCGATGCACAGAATTGATTGGTTGCCAGCGCATCATGGTAATTATCGTTGTGATTAGCTCCTGAATGCGCATGCGGACCATGGTGATTATTGGGTAAATAATCGTAATAATATCCTGCCATGAGGCGCATTCCCTCAACAGGTTTGATGTGTGCTGAAGCAAGGTAAGAGAACAGGATATTATCAGAACCAAAGTCCGTAGACTCCATGCTGTTACCGATCTGCAGGTCATAGCCAAAATTCAACCTTCCCAGATTTTGACCTGAGGCTCTCACACCCAGCACATGAATAGGCATGAAATAATCGAAATTCAGTGGTCGATCAATGGTTGGGAAGAATATACGACCATGATGGTAGACATCGTTCCAGTAATTCAATGGCGTATGCACTTTCCCCACAATCAAAGAATGTTCTCCTTTGTAGTTGTACTTCATGAAAGCACGCTCAATACTTACGCCAAAACCAGTGCTCGTTTTGCTGTCTGGTCTTACCACCACTTCGGAAAGGAACGAAAGCTTTTTATTCAAACGTCCTGATACGAACAGGTCGTGCTCTCCAAGTTTAAATGAACTCTCGTATTGTTCATTATCCGGCTTATAGTACAATTCATACTCAATATGTCCGAATCCGTTCACTTGAAAGTTACTTTGTCCAAAAAGATCTCCCGCAATCATAAAGGAAAGGGGCAATAGCAGCAGTAATTTATTTTTCATTACGCAAATTTAAGGTTTAGTGGTAAACAATCATTTATTCTTGAAAGAAGTTGATCCTTGCTCCAGGGTTTTGACAGGTAAAAGTCAAGCATCCCTTCCTCCTCCAGATCCGACACCAGGATCGCGTTGGAATTTCCGGATAGCATGATGATCTTGACCTCCGGATACTCATCCTTGAGCAGCCTCGTCAGCTCATCACCCCGCAAAAAGGGCATCTGAAAATCGATTATGCAAATAACAGGCTCTACACCCTTGGTTGCCGCTTCTTTTATAGTGTCTATTACCGAAAGTGGATCGTTCAAACATTCCACGCTGAACTTCTCACTGTCCAGATGAACCGAGAGTTGGTATTTAAGAATCTCCGTGATCAACTGATCATCGTCTATGCAGTAGATGCCTTTCATAACTTAAGGTAGTTGCCCAGGTAATTGACTAAATTAGTAAAAAAAATAGTTTTTCGAAATTTTTTATCTAACACCTGTTCATTAACCCTGAATTGTAAGGGATATGCTAAACAACTACTGGCGTCTCCTGGCAACTGTAATGTTGGAAGGTGTGTTGTACCCAAACTTGAAATCGATGGGTTTTGCCGACTTCATGGACTCTCTGAAATCAGCCTGGGCCTTTGATGCAAAGATCGAAATTGGGCTCGTGTATTTACCGTATAGGCGTATATCCCACTTCTCTGCATCATTGAAAAACTTGAAGGGCACACCGGTATCGTCCTGAATGAGCGCATCTGTGTGGTCGAGTATGATCCCGCGAATTGTGCTGAACTTCTCTTCGTGCATGCAATATGAAGAGGACTTCACGAGCGTGGAAACATTCGTTAAATTGGAACAATAGGTCGTCAATAACTCCATGAAACCGCCATTCGCATTGGAAATGTCTTTGCTGAAATAATAGACATGCTGTAACTGGGTTTCCTTACCTGAACGCACAAATGAGATCCGCACTCCTGCCCCCGCATCTTGCTGAGTTGTTGTTTCGATTTCTCCCGAGCTGTTCAGCTTTACATACTTTAGATCTACGATCTCGTGTCCGAGGTTTGCCATGTAGAATAGAAGCACGGGTATGGTGCCTTTCACGAGTTCCGAGGAAAAATCGGTTTTCATGTTCTTGGTGATGAAAAAGCTGTAATTCATATTATCGCGAACACTGTAGCTCACCGATTTCAGGATCTCATCAACTTCTGCTTCACTCTTGTTCGCAAGATTTGGTGCTGCGCCGACAGGCTCCAGTCCCAGCATAAAATAGTTCTCCGCATCCGGGAACAGTGTGAAGGCATAGGCGATGTCAGGTCCGCTGAAAGGGTAGAAAAGGTTTTTCGTGTTATCGCCTAGGTCTTTCAATTCTTCCGATGACCATTTCCCGAACTTTGAGAGCATTCTGCTTTCGAACGAAGCAAATCGCTTTTCGATATCCTTTGCATAGTTCTGGAACGTAGCATAATTCTGTATTTCGGTAAATTGATTGCCTCCGCTGACACCTCCTATGATCCGCGCAAGGTCATTCAGCGCAGGATTAGCCTTGTAAATTGCTTTAGGCTGGTTCGCCTCCAATGAATCTTGCCCGGCTTTGGCATTATTATCTGCCGCTTTGGTTTCGCCATTTTGCTTTGGATCATTCGAACAACTCCATACAGACATCAGAACCAGTGCCAAAAGCACCATGGAGCAACTTTTCCAGACTTTGATCATCTTTTCATTTTTTAATTAAACCACTTGAACCGAAATGCCGAACCATTCACATGAATGATGATCTGAATTCAGTTCAGGGCGCAAATATACTAGGTTTAAAGGAGATAGAGGCACAACCTGATTTCCATTCCTTGATTTATTGTCATCCAGAAATAAAAATCTCACTACTTTTGGGCCTGCGCTAACAATGCACTTAAAATTCTACTTTGGCACTTAAATACAACAGGCGTGTTGCGACGAACATGGTCGTTGCCAACATGATCGGCACAGGGATCTTCACTTCCATCGGCTTTCAAGTAATGGCACCGCCTTTCGGTATACCGGATGCATTCTCAATTTTATTCATCTGGTTCATCGGAGGAGTGCTGGCTATCTGCGGAGCTATGAGCTATGCCGAGGTTTCAACGACCATCCGGCAGTCTGGAGGGGAGTACACCTTTCTCAGTAAGATCTACCATCCGATCGTTGGCTTTACAAGTGGCTGGGTATCGATGGTCGTCGGTTTTTCTGCGGCTGTAGCTGCATTGGCGATTGCCGCTGCAGATTACCTGAATCCGCTCTTTCTCTATCTGTTCGACCTCGAAAGTACCGGAATTATCAAGCCAACGGCCATCGGGATGATCCTGCTGGTCACGGTGATCCAACTTTCAGGAACGAAATACGGCGGTACTTTTCAAAATATCATTACGTATTTCAAGGTCGTGCTGATCGCCTTTTTCATTCTGATCCCTTTCCTGTTCTCCGAGAGTTCTCAACTGAGTGGAGTCAGTTTTTCACCAACGGACAATAGCTGGAATACGATCTTCAGTCTTCCGTTCGCCGGTTGTCTGGTGTACGTCATGTTCTCCTACAGCGGGTGGAATGCCTCATCTTACATCGTCGGTAATTTGCAGAACCCGAGGAAAGATCTTCCTTTTTCGCTGATCACAGGAACTTTCGTCGTGATGCTGATCTACGTTCTTTTGAACTTTGTTTTCCTCTACACCTGTTCGATGGAGGAGCTTGAAGGAAAAACAGGGATTGGAAATATTGTGATCGGAAAGATCCTTGGTAAACCATGGGAACAGATCTTCTCCGGACTCTTCGCCATTTCCTTCATGGCGGGAATAAATGCCATGTTCATTGCCGGTCCGCGCGTTACAGAACAGATCGGCAGGGACTACCGACTCTTTTCAGTGTTCAATAAACAGAACAAAAACGAAGTGCCCATCTATGCGATCCTGCTTCAGACAACCATTTCCATTTCCATTGTTCTTTTGATGAACTTTCAAACCATTCTGCAATACATTGAATTAACGCTTTCATTGTTCTGCTTGCTCACGGTGATCGGAGTTTTTGTGCTGCGTGCTAAAAAAATGGAGACAGGAGAAACAGTTAAAACATGGGGATATCCTGTAACTCCGTTGCTATTCATACTTATAACAGTCTGGATGATGGCATTTTTTATAATCAATGAACCGATTCGATTATTATGGACATTCCTGACAATCCTTTCGGGCGTTGGTCTCTATTTTGCCGCAAAACGTTTTCAAAAATGAATGGATGGAGCGTTGTTCTTTTAGTTCTCCTCTTTCCTTACAACGCTTACAACCAGTCTAATACCCGTGAGCTACTGGAGGCAGTAAAGGGGAAGGATTCTCTTGTTGATGCTGTCCTTGCCAACTCAGATAAATTTCGACTACAGTTTATCATCACCACAATAAACCGGAGCGAAGGTGCTAAAACAACATGGAAGGACTACCCGATGATCACGGGACAATACTTCTTCCCTGCCAGTGTAGTTAAACTCCCAACAGCGATCATTACCGGAGAACAACTGGATTCTTTGAACGTGGGATTGAACTCGCGGATCGTTATGAACCAGGATGTTACCTGCGGTTCCTCCCGCTTCGTGAAGCGATCCGTCGACAATGACCTCAGGTTCGCGAATGTCCTGGAGGAGATGCTCACGATCAGCGACAATGACCATTTTTCTCTGCTCTTTCATTTTTTAGGTCCGCGGGCGCTGAACAATGGTTTGATGCAAAGGAAAATCCTGAACACAAAAATCTACTCGTCTTATTCCGGGTGTGAAAAGCGGGCAGCGATAACCACTAACTCTTTCACCATTTATGATGAAGCGGGGCAAAAACAGTATTTCAGACCAATGCAATCACTCGAGCTAAATTACTTCGAAGACAGGTTGAAATACTCCAAACAGAAACTGATCGGCACCTCTTACTATTCCGGAAAAAAGCTCATCAAGGAGCCCTTCGATTTCAACTTTTACCATGACTATCCGCTCACCGATATTCACAACACGTTAAAACGGCTAATATTCCCACAGCTTTTTGAGCAAGGCCAAGCATTTGACCTGTCGGAAAACACCCGGGATCACTTGCTGCGGTCAATGGGGAAATTTCCATGTGAAATGGTCAATCCTATCTATCAGGACCGAACCAAATACCCTGACAATTACCACAAATATTCCATCTTCGGTGAGGACAGTCTTGGTGTCAAAAGGGAGCGCTTCCGAACCATCAGTAAAATCGGGATCTCCTACGGTTTTATTACAGAAACAGCGTACATAATCGACTTTGAACAACAAAAAGATCTCCTATTCACTGTCAGTATGTACGTCAATACAGATGGTGTCCTGAATGATGCCCGATATGACTATGAGAATATCGCCCGGCCATTCTTAGCCCGTTTCACACAGCTCATTTGTGATCATTTGTTCGTACAACCGGAAATCAGCAACATGTCGGACGCTGAGATCAATAAATATTTAAAGCTTTTCGGCATGGACCATTGACTCCCCTTGTTGTTCAATGCGGAATTGATCAGGATAGAGGAGACCAGACGCAAAAGGCAGTGTGCCTGAGAATGAAAAAAAGATGCAATCGCTTCTTTTATTTCTTTCGTTAACCCGACTTTTAGTACTTTACTACCCTGTATTGGTACGAACAACGCATCAAATTAATCGAAAATGGAAAGTACATTTGAAATACTCACTTCTGACGGAATTGATATAAAAGGATACCACGAAAGTCCTGAATCTCCCCGGGCGCTTCTGCTGCTGATCCACGGAATGGGAGAACATGCCGGTCGATACTCCCATGTTTCAGAGTTCTTTGTGCAAGCCGGTTTTGCCGTTGTGAGAGTTGACTTGCGCGGACATGGTTTATCCGCAGGAAAGCGGGGACACACTCCCTCCTATGAACTGCTGATGGATGACCTTGTAATCGCCTGTGCTAAAGCGCGCGAATATTTCCCGGAGATTCCATTTGTCTTATACGGTCATAGCATGGGCGGAAATCTTGTACTCAACTACCTCATCAGAAAAACACCTTCGCTGGACGCTGCGGTCGTAACTTCCCCCTATCTCAGGCTGGCATTCGCTCCTCCAGGATGGAAAGTTGCACTCGGCAAGCTATCGGCAGGATTAATTCCGGGACTCACGCAGCCCACCGGCCTGGATGTAAGTGCTATTTCACGTGATCCAAAAATAATTGAAGCATATATAAAGGATCCATTGGTACACGACAAGATCACCGCATCCTTTTTCATTCATGTGCACGCTTCAGGTCCTTATGCCATTCTGCATGCTGACCAGTTGAAGGTGCCTACTCTGCTCATGCACGGCACATCTGACCGAATTACCGATCAAACTGCTTCCGAGGAATTATTTCAAAACGCAAAGGGAAATGTTGATCTTAAGATGTGGGATGGATATTACCACGAGCTGCACAATGAACCAGAACGGGAGGAAGTACTTAACCATACCTTGAGCTGGCTGAATCACGCGCTCTTACACTGATCAGATCCGAACGCCGAAAACACAGACGTCATCGATCTGCTCGTATCCTTCCAGCCAAGTTTCAAACTCACGGATCAGCTCTTTTCCAATCGTTTCTGTGTGTGCAGTGCTCAATCCTGTCAGCAGTAGCTTAAACCGCGTGTATTTGTATTTTTTACCGAGATCCCCACCAAACTGATCGGCAAAACCATCACTAAAGAGAACGATCAGGTCTCCTGCCTTTAACTGCAACTCATGATTGGTGAATGGCACCCTGTCCTCGAAGAGACCAACGGGCTGTTTGTTGCCTTTAAGCTCCATCAGTTCCTCATCGGAGATCACGTACAAAGGATTGTTGGCACCAGAAAACTCCAACTTACCTGTGCTAAGGTGAAGACAGCACAGGGCAATGTCCATACCGTCCCGAACATCCCCATATCCCTGCTGTCGGAATGCTTCCTCAACAAGCTCACTCAATTTATCGAGGATCTCTGCCGGGTGTTTGAGGTCATATTCTTTAAGCGCCCTATTCAGTCCATTGTAACCGACGATACTGACAAAAGCACCTGGCACTCCATGGCCTGTGCAATCAACAACGGCGAAGTAGACCCTGTCAGCAACCCTCCGAACGAAGTAAAAATCCCCTGAGACAATATCTTTTGGCCGGTAAAAGACAAAGGTGTTCTTCAGGCAATCGGCGACGTAATCTTCTGTTGGCAGAATGGCATCCTGCAAGCGCTTCGCATACCGAATACTGTCCATGATATCCTGGTTCTTTTGCTCAACAAGCTCTTTTTGTTTTTCGATCTCCGTCTTTTGGGTCATTACCTCAGCTGTTCGCTCTCTGACAACCTCCTCCAGGTGTTCTTTTTGCTTCCGAATTCTGCGGCTGCTCAGGCGAATTGACAAATAAATCACCAATACAAACAACACAAGATAAAGAAAATAAGCCCAAACGGTCCTGTACCATGGTGACAAGATCTTGAATCGATACGTGCCAATTTGAGATTCAACACCAAACATGTTCTTGGCTTTGACCATAAATACATATTCACCATCATGCAGGTTGGTGTATGATTTTTCTGTATTCGCACTCCAGGCGGACCAATCGTCATCCTGCCCTACCAGCTTGTAGCTGTACTGAATGGTCCTTTCATCCAGGAAGCTGACTGCCGAGAAGCGAAAACTGATGCTTTTGGAAGAGTAGGGTATAGCATAAACGTGATCTTTCGATTGTACTGATCCAACGAGACCCTTTGGATTTGTAAAACTTCCTGAGAACAAGACGGAATCGCCCACAGAAAAAGCACGAATCAGGCAGTTGTATGCGATGTTGTAGTTCTTATTGATCGAGGGATTGTAAAGCATCAGCCCACTGGGGCCTCCCAACCAGGTCATTCCGTTATCGTCGTGAAAGAGACCGTGCACAATATCTACAGAATAGCGCTGAAAATCCCGTGACTCCCATTTTCTGTCGGGATCATTTCCGAAATATCCGATCTCGAACTTGTTGTTTTCCAAAACCAATACAGCCCACACCTTTCCGCTAACATCCTTCATTACCCGGTGCACTCCACATTTACGGGGCAGCTTGTAATCTGAATCGGCAACTAAACGGTCTCCGGAAATTTTAAATAAGCCTTTATCATTGCCGACATAAGGTGTTCCATCCATGATTGTTACGTAGCTGGGGCCATCATCTTTGGAACCGATCACTTTCCGGATCATTTTTCCATTGGCATCGAACTTACTCACGTGCGAGCGGATCACTCCATTACTGATCGTTCCTAACCACAGCGTGCCATCCGGCTCAACTGAAATGTTAAAGATATCCTCTGAAAAGCCTTGTACATAACCCTCATCTTTGAAGCCGGAACCTGTCCATCGGATCTTACTCAGGCCATCGTAATTGGCCACATAAACAAGCGCCGGATCCATTGGAGACTGAATAAAGTTGTATGGGCCACTTTTGGCGACAAAGGATAATAGTCCACCGTTCTCACGCAACATCCAGACACCGTTATTGGCAGCAACAAGGAGGACGGTATCATTGCCAAACACCATTTCCTTCACTCCGTAACAGTCGATGGTAAGCCCGGGTACTTTTGCAATACGCTCACTGGTCTTGTCAAAGCTTTCATTCAAATAATACAAGCCGCTCAAGGTGGCGAAATACGTTCTTCCACGAAAATTGCAGATGCTTTCTACACCGCTGTTCATGCCAAATTCCACTCCGAAACGGCTAACGGGCGAGATGACCTCCACCTTTGAGATCCCTTTATTCGTTCCTATCCAGAGGTTTCCTTCGCGATCAAGAAACTGGCATTTTACATTTCCGTCGATCAATCCACTGCTCTGATCAATTCGGTAGGTCAATCTGAAGCTTCTGTCAAAAATGAGCAGCCCGTCTGAAAAGGTGCCCAGCGAATAATACTGATCGTAGACATTCAATGCATTGTATGCCGGTAATGTAAATGATAAACTCACTTTCTTAGGTGAAGCATGATCCGTATAATCGTCAATATGCCCCTCTGAAGTTTGAATGTATGTTCTGCCTGCATAATTCAGCATAGCATAGATCTTTTTACTTTCGATGTAACCCTGTCCTCCCACCGCCGGAACGAACTTGCCGTCTTCTAAAACATAAAGTCCTGTTTGCTCCTTTGCGGCATATACTCTCCCATTTGCACAGAAAACACCGTAGTAAGGATCCTTTTCAGGAGATCTCCAAATCTGGAAATTGCCATTAGAATAGCCAAAAACAGCGTTGCCATAGTGAAACAGAACCATCCCGTCACTGAAAGAGACAGACCTTGGATTTTTCAGATCTTGGCCCCCGAGCATTCGAGCGAGAGAAAAGAAGCACAACTTACCGCTTCTGTTTGCTTTTAAGTAACCCAGATCTCCTTTTGCGGCTACGAAAACAGTACCATTCCTATCTGCTACCAGTCCGCTTACCTCTCTGCTATCTTTGTTGTCTTCATTCGGAACGATAATGGTTCGCCAGCTCGTGCCGTCGTATTCGAGTACACCCGACTTATTTCCAAAATACAAGAGTCCGCGACCATCCTGAGTTATGGAAAAGACCTGCGCATGACCATTGTATTCCGAGGTAGCGTAGTTCCTGAGGTAGAGTGCTCCTTGCAAAAGAGTGCGTTGCGCATGCCCGGGAAAGGAAAGCAACAACGCGATCAAAACGATCAGGCTGACATTGGTGAAGACCGATCTACTTAACAAGGACATGAATCAAAAATAAAAAAAGCCCTGCAAAAGCAAGGCTTCAAATTTAGTGTCGGATAATTATTCGCCTGTGGAAACTGTTCTCTCCAAACGTTATTTGCAATGTGTATACACCCGCAGCTGCCATTTTGGAGTCAATGGTATGCTGATCCCCGTCGGACAGCTTGTACAATGTTTCGCTTGAAATCTCTCTGCCCTGAGCATCGATCAAACGATAATTCAGTACCGGGACATTGCCCATGTTGAAGCTCAGGTAGATGATTCCGTCTGATGGATTTGGATACACAATCAGCGCATCATCAGGATGAAGTTCAGTAATACCGGTATCATCCAACGGCCCGGCTACGGCTTCAGTCCGGTTGGAACGTGTCGTATTATTGTTTTCTGCTCTCGTTGAAACACACGCCTCTTCCAACGTGATGTCAATGAAATAATAAAGGGATGTTGCTGTTGCCATTGGGGCGTTGAGGTCAGTATACGAATTCACATTACTCGGCAACGTAGCTATGATTTGCCATCCATCTGCATCATCATACCTCCAGACATTATAGCTGGTGTAACTGAAGCCCTCGTAGTTGTCCCAGATCAGATTCACTTCATCATTCAGTCCGATATTCTGTGTAAGGTGGATGGTCTTGTGGTGGCTGGATAAATACGATTCCGTGCCACAGCTGTCGACTGCAGCGATTTTATACCGATAAGCCTGCACCGCGGGATTAGAAATGGTGTCTATCCAAGTACTCAATGAATCATAGGGTACGCTCCCCACCAGGTAATATAGCCCGGCCGCACTACTTTCCTTGTAAACATTGTAGTAGGCTACCCCTGTTTCCGCGAGTTTTTCCCAAGCAACCTTGTTGTGCTGTCCGGGACCAACTGTGACAACACAAATTGGATTGACCGAGGGGATCTCATATTCTATTGCATAGATCGCATTTGATTCACAGCCATTCGCTCCGGAAACCGTGAGGGAATACTCTCCTGGTGCCAGACCGGATATGCCATTTCCAGTGGCTCCATTGGACCACAGGTAGCTGTATGGAGCTGTTCCGCCGATCGCCGAAACATAGATCCCGCTTCCACCCAAACCACAACCCACATCGAGGAGAGAATCCAAAATAATTCCTGGAGCATTTGTTTCACTGATAGCTACACTTCCTTCAGTAACACAGCCCTCGTTGTCAATAACCGCAACTGAGTGTATGCCTGCAGGTAGCCCATTTGCTAAGGGTCCTGAGTCGCCATTGGACCAAACATAAATGTACGGCCCGGTAGTGCCTGTTACCACCGCTGCTGCTGCTGCATTTGCCCATCCGCAGGTTGCCTGCGTTGAAGTGAACTCCAGCTCAACCTGGCCGGGCTGCTCAACAGTTACACTAGCCACAGAGATGCATCCCTGACCGTTGGTGACAACCACTTCATAAGGCCCTGCAACCAACCCGCTGACATCCTGACTTGTAGCCCCGTTAGACCATTGATAGGTTACACCCTCCGTATTTCCAATTGGTGTAATGTCGATGGCTCCGTTATCCTCACCATAACAGCTGACATCCACTACATTGGAGACCGCAATCGTTGGCGCTTCTGCATCTGAAACGGTGGCCAGAGCAAAGTCGACACAACCCTCGCTGTCGGTCACGTTCACAATGTATGTCCCGGCGCTAAGGTTCGCATTGATATTAGATGTAACCGCATTCGACCAGACATAGGTAAAAGGTGCGTTCGGACCTACGACGTATGCAACAGCCGTTCCATTGGATTCTAAGCAGTTTGAATTGCTTGAATTGGTGATGATCTGCATTTCGGAATCAGGAATATCGATCATTTGAGTAATGATCACTGTATCTCCACAATTGTTCCTGGCAACCATTGTGACCGTGTAAGTTCCCGGCTCCGCATACGCATGCGTGACGGGTTCCAGGGCCTGGCTCGATAATTCAACGCCTGAATTATCACCGAAATTCCAGAAGAACTCATTTCCTCCAAATCCACGGAAAACAAGTGGTTCATTCAAGCAGAAATAATTATCCTCCTCCACAAAGAATCCGGCTTCTTCGATCTCACTACCCGGTGCTATCGTCAGCACGATGTCCTCGGTAGCCGTAAGTCCACAACCATTGGTCAGGGATACCTGCACATTATACACACCCGGCACTGTATATAAGTAATACCCTTGGTGAAAAACCATTTCAGACTCTTCCGCACTTAGAGCCAATGAGTCGGTTATCGTAACCAGATCATTGTTGCCCATGTTCCATACCACAGTATTTGAAGCGCTGTACGGATAAGTTAGCAACATGATATTGTCTCCGGGACAGAATTCATCCTGAATAGTCGTGGCCAAGAAATTCCCCGGAGGGACATTGGAGCCTGCACTTATGCTCGTGTACAAGGTCGTATCATTACCGCATGAATTTTCGATCGTGCACGATACTGTGTAAGTACCGGAAGCAGCATATGCATGATAACCCGATATCGCGTCACTGGTGTTGCCATCTCCGAAATCCCAGGTGAAACTACCACCCTGTTGTGACAGTAACCATGCCCCGGAAATATCATAAATGAATGCATCTCCAACACAGATCTCCTCAGGCAGCTGGCTGAATTCTACGTTGGGATCAACAGGTATATTGTTCGTTATGTTCACAGCCAAATATACCGTCGTGTCATTCCCGCATCCATCCATGAGTGTAAGCCCTACATTATACTGTCCGGGATTGTTGAAAGCATGGTAAGGCTCCATGATGTTGCTGGTTCCACCATCACCAAAATTCCAAAGGTAAGTAGTAGCAGGAGGACCATAAAAACGGATCTGAGCGCCCGGACAAAATGTTGCATTGCTGTTGCCGTCCACGCTTATGCTTGCAGAACCGGTAAAATAGTTGACATCAGAAACGACTACCGGAATATCCTCATAGGTAGCAGTATTGCCACAGCCATTCTGAACCGTAACTGTAGGGTAATACGTACCGTAATTTGAGTAAACATGATTGCCTGCTGTTCCCGTTGTACCATCACCATAATTGAATAAATAACTTTGACTCCAATCCGTGTAAAGATTGACCATTGTACCGGGACAGATCGGATTGTTGGCGGCCCAACCAACCTCAAGAAAACTTTGTACCGGAATATCCGAACCTACATGAATCATTGTATCAATGATCTGAGTTCCACACTCAGAGTTCACTGTGAGCGTTACCGGATAATTACCTGTGGCAGTGTAGGCATGGAAGAAAGTGAACCAATTGTTGTCTGAAGTTTGTGTAGTTCCATCGCCGAAATTTATCGAATACGATGCGTCGAACGTGTTGTTAAAATATGCTGCATCCCAAAAAGTGATCTCATCTCCAACGCAAACAGTGTCCTTTGTGATGTTGATCTTTGGTCTGTGACCTCCGACGATCACGTATTGGCTCGTAGTACCAACCTGCACTCCGAGCGCATTGAATCCGCGAAGGGTAACCCAGTAATACCCTGCTTCGGCATAGGTGTGTGATGGCGAAGCTTGAGTGGAGGTTGAACCATCACCAAAATCCCACTGATACCCCGAAATACACTGCGAATTATTCGCAAAGGGAACCGGATCTCCGAAACAAATGTAATCCGGCGCATCAAAAGCAACTGCTTGCTGCTGACCATCCGACAAGGTGACCGCCATGTTCACAGTAACATTGTCATTGTAATTGTCGCTCGGATTGTCATACACCCTAACGGCTACAGAGCTTAACGGCATAAAAGGCGTCAAGTCAACGGTGGCCCCTGAACAAAAACTGTTTGGTAACTCAACGCCGTCAATGATCACTCTGGCAAGCGTCCAGTTACAAGGTGTTGAATAATTGAAAGCTAATGATGCAGACACAGGATTATTCACACCGCATGAAAAATTAGTGATGGTAGTTGTAAACCCGGGTAGATCTGATCCGGTCTGGGTTGCCGTTACGGAACATGGACAAGCCGATGCATTGAAACTACTGATGATCAAAAGGAATAATGCTCCAGCTTTCACAAGGAACTTTACTGACATAGCGCGTTTATTAGGTTTAACAGGCTCAAAGTTAGGATAATCCGTTCAATAATTAAAACACAAACCCTGTTCTTAACAATACCACAACCTGTGTTTGTTTCCGAACTTAACCCAACCGTAAGTAGCAGATCAAAATTTCAGCGTGAGTCGAACCATGAAATTCCTGCCTGCCTGCGGATAAACGAAATTCTCGATCACTCGTTGGCCTCCGAAAATATAGCCCCAGGTATAACCGTTGTTCGCATAGCGGAAGTTCAAAAGGTTATTGACGTTCAATCCAAGGCTCAACTCCTTCATCATCCACTTCGCAATTGAATAGGAAGCCCCGGCGTTGACGATGAAATACGCATCCAGCATCCGGTCCTCGCTCGAAGTATTATCAAGAAACTGACTGCCAACATACTTACTGAGAAGGGTTAACTGAAGATCCTTGACGGGCTCGTAAGCCAAACCGAGTGTCGCAATCATTCGCGGAGAAAAGGCAAGATCCGTGTTCTGATGGAGGATAGTGTCCTGGATCATGTTCCCTTCGCTATCGTAATTGTCGTAATTATCGACAAACTCGGTAAAGGAGACTATCTTATTCTGACTCAAGGCCAAGCTTCCAGACATGTTCAGGTTATTCAAGATGCGGTAACCTGCTTCCAATTCCAGTCCTGCTCGGTAGCTTTTGTCGACGTTGGTGCGAATGTAAGCACCTACATCGTTGATCTCTCCAGTCAAGATAAGCTGATCGCGATAGCTCATGAGATATACATTGGCATTGAAGAATAATTTGTGCGCGTTGTATCGGAATCCTGCCTCCACATTGCCAAGCTTTTCAGCTTTCGGTGTCACACCCGGCGCACTTGAAATAAAATCGTCCCTCACCGGTTCGCGGTTGGCTACACTGTATGAAGCATAGAGGAGTGATCGCTCATTGAGATCATAGGAAAATCCCAACTTCGGATTGAAAAACAGGAAATCTTCCTCCTGCTGCACGGAAATGATATCACCCATAAACTGATCCATTCCCAGATACGCGTAATTCAGGTAACGCCCCTGAAGGTCCAGGAAGAAATTAAAGCGTTTGTAGTTGTAATTCGTTTTAAGATAGAGGTTCGCCTCGTTCTTTTCCGCATCGTTGTCATAGTAGCGCTGACCGATCTCGCTCTGTGAAGCATTTCGCGCCCAGACCACTTCCCCAAAGTGCTTGCCGATGTATTGGTTGGCTCCACCTCCCAAAATGAAGCGGAATCCGTTCACGGGAGCGAAAGACATGGAGAATACCGTTCCGTAGAAATGATTATCGAGCCAACGCTGACGGATCAGATCGGTGGTGGTGATCGTGTCTGCACCGTAAATCAGTGGTTCGAGGCCGTAATCTGCAAAATCATCTTCCCTGCGGTACTGCTCGAAGTAGCCCCTGCCACGGGTGTAATGCCCGGAAACATTCACCAATACTTTCTTAAAATCATAGGTGTAATGCAACTGGTAATGGTCTTGCTGGTAGTTATCGGTCTCGTTTTCGTAGGTGTAGTAATTGTAGGTGTTGCTGCCTGAATTGAACAAGTTGATCGAATCCTGGGCTGTCTGGTAGGTTCCACCCGGGTAGTAATTGTTATAGAAATGCATGAGCAGACCATCCTCATCCCCATTGAACTTTGCCTGAGGAACTCCCCACCAGGCTTGATAGGTTCTTTCTTTTCCGCTGAATACATTGGCCTTGAGTACGCTCTTCTTGCCAACATAAGCACCTGAAATATAAAATGATCTTAAGTTCGACGAAGCACGATCGATGAACCCGTCAGACGAGATGCGAGAGAGTCGCATGTCCAGGGCAAAGCGGTCGTTAATAAGTCCCGTTCCTGCTTTAACGGTATTTCTCCAGGTGTTGAAGGATCCGGTCGAATTGTCGATCTCGGCGAATGCCTTGCGCTGGATGTTATCCGTCTTAATGTTGATGCTGGCTCCGAAAGCAGCTGCACCATTGGATGATGTTCCTGCCCCGCGCTGCACCTGGATGTTTTCCGCAGACGATGCGAAATCGGGCATGTTTACCCACCAAACGCCGTGCGATTCAGCATCGTTGAGCGGGATTCCGTTCACTGTCACATTGGTGCGCGTTGGATCTACGCCTCGGATGCGGATCCCTGTATACCCCACTCCTGCGCCGGCATCGGATGTGACCACTGTCGAGGGAACCGTTTCCAGCAAATACGGCAGATCCTGCCCGTAATTCGCCTTGTCGATCTGACTGCCACTCAGGTTGGTGTAGGTTGTCGGCGTTTTCTGATCAGCCCGCACTCCCACCACCTGTACTTCCTCGATGTTGAGCGCAGAAGGCGACATAACCAGCTCGAGCCGCACGTCGGCTCCTTCTACTTTCACCGATCTTTCAAGGGGCTCGAAACCAATCAGCGAGGCTTTCAGCGAATAGCTGTTGGATGGAACCGTAGTAATGCGGAAGTTCCCGTTGGGATCGGAATACGTACCGAAAAAGGTTTCTTCCAGCGTGACCTTCACACCGGGCAGTGTTTCTCCGTCGGAACTTCTTACCGTTCCCGAAATGATGTGTTGATTGAATGCGTTCAGCGGCACCGCACATGCGACTGCCCAGAACAAACGAACCATTCTTGTTTTCATTTTTTAAAAATTAAAACAAGAACAAGGGGCCAATTCTTGGTGGTGAATACTCAAATTGACTTGTCATCTTCCCTGCGCAGGCATTACCCTGTATCAGGTTCAATGGGTATGATCTCAGCTCCGTCCGATAGCTATCGGAATCGGGGCACCCCTTAGAGACAGGACAAAAATAATGATGAAATGTGAATTACGAATCATTAATTGGAAAACAGACTCAAAACCTGTCAGTTCGTTTGTCCCGACTGAAGTGAAGCGCATAGAAGGGATTTATCGAGAACGACAGAATCCAAAAAACCTTCATTCATAATTAGTCATTTGTAATTCGTAATTCTATGATCTTCCGGCACAATTCAATCCGCTCCTCATTGTATCCCTTCACAACAGTAAACGGCAGTCTGCGCTCCTGCAGTTCTTTGAGATAAAGCGCAAACAGTTCCATGCGTTGTTCAGGATGTTCGCGCAAAGGATCTTCTTCCCACGCTATATCCGGATAACAGAGAAAATAATGGTCGAACCGTTGATTTGACAGTGCATCAAGGATAAATGGATCTACTTCGCCGTATTTGAATTCGGACCAGATCTTTAAGACGATCATTTCTGTATCGCTCACTAGGCGTGGGGCTTTTTCGTTTTGCACCCATAAATTCAACTGACCTTTGGCGATGGCAAGGAGGTCCGATTGGTCATAGATGCCCTGCCTCTCCAAAAGGTAACTTCGCGCGAATTCCGGAATGCAGGTGGCGCCGAGATACTCGGCCAGCAACACCGCCAGGGTCGTTTTTCCCGTCGACTCCGGACCCGTTAGTGCAATCCTCATACTCGCGCCTGTTTTCGGTATGCTTTCAACCATTTATAATATCCGAATATTGCAATTACTGTATAGGCACTATACATCAGCGCCGTCATATTGAGCTCTTTGTAATAATACAGGTATACAGAAACCATGTCAATGATGACCCAGTAGACCCAGTTTTCCAAAACTCTCCGCACCACCATAAAAGTAGCACCAATACTGAAAACTGTGGTAAATGCATCCAGATAGGGAAGTGACTGATCTGAAAAGGTATCGAAAAGATAACCCAACAGCAAGGTTAGGACTGCACTGAACAGAATGTATTGCAGATGATGATAAGACCTCCACCGGGTAATGAATTCAGCACTGTTCTCCGATCGATGCCATGAAAACCAGCCCCAGCATGCCATGCCTACATAAAAGATCTGAAGCAAGGTTTCGAGATACAATTGACTGACAAAACAAATGTACACGTATACTCCGGATGAAATTACCGCGAAAAACCATCCAACAGAACTCTTGCGGGCGATGAATATAACATAGGCCAGACTTGCAAAAACTGCTATCCACTCTACAACAGTAGTGTTCAGAATCTCAAGACCAATATTATCGAGCTTGTCCATAGGATGAGAACGCGAAGGTCATAAAAATGTTTGATAGATTTAAGATCCATCCAAATGGTAATAAATGAACCAAATGGAACTATTTTTGTGGTGCTCAGATTAAACTAATTATCGTGGTCTTAGAGTTCTACAAGAAAAAACGTTTCTGGAAGCGTCTACTGCTGATCACTGTTATCGTTCCCTTAATACTCTTCTCGATTGTACTGGGAATTGTCTATTCAAAACAGGATGCGATCGTTCAGGAAATGATCAGAACCGTAAATGATGACTTTGTAGGCACGCTGAAAATTAAGGATAGCCATATTGCACCCTTTGCGAATTTCCCTTATATCTCTGTAGATCTTGAAAATGTAGAGGTCTTCGAGGGGAAAAAGCCACGGAAGAAAAATAGGATTGCCCAAATTAGGGATGTTTACATCGGTTTTGATATGTTCAAATTACTCGGCGGCAAGGTAGAAATTAAAAAGATCAAGCTAAAAGAGGGAGATCTGCGAATCGTGCAGCACACGGATGGTAGTTTCAACCTTACCAATGCCCTGTCCAGTAAAAAACCGCTAAAGGAAGTGAAAGAAGAGCTTCATCTGGATCTAAAATCGATCAAGCTGGAAAATTTCGATATATCCAAGCTGAATGAAGCGAACAACGTACTTGTTGATGCCTATATTACATCTGCAAAATCTCAGTTCAGAACAAAGGAAGAACATCTATTCATCGCACTCGAAAGCCGCTTCGAGCTCAGCCTGATTAAAGACGGTGACACCACCTTCATCAAAAACAAGCACTTCCATGTCGATACGGAGATAGATCTGGACAAAAAGGCCAACTTCATGACCATAGCGCCAACACAGATCGAACTGGAAAAAGCGAGCTTTGGATTTGACGGAAGCATTGACCTTAAGAATGATATCGATCTCGATCTGCATTTCCACGGTAATAAACCCGACTTCAACCTTTTCCTTGCCCTTGCTCCGGAAGAGTTGGCCCCAACTCTTGAAAAGTTCGAGAACAAAGGAAAGATTTTCTTTGAAGCCAGTGTAAAAGGAAGATCACTGAATGGACAGCCCGCTATCAATGCACGTTTTGGCTGTAAGGAAGGATTCTTCAACAACATAGAATCGGGCAAACGCCTCGATAAGATCGGTTTTAAAGGTTCATTTACAAACGGGAAAGATCGGAATACAAAGACAATGCGCTTTGAGCTGGAAAACTTCAGCGCCAGACCGGAAGCCGGATTGTTCAGTGGTAAACTGGTTGTCGAAGACTTCGAATCACCAGAGATCGACATGAATCTGCATTCTGATTTCGACCTTGATTTCCTGTCCAAATTCCTTGATTCAAAAGAGCTTAAAGGACTTTCAGGACGTGTGGCATTGACCATGAACTTCCACGACATCATCGACATCGATCAGCCGGAAAAGAGTATCGAACGACTCAATGAATCCTATTACACGGAACTACTAGTTGAAAACCTAAGGTTTAAAAGCGAAGGTCTGGCGGTTCCCGTAGATGATCTGGATCTCAAGGCAACTATGAATGGTCATGAGACCAAGATAGAACGATTCGATGTTAAAATGGGGCGAAGTGACCTTCATATCAATGGATCGGTAAGTGATCTGCCTGCAATCATTCATCATACCTCTATTCCGGTTACCACAAGCCTGAACATACGCTCTAAATTCATTGATATACATGAACTTACTTCCTTCAAAAAAAGTGAAAAAGGAATTGACGAACAGATCCAAAATCTAACGCTTAAACTGCATTTCAACAGCTCCGCCAAATCCATCACAGAATCACCAAACCTGCCTATCGGAGAGTTCTTTATTGATGATCTCCATGCGAAGTTGAAACATTATCCGCATACGTTGCACGACTTTCATGCTGATGTTTTCGTGGATGAACGAGACTTTCGGGTGATGGATTTCTCGGGAATGATCGACCGTTCTGATTTCCATTTTTCCGGTAAATTGGTGAATTATAATCTTTGGTTCGAAGAAAAAATGCACGGTGATACCAAAGTTGAATTTGATCTCACTTCCAGTCATCTTCAACTCGACAACCTTTTTACCTACAAGGGTGAACGTTTTGTCCCGGAAGATTACCGCCACGAAGAAATTACAGGACTGAAATTGCACGGCATCACTTCGCTGCACTTTGACCATGGTTTGCGTTCAACGGATCTGCGTCTCTCCCATTTTGAAGGATCCATGAAGGTACATCCATTGCGCTTTGAGGATTTCAGCGGGAATGTGCATCTGGAAAAAGGACACCTTAGCGTAAAGGATTTCAAAGGTAGGCTGGGCTATTCCTCTTTTACAGTTGATCTGGAATATACACTGGATGAAAAACAATCCAATAAGCAGAATTCATTGACCATCAAAGGGGCTCATCTCGATATCGATGAATTGTCGAATTACAACCTCAAGTCGAGCTCGTCCTCGTCCAAACAGGTGGATCACGACGCTGGATTCAGTTTGTACGATCTGGAATTCCCAAACATGAACTTCCACTTCGATGTGGGACATCTAAACTATCACCACCACATGATGGATCATTTCAAAGCCGATGTCCGGATGAGTAAGGACCACATGGTGCATTTTGACAGGCTTTCGTTTGATGCGGCGGGCGGGCACTTCGATCTGAAAGGATATTTAAGTGGAAAAGACAAGAAACACATCTATTTTAAACCGGATATACGGGTCAAAAACGTTGATCTGGATAAGTTTATGGTAAAGTTCGAGAACTTTGGGCAAGACCATGTTGTTTCAGAAAACCTCCACGGAAAGTTCTCCGGACATGTTACAGGAAAGATCCATCTTCACGCCGACCTCGTTCCTGATCTGGATAATTCCGAACTGAAGATCGATATGACGGTGCTGAACGGTAAACTGGAGAATTATGCCCCGATGCAGGCTCTAGGCGAATATTTTCAGGACAAGAACGTGAATAAGGTCTTGTTTGATACGCTGAAAAATGTGTTTACACTGAATAAAAATGTGCTCAAGATTCCATCCATGACCATCAATTCCAGCCTTGGATTTATGGAGATCAGTGGCGAACAGCGTATTGACGGCAAAATGGACATGAACTACCTGATCGGTGTGCCGTGGAAGATGATCACGCAGGTGGGAAGTCAAAAGCTTTTCGGTCGAAGAAAAGAATCCGGTGAAAGTGATGACGAGATCCAGTACCGGCAGAAGAACTCGAAATTCGTTTACATACGCATGACAGGCGACCTGGAAAATTACAAAGTGGGGCTGGCGAAAAAGGAGAAATAGGTCCTGTCCTCACGCGGATTCCGGAAAATTCGCAAATATTCTTGATGATTAGGCTGTTGGAATCAAGAGCCTGGAGTATGCATTGTGCCTGTGATCCTCTGTGTGCTGTCCTCGATAAGCTCTCTACTTCTCTCCGAGCAATTGGTGAGCTTTAATAGATCACCTTGTGTCCTCTTTGCCTATGCGGTTGGGCGCTTATTAGAGAAGTCCTTTTAAATTATTTAACTCATTCTGTAACAAATAATTTGCGCAACCGTTAATGAAACGGTAAATTCGCGCCGTTGTTTAACCTAATGATCAATCTAATGAAGCAATTGATTTTAGCGTCTGTCCTGTTTTCAACTTTTACGCTATCGGCAAAGGAAGTGTCTGTTTCTGTCTGCTCTGCACCAGAGACCACAATTTCTTCATCGATCGACAAGAAAAAACAGCGCAGGAACAAGAAAATGAACAAGAAGCGCAAAAAAGCGTGTGCCAACTGGGCAAAGCGCAGTTACGCAGGATGATCATTTTCACGCAAAGTACGAGCGGGTTCTAATAGGATCCGCTTTTTTATTGCGCTGAACTCGGAATATTTACCTTTGTGCTGTGTCACGCAACAAAGAGAAACACGATCCTTTTGCCGTACTGCGTTACCGCGAGTACAACCTTTTTCTTAGCTTCCGTTTTTTTCTTACGCTGGGAATACAGATGCAAAGTGTGATCGTTGGTTGGCAAATCTATGAGCTGACAGACGACGTACTCTACCTGGGCTTGATCGGTCTTGCCGAAGCGATCCCGTTCATTATCGTCTCTCTCTTCTCGGGTCATGTTGCCGACACCTACAAGCGGAAACACCTCGTGGTGTTCTTTACGTCACTTTTCCTGTTACTGACCGGATTTCTATACTGGTTGTCCCTGCATGTGAACTTAGTGATCATTGAAGAACACGGCAGCTGGCCGATCTTTGCTGCCATCTGTGGGGTTGGCATCATCCGCGGCTTTCTTTCTGCGGCAATACCGGCCTTCATGGCACAGATCATTCCCCGTGAACTCTACGCCAATGCAGCCACTTGGAACAGCACAGTGTGGCATGTGGCTTCCATCATTGGGCCTTCACTCGCGGGTTTCATGATCGCAGCGGGATATACCGCCGCCTACACTATGGACATTTCCTTCATAGCAATCGCTCTTGTCGCCTTTGCGCTGATAGCAGGAAAACCAAAGCCGGTCCGTGAAAAGTCAGAAACACTTTATGAAAGTCTTTCGGCGGGCGTGAAATTCGTATTCAAGAACCAGTTGATACTCGCAGCTTTGACACTTGATCTGTTCGCTGTGCTATTCGGTGGTGCGGTGGCCCTGTTGCCTGCATTCTCAGAAAAGGTACTGCACACCGGGGCGATTGAATTGGGATTTCTGCGGGCAGCACCTGCGATCGGTGCAGTGATCATGGCACTGATCATCGCATACCGCCCACCAACGCACAACGCGGGACGTAATCTTTTGCTTTCTGTGGCGCTATTTGGGGTATCAACGGTGCTATTTGGTCTCTCTACAAACTTTTATCTGGCCTTTTTCTTCTTGTTGCTTACCGGCGCCTTCGATAACGTAAGCGTGGTGATACGACACACGATCCTACAACTCTCCACACCGGATAACATGCGTGGAAGAGTCTCTGCCGTAAACGGGATCTTCATCGGCTCCTCCAACGAGATCGGTGCTTTTGAATCGGGTGTGACTGCCCGTATGTTCGGGATCCGGCCGGCCATCGTTCTCGGTGGAGTGCTGACCATGGCTGTTGTAATGGGTACGGCTCAGTTGGCTCCGAAGCTCAGAAAACTCAATATCGATCAACTTCATTAAGTTTCCGTACCTTAGTACCACATGAAATTCACAGAACTCGGCCTGAACGAACAGATCCTTGATGCCATCGATCACATGGGATTTGTCAACGCCACTCCTATTCAGCAACAAGCTATCCCTCTCATACTAGCCGGAAAGGACCTCATCGCCTGTGCGCAGACCGGAACGGGAAAAACAGCAGCTTTTATTCTTCCTGTCCTTCACAAACTGGCTGGAAAAGAGGATCTGTCCATCAATACCCTCATTATCGTTCCAACTCGTGAGCTGGCAGTGCAGATCGAACAAGAGATCCAGGGACTTTCCTACTTCGTTTCCGTGGGATCGATCGCTATCTACGGAGGTGGAAGCGGGAAAGACTGGGACGAACAGAAAGCTGCACTCACAGAAGGACGCGACATCATCGTTGCAACACCAGGTAAGCTGATCTCACACCTCACTCAGGAATACATCGACCTGTCAAAAGTACAGCACCTCATCTTGGATGAAGCGGATAAAATGCTCGATATGGGTTTCTCCGATGACCTGCTGCGCATCATTTCCTTCCTGCCAAAGGAACGGCAAAACCTCATGTTCAGTGCCACTATGCCTCCAAAGATCCGTGACCTTGCGAAGCATATTTTAAAGGCCCCGGAAGAGATCACCCTTTCGATCTCCAAGCCCGCTGCAGGTGTTACCCAGCGTGTAGCCCTAACCTACGACAATCAGAAGATACCGCTGATCAAAGACATCTTGGATAAGCGACCAGAGTACACCAGTATCATCATCTTCACCTCCTCCAAGAGTCGCGTAAACGAGATCGTTCATTCTTTGAAGAAAAATGGATTCAAGGCTTACGGTTTTTCCTCCAATCTCGAACAGGAACAGCGTGAAGAGATCCTCAGAGGTTTCCGTTCCCGCAGAATACGGATACTTGTTGCTACTGACGTGATGAGCCGCGGGATCGATATCAAGGAGATCAATCTGGTGATCAATTTTGATACTCCATACGATGCTGAGGATTACGTTCACCGTGTAGGAAGAACGGCACGCGCCAATACCAAAGGGGAAGCGATCACATTGGTCAATGAAAAGGACATGCGGAAGCTGGCCCAGATCGAACGGCTTATAGAAGCGGAGGTCCCGCGCATGGAATTGCCGGCTGATTTAGGTCCTGGACCGGAGTGGAAAGTGATGTCATCCGGAAATAAAAAGAAAAAGCGGCCTTTCAAACGAAAACCCAAAATTAAAGGCCCCACATCATCACAGCAGGGGAAAGTTTAACAAGCTACCTCAAAAGGTTAACGTGTCCTGTGATGAATTGTTTATCGTCGTTATCTCTGCTTTTGAATTCGATCTTCCAGATATATGTCCCTTGCTGGCAAGTATAAATGGTATCACCATTGGTATAACTTCCATCCCAACCGTAATTTGGATCATTGGACTCAAATATGAGCTCTCCCCAACGATTGAAGATCTTTAGATTGTAATTGTAAGGATCAAACCCGGAGGTGAAAACCGGTTTAAAGGCTTGATTAACGATGTCTCCATCCGGTGTAAATGAATTGGGTACATAGTAGATCAACTCTTCCAAGACTTCCACGTAATTAACTGCTGTATCGAGACATCCAAGCGGTGATTCGGCCACTAATGTAATCCAGTAGCTACCTGCCTCTCCGAGCGGAAATTGATGGGTCGGTTCAACCTCGTTGCTAGGCGCTGAACCATCCTGAAAATACCAGGTGTAGCTTTCTCCCCCGACACTAGTGTTCATAAATGACACCTCTGTACTCCAGCTCGTCACCTGCTGAGGTATCGGAAGGAATGAAGCGATCGGCGGCGCCTCTGCACAGATCATATTTTCTTGTGTCAGCGAACTAAAACAGCCACTTGAAAATTCAGTGGTCAATGTCACGTCGTAGCACCCCCCCTCTTCAAAAACAGCCTGCACCGTTCCACATCCGGAAATTGTTGTACCATCCGATAACGTCCAGACACAACTCGTTGTTCCTTCGGTCGTATTGGTGAAATTGACGGTAAGCGGCGTACATCCCGAGTTTATATCTGCTGTAAAGGAGATTTGCGGCGAGCTGCCTGTGGTAATGGTAATATCATCTGTATCTGTACATCCAAAGGCTGATGTTCCTGTAACCGTGTAAACTGTTGTTCCGGCGGGAGGGAAGAATGCGACGCCATTGGACACTCCATTGTTCCATGTATAACTCGCGGCACCTGTTCCCGTAAGGGTCGCCATTGAACCTTCACAGAGTGAAAGATCATTTCCGGCATTGACATTTGGTATGGGATTCACTGTGACTGAAATCTGATCTGAAGCTTCACATCCCTGTGACTCGACAGTTACCGAATATGTCCCTGTCTGGTTAACCAATAAAGTGGCACCGGTCGAATTATCCTGCCACAAGTAATTTCCACCGGGTACTGTAGCATCCAGTAAAAGCGTTTCACCAGCACAAAATGATGCATCATTCCCAAGATCTACATCGGGTGAAGGATTCACCAAGACTGAAAGGTTATCGGTTGCTGTCCCACAAGAATTCGTCACATTCACGGTATAACTCCCGGGAAGTGACACATTGTATGTTGACGTCGTAGCACCATCCTGCCACGTATAGTTTGCGCCGGGAAAGGAGGCGTCTAAGGTGACTGTTTCTCCCTGACAGATCGTTAGATCAGGTCCAAGATCCACCAACGGTGAACCTACATATGTAACTGTAATGGCATCCGTCACAGATCCGCAGTTATTCGTGAGCGTTACGGAAAAGTCTCCCGCCAGGGTTACATTAAACGTAGGCGACGTAGATCCATCCTGCCATAAGTAGGACGCTCCCGGATCAGTTACATTGAGCAGCTGAGTTTGTCCATTGCACAACACCAGATCAGGACCAAGATTCAACACCGGAGGAGCATTGTAAATGGCCTGAACAGCATCTGTTGCAGAACCGCAATTGTTGGTGACCGTTACCGAATAGTTGCCCGCCTGTGTAACTGTGAAGGTAGGAGATGTTGATCCATTCTGCCACAAATAGCTTGCTCCGGGAGTTGTTGCGTTCAACACTTGTGATTGCCCCGTGCAAAGCGTTAGGTCAGGACCGAGGTTCAGAACCGGCGCGGAGCCAAAATTAACAGTTACAGCATCGGTTGCTGTACATCCGTTGACATTGATGGTTACACTGTAGGTTCCGGCTTGCGTCACGTTAAAGGTTGGTGCTGTCGAACCGTTTTGCCATTGATAGTTAGCACCGGGGGTTGTTGCATTGAGTGTCACGGTTTGTCCGGCACATAAATTCTGATCCGGGCCCAAATTCACGGAACAAGTTGTTGAGGGAACGTTACACCCTACACATAGATTATTTACAAATCCTGATGATCCTGTAGCACCTGAATGGATAATAAGCCAGGTATGTCCCGCTTGAGCAGCAGTCGCCGTAAACGTAAACGGATTGGTCACCCATGAAGTTCCTGCGGGTGTCAAATTCCCTACCAGGGTTCCCGGATACATTGCTGTGGAATTGGTATACACTGCGGGAGAAAAGTTGGCGTTGCTTCCGAAACCGTGACTGACAGTTGTGAAATTGAAGGTGTAGGTTTGTCCGGCAACAAGCGGTGCATTCAATTGAACAGCAAAGCCCTCGCCACCTGTGGTCCATGAATTACCATTTCCGCACCAGATGACACGACAGCCCTGACCACCAGCGGGTGGAGGCAGTGTCAGATTGGCTCCCGACCAGCCACCAACCCAGGCCGAACCGTTCCATTGGCACAGATCAGCATCGAAACTTACCAAATTTGCACTGGGTGGAAATCCTGTTGATGGAGTGCTAGTCGAAAAACAAGAGTCTATTATCTGTTGTCCAAATCCATTGAAAGTCGCAAGAATTGCCAGGAACGTATAGATATGTTGCATAACCAGCTTAGTGACGAATTGAAAGGCGATGAGTTGCCTGTATTTACGTAATTGTTCGGTAAACACTATCTACAGTAATTTGTGTGATACATTTACACGTTTTGCCCTTTTTACAGATCGGACAGCTCTCATCGTATACCAGGATTTCCACATCACGACCCAATGCCGCCCAACGTCCGGGATGTATGGGTTTTCTGGGAGAAAAGAGTCCAACTGTTCGAATACCGGTAAAAGCAGCTATGTGCAGCGGACCCGTAGAGCACGCCACAAGGGCATTGCATTTTCCGATGAATGTGATCAGTTCAGTCAGAGTCATTTGTCCCGTTGTGTCCATGATCAGTGCATGATCGGGAATGAGGTGTCTGAACTCTTTACCTTCGTTTTCTGTACCGGTAAAGAAAACTTGTGCGCCTTTTTCTGCCAGTCGTTTCGCTAACTCGACATAATTTTCGATCGTCCATTCCAAAGCACTGCCCTGAGATTTAGGATGCAAAACAACGTTTTCACGGGAATTCTGAACACGAGCGGCAATTTCGGCAGGTAATGCAGTTTGTGTCGGCACGAAAGCATCCAACATCTCTCGGACCGCATTCAGCGTGGGTATTTCACGCAGTCCAAAAGGTCGAAGTAATTCGAAGTTCAGCTGGGACTCATGCAGATCAGAACGTTTGCGCGTAAAACTGATGCGGTGGTTACAGGTAAGCAAATGAAAGGTGCGGTGCGACGTTCCAACCCTGAAGGGTATCTTCGCTTTTTTGGCCAGCGAGGCGATTTCTTTTACCGGGAAAACGTGAATGATGGCGTCTGCTCTCAATTCCGAGAATCTACTCACCCGTTCAGCCGTTGGAAGCATTTCAAGCTCCTTCCAGTCAATGAATCGATCTACTACTGAAAAACAATCTACAACGGGCCTTGTATAACCGCTTCCCAAGTAGATGAGTTCTGACTGTGGGTAATTCTTTTTCAACCATACGAGCATGGGAAGTGTCAACATGACATCTCCGATGCTGTCAGTTCTCGATATTACAATTCGCTCGAAATTCACTTTACAAAGTTCTGTTTTTATTCCTTGTTCTGAGCTTTTTCGTTAAAGAAAAGACCCGAAAACTAAACAGTAGAAAGTGGATGAAATAACAAATTAGGACTCAACAATCACCACGACATTGTCAATCATACCGCCGCAGCCTCCTTAGCTCTCTGTATTTGAGCACGTTCGACTGTGCACTGATCCATGCGATCATGAGTCCCATCCTGCCGTCGAGAAAACCAAGCTGGATGCAATACATGGAAAAGAATCTGGCCACACCACTAAAAAATGGCTTCAAGGGACCGCATTTCTTGCCCTGTTCAGCATATTTTCTGGCGGTCATAAGTGAATATCTAT